>Ga0208376_1000658_pt1 | contig 10602 bp, 6 predicted proteins | sample CryBogmetaGMA25M_FD_184548 | JGI IMG/M metagenome (GOLD analysis project Ga0208376, IMG submission 184548) | Freshwater microbial communities from Crystal Bog, Wisconsin, USA - MA2.5M (SPAdes) | ecosystem: Environmental > Aquatic > Freshwater > Lake | place: Crystal Bog, Wisconsin, USA...
GGGCAGGAGGCAGGCTCCGGCTCCCGGCTCCCGGCCTCCTGCCTCCTGTCTCCCGCCTGCTCCCCCATCGCCACCCAATGCCGCAGCGAGGATGGCCGTGTGCTAAGCTGTTCGGCGACTTCGGCGTATTCTGCGCCATAAATCAGCACCGTGGGCGTCGCGTCATCGAGCAGGGCGGCCAGTTCAGCGACGGTGAAGCGGTAGTTCAACGGCTGCATGATCGCCCCGAGCTTCGCGCAGGCAAACCAGATATCCAGATAGGCCACACAGTTTAGGGAGAGAACAGCCACGCGGTCGCCCTGCTGCACGCCCAGGCTGCGCAGCAAATTCGCCGTGCGACCGGCAGCCTCGTCCCAGGCACGGTAGGTGATCGGGGCCATGTTGGACTCGGCATCGAACAGGGCAATCTTTTCTGGCGTCAGCAGCGCCCGTCGGCGAAGCCAGTCTCCGAGAAACATTTGCATAGGCGTACCTCAGTACATGTATTCTAAGGAGAAGGATTCTCCACAATGAGGACAATCACCGCCGCCGAAACATCCGCCGTAGCCCGCCGAAGCGCAGGCGCGGCCGTTGTCGCAAGAGGGACGCGATCCGCCGAGTCTGTGTAGGCCCGTCATCGCGTACCAGACTCATCTGCTCAATCACCAGGTGCGCAATCTCCGCCGAGCCATCACGCGGGACCGAGTGCGCGAGTCGCTCCAGTGTCGCCGCGTAGCGCTGCCGATCCTCCAGATCACTCACCGCTCCCACAATCCGCTCAGTGGTGGGACAGAACATCCCCAGTTCATAGTTCAGCACAAAGTCAATGTTGCCCTGCTCCTGCATGCCCACCGCCTCGGTGAGAATCACTGGCTTGCGCATCACCAGTGCCTCCATCAGCGTGCCGGGGCCCGCTTTTGTTACCACAATATCGCTGGCGGCCATCAGCGTCTCCATATTCTGCACAAAGCCAAAGATATGGCTATTGGCAGGACGCCCCTCGTCAACCAGTTCGTCGTGCAGCGTACGGTTTTTCCCCGTCACCACCAGTAACTGCCGGTCGGGGTAGGCTCGCTCCATCGCTCGCACCAGTTCACCCAAACGGCCCGATCCCACCCCGCCAGCGGTCAGCAGAATCGTGAAGCGATCCGCGTCCAGCCCCAGGTCGGCCCGCGCCGTGGCCATATTCCCCGCATAATCGGCGAACTTCGGGTGTACCGGAAAGCCGGTGCGCTGCATCTTCGAGGGGCGCATGCCGCGCTTCTGCATCAGCCGATACGCCTCATCGGTGGGCACCAGGGCCAGATCTACCCCTGGATACGTCCACGATGCGTGGAGGCTCACCAGATCCGTCACCACCGTCACCACCCGGCAGGGTAGCCGGTAGATCCGCCGCGCCGCACAGACAAAGCGGTGGACGAGCGGGTGCGTCACCACCACGACCTTCGGGCGTGTTTCTAGCAGCAGGCGGGTGATGTTACGCCGCGCCGTGATAAACACGAGCTGCGACAGCAGATCAACCCGGCGCTTCCCATTGGTGAGCTGAAAGGTCATATCGTACAGACGCAGCCAGCGGGTAGAGAGTTGATCGTACATGCCAGGGGCGCTGCGCACAAGAGGAACATCAGTGAGCTGGAGAATGTCGTCAATCCGCCAGGTCAAGCGTGCATTGCTGGCGTGATCGAGAGCGGCGGCAATGGCGACGGCGGCGCTACGGTGGCCACCTCCGGTGTCTGAGATCGCAAAGAGTACATCAACTGAGGGAAATGGCATGGACAGCTCCATAGTGGGGAAACTACAATTGCATAGTATCACAGAGTGTCAGGAGGCGCACACGCATTGCTCAGAGCGGTTTCAGTTTAACTTACCCACCAAGATGAGGAGTATATCAATGTCCATCACATCCGAGGCCATCGCTGCGATTGTCGATCTGTACCTGGAGTCCGAGCGTCGGGCGATGCCCGTAGAGCCGATCCGTCATCGCTACCCAGAGATCAGTGAGGAAGACGCCTACGCCATCCAGGCCGAGCTACTGCGGCATAAGCTGTCTGGCGGAGCCGCCGTGGCAGGTTATAAGGTCGGAGCCACAAACGCTCAAGCTCAGGCGAATTTTGGTCTGAGTCAGGCGGTGTACAGTGCCCTACTGCGCCACGGTCAGGTACTCGACGGCGGATCAATTGAGATCCGTGATCTGATCCACCCACGCCTAGAGTGCGAGGTGGCCTTCCGCATGGCCACCGATCTATCTGGCCCTGGGGTGACGCCCGAGTCGGCCTTAGCCGCCGTTGCCGGGGCCACGGCGGCCTTCGAGATTGTCGACTCGCGCACGGTGGGATGGAGCGGGAAGATGCCCGAGATGATCGCCGATAGCGCCTTTGTGGCGCGTTACGTGGTGAGCGAACATCTGGTACCGCTGGATGGACTGGATCTGGTGGGGTTAGGGGTGACGCAGTTGAAGAACAGCGAGCAGATAGCCCAGGCCACTGGCGCAAACGTCCTCGGCAACCCCGCAAACTCGCTGGCCTGGCTGGCCAATCGCATGGCCGACCACGGTCGTACCCTGCGCGCTGGCGAGATCGTGCTGGCGGGATCGCTCACGCCCCTGGTGGCGGCCGCCGCCGGCGATAGCTTTGAGGCCAGATTCGACCATCTGGGCAGTGTGCGTGTGCGCTTTGTCTAGCGCACAAAAAAGGGCAGCGAGAGCAATTGCTCTCGCTGCCCTTTTTGTGTGTCTACGCGGGTCGCAGCCTACTTCTTGACGCTACCGGCTGAGTTGGCGGCGTTGACCACCAGACGGCCAAGCTCGTTCTGAGCCTCGATAGCCTTCTGGGCAGCATCCTGCCAACTGGTAACGATCTTCTGAGCCTGTGCCGGATCCCAGGTCTGGCTGAGCGACGACGGATCAACCTTCTTTAGCACATCGAACCAGTTCTCCGAGAATCGCACCTGCGTATCCGTCCAGGAGCGAGTCATCTCTAGGATCTGGCGGGTCAACTCGACCGGGGTTGTGGGGACGCCGGGCAGGCTGGGCATATTCGGCAGGCTGGGCAGACCCGGTACGCTGGGCAAGCTTACCGACGTAGCGGCCACGCCCTCGGCCCAGAGCTGAGTGAGCTGAAGCTGAGACTCAAGAGCCTGCTTGACCGTGCCACGCCAGGTTTCGACAACCTTCTGCCAGCTCTCGGCGCTTTGCGGAGCGGTGGCGAGCTGTGCCGAGTTGAGCCATGCATCCCACACCTTCTGCTGCGTGCCAGTCCAGGTCTTGATCATATCGTTCGCCTGCTTAGACCAATCCATAGGGGCCTCCTCATGTATATGTAACCGTTAGGTTATCGCTCCCTGATGCGCCGCGCTCACGGCGTCTGATCTGAGCGTACCCGTACAGGTTACAGCAGAGTTACGTCTTGCCAGATTTTACGGGTACGAAATCGCTCGATACCCCCGCACATCACGATGTAAATACAAAATAGACAGTACCGTAGAAGCACCGCTGTCATTCCAGTCGCCCGACCCGTAAACGGGCGGGCTATGATCGGCGAAGCCCGCTGAAGCGGGCTTCGTTGGTAAAATGTCCTATTGTATATTATCATTCACTTATGCAACGAGCTATCCGCCTGAAATTAACCCCATCGCCGACACAGGCGGTGTCCCTGGAGGAAACGAGTCGCCTGTTTACCGAGGCGTTCAATCTGTTTGTGTGCCTTGGATGGAACGCCAAGGTCGGCAATGCGACCAAGCTGCATTATCTGGCCTACTACCCGGTCCGCGAGAGTCTGCCCACCCTCAATAGCAACCTGATCAATACCGCTCGCGCTAAAGCATCCGAGGCACTGCGGAGTGCGTTTGCGTTGCAGGAACGGGAGCGCACGGTCAGGATGCCGCAGTCGGACGCCTGCCCGCCGCGCTACAACGTGCATACCTACCGCGTTGATTGGGAGAGTCAGACGGTGCGTTTGTCGCTGGTCGGGAAGCGGCAGACAATCCGCTTTAATGTCCCTGACTACTGCTCTCACTACGCGGGATATCCGGTTGATACGGCAGACCTGATCAATCGGAATGGCGTCTGGTGGCTGCATGTCGTCGTGACCGTGCCTGCGCCCGCTGTGGAGTCGACCGACGAGGTGGTGGGGGTAGACCTGGGCATCGCGCAGCCCGCCGTCACGAGCAATAACCGCTTCCTGGGCACGCCCGCGTGGAAGGCCATTGAGGGGCGGCTGTTCTATCTCAAACGGCAACTCCAACGCAAGGGGACGAGAAGCGCCACGCGGCATTTACGGAAGGTGCGCGGGAAGCAGGCCCGCTTTCGCCGTGATTGCGATCACGTCCTCTCCAAACAGATCGTCCAGTCGGCACAGCCGGGGGCGACAATAGTGCTGGAGAACCTGACCGACATTCGGAAGCGGTCGAAGATCCGCAAGAAAACCAAGACCAGCCGCCGCGTGCATAGCTGGTCGTTCGCACAGATTAAAGCATTCGTGGAGTACAAAGCCGAGGAACGGGGGTGTACGGTGGCTGGGGTTGACCCCCGGCATACCTCGCAGACCTGTAGCTGCTGTGGGCATGTGTCCCGCAACAACCGCCGTTCCCGTGGCCGGTTTGTGTGTCGGGTGTGTGGCTTCGAGTTGCATGCTGACCTCAATGCGGCGCGTAATATTGCGGCCAAGTACCATGCCAGTGGGGGTATACCTTCTACCGGCGGGCTGCCTGTCAACCAGCCAATCGTGTCCGAATCAGTCGCCTCGGCGTTCTGATTGAGGCACAAGCCGTGGAGCTTTAGCCCCTGCGGCATGTTGACTTACGCCTCTGCACGATGCTCTGAATAAGCATCTGTATCACAAGGTGGTTTTCTATGAAGATCCTTGTTACCGGAGGGGCTGGCTATATTGGCAGTGCCACCGCCTCGGAATTGCTCATCGCCGGACACCAGGTTGTTGTCTTTGATAATCTTTATCAGGGCCACCGTCAGGCCGTGCCCGCCGGGGCCGTCTTTGTCCAGGGCGATCTCGCTCATTGCGAAGATGTTATCCGCCTCTTTGCCGATCACCCTGGCATTGACGGGATTATGCACTTCGCCTCCTACACTCTGGTTGGTGAGAGTATGCAGAAACCCCTGCTCTACCTGCGCGATAATCTGGTGAACGCGGCGAATCTGCTGGAGGTCGCTGTTGGTGCCGGTGTGCGCCGTTTCATCCTTTCGTCTACGGCGAATCTCTTTGACGACCCGGCGAAGATGCCGATTGACGAGTACGAGCGGATTGTCCCCGGATCGCCCTACGGCGAGTCGAAGTTCTTTATTGAGCGGTTGCTACACTGGTTTGGGCGGATCTACGGCATGAAATACGCATGCCTGCGCTACTTTAATGCCAGCGGTGATGCGCCCGACTGCGGCGAAGATCACAACCCCGAGACGCACCTGATCCCGCTGATCCTCCAGGTGGCCCTCGGCCAGCGCAAAGAGATTACGCTGTTCGGCGATGATTATCCCACTCCCGACGGCACATGTGTGCGCGACTATGTCCATGTCCGCGATCTGGCCCACGCTCATATTCTGGCGATGGAATCCCTGGATCGGCTCGGCTCACGCACGTATAACCTGGGCAACGGCAGCGGATTCAGCGTGTACGAGGTGCTAGAGACGGCCCGTAAAGTGACGGGCCACCCCATCCCGCATGTGGTTGGCCCGCGCCGCGCTGGCGACCCGGCCATCTTGGTGGCGTCGTCCGAGTCGATCCGCCGCGAGTTGGGCTGGAACCCGCGCTACCCCGATATCGAGTCGATCATCCAGAGTGCCTGGGATTGGCACCGCAACCACCCTAACGGCTATGGTGCGTAGACGGCAGGAGGCAGGAGGCAGGAGGCAGGAGGCAGGAGGCAGGAGGCAGGAGGCAGGAGGCAGAAACTGCCCCCTTATCTAGGGTGACGGCCCGGAACCTACAGTGAGCGCCGGGCTGGGTGCGGCTACCACCGGCGGCAGGCCAGCCTCATCGAGGATCAGCCGTGCCCCGGGGGAGCGGAACGTGCCAATGGTGGCGACACGGGCCGTGACGCTTAGGGTGTAGACGCCAGGTGAGATCGTGGCGACCTCAACCCGCAGGCTGCGCGCCGAGGGGCGGATTGGCTCGGCGTGAATGAAGGGCGCGGGCAAGTCCAGCGCGATCGGCTGGAGCGCACTGGGTAGCGCGATCTCCACGCTGCCGCGCAGGTGCGGTCGAGCGTTGATCAGCATCACCCGCAGAGCGATAATCTGGCCGACCTGTAGAGTGTCCGGGTTGATCCATGCACCGCTCAGCGGATCGAGGTACTCCTGGTACAGGCTGATCGCCGCACCGCCCGCAGATGACGTCGTCGCCGATGCGTCGGGCATCACCGGCAGGTCGCGGATTATCTGCTCGCTTAGGTTTGCCCCCGTCACCGCATAGCGGAGCGAGACCACACTCGCGCCCGTGCGCGGGATGATTCTCCATGCTAACTGCTGGGAACCGCCGGGAGCAAGGAGTATCTGCTGGTCGCCAGGGGTGGCGGTTTCGATGTTGCCGCCGGTCGCTTGGAGTTGCACCTGGAGCGACTGGGTGACAAGGCTGGTGTTTCGCGCCTGCAGGCCGACCTCAGCGTGGTCGCCGGGGCGCAGACTTGGCGGGGCTATTGGTGTCAGTTCAAGGGGCAGGCTGGTGGTGATAATGGTCGTTCCGACCGCAAACTGATCGCCGCCCGCTGCGGCATACGCGCTGACCCGCCAGCGACCGCTGGAGTCTGGCAGGGGTATATGCACAACCATTTGGCCTGCACTACCGGCCCCGGCACTAATCGGTACAACGTAGCCTTCGCCGCCGCTCAGTGCGGCGGTCGTTGCCGATGGGCCAGACTCCGTCGTCGCATCTGGCACGAGCATCGCCGTCTCTAAGGGCGGCATGGGCGGCGGTGTGAACTGCGCTAGAGCCAGGGTGTTGTCGGGTGATTCGGCGGGGGCGATGGCGATAAGTGTCGCATCAGGCCTACCGGCGAGGTTGTTGGTGATCGTCAGTACCGCCGTACCCGACGGCGCGTACTGTGGGCTGTCTGCGACGATGGCGACGGTGGGGGCGGGAGGATCATTGCTGATGCGGATAGCTGCGTTGCCCGCCAGTCGCTCGGCACCGGAGGAGATCACCGCCCCAATGCTGATCGCCGGGGCCATGTCGGGGGTAATCGTAAGGGTGATCGTCTGGCCAGCCCGTAGATTACGCACCTCCACACTGCGCAGGCTGCCCCGCTCGGTGGTGAGCAGCAGGTTTGACTCCAAAAAGGGCGCGGTCACCAGCAAACGAGCCACATCGCCGGGACGATAGCTATCCCGGTCGGACACCACCTCCACCTGCCCCGGCCCATTCTGCCAGCCGGTGTAGTGTCCGCCCGTCACCCATAGCCCCGTGCTGCTGGAGCTATTGCCCAAGCTGGCAACAATCTCGTAGGCTCCCGGATTCAGTTGAACAAGTTGTACATCGGCGCGGCCCTGAGCATTGCTGGTGGCACTGCGCGTAATCAGGGGCCGACCGTTCGTATTGCCGCGCCGGTAAACTGCCACGCCGATCTGTCGACTCGCCGCCGCGCCGCCGTCTGCCGCCAGGGCGAGCAGTTCAACCGTTGCCCGCTCATTGCTCAACACAACCCGGCTCGGCAGGCGCAGCCCAACCCGGTCGTCGGTTGGTTGGATCACACCCGCAATCTGTCCGCTCGCGGGTCGCTCGTTTGGAACACGTAGTTCTGCCCGCAGCCGATAGCGCATCTGGGCTTGCGCTGAATCACGGACGGATAACGGCACGGCAAGCTGACCATCAGCATCGGTGATGCCCGATCCGCTGATCTGCCTGGGCGCGGGTAGATCAGTGGCAAAATGGAACTCTTCGCGGTTCGCGAGTATGGCTAACGGCTCCAGGTCGAGGGTCCAGCTAATTGTCGATCCCACCAGCGGCAGTTCGTCCTGACTGGCCTTGATGATCACCTGTCTGCCGCTAGCAGAAGAGAGGTGTAGGTTGATCGGCGTAGTATCGGCAGAAATATGCAGGCCCAGATCGGCGGTGCTGTCGCCTGCATGAACAAGCAGTCGGTAGTCGCCGGGGGGCTGGAGCAACGCGAGCTGGAGCGTGCCACTTACCATGCCGGTGGTGGTCACCTCACAGGCTGCGCTTGGGCCAAGTGTGCCCGTCTCATTCGACTTGAGATTCATGCGGCATGGCGTACGAGCGGCGGGCAAGGCCATCGCACCATTGGTCAGTATGCGTGCGAATCCACCAATCTGCACACGATCACCGGGCCGGTAGTCCAGCCGATTGAGGAAAATCAGGCTACGAGAGCGCGGCCCCACCTCGCCGGATGTGGCGACACGCCAGTCACTTCGTACCAGCGTTGGCGCAGCACCTTCGGCGATAACCAGGTAGGCCGCACCCCCGGCTGGACGCAGGATCGGCTGCTGCCACACCCCGTCGGCTCCCGTCACTCCGTGGGTGATCAGCGTATCACCATCGTAGATCGTCAGCGGCACCCCGGCCACCGGCGTGCCGCTGGCTTTGTCGGTGGCCCAGACAAGAACCTGACTCTCGTTCTGGCGCAGCGTGAGCGCCACCGACGACACCGCCAGGATCACGTCGGCCCGTGGCCCCTCTGGCGAGATCGCCCGCAGGTAGTAGATACCCGGCACCAGTGGCGCATTGTTGGCGAGAGCCACCATAATCGGGTCGTGCGCCAGAGTATCGGTAGGATCGGTCAGAGGTAGCTGCCAGTTACGGGCTAGGGTCTGACCATAGCGTTCAGGGCTGAAATCGCGCCACTCGGCGGGCGTAAGGCCCATCGCCCGTACCACGGTCGGTATGTCAATCTGGTAGAGGCTCATGTCAAGGTGCGAGAGATTGATCCGCTCCATGATGATCTGGGTTGTCCGGCTGGTCGGCAGGCTGATCACGTGCGTGATCGCATCAGGGACTCGCAGCGACGGCTCGGCGGGGGCCGTTCTCAGGTGTACGGTCGCTGTCACGCCCAGGGGTTCACCGCTGCGATCAGGCGTATCGGCGTCAACCGTCAGTGTGTAGGTTGTCGAGGGCCGCAGGATGGGCCGTAGACGCACCTCGGTCTCGTTTACCTGCATGGGCACGTTGATCACCGGCGGATCGATCCGCAGACCGGCACGCAGCGATACCTCGTCCATCGGCGTATTAAAGATCAGGCGCACTTCTTGGCCAACCGGCAGCGCCTGCCCTTGGCCGGGGAAAAAGGCGATCAGGCCGGGTTGCGGCTCGACGCTAAAGTGCCAGGCAAGGTCGGGCGGCGCAGCGAGGGACGGGTTGGTCGCCAGACTCACATGGTAGCTGCGTCCATACTCCCAGCCAACCTGTGGTGTAAAGGTGATCACCTGGGTTGTGCTGATGATTGCCGCCGTAACCTGGCCCTGCACCGGCGGATCAATCACGAAGTGCAGCAGCGACTCATCCAGAGGCGCGGAGAGCGTCAGAACCAGGGGCTGATGTGGGCTGACCCAGCGGGCATCGCGAGCGGGGACGAGGCTCATCGGTGTGGGCCAGGCCGTACTCCAACTCCAACTGTAGGACTGGCCCAGATCAACGCCACGCACATCGGTTAGATCAGGCGCAATCGTTGCGGTGTAGTGGGTAGCCGCCCGCAGCGGCGCGTCCGCACGGATCAGCAGTGTCATCTGATCCAGCCAGCGCACCTGTACGCTTACCGGCGGATCAATGCGCAGTTGAGGCAGTGCAACCGGCTGATCGAGCATCTCAGCAGGAACCATTGCCTGGCTAAAGACAACCACAATAGCGCCATCGAGCGGGGTATCGGCGGAATTAGGCAGGGCAGCGATCACAGCGGGCAGAGACGCCGTGTGGAAGCGGATCTGGCGGGGTGCGGCCAGGGGTTGCCACCACCTACCGAGGGCTGTCGTACTCACGGTGATCGTATAGTCTGTGGCGGGGATGAGAGTTGTCTCGGGGACGAAGGTGAGTTGGCGAACATCATCCGACCAGCGGAATCCGCCCGACGTTGGCGGTACAATCCGCAGCGCGGCCAGCGTCGAGTCCCGGTTCATCGGTGCGCTGAAGCGCAGACTAATCTCGCTGCGCGGTAGCACATCAACCGCCCCATCAACCGGGGAACTGACACCCACCGTAGGGGACTCAGCCCAGGGGGCGACGGGCAGCAGCCAACGCGCAACAAGGCCGAGGGCCAGCATCAGCGCTGCGAGAACAAGTAGATTCGTCCAGATGCGGGCCAGTGTGCGCAGAACCGGCATTCTGCTCTCCAACCCTTGTATATGCGTAGCGCGGGTCAGTATACCATCATTCGCGGCCAATCCGGTGATATGGTACGATGTGTGTGATAGACGGCAAATACTGGTCAGGGCGTGCTCGGCGTGTCCTGACGATGTGAGGAGATGACGGTGACCGATCCGCAGCACGATGATGCGCCCGAGATGCGCAACGATGACAATGTCCTTGATACTTCCGCCCCAGGCACTCGTCCACGCCTCGCCATTCTGATCGCCGGTGCCCTGCTGCTACTGGCGATTGGCGCTGGTCTCGCATTGCTCCTGACCGGACGCCCCGCCTCGGTCGCTACCCCCGCCCCCACAAATACCCCGAT
>Ga0208376_1000662_pt1 | contig 10583 bp, 10 predicted proteins | sample CryBogmetaGMA25M_FD_184548 | JGI IMG/M metagenome (GOLD analysis project Ga0208376, IMG submission 184548) | Freshwater microbial communities from Crystal Bog, Wisconsin, USA - MA2.5M (SPAdes) | ecosystem: Environmental > Aquatic > Freshwater > Lake | place: Crystal Bog, Wisconsin, USA...
GCGATCATCCGCCCGCCCTCTGGGTCTGGCGCTGGCGGCGGCGGCGGACGCCGGGGCAGGCACTGATCGAGTTCCTGTTGGTGATTCCGATCTTGCTGCTGCTGCTGTTCGGTCTGATTGATGTCGGTCAAACCCTGCTGGCGAATTACACGGTGAATCAGGCCGCACGGTCGGCGGCGCACGTCGCCGCTATCGGCGGGGGCGATGAGGCAGCGGCGACCCAGACGGTGCGAGACGTGATCTCCGGCGGCGTCGGGATGAGTTCCGCCCGTGCGGTGGTGCGAGTGACATGTCCCCACGCGCCCTGCCGCCGCTATGACCCGATTACGGTCACGATTGACTACACCGATGCCTTCTGGACGCCCGTGCTGGCCGCGTCCTTCTCGGTGCATGCGGCGGCAACCCGCTCCTCGGAGCGAGACGCGCAATGATGCCACGAAAAACACCCGGCCAATCCGTCGTGATTCTCGCGCTGGTGCTGCCGTTCCTGCTCGCCTTTGTCCTGCTGGTGATCGAGGTATCGGAACGCTGGCTGGAGGTGGCGATGGTGGAGGACGCGGTGCAGCAGGCCACGCGCTCGGCGGTGCAGAGCCTCGACTACGCGGTGATGGCGACGGGGGCCGACGGGCTGCGCGGCATCACCCGTCCCTGCACGGGCGTCACGCTGTCCCAGGCGGGAGACTGTGCGCCGCTCATCTCGGTCGCCGACCGCATTCTGCGCACCAATCTGATGGGCGTGCGCGGCCTGGGCGAAAGCCATGATGCGCTTTCCGCCCGCGTGCGGTGGACAGTGCTGCCGAACGGCGGCACATGCGCGTACCGCGACGGCAGCACCCGCACGGAAACGACCCCGCTGATCTGCGCGGAGGTCTCGCCGGTGATGACCGGCATCGTCGGCTGGGGGAGCTACACGCCGCTGATCACCGCCGCCGACACCCTTGACCAGACGCATCCCTGAAAGGAGCCATGCTCATGACCCTCGCCCCCGCGCCGCTGAATCAGGCGCTTGCCCGCAAAAAGGTCAACCCGCTGCCCGCGATCCTGGTCAGTGTCGGCATGATCGTCGCCCTTGCCGCCGCGATCCTGGGCTTTCTGGAGAGTCAGCGCACCCAGGCCATTACGGTGCTGACCCGTGCTGTGCCCTACGGCCAGCAGATCGTGGCCGACGATCTCGGCACCATTGAGGTGCCGCTGCACCGCCCCGACCAGATCGCGGGCCTCACCGACCCGGCCCGCATCGTCGGGCAGTACGCCGCCCGCCCCCTGGGGGTCAACGATCTGCTCCAGCCGTCCATGCTGATGGCCCTGCCGCCATCCCAGCCGGTCTACCCCAACGGCGAACAACTGACGCCGAACATGGTGCCGGTGCCGTTCGCCACCACCAGCGTCGGGCCGATCACCGTCCGCGACCGGCTGAACCTTGGCTTTAGCGACCCCTCGGGAGCCGCTGACCTCTGTGACCCATCCCGCACGGCGACGACCGGCGCGACCGCGCCGTCCGCCCTCCCGGCAGCGGCGGGCGGCGTCGTGCGGCGACCCTACGCCTGCCGCCTCGTGAGCAACGTGCGCGTTCTGTACGTGGATGCGGGCGTGGCCTATCTCGAACTGACCCCCTATCAGGCCCAGACGATCTGGGCCATTCAGGCGGCGGGCCTGCCGCTCTGGGGCGAGCGCTACGGGAGTACCTCCGATCCGCTGCCCGCCATGACCCGCCTCGACATCGGCCAAGTCACGCACGACGACCTGATCGCCCCGGTGTCGCCGCCGCAGGCGATTCCCGACCGCATTCCGGGCCGCACGGCTCCCGGCAGCATTCCCGGCAGCACCGCGACGAGCGAGCCGACGAGCGAGCCGACGAGCGAGCCGACGAGCGAGCCGACGGTGGCCCCGGCCCGCCGCACGACCCCGACCCCTACCGGCACCACGCACTAGTCACGAGGAGCTTGTGATGACCCTTCTTCGCGCACGGATAACCCCGGAACGGGCTGCCGAGTGGGCCGCCGAGGCCACCGACACCCTGCGGATCTACACCACCAGCGGGCGTATCAGCGCCTTCTGGTCGCTGCCCGTGGCCGAGGCGTGTATCGCCATGTTCGACACCCCCGACCTCCCGCTGGAAATCTGGGCCAGGATCGCGTGGTACGGCCCGCTGGAAATCTGGCGCGGCCCGGAGCAGGAGGTGTCCGACATCCTGTTCAACGGCCCGGCGAGTGACCCCTTCTTTGTCGTCCAGCGCGGGGCGATGACGAACACCAACGTCGTCGTTCACCCCAGTTGGATCACCTTCATCCAGCGCCAATTGCTGCTGCGCGGGGGGAAGATCGCGTGGGATGGCGATGGCACGTGGACGCGCCCCGACGAGCAGGGCGTCTCGGATCGGCTGCGCTACGCAATCACCACCGCGCCGCTCTCACACGATGGCCCGAGTCTCGCCATCCGCCTGCTGCCGGAGCGGTGGCGCACGCTGGCCGATCTGACCCAGGCCGGGGTGATCACCGCCGACGCGGGCGCATTGCTGCTGATCGCGCTGCGGGCGGGAGCCACGCTGCTGGTGGCGGGTTCGACCGGCAGCGGCAAGACCACGCTCACGGCGGGCTTCACGCAGGAGCTCGGTACCACCAGCCGCCTGATCTTCGTCGAAGACGGCGGCGAGTTACCGCGTACCCCGAACAGCCTGCGCCTGGAAGTCAACAGCCAGGACGACGACGATGCGTTTGGGCGGGTGGTGCGGTTCACGCTGCGCCAGAAGCCGACCTATGTGATTGTGGGCGAGGTACGGGGCGGCGAGGCGATGGCGATGCTCCAGGCGGCGGCGACCGGCCACCCCGGCATCGGCACGATCCACGCCACCAGCGTCCAGGGAGCGCTCCGCAATATGGAGCGCATGGCGATGGTGGGGTTGGCCGCGCAGGCCAGCGGCGGCGGCGGCGCGGCGGCGGCGATGGTGCGCGGCATGATCACGTCCAGTGCGGTCAGCCTGATCGTCGCCCATGTGGGAATCACCCCTACGGGCCGTCGCTCGGTGTTGGCGATTGAGGAAGTGCTGCCCGCCGGGGCGCAGGGCCAGAGCGGCGACCACTTTCCGACCAGCCCGCTGTTTACCTACGACCCGGAGGGCCGGGTACTCCGGCGGGTGGGCACCGTCAACGGAGCGTGGGGCGTGGGGCGGTATTAGCCCCTCCCCGTCTGCGGAGACACGAAGGAGAGTTATGGAACTGATTGTGTACAGCGCCCTGGATGGACTCGCGAGTCGTTTGGAGGGCTACCGCGATTTGGCGATCATCGCGCCCTCGAAGCTCGACCAAGCCCGACGGCTGATCGTGGCCGACCGTCCGCCCCACGCGCTTTACGTGGATGACACGCGCCAGACGCCCACCCCCGACCTGTGGGAGTTGATCCGGGACTCCCACACGGCGGGCGTGCGGGTGTTCGTGAACATGGTTGGCTCTGGTCAAGTCCTGCTGAATGACGCCCGCGCCCTGGGGGTGACTTCCACCACCGAGCGCGATGCGGGCGCGGTCGCCGCCTGGATCGGCGCGGCGCTGGGGATCGACGTGCGGGTCGCCTCGGGGGTTATCCCGGTGGTGGCCGTCGGCGCGGCCAAGGGCGGCATTGGCAAGACGTTCGTGACCTGCCTGCTGGCGGAGGGACTGCGGCGGCGCGGCCTGCGCGTGCTGGTGTGGGACAGCGACATCTCCAACCCCGGCCTCGTCCCCGCCTTCCGGGTGGAATCCAGTGCGCCGTCCTACCTGCATCTGGTGCAGCGCGGGCCAGCCCAGTGGAATCCCACCGGCATTGCACCCTTCGTCTACCGCCCCGCCCACACGGCGGCGCGGGAGGGCTGGGGCGAGATCGCCTTTCTGATCGGCTCGCACACCATTGCGCGAGCCGAAAACGATGTGCGGCTCCCCGATTGGCAGGGACTCTACGCCGGCGTGACCCAGATCGCGGGATTTGACCTCGTGCTGATTGACACCCCACCCGACTACCTGCGCCGTCCCTACGCCACCCACACGCTGCTTAGTGGCGGCACGGTGGTGCTGCCCTGCCCGCCCGGTTCGCGGGAGCGCATGGGCGTGGGGCATATGCTCGATCACTTCCGCGAGGTGGCCCCGGAGCGGCTGAACCATACCGCCCTGCTGTTTATGGAGCCAGAGCGCGGCGTGGTGACGAAGGTGGAGACCATCATTCCGCTGTTTGCCTCGCGCTACCCGGAAGCCCGTGTCCTTGGCACACTGCCGCGTGCCCCCCGCATCTCCAGCCTTGCCGATGAGTATCCGGGGTACATCTCCATGCTCGACCTGGGCGCGGCGACGGTCTTTGCGCATGTGCTGCATCGCATGGTCGACTCGCTGATTGTCCAGCTTGGCCTCACGCCGACGCAGCCTATCCCGAAGCTCGGGGCGTGGGCGTCCCTGATGGGGCGCATCCGGGGCGAGCGGATCTCTGTCCCTGCCGCGCATACCTCCGTGGGGTCGTTGGCCCCTGGGGACGCTTAGGAGCGGTCTCACATGAAAAGAGCCGATAGCCGATAACTGATAACCGATAGCCGATAGCCGATAGCCGATAACCGATAGTCGGGCATCAGCGTCCCTTTTCATCGCGATGGTGTGCGGCGGAGCCGCATGGAGAACTGATGGAATCATCCTCACACACATCCTTACGAGTCTTGGAAGATGGCGGACTGACCACCCTGATGGGGGGGCAGCACCATGCCTCCGCCCCTGTCGAGGTCGTGCGTACCCCGGAGGTGCTGGCGGCGGTGATGGACGTATTGAAGCTCGCCATCCCGGTCGCCTTGCTTGACCCGGTGGCCCCGGCGTCTGCCCGCACCCCGGTGGTGTTGGAGGTGTTGCGTCGCGTGATTGGCGAGCAGGCGGAGGCCGGTCGCGGCCTCCTGCGCCAGATTCCGACCGATGAGGAGACCCTGCTGGCCCTGTTTCGCGACACCCTGGGCTGGGGGCCAGCCCAGGCATACCTGGACGATGCCCGCATTCAGGAGGTGAAAATCATCGGCACCCAGATCGCCGTGCAGGAGGACGGGTGCGATTTCGTGCTGGTGCCGGAGCGCTTTACCGACTCGCGTCAGGTGCTGGCGCGTGCGCAATTGTTGGCCTCACGGCTGAACGTGGCGCTGAATCACAGCAGCCCGCAAGGGACGCTGCCGCTGGCGCACGGCACCCGGATGCACGTCACCGTGCCGCCCTGCGTCCCGGAGGGGACGGCGCTGGTCTGCATTCGGCGCGGGCGCACCTACGCCTGGACGCTGGAGGATGTCCAGCGCAAGGGCGCGTTCAGTCCGGCGGTCGGAGACCTGCTGCTGCTCTTTGCTCGTGCCAAATGTTCGTTCCTGATTGCCGGGGAAACCGGCAGCGGCAAAACCGCCCTGCTGGAATCCCTCGTCAACTCGTGGCCGGGGCAGCCCCACATCATCACGATTGAGGACAACACGCAAGAAATCAACATTAAACACGAGATGTGGACACGGGAACTGGTGCAAACGGCGGTGGAGCCGGGGGCGTTTGGCCGCGCCGCCCGCGAGGCGTTGCGGCAGACCCCCTCCGTGATTGCTCCGGGCGAGACCCGCGCCGAGGAGGCGGGGGCGATCCTCACCCTGGCGGTGTCGGGCCATGCCATCCTGACCACGCTGCACGCGAAGAGCGGTCAGGCGGCGGTGATGCGCTTTGCCGACTGCGCGGCGATGCCGGGAGCCTATGTCTACGAGGGGCGGCGCAACAATGCGCTGGAGGATGTCTGCGACAACATTGAGGTGGTGATTCACATTGAGAAGCTGGACGGGACGCGCTATATCCGCGAGATCGGCCTGCTCAACGGGGCCGTCACCGACGCGCACGGCACCCCCCGCCCGCGCCTCGTGCCGCTAGTCGAGATGGTGGTGGATGACGCGGGGAGCTTCACCTGGCCGACGCGGGCGGTCGCGGTCGGGGACACGCTGCGGTGGGAGGGTGAGACGGACGAGACGCCCGCGATTCTCGCGCAGAAACTGCGCCTGCTGCGGGCGGCGGGCCGGGTGCGGTCTGCGCCGACAAGCCGTGCCGCTGCGGATCGCGCTCTCGCGGTGGCGGGGCAGCTCACCGTGGCCGGTCAGCTCGATCAGGCGCTGGTGACGTTGCGGCGGGCCTGGGCGGATAGTCGGGACGAGCGCCTGATCGCCGCTGCCGCACGGGTGCTGGAAACCGACTCGTCGCGCATGGCGGCGGCGACCGCAATGAGTACGGCGCAGGCCCAGGCCATTGAGGCGCTGCTGGATCGGCGGGCCTGGGGGCTGGCCCGTCGGCGCATGGACGAGGTGCAGCGCGACCTGCTGCGGATGTCCACGGCCACGCCCGCCGGACGCTGGGAGGCGATCCTCTCGCGCATCGCGGCGGGCGTGGCCGTGGATGCGGAGGTCTCCACCCGCGCCACGCGGGCGCGGCAGGCGTTGGAACGCGGCACCCACGCCCAGGAGGTGCTGCTGCTGTTGGGGGACGACCGGAGCGACCGGGCCTCGCCGGACGCCGCACTGGCGGCGTTGACGGTACGCCGCGATGCGGTGGCACAGCTCGTTGCGGCGGGCGAGGTGCGCTCGGAGGTACGCGAGGCGATGACCGCGCAGATGCAGGCTCTGACGGCGATGCAGGAGGTACCCGATGCATGATCTCGCCGCCGTGACCGTCCCCGCCACCGCATGGCTGATTCCACTGGTGCCGGTCGCTCTGACCGTGGTGGCGCTGTTCCTCACGCTGTTCCTCCTCCGGGCGTGGCTGATGCAGGCCGTGGTGGCACGGGCTGTCCAACGCGCCGCCCGCACCCGGCGGGCGCTGCCGCCCGATCTGGTGCCCGATGTGGCCCTGGTGTGGCTCCCGCCCACCGTGTCCCCGGCCACGGTTCTGGCCCTTGGCGCGGGCGCGAGCATCGGGCTGGTGCTGCTGCTGGGATGGATCACTTCGATCTTCGTGGCGCTGGCGGTGGCCGCGCCGCTGACGGCGGCGGTCGTCTGGTTGCTCATCCGGGTCGCGGAATCACGCTACATCAAAGGGCTGGATGCGGGCCTGACGGCGGCGGTCGGGCGCATGAGCGCGTTGCTGCGTTCCGGCAACGGCTTCCGTCAGGCACTCGTGAAGCTCCTGGGCGATATGGAGCCGGGGCCGCTGAAGACCGAGTGGCAGTTTCTCCTGGATCGCCAGGGGATGCCGCTGGCGGGCCGCGAGGGCATCGCCACGCCGACGCAGGTGGTGGTGGCGCTTTCGACACAGACCCTCTCGCGCCGCCACGCGACCTTCCTGAATCATCTCTCAGTCGCGGCGTCGCAGCCCCAGGATGTGCTGGTGACGCGGGTCTCTGCCGCGTATGAGGCGCTCCAGGCATCAGATCGTCGCCGCGAAGAGGCCGTGACCGAGTTGGCGCAGATGCGCTACAGCGGCATGGCCGTGGGCCTCGCGGGCATCGTCATGGCCGGGTACCTCGCCCTGACCCAGTGGACACGGATGGTGGCGGCCTATTCCTCGCCTCTGGGGATGATCGTCGGGGTGATCGTCGCCCTCGCGTTGCTGCTGCCCATCGCGGGCGGGATGCTGCTCTCGCAGGCCGACGACGTGGCGTATTAGGACGGAAGGAATGGTCATGCTCCTCGACACGCTGCTCTCCTCTCCCGGTACCCCGTATTATCTGGTCGCCGTCGCGGGGGCCATGCTCGTGGCGCGGGGGCTGATGCTCATGGATCGCCATGCGTTTGCCCGCATCGGGATGCAGATCGCCCCCTCGGTGAGCGGGATGGCCCGCCGCTCGCTGATCGGCAATCTCGCGGGGATACCCCTCGCTCTGGCCCTGATCACCGCCGTCATCGCTGGGGGCATCGGCGGCACCATGCGCCTGCTGCTGCTGGCCGGGGCGCTGGGCAGCTACCTGTACCTGGCGCTGGTCATCCCGCGCCGCCCGCTGGTGCAGCAGCAGCAGCAGGCGGTACGGCTGCGCCGCCTCACCCCTGGCTTTATCGCTTTTGTGCGCGTCGGGCTGGGCAGCTTCGAGTCGCCCCTGGATATTATGCGGCGCTATACGGTGCGCCCGGTCGCGGCCTGGGCCGCAATGCAGGAGGTGGTGGCGGAGTCGGTGCAGATCGGCATGGATCGGCGGCTCCGGCCCTTCGCCGCCCTGGCGCTCGTGGTCAGGGAGCGCGGCTGCCGGGAACTCATCGATCTCGCCGACGCGCTATCCCAGGCCGAGTCGGAGGGGGCGTCGCCCGACACCGTGCTGGTGGCCCAGCAGGCGACCCTGGAGCTGATTCTTCAGAGCGAGTTCAAGCGGATGTTGCGGCGGCGGACGATGTATTTGCTGCTGATGGTCGCGGTCAGTTTGGTGATCGGCATCCTCATCAACCTGCTCTGGGTGGTCACGGGCGGCGGTCGCGTCTTCGGACAGCTTTAGGAGCGAGGGTTTTTTCATGCCTCCACACGGAAAATCTCTCGCGGCCCGCGCCCAGCAGGCGCTGGGTCAGATTGACACGCAGGGAGGGGCGACGCGCCTCCCGACGGTGCTGAAGTCGGTGGATGTGATTCCTGTGATGACGAAGGGCTGGTTTCACGATGCCTTACGCCTCCGCCAGATGCCGGGGATACAGATGCGTCCCGGCGGCGTGTGGCGCTGCGACCGCGAGACCTTTATGGCGTGGCTGCACCAGCTTGCGGCCACAGAGCGGTAAGAGCATGACCCCTCCGCATGACGACGGGATGACGCATGACGACTGGATTAGTCTGCACGATGCGGCCACCCGCTGCCGGGTGTCGCGGGGGACAATGCGCGACTGGGCGCGGGACGCCTACGTTCCCGCGCAATCGGTGCGCGAGTCGGGCCTCGTCGTGATCTACTGGCCGTGGGTGGCCCGCCACCTCTCACAGCCCGCGACCGGGCAGCGGGAGGACGCCGCATGAGGACGCCGATCATGCCCATGTTGTCCCTCTTATCCTTCGTGTCCGGTGGTCGGTGGGGGCGGGGGAGCCGCCCTCGTGGTCGGGATGCGCCCGTGCGCGGCCATCCCGATGTGGGGGTGATCGTGGCCGTGCTGGCGGCCCTGCTGGTCGGCCTCGCCACGCCGGTGGATCTACCTGCGGCGTCGGTCATCATGGCGCTGCCCCTCCTGCTGGTGGCGTGGCGGGTCGCCCCGCCGTACTGGTCACTGGTGACAGGTATCACCACGATGATCCCGTTGCTGATCCGGGCCACCGTCCCGCGCAGCGATCTGTCGCGGGAGACCCTGCCGCTGCTGGCCCTGATGACGGGCGCGTGCTTTATGGGGCGCGTCCTGATCGCCCGCGCCCGTGCCGAGGCACAGGTGGCGACCCGCATGCGGGACGTGCGCGACCACGAACACATGGTGACGCTGGCGGCGATCCGGGTACGCACCGAGCGGATGCGGCACGACCAGCAGCGGCTCGATGCGTCGGTCGCCGAGGACATGAAGCAGTTCACGACCGTCGCGTCGAATCTCGTCATTCGGATGATGGAGTCGGCGCAGGCGGGCCAGCGGGACGTGGCCTATGACCACGAGCGACGGCTGCTGCGCGTGATTCGCCGCATGGCGATGACCGCGCAGGATCTCGCCGACCTCACGCAGCTTGCCGAGGGGCAGGATCTGGCGATGGCCCCGACCGCCACGGTGCTGCCCACAGTGGCCGAGCAGGTGGCCGATCAAATCGCGGTCGAGGCGCAGACGTTTCATGTGCGCCTCGTGATCACCGTGTCGCCCGATGTCCCGGCGTGCTGGTGCGACCCGCGCCGCGCCGAGCGCGTGCTGTGGTGTCTGATCGGCAACGCCTTCGCCGCCGTCAAGCAGCACGGCCACGGCGGCACGATCACGGTGACAATCACCGCCGAAGACGGGGGCATGGTGCGGTGCGCCGTGGCCGATCCCGGCGTCGGCATGGCACCCGCCGATCTGGATCAGGTGCGGCATCGGCTGGTGCGCCCGCTGCTGCCGGGGGCCGGAGGCGATGGGCTGGGGACGGGCCTGACGCTGGCGGCGCAACTGATCGCCGGGATGGGCGGTACCCTCCGCATCGCGTCTCCCGGCCTCGCTCTGGGAACGGTCGCGGACTTCACCCTGCCCGCCGCCGCCGCCGACCCGTGTGGCCCGGTGACGTTCCCTGCGTCGGCACCCGTCCCCGCGCCGACCCCGGTGCCTGCACCCGTCCCCGCGCCGACCCCGGTGCCTGCGCCGGTGCCGACGCCCGCCCGCGACCTAGGCCCGGAACTGCCGCCCGCTCGCCCGCCCGAGGCGTTGCCACCGCGACCGGGCACGTATCAGGAGTCACCCCATGCGACGTAATCCGATTCGGGTGCTGATCGGGATGCTGCTCATCAGCGGACTGGCGGCGGGCTGTGGCTCCGTTCCCCTCACGACCGGGCAGGCCCAGGCGACGGCGGTGGCGGGGGGGTGCTGGCCGTATGGGGTCATACAGCCGATCCCGGTCACGCCGCCGATCCCGGCCACGCCGCGCATTCCGCCGCCCGTCATGCCGCCCACGACCATGCCCGACGCCCGCGTGACGCCCTGGACGGTCTCTCCAACCTGCACGCCCGCCCCGCTG
>Ga0208376_1000665_pt1 | contig 10547 bp, 14 predicted proteins | sample CryBogmetaGMA25M_FD_184548 | JGI IMG/M metagenome (GOLD analysis project Ga0208376, IMG submission 184548) | Freshwater microbial communities from Crystal Bog, Wisconsin, USA - MA2.5M (SPAdes) | ecosystem: Environmental > Aquatic > Freshwater > Lake | place: Crystal Bog, Wisconsin, USA...
AACGGGAGAGGGGGAGCCGAACACCCTCTGGTGCGGAATCTCCCCTCTCCCCTGGTGGGAGAGGGGCAGGGGGTGAGGGGGAAAGGTCGGCATGGGATCTGCTTATTTGAAAAGCAGTGCAGATGAAGTCGTGACTACAAACTGTAAACCTGACCCCTGACCCCTGACACCTTATCTAGTAGCGAAAGCCATACCTCATGCGTAAGATCCAGGTGACAATAGACGGGACCGAGTTCACTGTTGAGCTGGACGACCTCTCCGCCAAAGATGGCTTTGTGACGGCGACGGTGAATGGTGCGCCGATACGAGTGGCGGTCTCATCGCTGGCTGCCCCCGAGTCCATCCAGTGGGCGGTAGTGGACACACGCCCCTACGAACTGCTGATTGACCACGATCTGCGCTGGGCACAGTCGGCGCGTGGGCGGCATACCCTAAATGTGCGCGACCTCGATGCCGGCGTGGCTCGCCCGGCCAGCACCGACGCTCGGATCAAAGCCCCTATCCCTGGCGTGATCGTGCGATTGCTAGTTGAGGTCGGCCAGGAGGTTGTGGCCGACCAGCCCGTGCTGGTGCTGGAGGCCATGAAGATGGAGAACGAGATCCGCGCCGCCCGCTCGGGCCGGGTCGCCAGCCTGCACGCCCGGCCTGGCCAGAGCGTGAAGTTGCACGAGTTGCTGGCGGAGATTGTGTGAGCGGAGCCAACGCCGTATGACTGAGATGCGCCGCGAATCCCCCTACCCGATGGTCTCCATCGCCACGGCCCGCGCCGTGGTGATGGCCCAGGTTACCCCGCTCGATGCCGAGCAGATTGACGCACTCAGCGCCGAGGGCCGCGTCCTAGCCGCCACCATCATCTCCCCCGAGGATGTCCCCGATCTGCCTAAGTCGGCGATGGACGGCTACGCCCTGCGCTCCGCCGACGGACTACGCCCCCGTCGCGTGGTCGCCGAACTGACCGCCGGTGCCCAGTCTGGTCTGCTGATTGGTTCCGGTGAGGCTGCCCGGATCATGACCGGCGCACCCATGCCCGCCGGTGCCGACGCCATGATCCCGGTGGAACTAACCGAGGAGCGCGATGGTCTGCTCTCCATTCAGCGCGAGCTACAGCCTGGTGCCTATGTTCACACCGTTGGCCAGGACATCGCCTACGGCCAGCCGGTGCTGACGTGCGGTGCCCTGATCGGCGCGGCTGATGTGGGTCTGCTGGCCACGATTGGCGTCACCCACATGCCCGTCTTCCGCCGCCCACGTGTGGCCGTGCTGGCCACCGGCGATGAGGTGGTGGAGCCTTCCGCCCCGCGCCCCACCGGTGCCGTGCGCGACAGCAACCGCTACGCCCTGATGGCTGCCGTCCGCGAGTCTGGCTGCGAGGCGATCTCCCTCGGCATCGCCCCGGACGACTACGCCGGCCAGCGTGCGGCCATTTTGCAAGGACTGGAGATTGCCGACGTCCTGCTCACCAGCGGCGGTGTCAGTATGGGCACACGCGATCTGATCAAGCCCATTCTGGCCGAGATCGGCACGCTCCACTTCGGGCGGATTAGCTTCAAGCCTGGTAAACCCACCACCTTCGCTACCAGCGGCGGCAAACTGATCTTTGGTTTGCCCGGCTACCCCGTCTCTTCCCTGGTCTCCTTCGAGGTTTTTGTGCGTCCCGCCCTGCGCGCCCTCCAGGGCGACCCCCGCCCCCAGCGCCCGCTGGTGATGGCCAAACTCTCCGCCCCCATACGCCTCTCGTCCGACCGGCCTGAATACCAGCGGGTCGTACTCACGTGGCGCGAAGGCGCACTCTGGGCGACCAGCACCGGCAGCCAGGGTAGCTCGCGCCTGCTCTCGATGCACGGCTCCAACGGCCTGCTGCTCGTCCCCGCCGGCGACGAGATCCTGCCAGTGGGTGCGGAGCTAGAGGCACTGATCACCGGGGCGCTCTAATCAGGGGGCGCATGGTATCATGGGAGTACCGGCGGTCGGAAGAGGCAAGGAGGTTGGCATGGCTGAGCAGCGTACCCAAGATCTACTGAGGCGTGAGATTGATAATCTAAGCGAATCTGTCGCCCAGGAGGTGCTTGATTTCGTCCTCTTTGTGAAGGCGCGTCGCGCTGAGGAGGCGTTTCTCTGGGGGCAGGCAGAAGCTGCGCAGCGTTATCGCACGGCTCACCCTCACGAGGTGCAGACGGTTGATGCCGACACCTGGGATCAGTTGACAGCACACCTTGATAATGGCACGTGATGAGTTATCAACTACGCTTCGACCGCAGCTTTATGCGCCAGATTGAGTCGCTCCCTGGCGATCTGCGCAGTGTCGCACGCCGCTTGGTAGGTTCGCTTGCGGATCGGCCGCGACCGGCGCAGGCGAAAGAGCTTGATGGACATCCAACCTACTTTCGCCTCTGGTTGCCACGTACCCATCGCCTCGTGTACCAAATTCTAGATGACGAACAGGTTGTCGATCTCCTCTACATAGGGCCAAAGCCGCCTGATCTGTATGAGCAACTTGGCCTTGGACGTCGCAGCGAGTGAATCTCAATCAGAGGGCAAGCGGTAGGGGGCGCATGGTATCATGGGAGTACCGGCGGTCGGAAGAGGCGAGGAGGTTGATTTATGATCGTAGATCTCACAATCCACTTGCCAGATAAACTTCGCCGCGAGGTTGCTCATCTCGCCGCCGCACGTGGCGAGACGATCTCGGATCTTGTAAGTGAAGCGCTTGCGCGCTATTTTGCGGAATTGCTTGAAGAGTCCGATGACGCTGCTGCGGTCGAGGAGATTGAGGCTAGGCTCTCGGCAGGGCAGGAGCAAACCCTTAGCTGGGATGAGGTCAGGCAGGATCTCGATGGCCTACCGGATTGAACTGACGAAAACGTCTGCCAAAGAGATCCGTGAACTGCCAGGGCACATACGTCAGCGCGCTCGGCGACTCGTTGACGGCCTTGCAGAGAATCCCCGTCCCGCCGGATCGCAGGAGCTACGCGATCTGCCGGGGCGGTTCCGTGTTCGCCTTGATCGCTGGCGAATTATCTATCGTGTTGATTATGACGCCGAGTTGGTGACGCTCCTGCGGGTGCGTCTGAAGACTGGCCCTGAAACGTATGAGGCCCTAGAAGACTGATGACAGATGATCTCACCGTTACGACCACTACCGCCAGTTATCCTGTTGTTGTCGAGGCCGGTGCCCTGGCGAGCCTGCCCATGCGTCTGGAGGCTCTCGGGCTGCGCGGCAGCCTCTGGCTGATCTGTGACGGGGCCGTGGAATCGCTTTACGCCGCGCCTCTGGCCGAGCGCCTGCGTGCGGCTGGTTTTACTCTCCATACCTACCGCGTCCCCCCCGGCGACGCCAGTAAGAACCCGGCTCAACTTGGCGAGTTGCATACCTGGATGATTGCCGGTGGCGTCGAGCGCCGCGACGCTGTCCTGGCCCTCGGCGGCGGCGTGGTGGGCGACCTGGCCGGTTTCGCGGCGGCGACCATCCTGCGCGGGATTGCTGTCGTGCAGATGCCGACCACGCTCCTGTCAGTGGTGGACGCCGCCGTCGGTGGGAAGACCGGCATCAACCACCCGCTGGGCAAAAACCTGATCGGTGCATTCCACCAGCCGCGTCTGGTGCTGGCCGACACCGATACCCTGGCCAGTCTACCGCCGCACGCCCTGCGCGAAGGCTGGTCTGAGGTGATTAAGCACGGGGTCATCCGCGATGCTGGGCTGTTTGCGGAGCTTGAGCAGCTTGCTGATTCCTGTGGCTGGAGCGAGTCGGCTCCCGGTGGCCTGTGGGATGCCACCAACTCCGTACGAACCACGACGCTCAGCAACATCATCCGCCGCGCCGTGGCCGTGAAGGTGGAGGTGGTCAGCTTAGATGAATTTGAGCGTGGCGAGCGGATTACCCTGAATTATGGGCATACCATCGGTCATGCGGTCGAGCAACTCTCGCACTATGGCCTGCTGCACGGCGAGGCCGTGGCCGTGGGCATGCACGCCGAGGCCCGCATCGCCCAGCTTATGGGCATGTGCGACGCCAACCTAGTGAATCGTCAGGCCGCCCTGCTCCACGCCTACGGCCTAAATACCGCCCTGCCCGCCTACGATCTGGACGCCATTCTTGCCCTGACTATGCGCGACAAGAAGGTTCTTGCCAAGAAGATCCGCTGGGTGCTGCCCACGGCGATTGGCACCGTGCAGGTGCGCGACGATGTACCCGATGAACTGCTGCGTAGGGCGTTGCAGATTGTGGATTGTAGATTGTAGGTTGTGGATTGCAGCCGTACTCAGCCCAATCTACAATCCACAATCCACAATCCACAATCCACAATCCACACTAGCTCAGAGGTTTCCTTTTGGATACGGTTAAACAGTTTGCCGAACGGATCTACCAGAACGTCGAGCAGGTGATTGTCGGCAAGCGCAACGCCGTTGATCTGTTGCTGGTGGCGCTGCTCTGCCGGGGCCACGTGTTGCTGGAGGATGTGCCCGGTACCGGCAAAACGGTCCTGGCCAAGAGCATCGCTCGCTCAATCGGCAGTAGCTTCAAGCGCATCCAGTTCACTCCCGACCTGCTGCCCTCCGATGTCACCGGGATCTCGATCTTCAACCAGCAGAGCCGCGAATTTGAGTTCCGCCACGGCCCAATTTTCGCCCAAATCGTCCTGGCCGACGAGATCAATCGTGCTACTCCGAAGACTCAGAGCGCCATGCTTGAGGCGATGGAGGAGCGTCAGATTACGGTGGACGGGACTACCTATGGTCTGCCAGCTCCCTTTATTGTGCTGGCCACCCAGAATCCGATTGAGTACGAGGGCACCTTCCCGCTGCCTGAGGCCCAACTTGACCGCTTTCTGCTGCGACTGAACCTCGGCTACCCTTCCCGGCTCGACGAGATTGCCATCCTCAAGCGCCAGCGTCAGGCCCACCCGCTCGATAGCCTCCAGACCGTGACGCAGATTGATGAGTTGCTGCGGCTCCAGGCTGCGATTAAGGACGTTTATGTGGACGACCTGATCGAGGAGTATATCGTCGGGATCACCTCAGCCACGCGCCACCACGCGGATGTGTATCTGGGGGCGAGTACCCGTGGCTCCCTAGCCCTCTATCGTACCGCCCAGGCGTGGGCCGCGATCAAAGGGCACGACTATGTGACCCCCGATGATGTGAAGGAACTGGCGAGCGCAGTACTCGGCCACCGTATCATTGTCAGCCCCGCCGCACGCATCCGCAATGTTAGCGCCCCTTCCGTGATCGAAGATGTGCTGAGCGGCGTAACCATACCCGGTGCCCGCGCCGGTCGCCGCTACGACCGCACGGCGGCGAGGTAGCCTGCGTACGACACATCCTTGATACACGGCCACAGAAGAACACAGAAAGACACAGAAATATATTTTCTGTGTTCTTCTGTGGCTGTCCTAATTCTGGTTGTGAAGGAGGAGTCAAGGCTTTAGTCGGCTGAAGCCTTGACTCCTCCTCACGACTCCAAGAATATGGCAAAATCTCTTGTTGTACGCCGGCTGGCGATGCATCATCCTCACTACAAAAAATTGGTACAATAGCCTCCCAAAGCAGATTGCCGATGAGGTGTCTTTCAATGCAATCTGCAATTGTGAGAGGCATATATGGACTTTCTGCATAAAGTGGCGATCATCACCGGTGGCGCACAGGGGATTGGTCGCTCGGTGACTCTCTCCCTGGCCCGCGAAGGTGCCGCCGTCGTTATTGCCGACCGCGACGGGGCGGCGGGTCAATCACTCGCCGAGGGGATTTGTTCCTGGGGCGGTCAGGCAATGGCGATCATCGCCGATGTATCGAGCGAGTCTGACGCCGCTCGTATTGCGACCGAAACGGTGACGGCATTCGGCGGTATTGATATACTCGTCAACAATGCCGGTATCCAGACTCCCGGCACGGTCGAGAGTACGCCTCTGGATGTCTGGAGCGATACGATTGCGGTGAACCTCACCGGCGTTTATCTGGTGGCGCGTTTTGTGTTGCCCGAGATGCGACGGCGCGGTGGCGGGACGATTGTGAACGTCGCCTCGCTCCACGGGTTGCTCACCGAGCCGGGTTGGTCGGCCTATGCGGCCAGCAAGGGCGGTGTGATTTCGCTCAGCCGCAGCATGGCCCTCGACTACGCCGCCGAGGGCATCCGAGTCAACTGCGTCTGCCCAGGGATGATTGATACCCCGCTGCTGCGCGCCGCTGCGATGCACGAGCGCCGCGCTCACCCCGAAGAACGCCTGCACGAGTGGGCCACTCAGCAGCCCCTCGGTCGCCTCGGCACTCCCGAGGAGATTGCCGACCTGATCCTCTTCCTGGCTGGCCCGCACTCCAGCTTTATCACCGGTGGCGTCTACACCGCCGATGGCGGTCGGTCAGCGGGGTTCTGATGATAGCCGATAGCCGGTGGCTCTTTTCATCGGGTGTTGTGCGCGAATCACTTGGATTTCTGAAATGATCACCATCCACATACGCTTCTTCGCCGGCCACCGCGATATTGTCGGGTGCGCGGCGATGGATATGCAACTTGATGAGGGTGCCAGACTTGGCGTGGTCTGGGAGCGACTGACGACCGACTTTCCGCGCCTCGCTGGCTACACAGGACGCCTGCTCTACGCGCTGAACCAGGAGTTCGCCGATCTGGATAGCCCGCTCGCAGATGGCGATGAGGTCGCCTTTATCCCGCCCGTCAGCGGCGGCAGCCCCGACACCTTCGTGCCCTTTCTGATAACGGAGGCTCCGCTCGACCCGGCCCCCCTGGTGGCCTATGTCCAGACTCCCGGCGACGGCGCGGTTGTCACCTTTGCCGGGGTCGCCCGCGATAATTTCGGTGGTCGGGCCACGGCCCATCTGAGCTACGAGGCTTATGCCGAAATGGCCGTGCCTGTTCTGTCCCAACTCGCCGAGGAGGCCCGTGCCCAATGGCCTATCGGCAGGGTCGCCATACATCACCGCATTGGGCATCTGGAGATCGGCGCAACCGCCGTGCTGGTGGTGGTGGCCGCCCCTCACCGCCAGGCCGCCTTCGCCGCCGCCGCCCAGATTATGGACCGGATCAAAGAGGTCGTGCCGATCTGGAAGCGTGAACATTGGGCCGATGGTGACGTGGAATGGCGGTAGGGGCGAAGCATTTGGCTTAGACATGGTTTCAGAGGGGCCGAGTTTACCTTACACTCTTGGCATACTTACCCCCCTAGCCCCCCCGCAAGCGGGGAGGAACCAATGCATTGTCCCCCCCCGCTTGCGGGGGGGCTAGGGGGGGTAGAATTGTAAAGTATCTGCGAACCTTGTCTTATCGCAAAGCGGCAAGCCAGATGCTTCGCCCCTACGTATGGATGGGATATGCCTGAACTACCCGAGGTAGAGATCGTCGCCCGCTCCTTGGCGGCGCAGGTCACTGGCCGACAGATTATGGCGCTGGAGAAACTCGACTGGGAGCGCATGATCGAAACCCCCGACCTGCCCGATTTCTGCGCCCTGATCGTCGGGCGGAGGATTATGGCCGTCGGTCGGCGGGCCAAGTGGCTGCTGATCAGCCTGAATGCCGGTTGGACATTAGCCATCCACCTGCGCATGTCGGGCAACCTGATCGTGCGCGGCCCCGAGGTTTCGCCCGACACTCACACGCACTTTGTGCTGGCCCTCGATGATGGCCGACGTATTTTTTTTGATGACCAGCGCAAGTTCGGACGGGTGCGCTTGCTCGATGCCGCCGGGCTACGCCTGCTCGATGCGGCCTACGGCCCCGAGCCGCTAGACGACACCTTTAGTGCCGAGCAGCTTGGCCACATTCTGGCCAATCGGCGTACTAAACTAAAGCCACTGCTGCTCGATCAGAAGGTCATTGCCGGGATTGGCAATATCTACGCCAGCGAGATCTTGTGGATCGCCCGGCTGCACCCGCAGATTTCCGCCGCCGATACGCCACCTGCGCAGATTCCCACCCTGCACACCGCCATCCGCCAGGTGCTTGAGGATGCAATTGCCAACCAGGGCAGTTCGCTGCGCAACTACCGCAACAGCTACGGCGAGCGTGGCCAGAACCAGGATCATTTTCATGTGTATAATCGCGTGGACGAACCATGTGACCGATGTGGTAAGCTAATCGTACGGGTAGTTGTCGCCCAGCGCAGCACCTTCTACTGTCCAAGCTGCCAGCACCTGCCTAGCGGGTGAGTCGAGTCATCAGCCTAGATTTCTGGCGCACACCACTCCCCGCGAAGCGCTTGGCACCGTGAAAGGAACCCATCATGTCAGAGCAATTGCTTCTTATTGAGGATGACGTGGTGCTACAGATCGCTCTCAGTACAATGCTGCGTCGCGAGGGCTACCTGCTCCTCTCGGCCCATAGTGTTGCTGAAGCAGTCGATCTCCTTCAGCGTGAGCACCCCATTGTTGTTCTGCTCGATCTTGGTTTGCCCGACGGCAGCGGGTTCGATGTACTCCAACAGCTCAACAAGCTATTCGATAGCCCCATCGTGATCGTCACGACCGCCAGCGACACACTCCCGACGGCGATCAAGGCCATGCGTATGGGTGCCTTCGATTATCTCACCAAGCCAATCAATAACGAACTGCTGCGCAATTCCATCCGGCGGGCCGCCGAATACTACCAGCTGCGCCAGTCGGTTCGTGAGATCGAACTGCTGCGCGCTCACGAAGATGCGATGCGCGCCACGGCCCGCGCCGCCGCTCACCACATCAGCCAGCACCTCACCGTCATTATGGGCGAAACCCAGTTGCTCCAGGAGGAACTGGACGACCCAGAGGTGCGCGCCAGCCTGGAGCGCATCCTGCGTGCCACCGAGAATGCCGCCCAAACTCTGGTAGATCTGCGGTCGGCCCGCCACTTTGTGATCAAGGAAATCGAGACCGTCGAGCCTATCCTTGATCTGGACGCCGCATTGGATCGCAACTCTCCGTAGGAATTTTAAGCACTAGACAAGGTTTCAGGTGCGAGGTTTCAGGTTTCAGGTGCGAGGTTTCAAGTTTCAGGTGCGAGGTTTCAGGTTGAGCGCATCAGGATGCCACATTCTGGCCTGAACTGTAAAGTATCCGCGAACCTTGTCCTAGAGCAAAAGTAACGCTGTGAGACGAGTCACGCTGAGCAAAGCGAAGCGTCCCGGCAATGATGATGTACGCCGGGACGCTTCGCTTCGCTCAGCGTGACAAGAGCGAGTTTTGCAGTAGTGCGATTTCACTTGGCTCTATCGAGCTACCACCGAATTGACGAGCCGTTCGGTCGTATAATGCGCGTGGCTTTTGATCACTGTCGTGGCTCGGATACAATTACTATGGAAGCGCCTAAACTACCGGCAGCCCCCGTCCCTCTGTGGCGGCGGGCCGCACTCGTCGCGCTGATCGTGATCGGCGTGGGGATGACCGTCTTCTTCGGCGCACGGGCCGTACGCTCGTTCCGCGAGATTCAGTATGTTCGCTCCCAGGGTCTTGATCGCGGCACCGCCAGCGTCGAGGCCATCCGGGGGTGGATGACGATCCGCTTTATTGCGGTGGCCTACGCTGTCCCCGAAGAATACCTGTATAGCCAGCTTGCCATCCCCTTCGACCGGCGCAACGCCAATAGCTCGCTGGGCAAGCTCAACACCGATTACCAGCTTGGCGACTCGGCTACAGGCAACTACCCGGCGATCATCACCAAGGCTCAGACCGCGATCACCGCCTACCGCGCCAACCCCGTCGTTACCGGCCTGCGCGACGTGCGACCCTGGATGAGTGTCCACTACATTGCCAATAGCACCGGCGTGCCCTCCGACTATATCTTCGCCCAACTCGGCCTGCCGATGGAGGGCAACACCGATAAGCCGCTGGATCTGCTCGGTGCGGAACTTGCATACCCGAACGGGCCGATGGCTCTCTCCGACGCCATCCAGCGTGTACTCGCTGGCTACCAGAAAGCCCCATGAATCTGTCTGATCTGAGCAGTTCGCTGCTCACCATGATCGTCACCTACGGTGCGTTCGCCCTCGGTGCGGTGGTGTTTCTTGCGGCGGTGGGGCTGCCCTTCCCCAGCACGTTCTTTGTCCTGGCTAGCGGTGCGTTCATCCAGCAGGGCGTCCTCGACCTGGCCTCGACAATGGTCGTCGCCCTTGTCTGTGTGGTGCTGGGTGATACGACCAGCTACGGTATGGGCCGTCTATTGCGCCATATCGTGGTCGCTCGCGTGGGCAAGACAGCCCCCTGGCGCAGCGCCGAGTCCTACTTCCAGCGCCGTGGCGCGATCTCGATCTACCTGACCCGCTTTCTGCTCACGCCTATCGCCGTCCCGATCAACCTTGTCGCTGGCACCAGCGAGTATGCGCCTATGCGCTTTGTTGGCTTTGCCGCCGCCGGTGAACTGACCTGGCTGGTGATCTTCGGCGGCCTGGGCTATGTGTTCGGCAGCCAGTGGGAGTATGTCAGCGACCTCGTTAGCAACCTGAGCGGCGTGTTCGTCGGCATCGCCCTGCTCGGTATCGGTATCTTCTGGCTGACTCGCAAACGCAGTACGTGATGGATGTGGCTGATTTAGTAGGACTGTTGCAAAGTCCTCAGATTGCCGCCCGCCC
>Ga0208376_1000675_pt1 | contig 10425 bp, 8 predicted proteins | sample CryBogmetaGMA25M_FD_184548 | JGI IMG/M metagenome (GOLD analysis project Ga0208376, IMG submission 184548) | Freshwater microbial communities from Crystal Bog, Wisconsin, USA - MA2.5M (SPAdes) | ecosystem: Environmental > Aquatic > Freshwater > Lake | place: Crystal Bog, Wisconsin, USA...
GGGGCGGCGCTGCGCCCGAGAGACACGAGAACACAGGCACGTTCGTCAGCATTGCTGACGAACGTGCCTGTGTTCTCGTGCTTCTCCCGCAAGACGGGAGTCACGCATCCGGCGGGAGCGAGGTCGCAATATCGTAGACAAGCACCTGCACGTCGAGACCCTCGCCCGTGAGCAACTGGAAGGTCAGATCGTGGGTTGCCTCTTTGATTGCGGTCTCATCGGACGTGGGCGCATAGGCGCGGACAGTCGCCTCTTCGCTGGATACGCGGGAGACGCGCACGACGCTACCGGAGCTGGCGGCGCTGATCTTCCGGGAGAGCTCGGCGATAGCTTCATCAAGGGTCATGTGGCTCCTCCGGGCGTACTAGTGGGATTATCAATCGTTCGCTGCAAAAGGAATTCGCGCCTTCGAGCGATGCTACCATCATACTATACCTGTTAGTCATCAAATCGGCAACTGCTAAGACAGGGATTCCAGGCGCTCGGCGATCACGGCGGCGGCGGTATCCCAACTCCAGTGGCGCGCATCCTCAGCGGCAAGGGCACCCTTCGCCCTGGCCTCGTCGCGGTTATGGTGAATATGGCGCAGCAGCTCAACCAGGTGATCGTGATCCGGCTCGGCCCAGCGTGCCCCGGCGTAGAGCGGTTCATCGGCGGGTGCAGCGACGAGGCCGCAGGTGTTCAGGGGGTAGCCGCTGGCCTCACGCACAAAGTCAGTCGGCCCGCTCCACCTAGTCACCAGGGCCGGCGTGCCGCATGCCATCGCCTCCAGGGCCGGCATACACCAGCCCTCGCCCCGGCTCGGCAGCACAAAACAGTCGGCACCCTGGTAGAGTTCGGCCATCTGCATCGGTGACAGGGGCCGGTTATAGATCAGGCCCACGGGCGGTGCCGGGCGCGGCAGGGCCGCACGTAGGGCGCGCAGCGGATTCAGAGCGGGCTCTCGGCAGTCAATTTTTAGCAGCAGCAGCACCGCGTCATTAGGTTGAAAGGCGGCTCGGTAGGCCCGTAGCAGAAGATCCCAGCCCTTGCGGCTTCCCCACTCAAAAACCGAAAGAAAGATCGTCCGATCCGCCAGACGCGCCCGCTGCGGGCCGGGTCGAAAGACGTCCAGATCAACTCCCAGAGGCACGCGGTAGACAGGCCGCGTCACCCCGCTCTCGCGAAACATCGTGGCTCCCCACGCCGTCGGTGCCCAGACCTCATCCATCAGGTTGGCCTGACGCACCCACGCCTCTGGCAGACGATCCACCTCCAGCATGGTGAAACCAACCCGGTAGCGGCCACTATTCTTGGCGAAGAGATCGCCCCGACCATAGACGACCTGGGGTACATCCAGGCGCAGAGGGCGCTCGCGCTGTAACGCGGCAATACGTGGGTGAGACGGGCCAAAAAGGGCAGCCTCACGGTCGTCCGAGTCGAAGAGGTAGAGCGGGCGCACCGCCAACCCTCGCGCCTCCAGAGTCAGCACCAGAGCGCGGGATGAGCCGCTGTAGCCGGTGAGCGACGAGAACGACGAGTGCCAGACCAGATCGGTCATCGCAGGCGCTCCAGGGCAGCCAGACGAGATTCCAGGCGCGCACGGGCAGCCCGCTCGTCATCGAGGTGTGCGGTGAGGCTGTCAATCACCCGCACCAGCGAGGCGTGGGTGGCGCTGGCCTGAGCCAGTTCGGGGCCGAGGAGCCACCAGGCCAGACGGGTGCGCAGTCGCGCCAGCAGGCCAACTGTCGGCTGCGGGCGGATCTCCCAGTGCTGGTGCAGACCCGCCAACTCACGGGCGAAGAAGGGGTCGCTCTGAGCCATGCCGCCCAAGGTAGACAGGAGATCGAGGGTTGTGCCGCCCTGCGCCAGCCCACGCTCGACGGCAGCCAGCAGCGGCTCGCCTGCGGCATCCGGCACTAGGAAGATCGGGCTATCACCGGGCGGATGATCTGCGATCATACGCATTAATTCTTCACAAACAGATCGCGGTTTGCTTGCACCCATGCCACCAGCCGGGCGATACCCTCGGCCACATCCACATGCGGACGCCAGCCCAGCTCGGCCTCGGCCTTAGCGATGGCGCTAATGTAGACCGGCTGGTCGCCGGGACGCCAATCCCCACGGCGCACATCAATCCGGTTGCCGGTGAGCCGCTCCAGCAGCGGGCCAAATTCTGCCCAGACCGAAAGAACGTTGGCCGGGCCACCGCCGATGTTGTAGATTCGGCCAGATACCGCGTTGATACGCTCTAGGGCAGCCAGGTACGCGGCCACCAGATCATCAATATAGAGCATATCGCGCACCTGCTTGCCATCCCCGTAAATCGTGATGGGACGGCCCATCACAGCGGCGATCACAAAATGCGCCGCCCAGCCCTGGTCCTCGACGCCCATCTGACGTGGACCATAGATGCAATTCGAGATCTGGATGCCACCGGCGACGAACAGATGTGAGTCATGCTCGACTTCCAAATCGTAGACCGGGACATCGCCTAGCTCCTCTGTCATCGCCAAGCTATCCCAGAACAGCGACCCATCAGCGCGGTAGAGGTGCATCGCCCGCTCGAAGTGTTCGGGCAAAGTTTGATTCCACTGCCAGCGCAGCAGGGCGTTCAGGCGCTGCGTGCGGTCGGGACTGAAGGCGTAGCCAATGGCAGCCAAACGCGGGTACATGGCCGACCCACCAAGCAGGCGCACCGTGATCTGCACCGTCGTCCCGCGTTTGTAGGCCGTCGGCTCAGCCTCAGTCATAGACGTCTCAATGCCAAACTCGGACAGCAGGCCGCGCAATTGCGCGATCCAGGCCCGGCCATTCTCCAGGTAGGCCACATCCTTCGACTGGGCGAAGTTGGGGGCGACCGCCGTATCCACATAAACTCGGCAGAGTTCGGCACCGAGGAAGCCACGCAGAAAGGCACGCTTCACGAGGGCGTGGCCCTGAGCGACATAGTTGGGCAGCCCATAGGCAACCCGCACCTTATCGCCAACCGGGACTCCGAGCAGTTCAAACAGCGTAAAAACCGGAATTGACTGCTGCTGGATGCGGTAGGATGTCCCTTTGATCACATGGCCGCTCGGCAGGGTTGATTCCGCAGTCCACCCGACGATCTTCGACGTGGGCAGGCCGAGCCAGCCCATCCAGGTTGCCACCTCATCAAGTTCCTCCGGCTTGCCGAAGTGCTGGACATCGTAGGAAGGTGTTGTCCGATCCTCGCGGGTGTGGATGCTCAGGTGCCCATCACCGAAGAGCCGACCGACAATCTCGGTGAGGGCCAGCAGACGCTCGCCGCGCAGCGGCAGCATATTCTCGGCAATCCGCTCGGCCTCGTTGATACAGCGCACATCGCTGGTCTTTGCCCGCACCGCTGCGAGGTAGGTCTCGGCATCGAGTACGGCATCGGTCATTTCCACGTAGGACGGCGCGTACTTCGCTTCGGGCAGCACCGCCAGGAAATCGCCGTAGGCACAGGACTGGTTGGTGAACAGGCCGTGGGGCCGCACCACCCGGTGTTCGGGGGTGAGGGTGAGCGACATACCGTTCATCGTGGTGATGCGACGCACCGGCTTGACTCCCGTTTGCCAGACCTTGCGCACTCGCGTCCAGCCATAGCCACTATGCACGATGTCGCCAGGGCGCAGAGCCGAGATCGGCTTATGGCCAAAGGGCGTGAGTACCGGCTGGTCGGCGGCGAGACACGATTGCCGGAAGACGACCGTCTGCAAGCCGTAGATACGGGCATAGTCGCGCACATACTGGTCGGCGGCTCCCTTGGAGCACCCGTAGGGCGAATGGAAATCGAGCAGGTGATCCTCCGGCACACCCTCGGGCATATCGCGGTAGGCGTAGCGGGTAGGTTGCTCCACCACCGTCACATCCTCCATCCCGCCATAGACCTTATTGGTCGAGGCGAAGAAGACGGCGGGCGGGCGCGGTGAGAGACGGGCAGCCTCCAAAACATTCAGGGTGCCGAAGGCATTGATCTCAAAATCGGTGCGCGGGTCGAGAACCGAGGTGGTGACGGCGACCTGACTAGCGAGGTGGAAGATCGTCTGGTGGCCAGGGACAGCGGCGGCAATCGCGGCGGGGTCGCGGATGTCGGCCTGAACAAAACGCACCAGGGCGCCGTAGCGTTGCTGAAGCCACTCCAGATTCAGGTGAGTGAGCGGGCGGCTCAGATTATCGAAAATCGTCACCTGCTCGCCGCGTGCGAGCAGAGCGTCGGCCAGATTACAGCCAATAAATCCGGCACCGCCGGTGATCAAATGGTTCATGTCGGGTGTCCTGTGGGGGGTGAACTGCCCTCACCCCCTGGCCCCCTCTCCCAGAACGGGAGAGGGGGAACCGGAAGCGTCCTGGTGCGGAATCTCCCCTCTCCTCCGGTGGGAGAGGGGCCGGGGGTGAGGGGGTGGCGCTGTGCCTAGCGTGCGATCAGCGGTAGGTAAACCTGGTACACTTGGCTCACCACGAGGGCGGTGATGGTGATGGTGGTATCGGGCATGCCAGTTGCGCTGATGATGAGAGTTGCGGTGTAGGTACCCGCAGCCAGCGCCCCCGGATTTACCGTCAACTGCAGCGGAACACCGGACGTTCCACTGGACTGCGTGACCTGCACGATGTTGTTTGGGTCAGTTTTCTGCTTTACGCTCCAGGTAATCGCCTGACCATCACTCGATGTCACTGCCAGGCTCATGGAGCGAGATTGACCAGCCCCGACGAGCAGCGTCGCATTGCTGAGCGCCTTGATCTTTGGTACGGAGAAGTAGGCGTGGTGCGCCGCATCGCGGCGGAACATCGGCCAACTGGATTGTGTGGTGCTGCTCGACAACTCCCAGGAGTTGATCTGGGCGCGATTCTGGGTGGTCATCCCCGAGGCCGAAACCAGATCCAGCTTCCCGTTGCCATCCAGATCACCCAGGGCGGGCGTGCCGTCAATGGTGTAGGCACCGTAGAAAGAGGGCTTCGTCCCATCAGTATTGCTCGTAGCCGTCAGCAATGTACCGTCAGTGCCCCGCATCACAATAACATCCCAGCCCAAACCGGCAAAGACATCGTCGCGCCCGTCGCCATTAAAATCGCCCAGCACCGGCGAGTAGAGCTTCGGGATGGGGATGTACTTATTGTTGAAGATGTCGCGACCGAGGGTACTCCAGCGGATCGTGCCGGTCTTGCCGTCGAACGCATAGATCTTGCCGTCGAGACAGCCCACCACCACCTCAAGCCCGCCGTCACCGGTGACATCACCGATGGCGGGAGAGCCGATCACGCGCTCGGGCATATCAACCCGCCAGAGGATCGAGCCGTCGTTGTTCCAGACGGTGACGTATTGGCCGACCCGCCCGCCCTGGGCATTTTTGTGGCCGAGGTCGCCATAGTACGTGCCGCTGCCGGTCGCGATCTCAGGCAACCCATCGCCATCGAGGTCGGCCACCGCTGGCGAAGACTCAAAAATCTCGTCCTGGTTTTTGCTCCAAAGCACCGTACCGTCACCCGTGATGGCGTAGAGGTAGCCGCCATCAACCGTGACACCCTCGTTCCCGCTATAGTTGTGCGAGTCGACACCGATGATCACGTCACTGATTCCATCACCATTCAGATCTGCCAGGGCAGGCGAAGCCCAGATCGTGTCGAGGGCAAATTTCGGCCAGCCCGGCAGATCGCTGCCATCGGGTTTTTTGGCGTAAATGTACTGGTCAAACCCGCCATAGACGATCTCAGGCACGCCGTCGCCGGTGATGTCGCCCACCGCCGGTGACGAGACCACGCCCTCGGTATAGCCCACCGGGCCAACACCAAAGTCTTTGGTTAACTGTGGCCAGCCGGACAGAAGGACACCGTCGGGACTGAGGGCCACCACGCCGCCGTGGGTAGCCGTCGTCGCATCGCCCATAATATCGCCAGCGGAGATGATCACCTCGGGCCGACCATCGCCGGTAATATCGGCGGCCACTGGGGCCGAGCGGATGCTGATTGACCGGGTTGAACTGATCAGACCTGGCACACTTCTCGCTGCCGCGTTAATTGCCGCGCCCACATCGTAGGACCAGCGGACGGATCCGTTCTGGTTTAGCACGTAGAGGATGCCGGTCTCGCTACCGACAAGGATCTCAAGCTTCCCATCAGCGTTCAGATCTGCCAGCGTCACCGAGCCAAACTTAATCCGGCCCGCGCCCGGCTGCGCCGGGAATCCGCTGCGCTGGACCATCTCTGAGGCACTTGAACGTGGTACGAAAGATAGCATGAAGGAGACAACGATGCCGAACAGGATGAAGCGACGAAGAGCGGTCTTGAACATGATGGATGACTCCCCATTCACTCGCGAGGGAAAACAACCCAGCCGTGCGATGAGTACAGACGGGAGTAGGGTAAAGATCAGGGTCGAGACGCAACCAGGATAATTCCGCCACCACGCGTGCGCAGAACCGAGTCCATCCATGCCTGTTGCTGATACGTGGCGGATTCAGCGACAGGCCGGAACCACCAGCGCCCGATCATTTTGGACAGAACACCTGGCTTTGGCACAAAGGCAGATGGCGGAGGAACGTTCAGTTGAGTCGACCACTGCTCCCGTGCCGAGACGGGCATGCCGTAAGATTGCCACGGAAAGAGTTGATCCTCGCGCAGCCCAGCCTGACGCAGCGCGTCGCGGTAGCCATCGAGGTGCGGGTGATTCTCGTTGATCCCGTAGGCGCGCTCGGCAGCGATGCTTTGTGATAGCTCCTCCTCGTTGGAAAAATCGTCCACACAGGGTTCATTCATCGCCACAAGCCGACCGCCCGGTCGTAATACCCGGTATACATTCTTAAGCAGCATATTCAGATTGGACGTATGATGAAGCGCCGCTGCCGCGAAGACCACATCAAAGCTACCATCGGCAAACGGCAGGTTCTCGCTATCGCCGATCACGGCGTCGAAGCACGTCTTCGCCTGCGCCATCAGGGCATTGGCCCGGCCAAGGCCAACCTGATCATCAGGGTTCACCTCAATCGCTACCGCGTTACAGCCGCGCAGGGCCAGATGCTTGGCCGCCCACCCACGCCCAGCTCCCACATCAAGCACCCGCAAGCCCGATCGCGGGGCGATCAGCTCAAGGGTAATATCGAACTGCCGAGCAATCTCGATCCACGGCTCGTGCGGGAAGTAGGGCAACTGAAAGTCAACATCAACCCCGGTCTGGTCATAGATATTTCTGTCTTTATGGAATTCAACCCAGCCCACTGCTTCGCGAGCCTTCGGTGCCCAGTGTGCATTATCAACATAAAGGTGGGGCATGCCGGCGCGAATCGAATAGTGCTGGCCTTCGGCGGGGCAGATCAGTGTGCCGGTATCAATCCAGTCGCCGCTGGATCCTTGCAGATCCAGTGGGCCGCCACACGCTGGGCAGCGCAGGATTGAAATCAGTTGTTTTCGCATCACGTACCTCCTCGAATAGCATGCATGCCTACTATTTTCTAGTCACACTCTCATCACACGCAATCCGTTCGGGCGATCCGCTCCAGTATCGTCTCAATCCGCCGCTCGACCACGGGCCAGCTATAGGTGCGCTCGACGAAGGCCCGGCCCTGGGCGGCCATCCGTCGTCGTAGCGGCGCATCATCGAGCATGCGGTCGAGGCATGCGGCAAACTCAGGGTAGCCCTGGTAGAAGAGTCCACCGCCGCTGCGCAGAGTCTGCTCGCGCAGCACGGCGGCCTCGCCGTTCACCAGAGTGGGCCGACCAGCGGCCCACGCCTCTAGGATGCTGATCGAGAGGCTCTCGTAGAACGAGGGCATCAGCACCAGGCTGGCGCGGGCGATCAGGTCGTACTTCTCGACCTCAGAGACAAACCCGAGGCAGGTGACATCGGGGTGATCGGGCAGCGGCGTATCCACCCGCCCGGCGAAGACCAGCCGCAGCGGGCGTCCGCTCTCGGCCCGGTAGCGCGTAACGTGGGCGAAGAGCTGATCAACGGCCTTGGAGGGATGAACCCGCCCGATGTAGAGCAGCAGCGGCGGATCGTCCTCGCGCTCGGGGGCGGCTGGCACAGGCAACTCTACGCCCATAGGTACCTCGTAGGCCGGGATGTGGCCCACGGCGAAGGTGCGCTGGACAAACGCCTGCTCGGCGGGGGTGAGGAAGAGCAGGGCACGGGCTGCGGCAAAGAGGTGGCGGAAGATTGGCAGGTGGATGGGCGGCTCGTCGTGGGCGGTGGGCACCAGCACGGCCCGCTCGCCCGCCAGGGGCAGGCCAAAGAAGCTCGTGCAGTAGAGGTAGGTCATAAAAATCAGCAGATCGTATTCGCCGTGCGTGTCGCGGATCGTCTCCAGCAGCGGCGTAGAATACGGCCCCTGACGGCGCATCCATTCCCGTTCATCAGCTTCGCTGTGGGGCGGGCCAAAGATCGTGTGTGAAAAAGCGTCGAAGTCGGCCATGTCGCGTGGGGCGTCCACCGGGAAGCGGAGTACCCGCACCCCGGCGATCTCGTGGGTGCCGGGCGGATAGTGATCTGCCCACGTCAATAATCGCGGGCGCAGGTGGTAATCACCGTAACATCGTGGTGACGGGCCAGACGCTCGGCCCAGGCCCGGCAGAGTTGCTCGGAGCCGCCGTGGACATCGGGGCCATAGCGTTGGACGACAAAGGCCAGGCGCACGGCTACATCCCCTGAGCCAGCTCGCGCAGCAGCGCCAGCAGCTCGGCACGCAGGGCGACATCGGTAAAGCGTTCGGCATGACTCCGCCCGGCGCGCTGGAGTGACTCGTAGCGCGGCTGGTCGGCCCAGACCGCGTTAATCTGGGCGGCCATATCCTCGGCGTCGCCACTGAGCAATACTCCCCCCGGCCCCATTGTCTCGGGAATAGGCAGCACCTGATGGCCGAGGACAGGCACGCCAAAATGGAGCGACTCGATGATTGGGACGCAGAACGACTCCCACTCCGAGAGACAGAGGTAAAAGCGGGCGTGGCGCAGGAAGCTGGTGAGCGCGTCTGGCTCGATGATCGGGCCGGTAAAGATCACATCCTCCGCCACGTCGAGGCGGGCGGCCAGATCCTCAAGCTCGGCGGCGTAGCTCTCCAGGTGGCGACCTCCTACCAGGAAGAGCTTCGTCCCTGGTCGGTGGCGGCGCAGGGCAGCAAAAACCTGGATCGCCAGAGCCAGATTTTTCTGTGGCACCACACGCCCAACAAAGCAGAGATACTCGATCTGGGAGAGCAGCGGCTCCCAGACTGGATCGCCCGCGCCGGTAAAGCGGCCCGTGTCCACCACCAGAGGCAGTTTACGGATGAAGCGATAGCCCGTGCCGCGCAGCACAGCGACAATATAGTCCGTATGGCCAATCGCGAGGTCGGTATGTTCAGCCAGAGCTGGCAGCAACTCAATGCCGCGTGCGCAGAGGTGTTCCATTTCCGCATTGTAGCCGTGAAAAAACTGCGGCGGACAGATCCCGTGAAAATCGAGGATGGTGTAGTCCTGGCTCTCACCGACCCAGCGCACGCTATCACTATAGATCGAGTAGTGCAGCCAGAGGATTCCGCCGCCGTCGGGGCGATAGGCGCTGCTGTGACGATGTTCCAGCGGGTAGCGCGGGTTGGGATGATCAGAGTAAAGATAGACGTTGCAGCCCCACGCACGTAGGAGGCGGGAGAGGGCCAGAATATAATTACCAATCGCATCACCCGGAGCCAGGGCAGCGGTGATCATGTGGATCGTCAGGCTCATGGAGTCACCCGTGTTGTGCGCAGGAAATCGAGCAGCCGCGTCAGCACGGCGTCCCAGCTAAAAGTGCGTCGCACAAAGGCACCACCGGCGCGTCCCATTTTGCGGGCAATCTCAGGGTTTGCCGCAATCCAGTTCAGACTACCGGCGAACTCGGCGTAGCTGCGGAAGTGCAGACCGCCGCCGGTCGTCTCGCAGAACTCGCGGGTAACGGGGCAGTCGCGATGCACGAGGGCGGGCGTGCCACACACCCACGCCTCCATCAGCACCACCGAGAAACTCTCGTGGAGCGAAGGCTGGCAGAGGAGGTCAGCCGCCGCGTAGGCATCGAGCTTGGCCTGCGGATCGAGGAATCCCAGGTCAACCGCCGCACCGCTCTCCTGCAGGTCAGTAGGGAGCGGCGCGCCCGGCCCGCCAATACAGACCAGGCGCAGCGTGCCGCCCTCGGCGCGGTAACGTCGGAAGTAATCAATCAGCAGCGGCGTATTCTTGGTCGGGTCACGCCGACCGGCGTAGAGGAGAAAGGGGCCATCAACACCAAACTGGGCGCGGAAGCGGGCCGGGTCGCCGACGCCATCAACCTCGATTCCGCCACCGAGGACAATCTGGGGGATGCGGTCAATCCGGCAGATCCGCCGGGCGAGGCGCTGCTCCGCCGCCGAGTAGAAGATCAGGCCACGGGCCGCCTCGATCTGCTGGCGGTAGTGCGCCATGTAGGCGTAGCTCTCGTCGTGCAGGCAGGGGATGTGG
>Ga0208376_1000678_pt1 | contig 10391 bp, 3 predicted proteins | sample CryBogmetaGMA25M_FD_184548 | JGI IMG/M metagenome (GOLD analysis project Ga0208376, IMG submission 184548) | Freshwater microbial communities from Crystal Bog, Wisconsin, USA - MA2.5M (SPAdes) | ecosystem: Environmental > Aquatic > Freshwater > Lake | place: Crystal Bog, Wisconsin, USA...
CGATGAGCGCCTGGCCCAGGCTCGCCGCCTCATCGCCGACCGCTGCCTCTACGGCGTGGACAAGAACCCCCTCGCCGTCGAGATGGCCAAGCTCTCGCTCTGGCTGATCACGCTTCAGAAGGATCGGCCTTTCTCCTTCCTTGACCACGCCCTGCGCGCCGGTGACTCGCTGCTGGGCCTCGCCCACATTGACCAATTGCTGCATTGGTCGCTGGCCCGCGATACCGGGCCGATCACGGCGACCTTCCTGACTGAGCCGCTGCGCCGGGCGATCCAGCGGGCCATGAGCCTGCGCCGCCGCATCCGCGAGACGCCGGTGCGCGATGTGCGCGACGCCGAGCGCAAGGCGGGATGGCTGCGCGAGGCCGAGGACGCCCTGGGACTGGTGCGCCTCGCCGCCGACCTGTTGGTGTCCGCCGCGCTCCACCCCGAGAAGAAGCAGCGTGAACAGAAACAGCAAGAGTTTCTCGACAGCATGTTCGTTGCGGCCCAGGCATTTGAAGAAGTGACTCAGGGTGGGGCTGGTGCGCCGAAAGGCCATGCGAATCAAGAAGCACTGGCGACCCTGCGCCGCGAGGCCGACGCTCTGCTCGCTGGCCGTCAGCCCTTCCACTGGCCTTTAGAATTTCCAGAAGTGTTTCTGGAGGAAGTGCAGCCGGTTGATGTGGGCGGGCAGCAGGCAATGGCGGGGTTTGGCGAGGTGCTGGGGCCGCTGTTTGGGGCACTGGAGGTGCAGTCGCTCGATCAGGGCGGGATGGGGTTCAGTGCGATTGTGGGCAACCCGCCGTTCCAGGGTGGCCAGCGTATCACCGGGGCGCTCGGTACGGCCTACCGCGATTATCTGGTGGAAACCCTAGCTGACGGCAGGCGCGGATCGGCTGACCTGTGCGCCTATTTCTTTCTGCGTATCGGTGCATCACTGCAACCGAGCGGCATGGCGGGCCTGTTGGCGACGAATACGATTGCTCAGGGTGATACCCGCGAGGTGGGGCTGGATCATCTGGCGCACCAGGGTTTTACGATCCCGCGTGCCGTGCCAAGTCGCCCATGGCCGGGAACTGCTGGTGTTGAGGTGGCTCACATTTGGCTGCGCTATGGCCGTTGGCAGGGCGAGCATACGCTCAATGAGCAGCCCGCCGCCGGGATTACGCCATACCTCGCGGCCCCTGGTGCATCTAGTGGTAACCCCTATCGGCTGAAGGCCAATGAAAGTAAGTCGTTCCAGGGTTCGATTGTGCTTGGTATGGGTTTTGTATTGGAACCAGATGAGGCTCAAGCACTCATCGCCAAAGACCCGCGCAATCATGATGTACTGTTTCCCTATCTCAATGGCGAGGACTTGAACAGCCGACCCGACCAATCGCCGAGCCGCTGGGTGATCAACTTCCACGATTGGCCGCTGGAAAAGGTTGAGAATTACCCTGACCTGATGGCGATTGTGCAGGCGAAGGTGAAGCCGGAGCGGGAGAAGCAGAACGATAAAGGAGGCCGTGAGGTCTGGTGGCGTTTCTTACGGCCACGCCCAGAACTCTACGCGACGATTGCGGGGATGGAGCGGATAATAACGATAGCTGCTACTAGCCGAACTCTGGCTTTTGTATCTACCTCGCCAAAAACGGTCTTTTCACATGCCACGTATGTCTTTGCCCTGCCGCGATTTGCTGATCTCACCCTACTACAATCAGCATTTCATGAGGCGTGGGCTCGGAATTATGCTTCATCAATGAAAGGAGACCTGCGCTATACCCCCACCGACTGCCTCGAAACCTTCCCCTTCCCCGCGTGCCTACAAGCCGAACATTCAACGCAAAGCCGCAAAGCCGCAAAGCCGCAAAGCGAACAAAAAAACTCTGCGTCTTTGCCCCTTAGCGTCTTTGCGTTAAACGAAGATCCCCCTAGCGCCTTTGCGTTAAAACTAGAATCCATCGGCGAGGCATACCACTCCTATCGCCAGCAGATCATGCGAAACCGCCAGGAAGGTCTAACCAAGACCTACAACCGCTTCCACGCGCCCACCGAAACCGCCGACGATATCGCCGAGCTACGGCGGCTGCACGTGGAGATGGACAACGCGGTGGCGGCGGCGTATGGCTGGGACGATCTCGATCTGGGCCACGGCTTCCACCAGACGAAGCAGGGGCTACGCTACACCATCAGTGAGGCGGCGCGGCGCACAGTGCTGGATCGGCTGCTGGCGCTGAATCATGCGCGGTATGCGGAGGAGGTGGCGGAGGGGTTGCACGATAAGGGAGGATCGCGCAAAGGCGCGAAGGCGCAAAGGGGCGGCAAGGGGAAAGTGGAGGGGCAGGGAGATCTGTTTTAAAGGAATCTTATGACACTTCTAGCGCATAATCACATCTATGATCTTGAGATTCGCCTTCGCTCAATGGGTGAAGGGCGCTACAGCGCCGATATGCAGTTTAATGACCCGGCCAGTGCCGCACCCGTCGATTTCGCCACCGATGTGTCCATCACCCTCGATTACGTTGCCCTTCGTACGGTCACGAACGACCCGACACGGTACGGTGCTCTGCTGAGTGTGATGCTCTTCGCCGACACACAAATGCGTGATGGCTGGACACGCAGCATCGGGTATACCGAGGGGGGCAAGGCCGCGCTGCGCCTGCGCTTGCGCCTCGATGGTGACGATGCGTTGCTCCACGCCATACACTGGGAGACATTGCAGCACCCGCAAACTGGGCGCTTTTTCGCCATAGACGAGCGGATTCTGCTCTCGCGCTACCTGACAAGCACGGAATCTGCCCCTGTGGTTCGTCGCTCACCCGGAGCTATGCGTGCCCTCGTCCTCATTGCCAACCCGAGTAATCTCGCAAGATACCGACTCGCTCCTGTGAATGTAGCTGCCGAGGCTGAACATGCCTTGACTGCGTTGGGCGAGCTACAGCCGGACGTGATCGCAAGCAATGTGAAAGAGCAGAGGGCAACCTTACCTGCCCTTATTGGCGCAGCCCGTGGTGGCTACGACATCATCTACGTGGTTGCTCACGGGCAGTTCGTTGAGGGTAAACCTTCATTATGCCTAGAAGATGAGCATGGCAATGTTGCTTGGGCGACAGGGACAGTCATCACTGATGCCCTGTGCCAGATTACACGTCGCCCAACGCTTGTGATTCTGGCTGCTTGTGAGACGGCTGGTAATGATTACGAGGCCCCGCTCAGTGCTCTTGGCCCAGATCTCATACAAGCTGGAGTACCTGCGGTGCTGGCAATGCAGGGCAAGATAAGCATGATCGCGGTCGAGCGGATGATGCCAATCTTCTTGCGCGAGCTCCAGCGTGATGGGATGATTGACCGCGCATTAGCCGCAGCGCGTGCGGTCGGGCGGGATCTTCTTGATTGGTGGCGCCCCGTCCTCTATACACGGCTGCGCGATGGGCGAATTTGGGAAGAGCACATCTCTACTATACCAGATGTGCCCACTACATCTTTAAAACCGAAATCAGTACAAGCGAACTCAAGTCTTACCAAAGAAGAAGCACGACTTTTGACTAATGCACTACTTGGATGTCCGTCCATGATGGATGACTCGGTGCGCGAAGCAGTCATTCGTCAGTTACCAGAAACAATTCGGAAAGCGCGAACGCGTTTGCCGCGAACAGATGCTGATGTACGAACTCTCGTTGCTGTGTGTAATAACTATGCTGATGGTCTTCGTAGCTTGCTGGCCGAGATTCGCTTTTACGATGAAGGAACTCCAGCTATGGCTGAAGTTGATCTTCTTGTGCAGCGTCTTCGACCTGCGTTACTAGAAATGTAGAACCCTATGATGTTTAACTCTGTTCCGAATCCGACGTTGATCATCGGACTGGGCGGTACCGGCAAGTGGGTGCTTACTTACGTCAAGAAGAACCTGCTCGACACCTATGGTGGTCGTATCCCCAAGACCGTCAAGTTGCTGAGCTTCGATACGACTATGGAGAAGGTCTCCCGCGATGGTCGGCCCCAGGAGGAAGATGCCCACGTGGGCGACGTACAACTCGACAAGAGTGAGTTCTTCTATCTGGGCGGCAATATCCGTCAGATCTGTCTCGATATCCGCGAGAAACACAGCTACCCGCATATCAGCTCATGGCTACAGGCCAGCAACTACCTGGAGTCGCTCGAATCCGATGCGTTTGATATCAGCCAGGGTGCTGGCCAGAAGCGCCCCTTTGGGCGCATGGCGATCTTCAGCAACCTCCAGTCCCAGACCCAGAATGAACTGACCAACCTCATCCGCCAGGCGATCATTGATGTGGTCGCGGCCAACAGGAGCATGTCAGCCATCGAAATCTATGTTGTCGCCTCATTGGCTGGTGGCACTGGCTCGGGTATGTTTATCGATGTGGCGCATCTAGCCCGTTGGTACGCCGAGAAGCAGTCGAAGACCGGCTTTGCAGTCCGCGGCTTTCTGGCGCTACAGAACACGTTTCGCTCAGTTATCACGGTCGATCAGGTTGAGGCGAACGCGGCGGCGGCAATGCGCGAACTTGACCGCTTCATGCTGATCTTCGACCAGCAGTATCCGATTATCTATAACCTAAACTTCGCCGAACTGAAGACTATCTATGGAAGAAAGAACGGCAAGCTCTTCGATAATTGCTATCTCCTCGACGCCGCTCGTGATCGTATACCACTGGACGGTATTCAGCCTAAGTACGGCGTCTACCCTTCGATCGCTGACTGCATTACGATGCTGCTCGACTCCAGTACTGGCGATGCCTACGGCCAGCACTACAAGAACGTCAACAATCGTATTGCCCAGGCCCAGACACAGACTGGACTGCCGATGTACTCCAGTCTAGGCACCTACTCGCTGATCCTGCCGATCGAAGATATCATCACTAGCCTGACCTACCGCTTTGCCACCGAGATCCTCAGCCAGCATCTGCTACGTATCCGCCATGTCCGCGACGACCACGGTCGTGAGCAGTTGGTCTTCGAGTACGATGGCGACCCACAGCGCGATGCGATGGACTTCCTCCGTATGCCGCGCTCCGGCTCTGGCATTGACAATACCCAGTTTGTCATCAACACATCCGGTGTGGTCGAGCGCAGTATCGATGAGGTAGCGTACCAGCGCGAGATTGCTGATATGTCCTCGGGCGAGTTACTGACGTGGGTGTTGCCTCCCGAGAGTGACCCTGCGGTGGCAAAAATCGCCAAGGATGTGCGCGAGGTACTCCAGACCTTGCTGCAAAACCAAGTGCAGGCCAGCAATGTTGAGGGCGATGACTATATCACTGGCTGCGACCGGGTGGCGACGGGCGCGTCGAGATTCAAAAATGATTACCTTGGTCGCGAGATCGCGGGCAAGCGCCAGGGCGGCAAGTATCGCGAGGCCCTTGAGAAATGTGTCGGACTACAGCGCCAGCGCTACAAGACGCTCCTTCAGGAACTACTTCTCAACCTGCTCAACGGCCCTGATGTTGGCAACCGTGACTTTCAAACCCAGCGCCGTGGCAAACTTGGCTACACCCAACACCTCCTGATCCACTTGAGCCAGGCGTTTGATCGCATGGGACAGTTCTTCAATAAGGTGCGCGCCTACCGAGCCAATACTGATGAGTTGCGCATTCGCGGTGAGGACGTCGCCCGGCTGCGCCAGGAGATGGAGAATACCAAGACCCGTAGCAGTTTCTTGGGAACCTTTATCAAAAGCATCCACCCAGCGGTGAAGGCGCAGCAGGGGTATCTAGAAGCTGAGCAGATCCTGATTGATTACGAGATCAACGAACTCATGATTGAGGCGATGCGCCAGATCGCTGACGAGTTGCGCCGGGCGACCGAGGATCATAAGGCGGCGATCGACTCCTGGATCAGTTCGCTGGCCTACGGCTTTAGCGGTAGCTTCACCGACCCCGGAGCCTATCGTAGCCTACAGGATGCTACGAAGCGCCACAGCGCCTATCGTGAAGAGAAGAAGAATATTCGCGTCCACGAGTATATTAGCGACCCGGCCTATGAAGAGCGTCTCTACGTCCAGTGTGCCCAGAGCAAGCACGAGGAGGTACTCTCCCACCTGACATGGGAGATTGATACCAGTAGCACGACCTTCAAGCTGGCCCTGACGAGTAGCACGGTCGTACGTTCAGAGCGACTCGGCAGCGATATACGAGGACTAACGCCGGTTGTGCCCGGCAGCCCGGTCGGGGTGCGCGCCACCGAGCGCAATACCGAGTTCTTATTGGGCCTGGCCCGAGCATACTTCATACCGCTGCGGGCGCAGACTATCACCGAGCGGCTTCATCAACTGACGAGCGCAGCCGATCTGGCCATGAAGCTCGATGATAAGTGCAGTCCGATGGTGCGGATCGACACGAATCGTCAGGGACAGCAGGAACTCAGCCGCTTCGTCTGTGTCAACCCCGGTCGTGATGGTGGAGGGTTTGTCGGCGACTTCTCCAGCGCTTTCCGTCGTCTGGGTGCCCAAAACCGTGAGAATCAGGTGTTGTTGTCCACCAACCCCTACACATGCACCGTGTTGAACACTATTGATGCGATCAGCTCAGTGGGACTACTGCCCTACATCGCGGCAGAGGATGCGTATAACAAATATCAGGGTGATGCCCGATTGCTGCACATCTTTCCGGCCGAGGTCAATGCGGTGGAGCTTGAGCAGAGGTTACCACTACGTATTCACGAGCCACGCCGCAAGTTCCATCCGCGCCTCACGGCGATGCTGGAGAACCGTAAGCAAGTTGAACAATTCATTCTCTGCAAGATATATGGATTTATCAAAATTGAGTCTGCGGGCGGCTTCAGCAACCGCTATATACTCACCTACACTCCTAGTACAGCGGGACGTCGTAGCCTTGGTCGTTTCGAGTTAGCCCCTGCTGAACGCTCCCCTTCATTGTTCACTGCGATGGAGACATTCATTTTCCAAGGCACCGATGTCAATAGCAGCGCAGCACCAATTGACTTTGATCAGCTAGAGATCGAATTGCGAACCTACGAAGCCCAGGCAACCGGCGGACGGGTTAGCGTTGACCGGCGTCGGAATGAGATCAATATCGAAGGGGGTAATGATAGTCAACTGATTAACCTACTGGAAGAGAGCTTGATTCGTGATGCAGAACCGCTACGCCGTAGTCATCGTGATATTGAACGCGACCTTGGATCTGTAATGATATTATTTATTGACGAAATTATTGAAGGCTTACATGCTCGGTTACGCGCTTTTGGATTTAGTTATGATCCCAATGCACGTCCGCTTACCGAGAAAGCACCATATCACATGCGCGGTCTGGTGGAAGGCCGAATTGAGCGACAAACAGCACGTGATTTTCTCTCCCGTGCTGGCTTGACAGTGATAGATGACGAGCATAGCGGCTTTTCCTGTCAGAGTAATGACCTTGATTTTATCTGGAAAGAACTAACCCCTTTTCATGCTCATCTTGTGGTTGGAAGAGGTATCGAGCTAGACGATTTTGTACAGATACGAGAAACCATACAGCGCAGAGCAAAACCGAGAAACGAGAACATTACCCTGCTAGTCATAGATCAAACACCCACCCATGGACAACTACACCAGATTTTTGGTTTCCAAGAAAGCACAAGCACAACGATTGTGCCCATATCACAAGCACTAATGGCGCAATCGCTCCTTGATGGGCGCGAGATGCAGGTCTTACTCGATCAGATAGATGTACATAAAGGGCGAAGAGATCTCTATAACACGCGGGATGCGGTTACTGATGTACTCTCTTTCTTTGGACGCAGTGCCCAAATCTCCGAACTTCGCAGCTTAAGTTTACGTGGAAAATCAACCATGTTGTTCGGTATCCGCAAGATCGGTAAGTCCTCGTTATTGGGCCATATGCGTGAGACTAGCATTTGGCCTGTCGCAATGATTGACTTAGAGGCGTATCCGGAGCCAACAAGTGAACATCTCTGTGCTGAGATATTCAATCTTTGGACAAACGCCACAGGAAAATTATATCCCGAATTGTCACTAGAAGACATAATCGTCAATCTGCCTACTAGTTTTACCTTGGGGACATTCCGCGAAATGACGATCAATCTGCTTGAAGTGTTGGCAGGACATGAAGAATCTCCAGGGTTACTGCTCTTCTTGGATGAGATGGAAATACTATTTAGACAACCGTACTATCTTGAACTTGCAGGGATACTGCGTGGCATTGCTGAAAGACCCGATGGTAAGGGGCGTTTTTCCGTTGTGATGGCGGGACTCGACCCGCAGATCAACCGTGTAGATTATTTAGGTGTAGAACAAAAAAATAACCCATTCTTTAGCTTCTTTCAAGAAATACGTGTGCCACCGCTCTCTGCTGAAGATACCGAGCAAATGATCGCCTCGATTGGAGGGCTAATGGGAATAACCTTTACGAAGAATGCTATGAGGATATTGGTCTCCCTTGCCGGCGGACATCCGTTCCTAACAAGGCAAATTTGTAGTTTAATCGCACAAAACTCTGGGCGCCCGTTAACGGTTGAGCCAGATCTAGTTAGACATGCAGTTGAAGCGTACTTACAAGATTTCAGCAATTATATTGCTATGAGTCTTTGGAATATTGAAGGTGGTGGTCCAGGTCTCATTGAACAACAAATCCTTTGCCGGTTAGTGGTAACTGAGATGACACCAGAAGCCGAATTACTGGAAATGCAATTACCAGGCGTAGAACGATACCAGTACAAAATAACCCTTGAGAGACTACGTAATCGTTCACTTGTTGCACAATCTACTCAAGGCTACTCGCTAACGATCCCACTCTACCGAGAGTGGATTCGGCGGAACATCATCGGGGATCTACCTCGATCCATTGAGGATTTTATCTAAACGCATGAAACATTTCAATAATCCGTACAATTACAATCTGCCCACAGATGAAAATATGTTTTACGGACGACATGAACTAGTCAATAAGATTGTACAGACCGTTCTCTCTAATCTAGGTGACTCCATCGCGCTGATAGGTGGTCGTCGTATTGGTAAAACCAGTTTGCTAGAAGCAGTATATCGTTCTCTTTCGGCTCCTGTAGGTTCAGATCGATTGAAGCCAATTCCGATACTGATTGACTTGAAAGGTGAGGTCATCGAATCACCACAAGACTTTTTACGAGTCATGTTAAACTGCATTGACGAGGAGATTGCTTGTAGTGAATATAATGCTCTCGATCCGCTTTCAAGTCAACTGTCAAGTACTTATTCTGGTGGAGCATTTCATCGAAAACTTGACGGATGGGCTACTGGTTTTTTGAAGCGGTACGGCTTACAACCAAGACTCGTAATCCTTTTCGACGAATGTGAAAAATTATCAGGCGCTCCATGGTCAGCAAGCCTGCAAGGCATGATCCGAGCGATGCTCACGGCAAAAGAGTGTCGTAGTGTACTGAAAATAGTTTTGGCCGGCTCTCATGGTTTCTGGTCACGGGCGAAATCTCCAGGTTCACCGCTTAGTAATATCCTTAGCTACCACTATCTCAGTGTATTAGATCGTGATTCTGCAATCAAGCTCATAAAAGAACCTATATATCACTTATTTGAGGATAATGATTTCATAATACCCACTAATATTGTTGATTTACTCTTGGAATACACAGGTGGACATCCATTCCTCCTGCAATATCTGATGTACATGGCGTGTGAGGAAAGCGTATCAGGAATCACTGCCGAACAGATTCAACACGCAGTTCAATCTTTCTATATGTTGCGGCCAGATTTTAGCGATTGGCAAACAGCTATAGGTAAAATCGGCACTAGAGTTTATCACGCTCTCGCAAAAAGCAATACGCCTCTTGACCAAATATCAGTCCGTAATGCGATAGGAGTGCATTCAGAGTTAGTCAGCCTAGTACTTACCGAATTATATTGCTATGGGATTATTACAAATACAAGCTCAGTGACTCATTATCAAATAGCAGGAAGGATGTTCAATGAATGGCTTATGAACAGTCATGATTTTAGCAGGCCATTAACAACAATAAGGCCACGCCAAACCCAAGATCTTAGCGACCACATTATGAATTGCCCTTGCATGGAAGACAGGGGTATTCGGGACGGAATAGTTAAAGACTTACCGGATGATGTTAGATATGTCATACCTCGTAATCCACAGACCAATGTAGATGTGTATAATATCGTTCGGGAAGTTGTTGAACGCGGTTATTTGGAACAACTCATTGACTTTGTACGCTTTTATGAGCGAGATTCTTTACCCTTTCAGAAATTGGAACAATACCTAAAGAGTTTGACTTGACCTTCACAGTGGCATGGGCGGTGACGGGGCACTGGTGACCATCGCTCACCATTGGCAGGGTATCGAGAGGCACTGGCGTCAGCTGTACAGCCCGAAACCGACGAGCAGCATGCGTATGTACGTGCGTGTCAGGAGCAATATGACTGATCCACCCACCCTCTCTCCACC
>Ga0208376_1000681_pt1 | contig 10389 bp, 9 predicted proteins | sample CryBogmetaGMA25M_FD_184548 | JGI IMG/M metagenome (GOLD analysis project Ga0208376, IMG submission 184548) | Freshwater microbial communities from Crystal Bog, Wisconsin, USA - MA2.5M (SPAdes) | ecosystem: Environmental > Aquatic > Freshwater > Lake | place: Crystal Bog, Wisconsin, USA...
TCTAATAGATAGTGCAATGGGGTTAGTTTAATTCCTAGACAACACTATTTTTCAAAATGCCTACTGGGTATACCTAACAAGGCTAGGCCAACAACAACTCCTCAGCCAAAGAGTAATCCAAGCCCTGGGCTTGAGCTACGGGTTTAGATGTCAACACGCCTTTGTGTACGCTGAGACCATTTCTGAGGTGGTGATCTATTGAGAGCGCCTTCATGACGCCTCGATTAGCTAAAGCCTCCACAAAGGGATAGGTGGCATTCGTCAATGCAAAAGTAGAGGTTCTAGCAACTGCTCCAGGCATATTGGCAACGCAGTAATGCAAAACATCATCTACTAGGAAGGTGGGGTCAGCATGTGTAGTAGGTTTAGAAGTTTCAAAGCAACCGCCTTGGTCAATCGCAACATCCACCACCACCGATCCAGGTCTCATCTTTTTTACCAGCTCATGCGTTACCAACTTTGGCGCAGCACCGCCTGGAACAAGAACTGCTCCAATCACAACATCAGCCTCGCAAACCTCTTGCTCCATCAATAGGTTGTCAGAGTAAAAAGTACGTACTCGATTGCCGTACAACATGTCAATCTGACGCAAGCGATCGATATCGCGATCAAAGATACACACATCTGCTCCCATACCTACTGCTATTTGCAAAGCATTACGACCCACTACTCCACCACCTAAAATGACGATCTTGGCTGGCGATACACCGGGCACACCTGCCATCAGTACACCTAGTCCACCATGGGTCTTTTCTAAATGAGAGGCAGCCGCCTGAATGGACATGCGTCCAGCCACCTCACTCATTGGGGCAAGTAATGGTAAAGCTCCATTCATTGCTGTCACCGTTTCATAAGCAATACAAGTAGCTCCTGAGTCAATCAATGCTTTAGTCTGCATAGGGTCTGGGGCTAAATGCAAGTAGGTAAACAGAATCTGATCTTCATGGAGCATGGCACACTCTTGTGCTTGTGGCTCCTTTACTTTTACGATCATTCCTGCTTTATGAAATACTTCTGCAGCACTATCAATCAGTGAAGCTCCAGCAATTCGATATGACTCATCAGTCAAACCAATTTGCTCTCCTGCGCCGCGTTGAACTAGCACTTTATGGCCTTGCTTACAAAGCCCGCTAACATTACCAGGTGTCAAGCCCACCCTGAATTCATTATTTTTTACTTCTTGAGGTACACCAATAATCATTGCTATCTCCTATTATTTAAATTCACGATTACTTTTTGTTTTATGGTGTAAGCCGACGACATAAAACATCGCCAGATAAACCGCTAATAAACACGGGCCTAATACCAAAGCGAGCCGTGCATCCTCATGAAAGCCCATCAGTACAACAACCAAGAAAATGAATGCCAGAGCAAACCATGAGGAATAGGGATACCAAGGCGTGCGATAGGCAAGCTCAGCAACTTGAACCTGGGTCAAAGAGCGACGGAATTTGAGTTGCGTGAACAAAATTGCAATCCATACCATTAAACCAACGAAGGTGACCGCAGCCATGATGTATTGAAAGGCTTTATCTGGAACAAAGTAGTTCAGAACAACCCCCGTCATACAAACTGCAACAGTAGCCATGACTGCTCGATGAGGAACACCATACCTAGATAACTTTGCAAATGATGCTGGTGCATAGCCATTATTAGATAAGGAATATAGGAGTCGACCACCACTGAAGATGCCAGCGTTACATGAGGAAAGTGCAGCTGTAATCACGACAAAGTTAATGAGACCGGCTGCTTCACGTAAACCAATCCGCTCAAACATCACCACAAAAGGACTGCCCTGCTGACCTACTTCATTCCAGGGGAAGATTGCTAAGATAACCAGGATCGCGCCCATGTAGAAAATCAAAATACGCCAGGCTAGTGAATCAATCGCCATCGGAATCGTTTTGCGTGGGTTCTCAGCTTCACCAGCAGATAAACCGATCATTTCAATACCAACGTAGGCAAATAAAACCATCTGCAACGAGAGCAGCATTCCACTAATACCATTTGGAAAGAAACCGCCGTGTTGCCATAAATTACTTAATCCAATAGGCTGCCAATCATTAGTGAAACCAAACAAGATCACAGAACCACCTAACGCAATCATGGCGACAATTGCTACTACCTTGATCAGGGCGAACCAAAACTCAAACTCACCAAATACTTTGACAGCAATGAGATTGATTAAGCCCATCATCACAATAGAAGACAGAGCCCAGACCCATTGAGGTATTTCTGGAAACCAAATCCCCATATAAATACCTACAGCAGTCACTTCTGCAATACCCACCACAATCCAATAGGTCCAGTAACCCCAGCCAACCATATAGCCTGCCAATGGACCCACATAGCTATTGGCATAGGCCGCAAAGGAGCCTGCTACAGGCTCATGAACGGCCATCTCTCCAAGGGTACGCAACACAATGAAGGCAACAATGCCTGCCAATAAATAACCTAAGAGAATGGATGGACCAGCAATCTTGATTGCACTTGCCGATCCTAGAAATAAGCCAACGCCAATCGTTGAACCTAAGGCCATCAAGCGAATGTGTCTTACTTTGAGATGGCGTTTCAAGCCAGTTTGTTCAGTCTGCAAAAGAGACCTCCTTTCGATTTGTCATTGGCTGATTTACCAACGAGGCAAAGTCTAGGGAGTGCACGACAGATAGACTAGGGGATAAAGATAACTTAAGTGATTAAAGGAATAAAAATGAGATTAGATAAAAGTGAAATGTCTTTTAAATCAATACTGATGCGAAGCAGAAAATATTTCTGACTGCAGAAGAATCAGAAACTTCCTACAGGGAATCCCCTTAAGGATTTATGGCTAATAAAGAATAAATTAGGCTTGTGCGGCAATGAGATTCAAAATCTCGGCTGCAGCCGCAAGGCCACAAGAGGCAGTCACCATGACGGTAGAGCCATAACCGGAGCAAGCCAAACCCCCAGTAGCCGCACCACTACGCGGTTCATGAGAGTAAACAGCACGAATCCCCATTTTTTTCTTCAGATTTCTGGAAAAGCCATGATCCTGTCGAAGCCCTTGGCGTACTTTTGCTAACAAGGCATCTTGCTCGGTACAGGAGAGATCGTCACAACGCACAGAAGTTGGATCAGACTTACCGCCTGCAGCACCACACATCACTAGCGCACGATTATGTTGAGTTGCCCATACCGATAAAGCGATTTTAGTTTGCACCGAATCTGTAGCATCTAATATCAATGCGTCAATCGGTATGAGAATATCTAAATTTTCTGGAGTGAGAAATTCGTCGCAAGGCGTTATCTTGATCTCAGGATTAATTTGCAAGATGCGCTGTGCCATGGCCTCCACTTTGGCCTTCCCATACTGACCTTCCAGTGCATGTAATTGACGATTGGTATTGCTCTCCGCAATATGATCAAAGTCAACTAAGACCAAATGCCCAATTCCAGTACGTGCCAGTGCTTCAGCAGCCCAAGACCCAACACCGCCGAGGCCAGCCACTACCACCGTCGCATTGCGAAAGCGTTCACGCAGCTCCGGCCCATAGAGCCTGGCAACCCCACCAAAACGGCGAGCTTCGATGCTTTCTTCTGTCTTGTCTTCTGCCATAGCTTCTCTTTATACTGAATAAATGGACTCCATTGCTCAACTTCGCAAAAACTACACCTTTGGCCAGCTATCGGAAAACGATGTTCCGGGCAATCCTTTGCCTCTTTTTCAGCTTTGGTTTGACCAAGCCGTAAGAGCAGAATGCCCCGAACCTAATTCCATGACCTTAGCTACTGCCGATCAAGCCGGAAATCCATCAGCTCGTATTGTCTTACTAAAAGGCGCAGACCAAAATGGTTTTACCTTTTTCACTAACTACGAAAGCCAAAAAGGCAAAGATTTAGCAGTCCGCCCACAAGCTGCCCTACTGTTCCATTGGCATGAGTTAGAACGCCAAATCCGCATTCAAGGGGTTGTTCAAAGGGTCAGTGCTGTTGAGAGTGATGAATACTTCCATTCTCGCCCTCCAGCATCTCGCATCGGTGCCTGGGCCTCGCCACAAAGTGCGGCCATTCCAAATCGTGAATTTTTGGAAGAGGCAGAGAAACGCTTTAAAGCAGAGTTCGGAGATACTCCACCGCGGCCAGAGCATTGGGGAGGCTACCGCCTGCGCCCTACTGAAATTGAATTCTGGCAAGGGCGCCCTTCCAGATTGCACGATCGCATCCATTACAAGCTAGAGGGATCGACTTGGCAGGTAAACCGCCTAGCTCCCTAAGAGTATTGTGGTGCAATCAGCGATTTAAATTTCGCCCTGAACTTTGCTAACTTAGGCGCAACCACTGCCATGCAATAGCCTTGATTGGGATGTTGCACGAAGTAATTCTGATGATAGTCTTCAGCAGGGAAAATAGTCGGTGCTGCGTCAATTTGCGTCACTACAGGTCTCGAATAAATTCTAGAATCATTCAGCTCCTGCACAACTTCATGGGCAATATTGGTTTGCTCATCACTATGCGTAAAGATCACAGAACGATATTGCGTACCGTGATCATTACCCTGATAGTTCAATGTAGTGGGATCATGAATGACAAAGAAGATCTCTAATAAATCCCTAAATGAAATGACTTGTGGATCAAATATGATGTCCACAATTTCTGCATGTCCGGTGATCCCAGTGCATACCGCTTCATAGGAAGGATTAGGCCTGGCTCCTCCAGCATACCCAGAGACGACCGATTTCACCCCAGATATTTGCTGATAAACCGCCTCAAGGCACCAAAAACAGCCTCCACCTAAGGTGGCACGCTCTAGAAAGGACTCAGTTTTATTAGTAGGTTCGCTCATAAGCTTTATCCTAATGCCTATTCCAATGTCTGCCAACTATTAATACACTATGAATCGCTTTACTATCCAGCTTGATGAAATCAAGGCAGCTTATGCTGCTGAACCAAACCCTAGCCTTGAAGTCAGACTGGAGCGTATTAGCCGAATCGAAAAAATGATTGCGGCGAATGAAGAAAAAATCTGCAAAGTGCTGATGGCAGATTTTGGTGTGCGCCATCCAGTGGAAACCCATCTTGCTGAGTTTCATATGGTCTACCAAGCCTGTAAGTACACCCGTAAACATCTCAAAGATTGGATGAAGCCAGTACAAGTAGAAGTTTCTTCTACCATGGGATCTTCTGAAGCATGGATTGAACATCAATCAATTGGGGTTGTTGGCATCATGAGCCCCTGGAATTACCCGATTCAATTGGCACTCGTTCCTGCTATTGCTGCTTTCGCCGCTGGCAATCGGGTTTGGCTTAAGCCCTCTGATCGCAGCTCACGCACCTCTGGATTTTTAGCGGGCTTAATTCAGGAGTATTTCCATCCTAGTGAATTTTGTGTCACCACTGGCGGCATTGATGTAGCAGAACAGTTTGCAGCATTATCGTTTAACCACCTACTGTTCACCGGCTCAGAAGCGATTGGCAAAAAGGTGATGCGTGCTGCTGCTGAAAACCTTACCCCGGTGACTTTAGAGCTTGGTGGCAAAACACCAGCCATCATTGATTCCAGTGCCAAACTCCCAGAAGCAGCTGCTGCAATTATTTATGGCAAATTACTGAATGGCGGCCAAACTTGTATTGCTCCAGACTACATTCTGATTGAGCCTGGAAGTCAAGAAGCTTTTATTCAAGAGCTGCAAGCTGCAGCACAGATCCAATTTAGCAATCCTGAAGAACTCACAGGCCCAATTGATGATGATCAACTACAAAACTGGCAACACTTATTAAGTGATGCTATGGATCGTGGGGCCAAAGTCATTCCTTTGCTCAATAATCCCTCGGCTGGTGCAAGAAGGTTTGAGCCTGTCGTATTAACTGATGTGTCACCTCAAGCACGCGTTCTTCATGAAGAAATTTTCGGGCCAATATTACCCATAGTGACTATTGCAGATACTTCCGCTGCCATTCACTATGTCAACAGTAGACCCAATCCGTTGGCACTCTACTGGTTTGGTAAAGACAAAAAGAATATGCGGCGCGTATTAGAGGAGACACGTTCTGGCGGCGTCACGATTAATGAAACCCTACTTCATGCGGCAGTTGAATCTTTACCTTTTGGTGGTATTGGCGCTAGCGGCATGGGCGCTTACAACGGTAAAACGGGCTTTGATACCTTCAGTCATGCGAAACCAATTTTGGAGGTGCGTGGCTTACTAGGTAGCAACCTTCTGAAAGGTACCAAACCTGCTCGTCCTCCTTATGGAAAGAAGGCTGAACGTCTTATACGTTATTTAAAGTAATTAATTCGGGAAAACCCTTGTAATCACAGTCTCGAACTGTCATAATAAGAAGCTTTTTTAAGCAATTTGATTCATCGCCCCCCAGCTATATTTCAGCGTACCGTTTAGAAGTCATAAACACCGAAGTTCCAAAACGCGCTGCCGCCTGTCTGATGGTCGATGCCTTTGACCATCGCACCCCATAAAAACAATGGGTGCAACATACGGAGACATCCCTTTAAGGGGATGTGTAATAGCATGACTTTTTCTAAAGAAACTAAAATCGAGTCGTATGACTCAAAGCACGCTGGAACTGAGTTCCAGTCTTTCGCCCTAGCGGCCTCACTTCTTAAAAACGTTGCTGAACTCGGTTATACCGAAGCAACTGCCGTGCAAGCTCAGGTTATTCCTGCAGCCTTAGCAGGTGGTGACTTATTGGTCAGCAGCCAAACTGGTAGCGGTAAAACCGCAGCCTTTTTATTGCCTTTGATTAATCAACTCATCGAAGCTAACCCGAATAGTTCGCCTGTACCAGGCCGCGCACAACCTAAAGTGTTAGTGCTCTGCCCTACTCGTGAATTAGCTCAACAGGTTACCGCTGATGCAGTGAACTTAGTTCGTGGCATGAAAGGTATCCGCATTGCAACCGTCATGGGTGGCATGCCTTATGGCAAGCAAATCCAAGCTCTGAAAGGTGCATTGTTAGTTGTTGCAACCCCAGGTCGTTTACTCGACTTGTGCGATAGCAAAGCAATTCGCTTAGATGATGTAAAACAGCTCGTTATTGATGAAGCTGATCGCATGCTCGACATGGGATTTGCCGACGATCTCGAAGCAATTGATAAACGTTGTGCTGGTCGCAATCAAACCTTAATGTTCTCTGCAACCTTTGCACCAAAGATTATGTCTTTAGCAAATGCGTTGACTACAGATGCCAAGCGTATTGAACTTGCTCATGCAGGTGATAAGCACGCTAATATCGAACAGAAGTTACATTGGGCTGATAGCAACTCACACAAGCATAAGTTGCTTGAACACATTTTGGCTGACGCTAACTTGGATCAAGCAGTTGTGTTCGCGAGTACTCAAGTTGAAAGCGAAAAAATCGCTGACACATTGCGTGCAAACGGCTATGAAGCAACAGCCCTTCACGGTGCAATGCCTCAAGCTGTGCGTATGCGTCGCCTAGAGTCTTTACGTAAAGGTCACACCAAGATTTTGGTTGCGACTGACGTAGCGGCTCGTGGTATTGATGTGCCACGTATTAGTCACGTAATTAACTTTGGCCTGCCAATGAAACCGGAAGACTATACACACCGTATCGGTCGTACTGGTCGTGCTGGTCGCAATGGTGTTGCTATCACTTTGGTTGAACATCGTGATCGTGCCAAGATCCGCAATATCGAGCGCTTTACACAGCAAGATATCGTGGCATCTGTGATCGCTGGACTTGAGCCACAAGCCAAGCCTAGTTTTGGTGGTGGCGGTGGTGGCAATCGTTCTGGTGGTGGTCGCTCAGGTGGCGGTGGCCGTTCTGGTGGCGGTGGTGGTCGTTATGGTTCAGGCGCACGTTCTGAATCTCGTTTCGGCGGTGGAGGCTCAGGCGGTGGTAATCGCTCAGGCAATCATTTCGAAGCACGTTCGACTGGCTCTGCTGACTCACGTCCTGCACGCTCTGCTGACTCACGTCCTGCACGTTCTGCTGACTCACGTCCTGCACGTCCAGCGGGTGGTCCTCGTTTTGCTAAACCAAAGTCTGGCGGTCAACGTCGGAACTTTAGCGGTAGCTAAGAATGTCTCACCGTAATCGTCTCCGTTCTGCATGGAATCGAGTCGGTTCCGGTGAAATTCATCGCGCACCACGAAAGTGGCAAGCTTGGCTTAGCGATACTGGGTCACTCACCCAAAAAATTGAGAAGGCAATTGGTCAAAAGCTGCAAGTTCAGGTTTTGCGTGATTGCCCTCAAACCTTAAATAGCGACGAGAGTCGCTATTTTCATTTCAAGATTCGGCGTTGCAGAGTACGTGAAGTACTATTGTGCGCAAACAATATTCCTCTGGTAATGGCACACAGCGTTATTCCCACCTTGAGTAGTAGTGGCAGTAACCATGCCGTCTTACGCCTCGGAACAAAGCCTTTGGGAGCTGTGCTCTTTTCCAAAATACGTAAGCCCTCTAAAATAAAACCCCCGCGAGACATTGCTCGCTTAGATAAAAGTAGTGCTTTGTGGAAAAAATGTTCTAAGTATTATCCTGGATTGAGCTCACCCCTGTGGGCTCGTCGTACCCTTTATGAATTAAAGGGTCACCCAATACTGGTCAATGAAATTTTCTTACCAGCTTTACTGAACTGCTTAAGAGATTAGATCGTTAACCAAGCCAAGCTAGCTTTAATCAGAGCTTCATCACCGGGCTCGCTAGTAAATACCTCACCAAAACCAATCATTTCTGCGGCATCAGCAATATTGTGATGTGGGCATATGGCGCTAGCGGTTTCTAATCCCTGCGGAAATTGATCCTTTATCACTTGCCCTAAGTAACGTACCGCTTCAGATGATGTTAGCAACCAGAGTGATTTTGAGAAATCCATCTCATGAATCGCATGCCAAGCGGGGTTATCAAGATCCAAAGGCACACGAGCATAAGTAGAGATAGCTTCTACTGTGGCGCCAGCCTTTTCTAGAGTATCTGCTAGCCATTCACGACCGCCCTCACCTTTAAAGATAAGCACTTTCTTACCTTTAAAATCCCAGCCCAGACTTTGTAGCTCTTGCCATAATCCTTCCGAATCCCATTGCTCATTGTTCGGCGGAATCAATATAGGGGTAGGACTTTGTTCCTGCCCTATACCATGGTTCTGTAGTGCTGACTTGCTACTACCACCCATCACCCCAATGGGAATTATCTTTTGAGAGAACTCTTGCCAGTCACGCTCAAGCAAACGCATGACACATTCGATTGCATTCGGGCTAACAAAGATGGCAAGATCGGCATCCTTTAAAACAGTCGCAATCCGATCTGCTAATTGCTCATCTGTCTTCGGAACAATGGTCAGCAAAGGTAGCGATACTATTTCTGGAAGACTGCGCTTTGCAACACCACTTTGCTCAATGCTATTGGTTAGCACCTCTATGAGCTGACGAGCTTGGCCACTAGGCCTAGTGATAACAATGGTTTTGGTACTCATTGCGATGATGGTTATTTAGAAATCTTTGGTATCAAATCCGCTGCACCCTGCGCTAGCAAATCTTTCGCGACAATAAGCCCAAGCGCCTCGGCATCTTCAATCGATTGCACGGATCCATTACCACTAGCTAGGCAGACAGATTTACCATCAACACTCGCCACAAAAGAACGGATATTCATCCGATTCTGATCCCATACTGCATGGGCTGCCAAAGGGACTTCGCATGAGCCTCCAAGTTGACGAGACACCATGCGCTCGGCAGAAACAGCATATAAAGTTGGCAAGTCATTTAAGGGGGCAAGCCAATGCTTAATATTAGGATGCTTACTTAATGTCTCAATACCTAAAGCACCTTGACCAGCTGCTGGAGTGTATGGGTCATAAGGTAAAAAGGCCCGAATACGAGTCTCCAAACCTAAACGCTTTAAACCTGCAGCTGCCAAAATAATCGCCTGATACTCACCTCGATCTAACTTTGCCATGCGTGTATCTAAATTACCGCGCAATGGCTCAATAATGAGATGGGGAAACTTTGCTCGTAGGACTGACTCGCGCCGCAAACTTGAGGTACCTACGATGGCGCCTTCTGGTAAATCCTCGAGACTGGCAAAATCATTCGAGACAAAGGCATCGCGTGCATCCTCTCTTTCCATAACGCAGGCAAGGTCAAATCCTTCTGGCATCACCATCGGCACATCTTTCAAGGAGTGCACTGCCAAATCGGCCCGACCATCCTCAAGAGCCGTTTCGAGTTCTTTAACAAAAAGACCCTTACCGCCGACTTTGGACAGGGCTTTATCGAGAATCTGGTCTCCACGGGTGGTCATCCCCAAAATCTGGACATCGCAGTCTGGATAGAGCTTTTTTAGGCAATCCCGGACGTATTCTGCTTGCCACATGGCCAGGCGACTTTCTCGAGAGGCAATCACTAGGCGCTTAGGAGCTGCCAAAGAG
>Ga0208376_1000685_pt1 | contig 10341 bp, 10 predicted proteins | sample CryBogmetaGMA25M_FD_184548 | JGI IMG/M metagenome (GOLD analysis project Ga0208376, IMG submission 184548) | Freshwater microbial communities from Crystal Bog, Wisconsin, USA - MA2.5M (SPAdes) | ecosystem: Environmental > Aquatic > Freshwater > Lake | place: Crystal Bog, Wisconsin, USA...
GCGCTGGGTGGGGGCCTGCTTCTCGATGGCCTCCAGGAACTGCCGGCCGAACTGGACGAGCTGCTGGCGGCCTTCTTCTTTCAGCAGGTCGTGCATGTCGGCAGAGAACGAGTCGACAAAGCGCATCTCCAGGTCATCGCATATGGCGTGGATGTAGTTGTGGGCGGTGTGATCGAAGAAGTGGATGGAGGTCGAGATAGAAGCGGCGTACTTCCCGGCAAAGGCATCCTGCGCGCCACGCTCAAAGATGAGCTCGATAAAGCGCTTGTAGTGCGCGTGGACGATGAGGATATACAGCGAAAAGCCCCAGAGCACGGCATCCGACTCACGGATCTGGTCGATGACCTTATCGAAGGCGGCGCGGTCATTGTCGAGCCGCTTGAGCCGCTGCGCAATATGGAGCACGTGGAACTCGTGCTGGGGGTAGATCTTGGCCAGGTAGGCCACCGACTGCATCGTCACGCTCAGCTCGCCCTTGGGGCTGCCGTTGAGGACGGTGATCTTCATGCGGGCTCCTCCTGTTCATCTGTTCGTCCACCGTGTCGCTCGACGCTAAGTAGCGTCAGATTGAGGTCGCGGATCGTGCGCAGCACGCCGTGCAGGGCGGCCTGGTCGGCCAGCGGGCCGGCAAGCGTAGTCGTGCCATCGTCCGCGACGGTCATGGTCAGCCCGGCGAACCAGGGCGCCCAGTGCGCGTCCAGGGCGCCCTGGACGCGCAGCACATAGGTTGCCGGTGTATCGCCCATCGTTCCTACTCCTGGCGTGCGTGTGGTCGTGTCGTTCGCCGCGTCGGCGTCACTCGCTCCGCCCGAGCCGGCGGCGGATCTCGCGCTCCTCCCAGTCGGCGCCGAGCAGGCTGCCGCCCAGGAAGACGGTGACGGCGTGGGCGCCGAGGCCGATGCCCCAGCCCAACAGCGGCCAGATCGACCAGCTGCCGCCAGTGCTCAGGCTGAGGATGACGAGGAAGGTGTTGACCAGGATGTAGACCACCAGGTGGATGTAAAATGCGCGAAGCTGGCGGACCTGGGTGCGGGCGCGATCGTAGCGCTGCTGCTCGTCCATTGGGGGTACTCCTTCTGTCGTGCGACCGTTACGTACCCTGAGCATAGCAGCGCGCGGCGCGCCTGACAGCTCACCAAAGTAAGGTATTAAGTTAGGTCTTTGGCGGGGGAAGGTTAGGTGAGCAGACCGAGGGCGCGTGCGCGGGCGAGCGCCTCGGTGCGCCCGCGCACGTCGAGCTTGCCATAGAGGTTGCTGAGGTAGAACTTGACCGTGCCGACGGTGAGCACCAGCCGCTCGGCGATCGCCTGGTTGGAGAGCCCGGCGTCGATCAGCCGCAGCAGTTCGACCTCGCGCGGGGTGAGGGGCTCGGGTAACGGATGAAGGATGAAGGATGAAGGATGAAGATCGGATCGGACCTCCGTTGCCGCAGTGCTAGGGAATGCGCTGAGCAGCCTGGCGATGTACGGCTTCATCCTTCCGCCTTCATCCTTCATCCTTCCCAGGAGCGCAGCGACTGCCGGCCCCTCGTCGAGGAAGCTACGCACATAGCCGCGGGCGGCGCCCTGCTCCAGAGCCTGGGCGAAGGTGGCGGTGGCCTGATCCTGGTCGCCGGCGGCCTGGAGCGCCAGGGCGCGCACAACCTGAAGCTGGATCTGCTGGCCCACTTGCCCGGTCGTCTCAGCCGTAGCCAGGAGTGGCTTCAGGAGCGTGATCGCATCCCCGCTCCGGCCAAGGGCGCTCAGGGCGCGGGCCTGCATCAGCAGGATGGGCATCTGGGCCACGCGGTGCTCGCCGCCGGGTTGCGCCTCCTCGTGCTCCAGCCAGGCTCGGACAGCGGCGAGATCACGTTCGGCGAGCTGCATTCGCGCCCGTACCGCGTGGATCGGGCCGACCTCGATGGTGCGATCCAGGCCCAGCGTCCGCGTCTCCAGCGCGTCGAGCAGCGCGTAGGTGCTTACACGGTCGCCCTGGACAAACCTGGTCCATGCGAGGGCCAGGCTGGCGGTCTGGATCACCCACCAGTTCGCCATCAGCTCGCCACAGCGCCGCCCCTGCTCCAGCAGCGTGGCCGCGCTGGCGAGATCGTCGCGCTCATGCTGCACCAGGCCGAGCTGCATGTAGATCTCCCCGGTGATCGGGGCCGGCGTACCGCCGGGGGTGCGGTGGGGTTCAAGCGCCTCGCGCAGCAGCAGCTCGGTCGCCGCCAGCCGGCCCTGGCGCAGCAGCAGGTCGCCGAGCATCCCCTGGGCGCTGATAGCCGCCCAGGGGTTGCCGCCCGCCTGCCCGCAGGTGATCGCCTGGCGCAGATGCTGCTCGGCCAGCGCGCTCTGATCACGCGCGAGCGCGCCGAACCCGGCCATCATATGCGCCGAGGCGCGGGCGACCGTCTCGTGTGCGGGGAGCCAGCGGAGAGCCTCCTGCGCGTGGGCGACGATAGCGGCGAAGTCGCCCACCGCGTGGGCCTGGTAGGCATTGAGCGCCGCCACATGCCCACTGACCGTGGCGGACAGGTCGGTCTTGGCCAGCGCGGCAGGGGGCATGGCGGCGAGCGCCTGCTCGGCATCGCGCACGCGGGCCTGCGCCGCGTCGTACTGCCCCGTAAACATCAGCATCCAGGCGTGGGCCAGACAGAGGAGCGGGCGGCGGGCGAAGAGCGCGGGCGCGAGCGGGGCCAGCCAGCGCGCGATCAGCGACAGCTCGCCCCGCCCGATCAGCGCTGCCCCGTGGATCTCGATCAGGTCGGCGGCCCGCTCGCTATCGCCGCCCTCCAGCGCGTGGTGCATGGCCGGATCCAGCATCGCCGTGCCGTGGGTGGGGATCGCCGCTGCATACCAGGCCGCCGCCCGCCGGTGCAGCGCGGCGACCGTGGTGCCCGCCGTGGCGGTGAGCCGGGCACGCAGCAGGTCGGCAAACAGCGCGTGGTAGCGATACCAGCGCCGCTCGGCGTCGAGCGGGACGAGGAAGAGGTTGGCGCGCTCGAGCTGAGTAAGGATGAAGGATGAAGGATGAAGGATGAACGGTTCAGCGTGATCACGGCCACCTGCCCGAGCTTCATCCGTCATCCTTCCGCTTTCATTCTTCACGACCGCGTCGCACAGCTCGCCGCAGAGCCGATCAAGGATGGATGTCTGGAGCAGGAACTGTTGGATCTGATCGGGCTGGGCGAGCAGCACCTCGTCGGTGAGGTAGTCGAACAGCAGCCGATGGGTGCCGCGCAGTGCGACAATCAGGCCGTCGACGTCGGCTGACTCGCGCAGGGCCAGGCTGGCCAGCTGCAGGCCGGCGGCCCAGCCCTCGGTGCGGCTCACCAGCGCGTCGGCCTGATGGTCACTGAGCGCCCGCCCGGTCAGGTGCGTGATCAGCGCCACCGCCTCGCTGGATGAGAAGCGCAGGTCGGCGCCGCGCAGCTCGGCCAGCTGGCCGCGGGCGCGCAGGCGGGCCAGCGGCAGCTGCGGGTCTTCGCGGCTGGTAATCAGTAGCCGCAGCGCCGGGGGCTGGTGGCTCAGCAGCCAGCTCAGGGCCGCGTCGACCGGCGGGGCGTCCAGGGTGTGGTAGTCCTCCAGCACCAAGACGAGGGGGGCGTCGCGCTCGCTCAGGAGATTGACCAGAGAGGCCATGGTGGCGAGAAGGTCGAGCGGGCTGCTGCGCAGCAGGGGGTCAAGGGCCGGTGCGAGCACGGGGGCGGCTCGCGCGAGGGCCGCCAGCAGGTAGTGGGCGAAACGCGTCGGCTCGCTGTCGTCAAGTTCCAGGCTCAGCCAGGCCACCGCCGCCCCGTACCCGTCGAGGCTCTGGAGCGCCAGCGAGGTCTTGCCGAAGCCGGCCGGGGCGCAGAGCAAGGTCAGCGGGCCGGCGAGCCCAGCGCGCAGCCGGGCCACCAGCTGCGGGCGGGCGACCGCCGGGCGCTGCGCCCACGGCGGCAGCAGCTTGGTCGCAACCAGGGTATCAGCCACGAGTGCAGCACCTCCTTGCGCGGAGGCATTGTGCCGGGTGTGAGCCGGATCTGGGAACAGCCGGGCCAAAGGCTCCGCTTCACATCGTCCAATGGATTAACCTGATTGTAAAAAAGAGGAGCGTTTGCGGGAGTTAATACTGCGCAACTGCGTGAGAAGAATCGCTCACGAACAGTCGGTGGTGCGCAGGCGTTCCCTGGGTGCCCGGGCCGCGTGCGCAGCGCCAGAAGAAGGGCATTTTCTCGCATTACAATGCCGCATATGCCGATTGATGCTCTGTCTGGGGCAACATAATGCGCGCTATGATAGCCTAGCTCCTCTCTTCAATCATCACCTCCTACTGATGCCATCCTGCCCCGCAGCGCGGATGATAGCCCCAGGCTCATCCGCCCCGCAGCGCCCATCGTCGCGCTGCCCCTGCCAGGAGGACGACAATGCCGACCAACGGCGCCGGCCAGGGCTTGCTGGCCGAAGACTGGGATGTCACGTCCGTGTCCGCCCCGCGCCCCGCGACTGCCCCCGCTGCCTCTGATCCGCCTGCCGCGCCCACCATGTCCGCCGAGCCGCTGCTCCGCACGGGCCAGGGCCTCGTGCTCCCCGAGGGCGTCGCCCTGATGCTTGACACGGCGCTGCACGGCGACCGCCCGCCCAGCGGCACGCCCGGCCCGGATGGCCGCCCGCGCAGCAAGAACCTGACGGTGCTCGTCGGCACGGTGCGGGTGATGACCACCGCCCGCGGCGAGGGCCGGCGCATCTTCACCGACCTCGGGGCTGCCGAGTATCGCTACGAGCTGAGCATCAACGAGGTCGTCGGCGACGCGCAGAGCGCGGCCCGGTCGAGCTACCGCCTGCTGATCACGATGAGCGATGCCGTCCGCGCCCGCGCCGAGCACCTGTTGGTCGATGGTCAGCGCATCGCCCTGCTCGGCCCGCTCGGCATGGAGGAGTACTACGACCAGCGCTTCCAGCGCGATGCCTACGACGCGGGCCGGCGCACCTGGGATATCCGCATCGATGTGCTCGGCGTGCAGGAGATCGGCGATGAGGTGCCCGATATGGCCTGGGTGCAGCTGGAGGGCGAGGTGGTGGATCGGCCACGGATCTACGCCCGCCAGTATGGCGACCGGCGCACCCTGGTTGAGCACTATGCCGGCGTGACCCTGCGCTACCGCGAGGTGCTGGCCGGTGCCTACGGCATGGCCGTGCGCCCGGTCGTGAAGTCGATCCCGGTCGAAGTGCTGGTCACGGCGGGGGAGGAGGTTATCCCGAACAGCGACGCGCTGCTGCGCCCGGGCAACAAGGTGCGCATCGAGGGTCGCCTGAGCCCGGCGACCTTCCGGCTGCCGCGCGCGGCCCTGGAGGACGCGACCGTCCAGACGGCGCTGGAGCGCACCCGCACCCAGTTTGAGTCTCGCAATGCCGATCTCTCCCAGCGCGCGGAGGCGGCGCGCCAGCAGCGCCAGGCCGCCCAGGAGCGCACCCAGCGCGAGGGGCGGCAGGCGGCCCAAGCCCCTGCTTCGCGCCAGCAGCCACTGAACGCTGACGCGCTGGAGCGCCAGATCGCGCGGGCGCAGCAGCGGCTGCTCACCGGGCGGCGGGTGCGCGTCGAGGTCGGCTACGTCGAGCTGCTCCACGGCACAGCGGCAACCCCTGACGAGCGCACGCGGCTCCTCGCCGAGGCTGACGAGCGCCGCCGCACGCCGCCGGCGCGGCGCCCTGCCGCGACGCCACCGCCCGATAGCACGGCTCGCGCCGAGGCCCAGGATCGCGACACGGTGCAGGCGATGCTGGCGACCGAGGGGGGCGACGCTGGCGCTGGCGATGAGATGCCCATTGGTGATGGCGACGATACGCCCATTGGTGATGGCGACGATACGCCCATTGATGATGGGTCAGCAGACGGTGCGGCGGGCCGCCCACCGCCTACCGCCGGTTCGCTGCGGCCGCGCCGGGCGCGCACACCGCGCGGCGCGGAGCCCGGCGACGAGCCGATTGCCCTGTGATCGACCCGGACGCCGCGCAGCTCACGCTGATCGGCCGCACAAGCGCTTGGCTACCTCACCTGCCTGCCGGGCCGGCGGATCACGGCGCACAGCCGCCCCGCCCGGCCCGCGGCGCGCGCCCGTTCCTGGTGAGCTGGGTACATCATCGCAGCTATGGGACGCTCGGGGTCTACCTGGCGACGGCGGGAGACGCGCAGGGGATCGTGCTCCAACGCGGCCAGTGGCTCCAGATCACCGGGGTCGTGCGGCCCTGCCTGGCCTATGCCCTGCCCGATGATCCGCGCTCGGCCATCGCCCTGGAGTACACGCCGCTGCTGCTCGATGTCACCGCGATCCGCCTCGCCAGCGGCAGCCGACGCCAGGTGCCGCTGCCGCTGCTGGAGACACCGCGCCACGTGCGGGTGCTGCGTGCGAGCCCAGCGGGTTCGGGGCAGCTCGTGCCTCTGGCCCGCTGGGCCGATGCGGTCTACTGGCACGCGACCGGCGGCGCCCCGGCGGTCAGCGCGACATGGAACTGCGTGCGTGGCGTGGTGACCCAGCTCGGTGCCTATCGCTACCTGCGGTATGTGCTGAGTTGGCGATCACCACAAATCTAGTCAGCGAGGTACTTACCATGTCCGATCTCTGCCGGGTACTCATCGTCGGCAACCTCAGCCGCGACCTTGAGCGCCGCATCCGCGCGGACGGGGTGGTCGTGGGAGTCACGGCGATCTGCACCGGGCGGATGCAGCTGGTTGGCGGGCACCCGCTGCTGGAGACGGTGCGCATCACCGCCGAGGTGATCGGCGCGTCGCGCGTCGCCAGCGTCGCGCAGCAGTTTGGCGTTGGCAGCCGGGTCTTGGCCGAGGGGCACCTGGAGCTGCGCGAGCAGGCCAGCATAGAACGCTTGGCGCGGGCCGACGGGGCCGGCGAGGTACTGGTGCAGGTTCCGCGCAGCGAGCTGGTGCTGGTGATCGAGACGATCTTCAACGCCGCCCCACCGCCACCGGCGGCCGAGGCCCAGCGGCAGCCGGCGCAGGTCTACTGGCAGGAAGCCTCATGAAGAAACCGGGCTGCCGACACCAGTCTCGGTTCGTGTTGTCGGCCACCGACCTGGCGCTACTGATCGTGATGGCCGCGCTGATCACCGCCCACCTGAAGGCGGCGCTCGCCGGCAGCCTGGTGTCGCTGCTCTTCATCGCGCAGCACCTGGCGATCCTCGTCCTGACGCTGCTCCATCGCCCTGCCGGGGTGGCGTGCCGTTCGTACGGTGCGATTCTCCTCGCCTGGGCTGGTACGCTGCTCCCGCTGGCTATGCGCCCGACGGCTGAGCCGGCGACACGCGCAGGGCTGATTCTGCTCATCCCAGGTAGCCTACTCGCGACAGCAGCGATCCTCTCGCTCGGGCGCAGCTTCGGCATGGAGCCGGCGCACCGTGGGCTGCGCACCCGCTGGCTCTACCGGGTCGTGCGTCACCCGATCTACGCCGCCTACCTGCTGATCATCGGCGGTGTGCTGCTGTCCGCCTGGTCATGGTGGAATAGCGTCGTCGCGATCATCTGGCTCGCCGTGCAGGTGCTGCGGATCATACGCGAGGAAGCGGTGCTGGCAGGCGACGACGCGTATCGGCGCTACGCCCAGCAGGTGCGCTGGCGGCTCGTGCCGGGGCTGTGGTGATCGGCACCCAGACCACGAATGTGCGATCTCTCTTGCCTTCCCTTCAGCATCCGTCACCCCTCCTGATGCCGCTCCCCCTTCCCTCGCCCATACTCATACGCACCACCCCTGCCACCAGCAGTCAGCCCTTCCATGACACTGCCTGGTCGTAGGCGGATTCCGCCCGCCGGGGATTGCCCGTCCCCGGCCCTTCCCATGCGCGTCACGCGCGTAGCTGCGGAGGGCGCGGCCGGTATCGGCTGCGCATCATTCGGCGTGCCCGTCGCTGCGGGCCGTCGTACGAGAGGTGCTGCGATGAACGAGAAGCAGTTTGCCGAGCACGAGGAGCAGAACGAGGAGCAGGGCAAGGAGCAGGAGGAAGGCCAGCCGGTTCCCGAGCTGGAGGAATTCGACGAAGACGAGCTCGACGATATCTTCGACAAGCTCCAGGGCGGCAAGAAGTAGCCTGCACCGGGAGACGCGCGCACAATCGATCCGCAGCGAGCAGAACGGCTTCGTGATCACGATCACGGGGCCGTTTTGTTCGCCGCCCTACGAGAAGGGAAGGAGGTTCTTGTGCCAACCTACCTCCATGGTGCATTGAGCGCCCATCTGCCGCCGCTGCGCCTGGTCAGTCGCGGCGCGCAGGAGTACGCCGGAGCCTGCCCATTCTGCGGCGGCGATGAGCGTCGGAGCGACCGCTTCCATGTCTGGCTGCTGCCGGCGGGGCGCGAGCGCTACTGGTGCCGCCGCTGCAACCGCAAGGGGCTGGCGTCCGAGCTGACGGGCGCAGCGCAGCCGCGTTGCCTCTGCCAGGACGCGGAGCCGCGACGACCACGCGTGGACGGCCCGGCCCCCAGGCTGGAGCACATCCCCCACTATCGGGCGCTGTACGCGATTGTCACCGCCTGGGCTGAGGAGAATCTGCACCAGCCCTGGAACCCCGAGCCGCTGGCCTATCTCCGCCAGCGTGGCTTCGACCTCGCGACGATTCGTTGGGCCAGGCTCGGCTACGCGCTGCGCGACCCCGTGCCCCTGGCGACCTATCTTGCGCGCCACGCGCCGACGCTCCTCCCTTACGCCGAAGCGGCCGGGGTGCTGGTTCGCGATGATAACGGCGCGCTGCGCGCCCACTGGAACCTCTGCGGGCGGATCGTGATCCCCTATCTGAGCCAGGGCCAGGTCTGCGACCTGCGCACCCGGCGCTTTCCCGGCACGGGCTACACCTCGCTGCCCGGCAGCTACGCCTGGCGTGGGGCCACGGTCCCGCTCTGCTGGGACACGACTGCCGCGAGCGATATTGTCCTGATCACCGAGGGTGAGTTCAAGGCGCTGGCCGCAACCGCCGCCTATCGCGCCGCCGCGCTGCCCTACCCCACCATCGCGCACCCCGGCCTGAACTACTTCCGCCACGCCTGGGGTTCGCAGCTGGTGCAGCGCGGCGTCCGGGTGGCCATCCTGGCCTACGACTCGCGCGCAACCCGCCCCCGCGATCCCGCCGGGAACGAGCAGCTCGCGCCGGAAGAGCTCTGGACGATCCGTCACGGATTGACCCTCACCGCAGCCGGACTCCAGGTGCTGGTGCTCAACCTGCCCCTGGCCCACGGCGCGGACAAAGAGGATCTCGATGGCTTTCTGCTGCGCCACGGGCCAGCGGCCCTGCGCGCCCTGCTCCACGCCACGCCGCTGCCATTGCCCGCGTTTGTGGCGCGCCTCCCCCAGAAACTCGTCGTGGCCGCCGGCCTTGACTTGCGCACATGCTGATAGGATTCCACAAGGAGCGCTCCGTATGCCTCGCCCGACCACGACCACGTCGGAGCCCTCGCCCCGACGCACCCCACACCTGCGCACCGGGATCGCACAGCCGCCGGTTGTGACGCGCCCCGCGCCGGTGATCCGCTCGCAGCCTGCGCCACTGGTACGATGCGCATCCAATCCGCTCCCCCCTGCTCCAACCTCGCCAGCGCCACGTCCGCCTCGGACACGCTGGTCGCGCGTGGCCCGAGTCCTGTTCGGCCTCATGCTCGGCGTCCTGGGCATCATTGGACTGCTCACCATCCTGGTGCTGATGGGGCAGACTGTGCTGGTCGCCTGGATCATCGTCGGAGCGGTGCTCGTGATCGTCTTTGGCACCCCGCTGCTTTGCCTGCTGGGCCTGATTGCGTGCTACGTCTGGGCAATGACCCGCCTTCGGCGTCCACGGAGTCCGGCCCGCCCGACCCCGTCACCGGCCGCCGCGCCGGCGGAACACCCCGTTATCGTTGGCGAGGTCGTCTTCGACGACTGATTGCCCCCGCTTTCTGACGCGACCGCTTCGAGTCTGATCGAGGCGGTCGCGGGCTGTCTGGTGCGAATCTGCATACCACAGGAGGTCACCCACTGATGAAGGACCTGAACACAATGCTGCTCACCGGGCGGATTGTGGACGAGCCGGAGATGCGCTTCACGGGCGAGGGCGAGCTGTTCACCACGCTTATCGTGGCCAGCGCGCCCGCCCGCGCGCAGGCCGAGGCCCTGCATATGCGCCTGGTCGCCTGGGGCGAGTCCCTGGCCGAGCGCTGCAACACCCTGACGCCTGGCACGCGCATCTTCGCCGAGGGCCGACTGACGGCCTGCACCGCCGAGGAGGCCGACGTACGCGCCCGCTTCCCACTTGAGGTTCGCCTGCACGAGGTGATCGTGATCGGCCACGGTGATGCTGCGCCAGCCATTGGTGCTACGCCAGCCGTTGTCGCTGCGCCGCCACCGCC
>Ga0208376_1000692_pt1 | contig 10292 bp, 10 predicted proteins | sample CryBogmetaGMA25M_FD_184548 | JGI IMG/M metagenome (GOLD analysis project Ga0208376, IMG submission 184548) | Freshwater microbial communities from Crystal Bog, Wisconsin, USA - MA2.5M (SPAdes) | ecosystem: Environmental > Aquatic > Freshwater > Lake | place: Crystal Bog, Wisconsin, USA...
ACCCGCCGATGCACGAATTCCTGCCGACGGCGGCGCAACTGGAGCTTGAAATCGCCCATTTGCACCATCTGCGCGATTCCATCAAGGCGATGGAAGAACTGCCGGAAACCCTGAAGCTGCTCAGTCCGCGCCTGTACCAGCAGTATTCGGACGGTCTGAGCAAGTTGTCGCTGGGATTCAAGGACTTCAAGGACAGCCATCTGGAAGATGATGTGATCCACAAGAAGGAAAAAATCCTCAAGAAGGTCCGTGCCCTGTCCGAGGTCAACCCCATGCTCGGCCATCGCGGCGTACGCCTGGGCATCACCTATCCTGAGATCTACATGATGCAGATCCAGGCCATTCTGGAAGCTGCCGCCCTGTGCGCCAAGGAAGGGACCGAGGTCCATCCCGAAATCATGGTGCCGCAAGTGGCGACAGTAGAGGAATTGTGCCGCGTGCATAGCTATGTGAAACGCCTGCACAAGGTCGTGGAATTGACCCACGGCATCAAGGTCGGCATCAAGTTCGGCAGCATGCTGGAAGTGGTGCGGGCCTGCCTGCGCGCCGGGCGCATGGCCGAAGATGCCGAGTTCTTCTCCTTCGGCACCAACGACCTGACGCAAGCCACGTTCTCCTTCAGCCGAGAAGATGCCGAAAACAAGTTCCTGCCCGCCTATATCGAAACCGGAATTCTCCAGGACAACCCGTTCGAGGTTCTGGACCAGAAGGGCGTCGGCGAATTGATGAAACTGGCCGTCAGCGAAGGACGCAAGACGCGGCCGGACCTGAAGGTCGGTATCTGCGGCGAGCACGGCGGCCATCCGGCATCCATTCACTTTTGCCACAGCATAGGTCTCACCTACGTTTCCTGCTCCGGACCGCGCGTGCCTATCGCACGACTGGCTGCGGCGCAGGCGCAACTGATGGAGACGGGCGGCGCGGTGACCAAAAACGCCTAGGCCGTCCGGCGCCAAGGGTTCAGCGCAAGGCGGCGGGAATGCCATAATCGGCCCCATGGACGATAGCGGATTCATGGGGTTGGCGCTGGACCTGGCGCGCCAGGCCGGGGCCGCCGGCGAAGTGCCGGTGGGCGCCCTGATCGTGAGTGAAGGGGAAATCCTTGGTCGCGGCTTCAATCAGCCGATCGGCCGCCACGATCCCACGGCGCATGCCGAAGTCATGGCTTTGCGCGATGCCGCCGCGCACCTGGGAAATTACCGTCTGCCGGGCTGCACGCTGTATGTGACGCTCGAGCCCTGCGCCATGTGTGCCGGCGCGATCATGCATGCGCGCCTTGACCGCATCGTGTTCGGCGCGCGCGATCCCAAGACCGGCGCCGCCGGCAGCGTGATCGACCTGTTCGCCGAAGCCCGTCTCAACCACCACACCGCTGTTGTCGCCGGCGTCCGGGCAGACGAATGCGCCAGCCTGCTGTCGGGTTTCTTCGCCGCGCGTCGCGGACGTACCCTGGTGGCCTGAGAGATGCGTATCCGCATCAGCCTGCCGCAGCAAACCCTTGAACTGCATGACGGACAGGGCTCCCTGCTGCGCCGCTACAGCGTCTCCACGGCACTGAAAGGGGCAGGCGAACAGAACGGCAGTTTCCGCACGCCGCGCGGCCGGCATATCGTGCGTGCCAAAATCGGCGCCGGGGCGGCAGTGAATGCGGTATTCGTCCGTCGGCGTCCGACCGGCGAAATGTGGACTCCGCAGTTGGCGGAGCAATTCCCCGCTCGCGACTGGATCCTGACGCGCATCCTGTGGCTGTCCGGCAAGGAGCCTGGCCGCAACCGGCTTGGCGAAGTCGATACCATGCGGCGCTACATCTATCTCCACGGCTCGCCCGACAGCGTTGCCATGGGCACGCCGGGTTCCATCGGCTGCGTGCGCATGAGGAATCAGGACATCGTCGAACTGTTCGATCTGGTTCCGGCCTGTACGCCGGTCGATATTGTCGAGTTCGGCATCGACGCCGGCCCGTGGAGCGCACTGGGCGCGAGCGCCCGGCAGGTGCGCGAAACGGTGTTTGTCGAGGAGCAGAATGCAGCGCCGGGGCTGGAATTCGACGGCGCGGACGCAGCAGCCCTGCACGTCGTCGCCCGCGACAGCCATGGCACGGCCATCGGCACCGGGCGTTTGCTGACGGATGGCCGCCTCGATCGCGTGGCTGTTCTCGCCCGGTGGCGCGGCAAGGGTGTCGGCCGCGGGGTGTTGGAACGACTGCTGGAAGAAGCGGATCGACAGGGCCTCGGGCATCCGGTGCTGCAAGCCGCAACGCAACTCAGCGGTTTCTACCGGCGCTTCGGCTTCGTCGAGGAAGGGCCGGAGTTCATGGCAGCCGGCATTCCGCATCGGGCCATGGTAAAGCGATAGCGCACCCGTTCGCCGCGCCGGGCGCCCGGTAGCCAGGTCTGCTCGCTGAAACCGGTCCAGCCATCCTGCCCTACGCAGAGCACGGTGGAACTACGCGTACCGTATTCGGGCGATTTGACGAAGGCTGCCGACAACATGCGCTCCAGATCGAGCGGAACGCCGGTCTGCGGCAGTTGTGCGTCGGGGTGGATGCCGTCGTCAGCAAGCAGGTCGAAAAGAGATTGATCGTCGGGCAGGCGGTCGATGGCCTGCGCCAGCGCCGCCTTGCCTGCGCCGACTTTCGGCCACGGGGTGTCAAGCAGGTGATTGGATACGCCATACAGCCCGGGCTCAAGCATTCGCGGCCGGCCGCCCAAGTTCGAAGACCACCACAGCGTTTCGCCGTCGCCGATCAGCAGGTTGTAGCCATTGCACCGGCTGCCGTAGGCGGTGATGCGTTCGAGGTAGGCCTGCGGCGCTTCATCGCCGGCAAGAAAGTCCGCCACCAGTCCGCCGCGGGAAGGCATACCGGCGCGTTTCTGCGCCGGATCGCGGAAATTGGTCAGCGCCGCAAAGCGCCCCGCGCGACTGACGCCGAGCCAGGTGCCTCCGGCCTCGAGATCACGTCCGGCCAGCAAGTGCGGGGCATTGTTCCAGAAGGCCGCAGGCGCCGTCGGCCGGGCGAAGAACTCATCCCGATTGGCCGCGACGACCAACGGGTAGTCGGGATGAACCCGCCAGGCAATGAGGATCAGGCACATCGTACCGCTCAGGAAGCCGCGTCCCCCTTGGGGACTGCTTGCAGCGCGTAGGGCAGCGGCAGGAATTCCAGTCGTTCGCCGTCGACGGCGCCGACATGGACCTCACCGGCGTCCGCCGCGCCGCTTTGCACACATATCAGGCACTCGAAACCGCCGCCGGGGGAGGCAGCTACACTGACAACGGCGCCACAGTGCTGATCGCCGGTTTCGGGAGCATAAACATGGGTGCCGGGAACCACCTCGCCAGCGAGCCTGGCGCGATAGGTACGGCGCTTGACCTTGCCCAGATACTGGGTGCGGGCAACGATTTCCTGGCCTGGATAGCAGCCCTTGCTGAAACTCACGCCGGCCACCGCAGGCAGTTCCATGTTCAGCATCTGCGGCACGAAAGCCTCCTGCGTTGCCGCCACAACGCGGGGTTGCCCGGCGACAATTTCCAGCCATTGCCACGCCGCCAGTCCCACCGGACGTGCGGCAGAGGTCAGTTGCCGCCAGCACGACGGGGCAGCAGAACCTTCGAGCGCCAACAGCCAGCGCGTATCGTCGAGCCTGATCGCCTGCCCGCCTTCGACAGCCGCAACAGCGAAACGCGGGAGTTGGGCGACCGGATCGCCGAGCATGGTCGCCAGTGAGCTTGCGACTGCCGATGAATAACCCAGCAAGACGCGCTCCGCCGTCGCGTCACTGAGCTTGACCTTCGAGCGCAAGATGTACATCGAGAGCTTTTTCAGGATTGCCGGCAGGATGTCGCGCGGCAGCATCAGCAGGAAGTCATCGCCGTCGCGCCAGATCAGAAACAGTGCCAGCAGGCGTCCCTTGGGCGTACAAAGTCCGGCGAAGCGCGCGGCGCCGGGGGCAATGCCGTTGATATCGTTGGTCAGCAGGTTGTGCAGAAAACCGGCCGCCTCGACGCCGCTGGCGCGGATCAGCCCTTGGTCGAGCAAGGGTGCCGCAATCCTTCCGTCGCGTGCCGCGACAAGCTCTTCGGCGGCAGCGCCAAAGCTGCTGCCATCCGCCGCCAGGCCTTGGGCGGCAAGGAAAGGAATCCATTCTTGGGTCATGAGCAGCGTCCGGGTCGAAGGGTAGGGAATGCTATTATCGCGGCAGCGCTGCAGATTGCGCTTGCCCTGTCCATATTCAAGTCTTGATGCGCACGTTCAAACTAATCCTGCTGCTGCTGATTCTCGCATTTGTCGCCGTAATCGCGGGTGCCGGCTGGCTCACCGTACGTCACTTGCCCATGCATGGCGCGCCGACCGCGTTTTCTGTCCCGCCCGGTGCCAGCCTGCGCGCAGCGGCGCAGGTGATCGAAGCGGCGGGCATTGATCTGCCTGCCTGGCAACTTGAACTTCTGGGACGCCTGCTCGGACGCTCGTCGAAGATAAAGGCCGGAAGTTATGAGGCGGAGCAGGGCCTGACCGCACTGGCGCTGCTCGACAAACTGACGCGCGGCGATGTCACGCAGGGCGAACTCGTGCTGGTCGAAGGCAGGAACTTCCGCCAGTTTCGCACCGCGCTGAACGAACACCCCGATCTCCTCCATGACTCGCTTAAGCTGAGCGATACGGAAATTCTCGCCCGGTTGGGGGCCAGGGAGTCGCATGCGGAGGGTCTGTTCTTTCCCGATACCTACCTGTTCAACAAGGGCAGCAGCGATTTCGACGTCTTGCGCCGCGCCTACGCGGCCATGCAACCCCGTCTCGCTGCCACATGGGCGGGCCGCGACAGTTCGCTGCCGCTGAAGGCGCCTTACGATCTGCTGATTCTGGCGTCGATCGTGGAAAAGGAAACCGGGTTGCCCGCCGACCGACCCCAGGTTGCCGCGGTTTTCGTCAATCGACTGCGCCGCGGCATGCTGCTGCAAACCGATCCGACGGTCATCTACGGCCTCGGGGAGCGCTTTGGCGGCACTCTGCGCAAGGTCGATTTGCACACCGACACTCCCTGGAATACTTACACGCGTCCGGGTCTGCCGCCGACACCGATCGCCATGCCTGGTCTCGCATCGCTGCAAGCCGCGGCTAAACCGCCCGCCAGCGATATGCTGTATTTCGTCGCTCGCGGCGACGGTTCGAGCGCTTTTTCGACATCGCTGGACGCCCACAACACTGCCGTCGCCCGGTACCAGAGGAGATAGACCCGCATGGCACGAGGCCGCTTCATCAGCTTTGAAGGCATCGACGGCGCAGGGAAAAGCACGCAGCACGCCTGGCTGGCGGATTACCTGCGCACGAAAGGTCATACCGTGGTCGCCAGCCGCGAGCCGGGCGGCACACCGCTGGGAGAAAAGCTGCGTAGTTTGCTGCTGGCCGAACCCATGCATCTGGAAACCGAAGCGCTGCTGATGTTTGCCGCGCGCCGCGAACATATTGCGCAAGTAATCGAACCGGCGCTGGCGCGTGGCGATTGGGTGGTCTGCGACCGCTTCGTTGATGCTTCGTTCGCCTATCAGGGGGGAGGGCGCGGCCTCAGTTGGACTAAACTGGAAGAACTCTCGGCCTGGGTGCTGGGCAATCTGCAACCGGACCTGACCCTGATATTCGATGCGCCGGTGGCAGTTGCCCGGCAACGTCTGCAGGCGAATACGGCCAAGCCGGATCGATTCGAGCAGGAACAATCGGCCTTTTTCGAGCGCGTCCGCGCCGCCTATTTGCGCATAGCGACCGAGAATCCAGGGCGGGTACGCGTGATCGATGCAACACAGACTCCAAGCAATATTAATAAAACACTTGAGAATATAGTTGCAGAACTTTGATTTAAAACAGTTAGATTGGAATAGCTCGATACGAGATCAACTGCTTGGGCAGGGACTCGAGCGGCTTCCGCATGCGACGCTACTGGTCGGGCCAGCAGGGGTCGGCAAGGCCGCATTTTCCGAACAACTGGCCGCCCTGCTGCTCTGCGAGTCGGCCGCAAAGGAGCGCGGAGCCTGCGGCGAATGCCAGGCTTGCCGTTGGCTCGACGCCGGTAATCATCCCGACTTCAGGCGTGTTGCCGCGGACGGGGACGACGACACCGAAGACGGTGCCGCGGACAAAGCCGGCGACAAGCCGAAAAAGCGCAGCTCAAAAATCATCAAGATCGACCAGATACGCGAACTGGAAGCCTTCGTTTTCGTCGGCAGCCATCGCAATGGGAATCGGGTAGTGCTCATCACGGATGCCGACGCGATGAACTCCCCTGCCGCCAATGCTCTTCTGAAAATACTTGAAGAACCGCCTTCAAGCGTCTATTTTATATTGGTTTCATCAAAAACAAAGTCGCTGCTACCTACGCTCCGTAGTCGCTGCCGCGTCATTCCCTTCGGCCCACCGCCAGCCGCTGCCGCCGCCGCCTGGCTTGCCGGCGCCGGGCTCGAAAAGCAGGCGGTGCGCTATCTCGACCTTGCCGGCGGAGCTCCGATGCGAGTCGCACAATGGAAAGACGAGGGGCAACTGGCACCGATCGACGCGGTGGTGGATTCCCTGATCTCGCCGCCGGCCGATCCGCTGGCACTTGCCGCGCGCTGGGACAGCCTGCTCAAGGGTGACGGGTTGTTCCGCATGGAACATCTGGTTGAAGCGGTTCAGCGTTGGCTCTGCGATCTGGCTCTGGACCGGATGGCGGGCCAGGTTCGCTACCATGGCGGTTGGCCTCGACCGAAAGGTGTGACCGAACTCAATCCGGCCGCCCTGCTGGGCGCCTGGCGGGAAATCAACCAGTTTCGCCGCAGCGCTCGCCACCCGTTGAATCAATTGCTTTTTCTGGAAGAAATCGCCGCTCATTATCTGCGCGCCCTGCGTCCGGGAACCTCATGAACAGCCTCTTGGTCGATTCCCACTGCCACCTCGATTTTCCGGATTTTCAGGGCCGGGAAGAGGAACTTGTGGGCGCCATGACGGCCAATGGTGTCGGTTGGGCATTGATTGCCGGTGTAAACCTCGAGCGCTTTCCCGGCGTTCTGGCACTGATCGGGCGTTTCCCCAATCTTTATGCGGCTGTCGGCGTTCATCCGGATACCCGGGACGGGGATGAAGCGGATGAAAACACCCTGATCCGTCTTGCTGACCATCCAAAAGTCGTCGCCATTGGCGAAACCGGTCTTGACTACTACCGCTTTGAGGGCGATCTCGACTGGCAGCGCGAACGTTTCCGTACCCATATCAGGGCTGCCCGGCGCGCTCGCAAACCGCTGATCATTCACACGCGTGAAGCCGCCGCCGATACCTTGCGCATCCTTGGCGAGGAGGAGGGCGGCGAAGTGGGCGGGGTATTCCACTGCTTCACGGAAACCCGCGCGGTGGCCGAAGCCGCCCTCGCGCTTGGTTTTCACATTTCCATCTCCGGTATTGTTACCTTCAAAAATGCACTGCAAATCAAGGAGGTGGCAAGCTTCGTACCTCTCGACCGACTGCTGGTTGAGACCGACGCCCCTTACCTTGCCCCCGTGCCGCATCGGGGCAAGCTCAATCATCCCGCCCTGGTACTCCACGTTGCCGAAGAGGTCGCCAGATTGAAAGGTATCAGCGTTGAGGAACTGACCCGGGCCACGACGGCCAACTTTTTTCGCCTCTTCGGCGCCTCCGATCATGCGTAGGCGGTTCTTGGCATGGGTGTTGGCGCTTGTCGCCGGACTGGCGCAGGCAGGTGCCTACGACGACATTCTGGGTGCCGCGAATCGCGGCGACAGCACCGCGGTCATCGATTTGCTCAAGCGCGGCATGGACGTCAACACCGCCGACCAGAGCGGATCGACGCTGCTGATGATCGCCGCCCGCAACGGCAGCCAGGCCTTGCTAGAGGCCTTGCTGATCAATCGCGCCAACGTTAATCGACGCAATCAGGTCGGCGACACGGCCTTGATGCTGGCCGCGTTGAAGGGTTCGCCGGAGACCGTACAAATGCTGCTGGACAGAAGTGCCGATCCGAATCCGTCGGGTTGGACGCCATTGCACTATGCGATATTCGGCGGCAACAAGGAAGTGGCGGCTCTGATGCTGGCAAAAGGCGCGAGTATCGATGCCCGCGCACCCAACGGCCAGAGCGCGTTGATGCTGGCCGTCAAACTCGGCAATTTTGAGCTGGTTCAGATGTTGGTCGAAGCCGACGCGGATATGGATATGGCCGACTACGACGGCGTTACGGCACTGCGCCTGGGCGTAAAACTGGGGCACAAGGAGATTGTGGAATATTTGCGCAAGACGGGCGCATTTGAATAAATGACGTCCTGAAGGACGTCATTTATACTTCGCATAATTGACATTATGTCAATTAATGTCGGGACGTAGTGACCCGTTATTGGGCAAGCAAACCACTTAAGCGTGTTTATGTGCGCGACTTCCTAACAGTCTAGTGCACCGTACAGACCATATAAGACCAGCAAACTGATGTTTTTGTATTGGTAATCATAGCGTTAGATGATTCTTCTTACGCATTGAAAACACCAAAAAACCTCAGTTTCTGGCTCAATATAAACAAACACTTACACCACGGTAATCAACGATTTTTTGGTAATCACGGGCCATGGCAAATACAGTTCTTGTTAGCGCTGAGTCGTCTGCTGCCGCTCTTGAAGAGGGGCATACCGCAACTGCGGTCCAGCATATGGCCAAAAGCAACTTTTCGCATTTATCAAATGGCAACTACGAGGATACGCGGAAGGCGATAGAAGCCTTCCTAGTGAGCAAGGGAAAGCGTCGGCAGGGCTATGGTGCCGAGCTCATTATGTTTATGGAGCGCAGTTTCTCAGGCAAGTACCGTAACGGAGAGCGGTCTCATTACCAGCGGATCATGCCCGACGGTAAGTGGCGCGAAGGGGACACACTTTCCGAGAAGCTGACACGCTGCAAGGATAAGGAGACTTTCAAGAGGAGGTTTGATCATATTGGTACGACTGCCGATCTGAAGCGTGAGCACTTCGACAACCGTGAAATCACCAATCTTGATTTCAAGGGCAGGATGTATCTCAGGCTGATGGACACCAACAAAAACCTGTCACTCTTTTACCGCAATGATGAACTTGTTGATGCCTTCATCAAGTCAGCGATAGCCTCTTATAGGGAAGAGTTGAAGGCAAGAAAGTACAAAACCCGACGTGCAGTCACAGGAAACCCCGAAGTGCTTGAGGTAGGAAAGCCCGAAGTGGTTTATCGAGAAAACCCGAACCCACTTCTATATACAGAAGTTGATTCAAGAAGACTTTCAGGAAAGAACAAGGGGAACTCGCTGAGGCTCGTTCATTCTTCCCCTAACGGGAAAAACCAAGACCAACCCCGAGAAAGAATAGAAGATAAGAAAGCCAGCGATCTCGGATTTGAAGATTATCAGGCTGCAATAGAAGTCGGGCTTCTCCCTGACATTGAAGTCAGTTGCGGAGCCATAAAGCAACGCACATCCTCTGCGAAATCGTACTCGGGAATTGAGGTGTTCAAACTTTGGTACCACGCCGTTATGACGAATCTTCCCGGTCATAACCTTCATAAGGAGCCAACGGGTCAGGAAATAGGGCAATCCAAGATGCTCTATCTGCGGTTCATTGAATTTTTTGCTTGTGACGAGCTGCCAGCCTTTTTTGACCAACTGACAAAGAACTGGACCAAGGCCCGTCACGAACTAAAGGCGAAAGGCTTATTTGGCTTTGGAGAGTTTCCGAAAATTCCTTGGCTGCTGAGAAACAGTGATGATGTTCTGACGTGGCGGAAGGATAAGAACATAAGTGCAGCCAAAGAGGCGGAATTGAAGCTGGATAGCCAGAAGCGTTTTGCCCAGCAAGACCAGCCTCGGCGGGTACGGCCACTTGCTCCCTACAAGGGTTGTGAAAAAGTCAATGCTGAAGGCCGCACGTTTGACGACACCGACATTTCGGTTGAATACCGACTTGCCAATTGCATCAGATTCAGTAGAGCGGCTTCAGAGTACGGATTTGAAGAAGACAACGGCTCTTTGGATAAGTTGAGAATGTGTCTCGCCAAGAGAACCCTTAACCAAGAAGCAAGCGACGCACGAATAGACGAGCTACTCCAATTACCTGCTGATGAATTTGAAATGCTTTGCTGTTAGCAACTCCCGCAGTAATTGTTACCCAATGTCCGATTTTGTGAGGTGCAGGTATGAAAAATGTCACTTCGTTGAAGGCACGGCAGCTACAGGCAGTAAAGCTACTGGCACTTGGAACTCCCGCCAATCAAGTTGCCGAGCGGCTGGAAATCTCGGTCATGA
>Ga0208376_1000694_pt1 | contig 10263 bp, 19 predicted proteins | sample CryBogmetaGMA25M_FD_184548 | JGI IMG/M metagenome (GOLD analysis project Ga0208376, IMG submission 184548) | Freshwater microbial communities from Crystal Bog, Wisconsin, USA - MA2.5M (SPAdes) | ecosystem: Environmental > Aquatic > Freshwater > Lake | place: Crystal Bog, Wisconsin, USA...
GGTGAACCGCACGGCCACGCAGAAGGCCGATGCGGCCACCAACGCACCCGGCGACGATCTTCCTTTCTAGGAGCACAACCGTGGCAACTGTCTACCGAGGCACCGTCTGCGGCTCGCATTGGAACGGCTGGCGGATCTCCTACGAGATCGGCAACACCGTAGTCCTTGAAGGCACGCAGTTGGTGAAGAACGACCTGACGGGGACTTACTCCCCGTTCAATGAGACGTGGCACTACCGGGAGGAAGACGCCGCCAAGGCGTGCATTCCGGAGCTGCGGAAGAACCAGCAAATGCTTGAGGACTTGATCCAGTCGATCACGGCCGACGCCGGCCGTAGTGGCTGCCAATCATCGGCCATGGCGTGACGCAGCCGGCGGTCGTCGCGTGTCTCTATCCGCACGCATACACCGGCAGCCTGGAGTGATCTAAGTCTCCCCCGGATCACGTCCAGGCCGTCCGCCCCACGTCACGGGGCACCATACACGGAGGTATTTCGATGCGTTGGATTCGCAGACTGATTTTCGGGTGGCACGAGACCGAAATCGAGCGTCTTGAGAGATCCATCACGCTGCTGATGCAGAGCGAAGTGACGCTGCGGCGGAGGATCGCCGACGCCCATCGCCTGGTGGTGCAGCTCACGGAGGAGATCCGATGAGGACGTGGCGGCAGTTCGATCAGATGCGTGGCGATCACAACCGGACGTGGCACCGCCGGAGCGACATCCTCGACGCCCTCCGGGCCGTGGGTTCGCCCATGACGTGGCACGACGTGAAGAAGGCGATGACGAGCCTGCCGCGGCCGGAGATGCGGTACGGGCATTACCGCTACACCGATCTGCACTTCGTCGCGGTGATGAAGGCGGCGGGGAGGGAGATGGCATGAGCGACTACTACCACCAGCCAGCCGACGCCGACCTCGGCCCGCTCTTCCGCCCGTCGAACCCGCTCACCTCCGCGGCTGCCGCCGCGAAGGTGCCGGCGATCCGCGGCGAGCACGCCGGCAAGATCCTCGCCGCCCTCGAGCACGGCCCGGCCGGACAGACAGAGATCGCAAGGCGATCCGGGCTGACTGTGGCCCAGGTGAGTAAGCGGCTGCACGAACTGAGAAAGACGGGTGCGATCACGCGGACGGGCCGCGAGGTTGCGGGTGGGGAATGCGAATACCGGAGGAACGTATGACGCTGCAGGAAGCACTGGACGGGATCAAGGCCGCGAAGGACCGCGAAGAGGCGGCCAGGATTCGCAGCACTTTCTACTGGAAGTCTCTGAACTCGGGCGGGCCGGCGAGCGAGCGGAGCCAGGTCGGAGATGCGCTGATCGCCCAGTGGGGGCAGGGAGTGATAGGTGGGCCTTGGCCGACGGGGAAGGCGCATACGGGTGACTGATATTCGTCGGCGTCGCGTGACGTGCGGACGGGTGTGATTGTTGCTTTATCAAAGAGGAACCAATGGCATACGAACTGGTCGGAACACCAAAGACTGAAAGTGTAAGTCAATCGCTAGCAGTAAGGTTTCGAGACATGGACCCGGTGCCGCACGATCGGCCTCTGAACCCGCGGAGGCTGGACGCATATCGCAAGATGCTTTTGGCTGGCCTGTTTCGTCCGGTTCAGTGGGCTACAGCGTTTTGCGGCGAGACGCAGGGCACGTACCGAGTGAACGGGAAGCACACAAGCAACCTGTTCTCTGAATACGACGTACTGCCACAGCCTGTACATGCGACCGTCGAGCATTACCACTGTGACACCATGGACGACGTGGCGCGTCTCTATGCGACGTTTGACAGCCGGACGCAAGTTAGAACTACAAATGACATCAACCGTGCGTTTGCTGCCATAGATGAAGATTTGTCGCAAGTTCCAACGAAGATAATCAACCTATGCGTAACAGCAATTTCATTTGGGAAGCACGGATCTGATTACGCAAAGGTTCCCGCAGCGGAGCGTGCCGAATGCCTTCTCGAAGATCATGGCAAGCGGTTCGTTCTGTGGGTTTATGAAGTGCTTGGCGGACACGCGGGTGAAAAAAGCCGGTTGCTGTGGAGAGGGCCAGTGGTTGCTGCGATGAATGCTTGCTATCAGAAGTCGCGTCGCGACGCCAACGAGTTTTGGCTTGCTGTTCGTGATGGGACTGGCGCATCGCCAAAAACACCTGATCGTGTTCTCAACAGGTTTCTACTCTCAAAGACGGTGAGCTTTGGAGGAGGTGCGACTTCAAAGCGGGCAAGCGACCTTGTCGCCCCTAGGGAGATGTACGTGAAGTGCTTGCGCGCATGGAACGCATGGCGCAGGAGCACAACGACGGACCTCAAATATCACGCTCAGGCAAAGATTCCTTCTGCAGTCTGACCGCAGCCGCCCTCGTGATAGGCACGACGCCGCTTCGACGCGGCGGGGCGGAATGACAACTTTTGGAGCACGCATGGCACGCACCGTTGACCACTACATGCCGTTCTTCGGCCGCGACTTCTACGCCTCGACGGCCATGTGGACCGCCGAGGAGGTGGGACACTACATCCGGCTCTTGGTGATCCAGTGGGACTCCGGCAGCCTGCCGGCTGACCTCGGCCGCCTGGAGCTGGTGTCGCCCGGCGTCGGCCGGGTGTGGGAGATCCTCGAGCCGAAGTTCCCGATTGGCGACGACGGCCTGCGCCGGAACGAGCGGATGGAGCAGCACCGCGAGAAGGCTTGCGAACTTAGGGAAGCCAGGTCTGAGGCGGGCCGGAACGGCAACGAAAAGAGGTGGGGGGATCGCAAGCCGATCGCAAACGGATCGCAAACCGATCGCAAACCGATCGCAAACGGCATCGCAAAAACATCGCCTCCAAATCCAAATCCAAATCCAAATCAAAACCCATCCCCAACCCCTTCCCAAAACGAAGAAACACACACACACACGGGGGGCGAGAACGATTTTCGCGAACCCGGATGGGCAGCGGACGAATGGGGCCGCTTCGCGGCCTCCTGGAACGCGACGCAGCGGGCGGAGCCTTGGCCGCACCTGACGCCGCCCGACGGCTGGGTGGACCTTGCTGCGACTCCTGGGTGGCTGCAGCGGGCCGGCGAGGCGATGGCCATGCTCCCGAGCCGGGAGTATTTCGATCGCCCCCTGCCGGTGACGAGGTTTTTCCAGTTCGTGGATCGCATCCGGGCCGGCGAGTTTGCCGACCCGAAGGGGCCGCATCGAGCACGCAGCCGCCAGCAGTCAGGAGGAAACCTGTGAGGACGTGGGACGAAAACCGGGCGTCGATCAACCAGCTCTGGCCGCAGTGCTCATGGAGCGACGAGGAGCGTCGGCTTTGGCACGACGACCTGCACGCTCTTGACCAGCCGATGCTCTACGACGCCCTCCGCAACGTGAAACGGAACCACGACACGCTGTACCCGCAGCTCAAGTGGATCCTGGACTCGTACCGGGAGTTGGCTGCTGCCAGGAAGCTGGCATCGCGACCGCAGCCGGTTCGCGAGGAAAAGTTGAGGCTGAACATTGACGACGAGGAGGACCGCAAGATGACGGCGGACTTCCTTGCCCTCATCGACGTGTCACAACCTGCGGAGTTTGCGGTCGTGGAGAAGAAAGTGCTGGACATCGGCCTTCCGAAGATGCACTCACGTTCGGCGGTTCGTGTTCTCGACTACGCCAGGCTGCGATTGCTCGGCGAAGAGCCGATGTTCTCACGGGTGACGAGGGGCGGCGACCTTGTGCCGTTGACCGGAACGGTCAAGGAGTTCACATGACCAGCAAACTCTCCGCCTCCTCAATCCTCGCCGCCCCTCGTCACCCGCTCCCACGGCACCACCGAGAAGCAACGCCGGCTTCTCGGAGTATTTCGCAGCCTCCGCGACGCCAAGGGCTACCCGCCGACGTTCCGCGAGATCGCCGCGGTTGCCGGCACCAACGTCGGCGACGTGGCGGCGAAGTTCCTGCGTATGCGGCGGGACGGGGTGGTTTCTTGGGTTGACGGTCGGGCCAGGACGGTGACGATCGTTGAGGAGGTGCAGCATGGGCCTGCTGATCGGGATTGACCCTGGCGTGTCCGGTGCGATCGCCGTCGTCGGCGACGGCCGGATTGCGTGCCGCGATATGCCTACTGTCGAGATCAACGGAAAGCGTCGCGTCTGCCCGGTCGGGCTCACGGCTGCCCTGCAGGCGATCCGGGACGAGGGCCACGTCGTCGAGATGGCGATCCTCGAGCACGTCCAAGGCGTCCAGGGCACCGGTGCAACGTCTGCCTTCTCGTTCGGGCGCGGCTTCGGGGTCGTCGAGGGCGTGCTGGCCGCCCTGTTCATCCCGCACACCTTGGTGCGTCCTCAGTCATGGACGAAGGCGTTGGGCGTCAGCCGTGACAAGGGAAGCCACCGTGCCGCCGCCTCCAGGCTGTGGCCGAAGCACGCCGACCTGTTCGCCCGGGTAAAGGACGACGGCAGGGCTGACGCCGCACTGCTTTGCCATTGGTACGCGAGGCATCATGGGTCGCCCCAAATCCGCTGATCCGGTAGCCGCTGCAGAGCGGAAACGGCAGCTCGACATCGAGCGGACACGCGATCGGACCCGCAAGGGTGCCGACATCGGCGAGATTCCGCCGGTCGCCAATCCGGAACGCCGCCGGCAAGCCGAAGAGTCGTTTGAGTTCTTCGCAGTCGCGTACTTTCCGCACTCCACCGGCCACTGGCCTTTCTCGCCCGATCACCAACGTGGCAACACTCGCTGCCAGGATGCCGCCGAGAACGGCGGCCGGTCTATCGAGGCGTTGCCCCGTGGCTCCGGGAAAACCACCCGCTCCGAGGTGTTTGCCTTGTGGTGTTCGTGCACCGGCCGGCGATCGTTCGTCGCGGTGTTCGGGAGCGAATCCACGAAGGCCCAAATGTCGATCGACTCGATCAAGATGGAGCTGGCCGAAAACGATTTGCTCTACGAGGACTTCCCCGAAGTTTGCCACGCCATCCGTGCCCTCGAAGGCAAGCCGCAGCGGTGTGCCGGGCAGTCGTACCAAGGCGAGAGCACCCACATCGAATGGACGGCCGACACGATCGTGCTGCCGACGATCCCGGACAGCAAGGCGAGCGGTGCGATCGTCTCTTGCCACGGCCTCATGGCCTCAAGCCGCGGCCTTCGGTACAAGCGTGCCGACGGCGTGCAGGCCCGGCCCGACCTGGTGATCCTCGACGACATCCAGACCGACGAGTCGGCCGCCTCGGCGGTGCAGGTGGCGAAGCGGATCGCCATCATCAAGAAAAACATTCTGAAACTCGGCGGCCACGGCAAGACGCTAGCCGTGGTGTGCAACGCCACGGTGATTCAGAAGGGCGACGTGATCGACCAACTCCTCGCCGATCCTGCTTGGCAGGGCGTGCGGGTGAAGGCTGTGCGGGAGTGGGCGAAACGGCACGACGACCTGTGGATGGGCGAATACAAGCGGATCCGGCAGACCTACGACAAGGAGATCGACGGCGATCAGTTGCGGGCGTGGCGGGAGGCCACGGAGTTCTACCGGGCCAACCGCGAGGCGATGGACGAAGGATGCGATGTGTATTGGGAGCACTGCTACGACCGCGAGCAAGAACTGTCGGCCATCCAGCACTTCTACAACGCACTCATCGACGACGGCCCGGAGGTGTTCGCGAGCGAATACCAGCAAGAGCCGTTGGCTGACGAGTCGAGGACCGATGCCGCCAACCCGTCGGATCTCGCCTCGCACGCGATCAACGTGCCGCAGTGGGTGGTTCCCGCTGGATGCAGCACGCTCACGGCGTTCGTGGACGTGCAGGAAGCGTGCCTCTACTGGCTGGTGGCCGCGTGGGGGCCGCAGTTCCGCGGCCACGTCGTGGCTTACGGCACATACCCGGACCAGCACCGGCAGTATTTCGCACTGCGCGAGGTGGAGAAGACGCTGCGGCTGGCTGCAAGCAACGCCCCGCTGGCGGACGCGATGCACCAGGGGCTCGAGGCCGTGGCTTCCGAAATACTCGGCCGGGAGTTTCAATCCGAGGATTCCGACGCCGTGCACCGCGTGGCCCTCATGCTTGTGGACGCCAACTGGGCGCAGACGGCGGACGTGACGAGGGACTTCGCCCGCCGATCGAAGCACGGCACCAGGCTGATGCCGTCGCACGGCCGCTACGTCGGTGCCAGCCGTCGGACGATGGCGGAGGGCAAGCCGGAGACTGGCGAGCGTGTCGGTGCCCATTGGCGGACCAGCACAATCAAGAAGCAGCGGCACATATTGTTTGATACGAACTATTGGAAGTCGCTGGTGATCGGCCGGATGAAGCTGGGGGCCGCCGATCCGATGGCATTCACGTTCCACTCCGGTCGGCACGAGATGCTGTTCGACCACATCGCCAGCGAGTACCCAACCCGAACCGAGAACAAATCGACCGGGCGAACGGTTGACGAATGGCAGCTCGTGCCAGGCCGCGACAACCACTGGCTCGACGGCATCGTGGGTGCCGCCGTGGCCGCCAGTTACTCCGGCGTGTCGGCCGTCGGGGCGGAAGTGGTGAAGCCGGTGCGGAAGGTCATCACCCGCGAAGAAATGGCGGCCCGCCGGGCCGCACTGCTTGGCAAGATGGGCAGGTAAACCGAGGTTGACGCCTGTCCAGGTTGCGGCACACTGCGAGAGGTTCGATGTTCAACTTCCGAAAGGAGTTCGTGATGCGTTTTCTTTTGCTTCTCGTGGTGTTGTTCGCGTCTGCGGCCGTGGCGCAGGACACCGTGATCGTCAGCCGTCGGCCGGTGACTGTGGTGCAGTCGTCGGCTCAGGATGCGGCGATCGTGCTGGCCAGGCGTGGTGCCCTCGTGCACACCGGCTGCGGACAGACCGAAGGCATCGGATTCTCGACGGTGTCTTCGGATGCCGCGAAGCGGTCGTGCTGCTACTGGGGCAAGCGTGAAGCCGTGGACATCGGCGTGGCCTGGTCGCCGATCCGCCGCGGGTGGTTCGCGGTCGTGCGGTATCGTTGACCAACCCACCGGCCGGCCGACGCCTCAAGCACGTCGGCCGGCCGGTGGTTGAGAACGCTTGCGATCAGCAGATCGCGGAGCAGGAGAAACCATCATGAGCGACGTTGAACGCGATCCTGCTGCATCGCTTGGTTATGCCAAGCCGCCCGCAAACCTTGTGACGCATGACGCGACGAAATGCGCTGGAGAATACTGCTGCATTCACAATCCGTCGCAACACCACATGAGAGAGTGGCCGATGCGATGGCGGGCAGACGCTGGGAAGATGGAGCGAATCTGCGAGCATGGCGTCGGCCATCCAGACCCCGATGACGCGACGTATTGGGAGAGGCTTGGGCATGGCTACAGAAACATTCACGGCTGCGATGGATGCTGCCACAAGAAGGCATAACGCCAAAGATGAATGGCTGCGAACACAGGAGCATGAGACATGACAGACGCCAATGAGCAGTCCATTCCATCGCGTGGTTCTCACGGGTCGCCTGCCGCATGGGGCGTGATGCGTGTCGGAGGCCGCTGGGTAAGCATTCTTGGCAGTGAGGAGCAGGCGGAAACCTCTCGCGAATCATTTGACGCAATGGAGAACTGGGTGCATGTGGTAAGGCCACTGTACGAGAAGCAGCAGCCCGCGCTCACCGACGAGGAGCGGGAGGCGATGCACAGACTGTGTAGGGCCGTGACGCACTATGCTGCCGGCGGTGCCGTTGACGGCGGGCAATTTGCCAGCGACGACGAGCGAGCGGTCGCTGTCGTTCGCGGGTGGCTTGATCAACAGAACTGAGAACGACAAGGATCAGGAGCGGCGAATCATGAACACTGACAACACGCAGGGCGCGGCCGAGCCGTCTCCTGCATCCGCTGGTTCTCACGCGGCGGTTGCGTGGGTCGTTTGGTATCCAGAAGGCACGGCGCTGGGCGCGTACTTCACTGACGACGAGCGAAAGGCGGATTTATGGCGAGACGCTGGGGCAACTGTCGACCAGCTCTACCGTTACCCCGCGCTTACCGACGAGGAGCGGAAGGTGATCTGGACTGTCGCGGAGGCGTATGCCGAAAACGACGGTGACCCCGAGTGCGAGCGGATCGCCCGAATCATGCAAGGGCTGTGGCAAAGGACGAAGTGAGAACGGCCAGTCTCACCAGCGAGCGAGGAGAAAGCGATGAGTGACGAAAAGACTACAGCCGAGCCGTCTGGTGCAGACGCTGGTTCTGTGAGCGTGGAGGCGCCGCTAGGGTGGATACGTCGCTCCGACGCACTGCCGCCTATCGGCCAACCAGTGCTGGTGGTAGCGCTCGGTCGCGTTGTGACGGCAACGCGGCGAGAGGGAGACTGGTGGCGGCATGAAATCGACACGGGCACACGGACGTTTTCGCTTGGCGGATGCAGGCCAACGCACTGGATGCCGCTCCCGGCCCCACCAACGGACAGCAACTGACGAGGATTGCTCGGTAGTTCAAGTAGCCACAGAACGCCAGAGATCACAAGCCGCGAACGAAGGAGGCGGCAACCATGAACGATACGAATGAGCGGTCTTGTGCATCGCGTGGTTCTGTGGCGAGCATTGACGCCCATGAACTCATGTGCGAACTACATCACATCGCAGGCAGCGAGCAGCACGACCCGGACGTTCGACGCACGGCGAGCGATGCTGAGTCGGCCATTGCGAGGCTTATTGACTGGGTGCATCAGTTGCAGGTGAATGCCTCCGAGAGGGAAGCGATTGAAGGCATGGCAGCCTACTTTGACACGCGCGGGAATATCACGTTGCAGGCTTGGGGCTCGCTGCTCCGGGTGCTGCTGATGCGGTGGAAGTAGCCACAGAACGCCAAGGATCAGCGGCTCGCGACCGCTGACGAAACTACACCACGCGGCGGAATCGCGAGTCCGCTGCATCCGTTGGTTATGGGTCACGGAATGACCGAACGAGCACGACTTGCCGAACTACCTCCGAGCATGGCGCAGCGAGCAATTGCGGCTAGGACCATTGCTTGCAACGATCCGTCCGAGGTGGATGTCGACGATGAAATGCTTCCGTGGGTTTACGATCCGGAGTTCGACTACTGGATCAGTTTCGACGGGAACTATTCGTGTAAAAGCCCGGCGCAGAAACGGGCCGACGCCATTGAACGCGACGCGTTTGCCAAGCGGAATGAGATAGAACGCTTGGCACGGATTGCGGAGCAGGAAGATATTCAGGAACTGTGGAGCAGGATTCGGCAGAAGGTGCTTGAACGCGACGGCTACTCGTGCCAGATGTGCGGGCTCGTGAAAACGAGCGGCCTGCATATCCACCACATCATGAAAAAGAGCGATGGCGGCACCGACCACATGGACAACCTCATGACGCTTTGCCCGTCGTGCCACCCCAAGGCGGATCGCAAACTCTACAACCCGGATTGGACGAAACGGCCCGACACCACATGCCCATAACACGCAGGATCAGGAGCATCGCATGAGTGATTCAACTACACCGCAGGACGGCAAGGCGATGCCTCCTGCATCCGCTGGTTCTCAGCCGGTGGCGTGGGCAGTAGTCGGTCGCGGCATCGTGAGAGGAGTGTACGCAGGTCGCGAATGCGCTCTTGAATCGCAAAGCAGACACGCTTGCGACACGCATGTGATCCGCATGATTTCACTGACTGATGAAGAGCGATTTCTGATTGAGTGCGCTGCCGAAGAATGGGAGGAGCACGCCCAGCGCTGGCGAGACAATGATGAGCGTGTGTCGGCAGAGTCTGCAAGCAACGCCGCGACGCTGCGTGGCCTGCTGAAAAGAATGGACACTGGTTGTGGTGGGGCCACCCGGCCATTGGATCGCCAAAAAACGGGTGGCACTCATTGAGAACGATGCGATGAGCGGCTTTAGTCCGCTCCATCGCGTGGTTATGGCCGGGCGAGACAACAGGAGGACGCGAGATGCGATGGAAGATGATCGACAGGCCGGCAGACGGAAACGAAGTGAACCAGTGGTTCGCGTTTTGGCCCGTCACGGTCGGCGGCGAAACCCGATGGCTGGAGTGGGTTGCAGTCGAATACCGAATCGTCATCGCGGGCGGTACGCGAAACGAGGGCGGCAAAATCCACAAGCACGCGGTGCGGTTCATTTCATAGCCATAACCAGTGTTTATGCAGACCCTCGTAGCCACCCTCGGTGCTGCATAGTACGCCGGAGAATCGCTCCGTACGGCCGCGAGACGCGAGGCCGGGGTGTTATCGAGTTCCGCATAGTACGCCGGGAGAGGCCTGAGTGAGTTCCCACCTGATCGCATTGACCGGCTGCATCTACGCCTACGTCTGCTTT
>Ga0208376_1000702_pt1 | contig 10201 bp, 10 predicted proteins | sample CryBogmetaGMA25M_FD_184548 | JGI IMG/M metagenome (GOLD analysis project Ga0208376, IMG submission 184548) | Freshwater microbial communities from Crystal Bog, Wisconsin, USA - MA2.5M (SPAdes) | ecosystem: Environmental > Aquatic > Freshwater > Lake | place: Crystal Bog, Wisconsin, USA...
CTCCTGCCTCCTCCCCCTGGTCTACTGGCGGCGAATATTCTTCATCTGAGCGACGCGCAGGCGCACAATTTCCTTGCGTAGCTTCGCCTCGGCCATCGCCATATCGCGGTCGGTCTGGGCGCTCTTTAGGCGCTCCTCAGCCGTAGCGCGGGAGCGCTGGGCACGAGCCTCATCAATCTCATCGGCCCGCTCGATGGTATCGGCCAGGATCGTCACCCGACTCGACATCACCTCCATAAACCCACCCGAGAGGGCGAAGGGTGTGCGCTCACCATCCTTAATAATGGTCAGTTCGCCCGCCTGGAGGATAGTCATCAGCGGCTCGTGCCGTGGCAGGATACCCACCCGGCCATCGCGAGTCGGCGCATTGATCTGATCGACGTCATCCGAGAGGACAACCCGCTCAGCGGTGACGATCTCAAGGTGCATCGGCATAGGTTACCTCGATTATAGATTGCAGATTTTAGATTGCAGATTGGCACAATCCACGATTGCAGATTATAGATTGCAGATTGCAGATTGCGGATTGGCATAATCCACAACCTGCAATCTGCAATCTGCAATCTGCAATCTGCAATTACTTCTGAGAGGCCCCGTAGGCCGCGAGGACCTCATCGAAGCCACCCTGCATGTAAAAGAAACTCTCGGGGATATGGTCGCCATCGCCAGCGAGGACGCGGGCGAAGCTCTTCACCGTATCGGCCACCGGCACATACTTGCCGGGGCGACCTGTGAACTGCTGCGCGACGGTGAAGGGCTGCGAGAAGAAGAGTTCCATCTTGCGCGCCCGCGATACCGTCAGCTTATCATCATCGCCCAGTTCCTCCATACCCAGGATGGCGATAATGTCCTTCAGGTCGCGGTAGCGCTGGAGGACGCGCTTGACATCCTGAGCCACGCGGTAGTGTTCCTCGCCCACAATGTTTGGGTCAAGAATGCGCGAGGTGGAGGCCAGGGGATCCACCGCCGGGAAGATAGCGCGCTCAGCGATACCACGCTCAAGCGAGATCGTCGCATCGAGGTGAGCAAACACTGTCGCCGGGGCCGGGTCGGTGTAGTCGTCGGCGGGCACATACACGGCCTGCATCGAGGTAATCGAGCCGCGCTTTGTCGAGGTAATCCGCTCCTGAAGCTCGCCCATCTCGGTGCCCAGGGTTGGCTGGTAGCCTACCTGCGAGGGCATGCGGCCCAGCAGCGAGGAGACCTCAGAGCCAGCCTGCACAAAGCGGAAGATATTATCAACGAAGAGCAAAATGTCGCGGCCCTCGTCGCGGAAGTACTCTGCCATCGTCAGAGCTGTCAGGCCCACGCGCAGACGCGCTCCTGGTGGCTCATTCATCTGGCCGAAGACCATGACCGTCTTATCGAAGACGGTGGTCTTCTCGTCAATCTGAGCCTCTTTCATCTCAGCGATCAGGTCGTTCCCCTCGCGTGAGCGCTCGCCCACACCGGCGAAGACCGAGAAGCCCGACTGCTCCTTGGCGATGTTGGCGATCAGCTCCTGGATCACCACCGTCTTACCCACACCGGCACCGCCGAAGATAGCCGTCTTCCCACCACGGGTGAAGGGAGCGACCAAGTCAATCACCTTAATCCCGGTCTCGAAGACCTGGGCCTCGGTGCTCTGCTCCTCAAACGAGGGAGGTGCGCGGTGGATCGGTCGGCGCTGAACGGAGTCGGGCACCGCGCCCTCGCCGTCAATCGGGTCGCCGAGGACGCTAAACACACGCCCCAGGGTAGCCGGACCAACCGGCACCGAGATTGGCCGTCCCGCGTCAACCACATCAAGGCCACGGCGCAAGCCATCGGTGGTACCCATGGCTACCGCCTTGACATAACCATTACCGAGTTGCTGCTGCACCTCGCAGATCAAGCGACCGCCTGCATCCAGCGGAATCTCCAGCGCGTTATAGATCTCGGGGACCTGGCCAAGGGGAAACTTAGCCGTGATCACCACGCCAATAATCTCGACAATCGTCCCTTTTCCGTGCGACATGTTTATCCTCCATCGGGGGGCAGCCGCCGCCCCGGTTGGTTGCTACTCTGCGAGGGCGGCCGCACCGGACGCGATCTCGCTGACTTCTTTGGTGATCGCGGCCTGGCGTGCCTTATTAAAGGTGAGGGTCAGATCCTTTACCAGATCCTTTGCGCTCTTGGTCGCATTACGCATCGCTACCATTTGCGCCGAGTAGAAGCTCGCAATTGACTCCAGGATTGCCTGGTAGATCTGCGACTCGACATAACGCGGAAGGATCTCGCGAAGAACCTCTTCCTGGCTCGGCTCGTAGGTGAAATCTGCACGACCCTTGCTCGTTGTCTCGCTGGCCTCGACGGGTGCAAGCTGCTTGATCGCCGCTCGCTGCACCAGGGTATTGATAAACTCGCTATAGATCATATAGAGTTCATCGTAACGCCCGCTCTCAAAGCCCTTTACCGCATCAATGGCCACACCGAGGATGTCCTCAATCCTGGGCGAGTCGCCGATCTTGATCATCTGCCCCGCGAGGGTATAGCCGGTGCGGGAAGCGAATTCGCGCCCCTTCTTCCCGTAGACAAAGATATCAACCTCGCGGCCCAGGGCGCGCTGGTCAAGGACGAAACGTGAGGCTCGCCGCAGTACGTTAGCAACCAGACTGCCACACAGTCCACGGTCAGGCGTGACGATAATCAGCCCAACGCGCCGCACACTTGCGCGCTTCTCAAGAAGCGTACCCTTCTTCGCACCACTCACAGCGCGCACCGTCAGTTCACCGATCAGGTCGCGCATACGATCCGCGTAGGGGCGCGCCGCGAGGACGTTGCGCTGGGCGCGGCGCATCTTCGAGGCTGCGACCATCTCCATTGCGCGGGTGATCTGGGCTACATTTTTTACCGAGCGGATGCGCCGCTTAATCTCTCGGCTGCTCGCCATATCGCACTCCATTTTAGATTTCGGATTTTAGATTTTGGATTGCCAGCAAAGTACTGTTCAATCCAAAATCCAAAATCTAAAACCCAAAATTAGCTATAGTTGCTCGTGGTCTTGAACTCTTTGATTGACGACTCGAGCGCCTTCTTGACCTCATCGCTGGGGAACTTGCGATCCAGCTTGTTGTCATCAATCAGCTTGCGCACCTCGGGGTGAGCCGTCTTCAGGAAGGCCAGGAAGTCGTCGCGCCACCGCGTGATCTGTGCGACCGGCACATCATCAAGGTAATTATTGTTGGCCGCGTAAAGCATCGCCACCTGATCCGCCACCGGCAGCGGGTTGTACTGCAACTGCTTGAGCAGTTCCTGGAGCCGCTGGCCGCGCTCGATCTGCGCCTTCGTGGTGGCGTCCAGGTCGGAGGCAAACTGCGCAAAGGCCGCCAGGTCACGGAACTGAGCCAGTTCACCCTTGAGCTTACCGGCCACCGTACGCATCGCCCGGGTTTGGGCTGAGCTACCCACACGCGAGACCGAGACGCCGACGTTCAGTGCCGGACGCTGGCCTGCGTTAAACAGGTCGGCCTCTAGGTAGATCTGGCCGTCGGTGATCGAGATCACGTTGGTGGGGATGTAGGCCGATACGTCATTGGCCTGGGTCTCAATCACCGGCAGTGCGGTGAGTGATCCGCCACCGTTCTCCTGATTGAGGCGAGCGGCGCGCTCCAGCAGGCGCGAGTGCAGGTAGAAAACATCGCCGGGGTAGGCTTCGCGACCAGGGGGGCGGCGCAGCAGCAGCGACACCTGGCGGTAGGCCACGGCATGTTTGCTCAGGTCGTCGTAGACAATCAGGGCGTCCTTGACGAGTTTGCCGTCCACCTTAACGCCATTCTCCATAACCTCCTCACCCATCGCGCAGCCGGCGTAGGGGGCGATATACTGGAGCGCAGCCGACTCAGAGGCCGAGGCAGCGACAACAATCGTATAGTCGAGGGCACCATACTTTTCGAGTGCGCCCACCACCTGAGCGATCTGGGCACGGCGCTGGCCGATAGCCACATAAATACAAACCATCCCCTGACCCTTTTGGTTGAGGATGGAGTCAATCGCGACTGCCGTCTTGCCCGTCTGGCGGTCGCCAATGATCAACTCGCGCTGACCACGGCCAATCGGGATGAGAGCATCAATCGCGACGATACCCGTCTGAACCGGAGTATCCACCGACTTACGGGTGATGACACCGGGGGCGATGCGCTCAATCGGGCGCTGCGTATCGGTATTAATCGGCCCCTTGCCGTCTACCGGCTGGCCAAGGGCATTGACCACGCGACCGAGGAGGCTCTGGCCAACCGGCACCGAGATCACCCGGCCAGTTGAGTTGACCTGATCACCCTCAGCGATTGACTCAGAGTCACCGAGTACGATGGCCGCGACATCATTCCGGTTGAGGTTCAGGGCGATCCCGAAGATCGACTCGCTGCGACCCGTCTTCACCGGGAACTCCAGCAACTCAGCGGCCACCACTCGATCCAGACCCTCGATTCGTGCGACGCCATCGCCGACAGAGGCGACCGTACCCACGTTCACCTGACGCGGCTTCAGGTCGACTCCAGCAGTAATCCCGGCCTTAAGCCGGGAGATAAGGTCATCAGTAATAGTCATGTGTCAGTGCTCCATCAGAGGAGGCAACGAGAGAACAGGGAACAGGCAAGAGGAAAGGGGAAACAGGAATGCTGTACCTCAAAGTGTTGCCTGTTGCCCGTTGCCCGTTCCCTATCGCCTGTTCCCTGTTCCCCATATCTTAGCTCGTGAGCATATTGCGCTGAACAGCGCTGAGTCGCGTGCGCAGGCTATTATCAAGGACCCGATCACCAACGCGGATGATCAGGCCACCGATGAGTGAGGCGTCCACCGCGAAGGTAGCCTTCAGATCGCCGTAGCGTTTACGCAGATCGGCGACGATTGACTCTTGCTGCGCGGGTTCGAGGGCGACAGCACTGGTAACCAGTGCATCAATGGCGTGGGAGGATGTGCCTGCCGTAAGGCCAGCAAAAGCCTGAGCCACAAGCCCAACCTGATCGATCAGACCCTCGCTCGCGAGGCCGAGCAGGAAGTTCCGCACCTGCGGCAAGGCATCGGCGGGAAGGGCGGCGTTAACACGCTGGGCCAGATCGCCGCTGCCCGCCTGCGCGAGCTTGGTTGCCGAACCCTGGAGTTGCTCAAGCGCTGTGCCGACAAGCGACTCGTAGAGCGCCCCTGCAATCGCCTTGGCATCAACTGTGGTTGCCATAATCGTTATAATCCATCTTCAGGGGTTCCAACCGCCACCGGCGTCAGGAAGAGGCATACGCCCCTCCTGACAGCCTACAGGTTGGGATACGCCCTCTAGTTCCGGCGATCCAGGGCGGCCAGCGACTCAGCGATCAGTTTATCGTGACCCCTGGCCTGAAGCTCAGCGCCCATCACGCGCGTCGCCGTCAACGTCACCAGCTCGGCAATCTTGCCCTTCGCATCGCTCAGCAGGGTATCACGCTCCTGAGACGCGGTGGTACGAGCATCCTCACGGATACGGTCGGCCTCGCGGCGAGCCTGAGCAATAATCTCAGCCTCCTGCGACTTCGCCCGATCCTGGGCCTGGGTCACGATCTTTGCCGCCTCTTGGCGTGCCTTGGCCAGCTCTGCCTCGTAATCCTTCTTCGCGTTCGCAAGCTGCTGCTTGACCTGATTCGCCTCGCTCAAGCTTCCCTGCACACGCTGCGTCCGCTCATTCAGCATGTTAAGAATCGGCTTGTAGAGAAACTGGCCAAGCAGCCAGACCAGGAAGATTACATTGAAGAGCTGCGCTATCAGCAAGCCCCAATTGATGCCCAGCTTTTCCACTGTCTACTGCTACTTTCTACGTACCCATGAAGGTACGTGCTAGAAATACCTGCTTCTTAAAGAATCTTGAAGCCGATCAGCAGACCAAACACGAGGCCGAAGATGAACAGCGCCTCAGTCAGTGCGAAGCCAAGGAACATGTAGGTTCGCACCAGGCCCTCAGCCTCGGGGTTCCGACCCATCGCCTCAATCGCGGCCCCGAAAATAATCCCGATGCCCGCCCCCGGGCCAACAGCGCCGATACCAATGGCCAGCGCCATTGCGAGAAGCCGTAGCCCGTCATCAGTCATTCCGGTCATTGCCTGAATCCTCCTAAGCAACTCTACCTTTGTAGCGAGTGAACAGCGTGGAGACAAACGCCCTAGTGAGCGACCGCCTCATGCGATGCAGGGCCGTGATCGTCGTGGCCCCCGTGAGCCTGCACGGCTAGTGCCGAGAAGACCAGCGTGAGAACCGCGAAGATGACCGCCTGAATAAAGGCGACGAACACTTCAAGGCCATAGAAGGGCAGAGGCAGCAGATAGGCGAAGAGGAAGGACATAACGGCCAGAACCACCTCACCGCCGAAAATGTTGCCAAAGATACGAAAGGCGAAAGCGACGATACGCATGATCTCTGAGATAAACTCAATGAGACCGACAAGCGTCATAATCGCGCCTTCCTTACCGAAGGGATTGATGAAGAACTTTCCGAGGTAGCCGATCCCGAGAGCTTGGAAGCCCCAGAACTCGACCATGAACACGGCCACCAGAGCGAAGGCAAAGGTGACGTTGAGATCCGCCGCAGGGGCGCGCAGCCAGGGGATAAAGAGGTTGCCCTTGCCGCAGTAGGCCGGGAAGGTCTGGATGAGAAGGGGTTTTGCCGCTGGCTCAGCCGCTGCTTCTGCGGCGTTGGCTGCCGTCGCACCCTCTGCTGTCGCCGCATGGGCACCCTCGGCGGCGGCCACGTGGCCCTCGGCCCGACATGTTCCGATGCTGCCGACACCTGGTATGAGCGCGAGGACGTTACCGAAGAGGAAGAAGAGGAAGATCGTCATCGGGAGGGCGAAGAACTTACCAACGTTCTTCTTGTCAACCCCACGGGCAAAGTCATAGAAAAACTCAACCAGGAACTCAACAATGTTCTGAAATCCACGTGGTACAGCCTGCAAGCGCTGGCCGATACCAAAGGCAATTCCGACGAGGATAACATCCACCAAAATCGTCATGAGCAATGCGTTGGTGAACGGAAGTCCTGATGCACAGGTCTCACCTGTACTTGCGAGTTTGCCACCGATGCAGAGGAGGGGCTCTGCGGCAGCCGAGATGTGTAGGTCGTCCTTGGTCATCCGAATGCCCAGGAAGTACATGGCGGCACCGACAACTGCCAACACTCCCAAGACGGTGAGGATCCGATTTCGCATCGTAACGGTTCCCTCTCGCTATGCCCTATCCATGATCATGATTGAGAACTCTTTCACAATCATTTTACCATGAAGGGCAAAAAAATGTCAACCGTTCGCCATTGAAGAGTTGAACTGGTTAACTGATATTCCTATGGGTATCCGGCTGGAAATCGCCCGGAGTATACCATAGCTCATTGTAGTGCGCAAACACGCTACGCATTCGAGAGATTGTCTCGCAACTCACGAATGGCTCGTTTGGCATTCACCCAGACCGCGCCGATCTTCGAGCTGGCGACTTTCTTATTAAAGACAAGCACAAGCAAAAAACGTTGCACAACGTCAAAACAATAAAGATCGTAATTCAAACCGTCGTGAATATAGACCGTGAGCGCGTCCTCCTCACGCAGGTAGCGAGCAACTTCGCCTGCGGTCGAGAAACTGGTGGAAAGGAGCGGCAGAACGATCATCATGGGGAGGTTATTGGATGTGCCGACATCAACCAGCACCATGCCCGCACGGTCGGTGAGCATCACACTTTGGGCACCAAGCTCCTGCGCAATCTGGCTCATGATCTTGCGGACGGCGTTAATGTTCTCCGCCGTAACGATCATCGTGCCGGAGCTGCGCCTGCCGGGAATATCGGACATCGGCACGGGTTCGGGCTTCGGCTCAGGCTTACGCTCAACCGCTGCCTTTGTGCGTGATGCGAGGCCGCCGCGCTGCGGAGGAGTAGGCGGCGGCGACGGCGGCGTGGCGGCCTGCTCACGTTCACGCGCCGACGGTAGCACTACACGGGACGGAGTAAAGTCGCGCCGCTCGGCCTTTGGATCATCATCGGTGGGGCTGCTCGTCCTGGCCCCGGCAGGGGCAGCGGAGACCGTGCGGAGGCCGACTCGCCGTGGCTTCACCTCGGGCGCAGGCTCGGGTTCCGGCTCGGGTTCCGGCACAGCGGCGGCGGCAGTGGCAGCCGCTGTTGCCGTTGCCTCACGTGCGGCATGCAGCGCCGACATGATCGCCGTGTGGAGCGTATCAGCCGCACCCGGCCCGTGCAAAAATTGGTAGACGCCAATCGTTTCCGCCTGCTTTCGGGCGGCATCATTTATGCTGACGCTGTACAACAGTACATTTGTCTGAATTTCGAAGTTTGGAATGATCTCAGCCAACTCCAGACCCGTCATTCCTGGCAGATCAACTTCTGCAATCACAGCCTCTGGCGGATTCATCCGCATTTCCCAGAGGGCGTCATTTGCCGACTCAAAGATCTGGACGCTCACCGCATCTCCAAGCGCGGCAGGCAGAGCGCGTAAGGTCTCATTTTCGGCTGTCACAACCATAAGGCGATAGGTCATCGTCGGCTCTCGCTTCTCGGCGAGGGGGAAGCTCCAACCCCCACCCTTATGCAGCTTTGTAGAACACGATCTGCCCGTAGTATACCCTATCGTTGTTACATTGATGTAGGGTAGCCAGTACTCAGGCAAGGCCCATCGCAGCCCTCTCTCTTCCCTGCGGGAAGAGAGGGCTGGGAGGGTAAGAATTGAGCGACATTCACCTTAATGGGCGAGGCTTAGGAGCAATACTTTTCGAATAAGGAATCCGTTGCCGCTCCGCCCTCACCCCCCAGCCCCCTCTCCTAGAACGGGAGAGGGGGAGCCGAACGCACTCTGGTGCAGGATCTCCCCTCTCCCCTGGTGGGAGAGGGGCAGGGGGTGAGGGGGAAGGGTCGGCATGAGATCTGCTTATTCGTAAAGTATTGGGCTCAGGAGAGTACCTCGACGCAGGTGCGCGGGAGCCAGAGCGCCACCCCATCGCTGCCGATCACCTCGACAGCGGCGAGAGTCGCACGCGAGGCGACTCGACGCGGTGCAGAAGAGACCGTACGCACCTGCGCGATCTGTCCGAGGTGGTCGTTATCAAGCAGACGAACGCTGGCACCAGGGCGTAAAGATGGACGCGGCGGCTCGACCTGTACACTGCCGCTGCGCGTAAGGGGAATGACGACACGCGGGCGGCGCAGGGGGCGACGTAGGCGGGTGAGACCCTCAATCAGTGCCTCCTGACGATCCTGGGCACTGAGCAGATCAAAGGTAGCCGCATTCATCGGACGAGCGCCGAATCCCTCTGTCACCAGGATCGTCAGCTTCGGGTCGGGGGCGCTGAGCGGGCTAGGCCACTGCCAAGAGTGCAGGCCCACCTGCCAATTGCGCGCATCGGTCCAGCCGAGAAAGTCGCGCAACTCAGACTCGTCAATCCCGCCGACAATAATGCCGCGTACCTGTTCTTTCACCGCAGAGCGCAGGGCAGTGGCGCTAATACTAGCCCCACAGATGAGGATGGCGTAGGCGCTGCGGGCATCAATTTGATCAGGCTTCACACTATCGCTCGGGTCGGTGGCCAGCAGCCGCAGCACGCCGCTGCGGTCGTCGCCGATACCAAAGACTCCATATACCTGAGCCGACGGTGCTTCGATCACCACGCCCTCGTAGGGGATAACCTCCATCACAATGCCGCGCACCGTGGCCTGGAGGGCATACTGCGTTGGGTCGGGGGCAATCGTCACATAGCCTGTCTCACTGTCAATGTTAGCAACCGTGCCAGAGACCGGTGCAAGGCAGGTGCGCCCGCTAACCCCCGCTGTACGGGCGAGAACACGGCCCGACTCCACTCTAGCATTCACCTCGTGGCTCATGGCGCGGGCGACCTGGCTTGGCGGGATGCCGAGCGAGCGGGCGATGTTAACAATCTGTGGAGGCTCGGGCTTAAGGGTCTGGGCGATGACATCTTCCGGCTCAACACGGCTACCCTGACGCACAAGAACCTCGCCGGGGTAGGGCAGGCGGCGCTCGATCCGGGCCATGGCATTGGAGATAACGGGCGGAATGCCCTCGGGGATGTACAGCGACATTCAGGTAGGCTTTCGCTGCGCTAAACGTTATAGGCTAACATTATACCACCCGGCGGCAACAGGATTGGTGCAACGGGGTCAGGGCTGATGCAAAGTCCTCAGATTGCCGCCCGCTCCCCCACCCCCAGCCC
>Ga0208376_1000703_pt1 | contig 10198 bp, 9 predicted proteins | sample CryBogmetaGMA25M_FD_184548 | JGI IMG/M metagenome (GOLD analysis project Ga0208376, IMG submission 184548) | Freshwater microbial communities from Crystal Bog, Wisconsin, USA - MA2.5M (SPAdes) | ecosystem: Environmental > Aquatic > Freshwater > Lake | place: Crystal Bog, Wisconsin, USA...
ATCATCGCCTGCCGCCAACGTGCGAGACGCCCTTCATCCAGTGCCGCGCCCCAACGCGCACCGGTGAATCCGCCCAGCAGCGCGCCGGCGGCGTTGCAGGCGAGGTCGAGATTGGACGGAACGCGGCTGGGCAGGAAGTTCTGCAAGGTTTCCAAGGCCAGGCTCAGCACGCCACCGAGCAGGGCGGCGGCGAACCAGGCCGGGAGCGCCGCCAGGCGGCGGCGCAAGGCGGCGGTGCAGAAGAAGCCGAAGGGCAGGTAGGCGAGGACGTTGGTCGCCAGATCGAAGCCGGTGTAGTGGCGCGGCCATGCCGCACCGAGAAAGGCCAGCGGATTGCCGCCGCTGTCATGCCAGCCGGTCAGGGGATAGAGGCTGGCGTAGATGATCAGCAGCACGTAGCCGCCGGTCAGGTAGAGGGTCAGATGGGTGCGTGCGCTGTTTGCCACAGAGCCAGATTCTGCCGGCTTAGCGGTAGCGGGACAAGGGCGGCCGTGATCCTTGCCCCTGGCCCGGATCAGGATTGCCGATGGGACGGCGTGCGCGGTTCATGCTGATGCACCGGCCCGATGCCCTCATGGCTGACGCCGTGGCTCGCCGCCGCATGGGCGTGATGGCCGGAGCGCAACTGGTCGTGGATAAGCGGGTCGTGGCGCACGAATTGCGGCATCAGGGAACCGGCCAACATGCCGATGGCGCTGGCGATGAGGCCGGCGAGTTGGGCCGGCACGAAGGGATCGTCGGGGCCGGCGATTAGCACCGAGAGCCAGACCGAGGCGCCGAGAAAAATCGACAGCAGGGCGCCCTGGTTGGTCGCCCGCCGCCAATAGATGCCGCACAGCAGGGGAATGAAGGCGCTGACCAGAGTGACCTGGTAGGCGTTCTCCACCATCTTGAAGATGCTGGCCTTGGAATACATGGCGTAGAGCGTGACCAGGATGGTGAAGATCAGGGTGACGAGGCGCATCGAGAGCAGCAACTTGCGGTCCGGCATGTGGCCCATCATGGGTTTCAGGATGTTCTCGGTGAAGGTGACCGAGGGCGCCAGCAGCGTGGCCGAGGCGCAGCTTTTGATCGCCGAGAGCAGGGCGCCGAAGAACATCACCTGGGCAAACAAGGGCACCTCGGGCCTCAGGATCAGGCGCGGCAGAATCAGCTGGGTGTCCTTGGCGTCGTCGGAGGCCATCAGTTGCGCCACCATCTGCGGATCGATGAGGGTCGCCGAATAGGCGAGGAACATCGGCACGAAGGCGAACAGGAAGTAGAGGCTGCCGCCCAGCACCGATCCCCATACGGCGATCTTTTCCGTCTTCGCCGACTGCACGCGCTGGAACACGTCCTGCTGCGGGATCGAGCCCAGCATCATGGTGATCCAGGCGGCAAAAAAGCCGATCACCTCCTTGAGTTCCAGGGCCGGCCAGAAGGAGAGCCTGCCGGCCTGGGTGGCGTGCTCCACCACCGCGCCGACGCCGCCGACCATGCCGGAGATCGAGCCGCCGATGTAGAGCATACCGATGCAGATGATGACCATCTGCAGCAGGTCGGTGATCGCCACCGCCCACATGCCGCCGAAAATCGTATAGACGAGGATGGTGGCGGAGCCGATCCACATGCCGGCAACCACGGAAATGTCGCCGCCGGAGACGATGTTGAAGACCAGGCCGAGGGCGCTGATCTGGGCGCCGACCCAGCCGAGGTAGGAGAGCACGATGGCAATGGTGGTGAGCACCTCGACGCTGCGGCCGAAGCGCTTCTTGTAGAAATCGCCGATGGTGAGCAGGTTCATGCGGTAGAGGGGCGCCGCGAAGAACAGGCCGACCAGGATCAGGCACAGCGAGGAGCCGAAGGGGTCGGCAACCACCCCGTGCAGCCCTTCCTTGAGGAAGGTGGCGGGTATGCCGAGCACGGTTTCGGAGCCGAACCAGGTGGCGAAAACCGTGGCCGTGACCATGTAGAAGGGCAGGTGGCGGCCGGCGACGGCAAAGTCCCTGGTGTTATGCACCCGCGTCGCGGCGTAGAGGCCGATGCCGACGGAGATGATCCAGTAGATGATGACGAACCAGAGCAGCATGAAAGTATCCTGTATCCGGACAAGCTAAGCTTTAGCCACAGAGATCACAGAGAACACAGAGATGGCACAAACTCTTGGTCGGTTGTAACGCATCTCCGAGTGGTCGGCGACGATTTTGTTTTACTCTGTGTCCTCTGTGGCCAAATGGTTTTCAGAATTATTGCAGAACGGCGAAGCTCAGTGCGGCTGCGGCGACTGCCAGAGCTATCCAAAGCAGCTGGCGCAAGCTGCGCACCTCGGCGGCGAGGGCCTCGAGTTCCAGGTTGGGGGCGGGGGACGCGGTAGCCGTGAGCGCCTGATGCAGCAGGCGCGGCAGGGTCGGCAGCAGCTTGGCCCAGTTCGAGGCCTCGTGCTTGATGTTGTTCTCCAGCGCACGCCAGCCCAGCTGCTCGCCCATCCAGCGTTCCAGGTAGGGCAGCGCCGTCTGCCACAGGTCGAGGTCGGGATCGAGTTCGCGGCCGAGGCCCTCGATGTTGAGCAGGGTCTTCTGCAGCAGCACCAGTTGCGGCTGCACTTCGACATTGAACTGGCGCGAGGTCTGGAACAGCCGCAGCAGTACGCGGCCGAGGGAGATTTCCTTGAGAGGCCGGTCGAAGAAGGGCTCGCACACGGAGCGGATCGCCGCCTCGAATTCATCGACGCGGGTGCCCTTCGGCGCCCAGCCGGATTCGATATGGACCTCGGCGACGCGCTTGTAGTCGCGGTGGAAGAAGGCGAGGAAATTCTGCGCCAGATAGTTCTTGTCGACATCCGACAAGGTGCCGACGATGCCGAAGTCGAGCGCGATGTAGCAGCCCTTGCGCGCACCTTCGGTGACGACGAAGATGTTGCCGGGGTGCATGTCGGCGTGGAAGAAGCCGTCGCGAAACACCTGGGTGAAAAAGATCTCGACACCGGCGCGGGCCAGGCGCGGAATGTCGACGCCTTTCTCGCGCAGCGTATCGACCTGGGAAACCATCGTGCCGTGCATGCGCTCCATCACCATCACGCTTTGCGTGCACCAGTCCCAATGCACCTCGGGCAGGATCAGCAGGTCGGAACCCTCGAAATTGCGCCGCAGTTGCGAGCAGTTGGCGGCCTCGCGCATCAGGTCGAGTTCGTAGTGCAGGTACTTGTCGAACTCGCCGACCACCTCGCGCGGCTTGAGGCGCCGGCCGTCCGCCCAGAGCGTCTCCAGCAGGCTGGCGGCGACCTGCAGCAGGGCGATGTCGTGTTCGATGACGGGCTGGATGCCGGGGCGCAGGATCTTCACCGCCACTTCGCGGCCGCCGTCCTTTTCGTGCAGCACGGCGAAATGCACCTGCGCCACCGAGGCCGAGGCCACCGGCTCGCGGTCGAACTCGGCGAAGACCTCGGCCACCGGCCGGCCGTAGGCCTTCTCCAGCTCGGCGATGGCGAGTTCCGATGAAAACGGCGGCACGCTGTCCTGCAGCTTGGCCAGCTCGTCGGCGATATCCAGCGGCATCAGGTCGCGCCGCGTCGACAGCAGTTGGCCGAACTTGACGAAAATCGGGCCCAGGTCTTCCAGCGCCTGCCGCAGGCGCACGGCGCGCGGTGCCGACAGGTCGCGCCAGAACATCAGTCGCTGCAACGCCAGCAGGATGCGCGTCCAGAAACCCGGCTCGAGCTCGTGGTCGAGGATCAGGCGGTCGAGCCCGTAGAGGTAGGCAACACGGGCGATACGGATGAGGCGGAAGATGCGCACGGGGGGCTGGGGCGGACGATAAACGGGAAGTATAATTCACAGCCTTGCGAAACACCCGGAAAGACCCTGCGTCCTCCTGACATGACTGCATCCAGCGCGACCGCCGGCATTGCCGGCACATCCCCCGACGTTCGCCAGCATCTGGCCGGTTTGCTGCGTGCTGCGCTGGCGCATATAGCGCCGGACCAGGGCTATGTCGAAATCATTCTCGAGCGCCCGAAACAGGCGAGTCACGGCGATTTCGCCAGCAATCTGGCGCTGCAACTGGCGCGCGAGCTGAAAACCAACCCGCGCCAGATCGCCGAGCGCCTGGTGCGCGAATTGCCGTCTTCCCCGGCCGTGGCCAAGGTGGAAATCGCCGGTGCCGGCTTCATCAACTTCACCCTGACGCCGGCTGCCAGGACCGCGGTGGTGCACGCCGTGCTCGCCGCCGGCCAGGATTTTGGTCGTGGCCCGGCCAGCAGACTCAAGCTGCAGGTCGAGTTCGTTTCCGCCAACCCCACCGGTCCGCTGCATGTCGGCCACGGTCGCGGCGCGGCGTATGGCGCCAGCCTGGCCTCGCTGCTGGCCTTCGCCGGCTACGATGTGTCGCGCGAGTACTACGTCAATGATGCCGGGCGGCAGATGGACATCCTCGCCGTCTCCGCCTGGCTGCGCTATCTCGAATTGTTCGACGAACCCGTGCCCTTTCCGCCCAACGCCTACCAGGGCGGCTACGTGCGCGAGATGGCGGAGCAGATCCGGCAGGCTCATGGCGACCGCTATGTGCATCCGGCCGAAGCCGTGCTTGCCTGCGTGCCCGAGACCGATGACGCCGAGGCCCGGCTGGACGGCCTGATCCTGGCCGGCAAGGACCTGCTGGGCGAGGACTGGGCCTACGTTCACGCCCATGTGCTGAACGAGCAGCTGACCGATTGCCGCGCCGATCTGGAAGAGTTCGGCGTGCATTTCGATGTCTGGTTCTCCGAGCGCAGCCTCTACGAAACCGGCATGGTGGCGCGGGCTGTGGCGGCGCTGGAAAAGTCCGGCCACATCTACCTGCAGGACGGCGCCAAGTGGTTCAGCTCGACCGCCTTCGGCGATGAAAAGGACCGCGTGGTCCAGCGCGACAACGGGCTGTACACCTACTTTGCCTCCGACATCGCCTATCACCTGAACAAGTTCGAGCGCGGTTTCGACAAGGTGATCGACGTCTGGGGCGCCGACCATCACGGCTACATTCCGCGCGTCAAGGGCGCGCTCAGCGCCTCCGGCGCCGATGCCGGCAAACTGGATGTGACGCTGGTGCAGTTTGTCAGCCTGTTCCGCGACGGCCAGAAGGCGTCGATGTCCACCCGCTCCGGCGAGTACGTGACACTGCGCCAGTTGCGCGGGGAAGTCGGCAACGACGCCTGCCGTTTCTTCTACATGTTGCGCAAGTGCGACCAGGCGCTGGACTTCGATCTCGACCTGGCAAAGTCGCAGAGCAATGACAACCCGGTGTATTACGTCCAGTACGCCCATGCCCGGATCTGTTCGGTGCTGGCGCAATGGGACGGCGATCAGGCCGCGCTGGCCGCGACCGACCTGGTGCCGCTGCAGCATGAGCGGGAATTTGCCTTGTGCGCGCGGCTGGCCGAATTTCCCGAACTGGTCCGGCTTGCGGCGCGCGACTATGGTCCGCACGCGCTGGCCTTCTATCTCAAGGATCTGGCCGGCGATTTCCACAGCTGGTACAACGCCGAGCGGCTGCTGGTGGACGACCAGGCGACGCGGCACGCCCGCCTGGCGCTGGCCCTGGCAACGCGCCAGGTATTGCAAAACGGCCTTTCCCTGCTGGGTGTTTCGCAACCGGTGAGCATGTGACATGAGCAAATTCGACACGACGCCGAACACGCGGTCGCCGCAGAAGAAAAGCCGCGGCGGCATGGTGGTGGGACTTTTCCTCGGCCTGGTGGCCGGCGTTCTGATCGCTTTCGGCGTGGTCTGGTATCTCAACAAGTCGCCGCTGCCCTTCCTCAACAAGTACGAAGGTGCGCCGAAGACCGAGAAGGACGCGCCCGGCAACGCCGGCACGGCCGCCCAGGCGCCCGCTCCGCTGCCCGGCAAACCGGGCGACAAGGCGGTCGACCGGCAGCGTTTCGAGTTCTACGGCATTCTCGAGGGCAAGCAGCCGGCCAACCCGGCGGCGGCCCCAGTGCCGGTGCCGCCGCCGGCGGGGGCGCCGCTTGCCCCTGCGGTCGACGCCAAACCCGTTGTCAGCGAAATCTTCTATCTTCAGGTGGGGGCCTTCCAGAAGGCGGCTGATGCCGACAACCTCAAGGCCAAGCTCGCGCTTACCGGGCTCGAAGCCAGCGTGCAGGAAGTCAGTATTCCCGAGAAGGGTGACATGCACCGGGTGCGCGTCGGCCCCTTCGGCACCCCCGAAGAAATGAACCGGGCGCGAGCGCTGCTGGCGCAATCGGGAGTGCAGGGCACCGTCATCAAGCTGAAGGAAGAAGCGCCGCGATGAACCCGTGGCGCGGCGTTCTGGCGGCGCTCGGCCTGTGCCTGGCGCTTGGCGCTGGAGCCGTCGAACTGAAGGAAGGGTTTGACTTCCGCACCATCAATCCGCCGCTGGCGGCGGAAACGGACAAGATCGAAGTCACCGAGTTCTTCTGGTACGGCTGCTCCCATTGCTTTGAGTTCGAGCCGGTGCTGGCGGCCTGGGTGAAGAAACTGCCGCCCGATGTCAGCTTCCGCCGCGTCCCGGCGCTGTATCCCAATGACAAATGGCTGCCCGGCGCCAGGCTCTACTACACGCTGCAAGCCATGAATGCGCTGGAAAGACTGCATGGCGAGGTTTTCGACGCGATTCACGTCGAGCGCCAGCGTCTCGACGACCGGAATATCCTGCAGGAGTGGCTGACAAAAAAAGGCGTGGAGGCGAAACAATTCAGGGAGACGGGATCCTCCTTTGCCGTGCAGAGTCACTTGCAGCAGGCGCGCAGGCTGGTTCTGGCCGCAGGTGTGACGGGCGTTCCATCGCTGATGGTGCAGGGCCGGTATCTGGCGCTGAAGGGCGGCAGCAGCGAGGAACTGGTGGCGACAGTCGATGAGTTGATCGCGCGAGTCCGCGCCGAAGGCCGCAGGAAATAGTCCGTGTTTCCCGGCCGGCGCCTGTCCCCGGCCTGTTCCGCCGACAAGCGCCTTGGCGGCTGCGGTTCAGTGCGGCGGCCGGTCCAGTTCCTGGTCGCTCATCGACAGGGGATCCTCCAGCGGTTCCAGGTGCGTCGTGACATGCGCATGCGGCAGGGTCTTGCGGATGTCGCCCTCGATGCGTTCCGCCCAGTCGTGCCCGTGCTGCACCGTCCACTGTCCCGGCACCAGAATGTGCAAGGTGACGAAGGCGCGGCTGCCGGCCTGGCGGGTGCGCAGGGCATGAAAATCCAGTCCCTGGCGGCGGTACTCCGTCAATAGCGCTTCGACTTGCGCGATGCTGTCGGCAGGCAGGGAGATGTCCATCAGGCCGGCGGCGGAGCGTTGCATCAGCCGCCAGCCGGTCCACACGATGTTCGCCGCGACCAGCATTGCAACGGCCGGGTCGAGCCAGAGCCAGCCGCTGAGCCAGACCAGGCCGACGCCGCCGATCACTCCCGCCGAGGTCCATACATCCGTCATCAGGTGATGGGCGTCGGCTTCGAGGGTTATCGAGTTGTGCTTTTTCCCCACCTCCAGCAGGATGCGGGCCGTGGCGAAATTGATGGCGGAAGCAACTACCGAAACCAGCAGGCCGGCGCCCACGGCTTCCAGCGGCTGCGGGTTGAAGATGCGGTCGACCGCGGTGTAGCCGATGCTGAGCGCTGCCAGCAGGATCAGGAAACCCTCGAAGGCGCTGGAAAAATACTCCGCCTTGCCGTGCCCGTGCGCATGATCGTCATCCGCGGGAAGCGCCGCCAGCGTCAGCATCCACAGCGCCATCAGGGCTCCGGCGAGATTGACGATGGACTCGATGGCGTCGGACAGCAGCCCGACCGAGCCTGTCATCCGCCACGCCACGCCCTTCAGCAGGATGGTTGAGATTGCTGCGGCGATGGATAGCCAGGCGTAGCGGGTCAGCGAGGGACGCAGTGCGGGGGCAGTATCCATGGCCTAGCCCCGGCGCACCCTGTTCATTATCCGGCCGGGTGCATACGTGGTGGTGAAGGAAAAGGCGACGCTGAGGATGGCGTGTTGCTGATCTTGGCTCATAAGGCGCTCATGTTAGTTGTTTGCAGCGGACAACGGGGATGCGGTCAATCGTCGTGCTTCTTGCGACTACGTTCATTTTCGCGACGGCCTGTTCCTTCGCCGCGACCGCCCCTGATGTCATGCTTGTCTGCACCGCGGTGACACTCGACGCAATTGTCGAACCGGCTGATCCCTTCCTCGATGTGCTCGCGGCGAATGCTTGCGGGGGAATGTTCGTGGCAGCCGTAGCAGGAATAGCGCTTGTAGTCGTTGCGCACGTGGCAGGTCACGCAGCGGGTGTCGTGGTTGCGGTCGAGGGCGAAATACCTGTTGTGCGCGAATGTGGCCGGTACCCATTTTTGCCGGTTGTGGCACTGGCCGCAATTGCCGCTGATCTGCTGGTGCAGCGAATCGGCGGGTGATTTGTGGCACTCCTGGCATTGTCCGGCCGCCTCCTCCTGCAGCAGGGCATGATCGAACCGTCCCTGCTGCCGGAAGCGCTTTACCCCCGCATGATCGCTGTGGCAGGCAACGCAGTCCTGGCTGATCAGTTTCTGGTGAAACGGTACCGCTGTGAGCGGTTTCGCGATGGGCTGCCCTGCCGTCGTCAAACGGCCGACGTCGGCAGGTTTGTGGCAGGTGACGCAGCGCGCGGAGGAGGCTCCGATGAACGGCGCGTGGCAGGCAAAGCAATCGGCTTCCAGCTTCTGGTGGCCGGCAACAAGCTTGCCTGGCCCGACCATCTGCTGCGGATAGACGAAGGCCAACAGCGCAATTGCCAGCAGGTTGGCGGCGAGAACCATCTTGACGATGCGCTTCATGCCCAGCCCCAGAAGAGCAGGATGCTGATGATGTGGCCCAGCGCCAGGGCCGCGAAAACGATGAAGATCGGGATATGAACCTTGCGCCACTGGGTCATGGCATCGAAGGTCACTGCATCCCAGAACACCGCCTGCTCGACTTCGGACTTCGACAGGCCGCGCAGCTGGAAGCGCTCGCGCTGGCCCTGCACGTGCAGGCGCGAACGGTCGAGCAGCAGTTTGCCGACCATGCCGCTGATCACATTGACGCCCATCGCCACCGTGGCCAGCCAGGGCAGGATGGCGTTGAAATGGATACCGGCATGGATCAGCACCATCAACGAGCCGAGCCAGGCGGCGAATTCATGCAGCGCGAGGAGGGATTTCGGGCTTCCGGCGGCGATGTACTTGCGCTTGCGCAGCGAATAGATCAGCGAGCCAATGATCAGCAGCGTTCCCGGAATGCCCAGGTAGCGGCCGACCCAAACCAGAGCGAGGCGATGCAGCAGATAGTCGCCGGCCAGCGTGGCAGCGGCCAGCAGGCCTGCCAGCAGGGTGAAGGGCAATACATGCCGGCGCCATAGCGAGGTCGTCATTCAGGCCTCCAGGGTCACGCCGGTCTTCGGCGTGCAGATGCAGAGCAGGCAACTGCCGGGCTCGGGATCGTAATCCGGAGTCTGGCGGTAGCTTACCTCGCCGGCCCGGATCGTCGTCTGGCAACTGCCGCAGCCGCCGGCTCGGCAGCCGGAATTGACGGCAATGCCGTGCGCCTCGGCCAATTGCAACAACGTGCCGTCGCCGGGCTGCCATTGAATCTGCTTGCCTGACCGGGCAAAGCTGACGAGGATGCCGGCATCCGTCGCCCCCTGCGGCGCGGCGGCATTCATGGCGGCCCGGCGCTTGATCGAAGCCGGAGCGAAGGCCTCGAAATGAATGCGAGCCGGCGCTACCCCCCAGTCCTCCAGCGCCGGTACCAGGCTTTCCATCATCGATGCCGGTCCGCAGACATAGAAGTGGTAGGGTTTGAGCGGCAACTGCATTCTCAGAACATTGACGTCGATGCGGACCCGATGCTGATAGTCGCGCACCGCGACATCTTGCGGCAACGGGTCGCTGAAGCAGATCCGCAAGCGAAAGTTCGGATGTGCCGCGGCCATGGCTTGAAGCTGCGCCTTCATGACCATTTCCCGGCTGTTGCGCACGCCGTAGAACAGCCAGACTTCCCTCCCGGGCTGTTGCGCCAGGCACCAGGTCAGCATGCTCAGCATAGGCGTGATGCCGATGCCCGCACCGATCAGGACCACCGGGACCGCGCTGCGCTCGATATGGAAATGTCCGGCGGGCGCGCGGACCTGCAACTTGCTGCCGACCTTGACGCAGTCATGAAAGTAGCTGGATGAACGCCCCGGCGGAAAGTCGCTGCCGGCGGGGGGCAGC
>Ga0208376_1000705_pt1 | contig 10189 bp, 9 predicted proteins | sample CryBogmetaGMA25M_FD_184548 | JGI IMG/M metagenome (GOLD analysis project Ga0208376, IMG submission 184548) | Freshwater microbial communities from Crystal Bog, Wisconsin, USA - MA2.5M (SPAdes) | ecosystem: Environmental > Aquatic > Freshwater > Lake | place: Crystal Bog, Wisconsin, USA...
ATGCACAACTGGGCCCTTTAAATAATAAGGGCGGGTGAGTAATTCATTTGCACGCTCAATATCTCCATCAACGATGAGATTGCGAATTCGAGTAGAAGAGATTGCAGAACCGCGATCCTCCTTTAGGTGCACGGCACTTACGCCAAAGTTCTTTTCATATTTATAAAGTGTTTCAACGCTCCCCGAAGCTTTGTAGCCAAAGGTAAAATTTTCTCCAACGGTGACGTGAGTTGCGTGAAGTTGATCTATGAGAACTTCTTGAATGAAATCCTCGGGAGATTTAGCGGAAAATTCTTTTGTAAATTCGATAACCACTACTTCCGAGGCTCCATTTTCCTCGAGAAGCGCAATTCTATCTTCGATATTTACAATCGCTGAGGGAGTTCGTTCTGGAGCAAAAATGGAAGTGGGGTGCGGATAAAAAGTTAGCGCAACAACTCGGCCGTGATGAGAAGCCTCTTCAAGAATTTGTTGATGACCAGCATGAACGCCATCAAAGATTCCGATTGCGATGGATGTGGTCTTCATCTGATTATTCTTGCACAGCGACAAGCTTGGGCGCTGCCGCTACCTTTCCACCAGATTCCTGATTTTCAAGGAGCGCTGCAAAGTTACCTGAGGTGGAGATTGCGGCATAAATCCCCTCTCCTGGGTTGGCTCTCACGCTTCTTCCGAAGGAAATTTCGCTCAGTTCTTCAAAATCTAATTTACGAGTAGGGAGCACTCGCGAAATACCAGCAGCCGTTTCAATGATTGGCGCATCTTCAATTCCACTGGCTTCCTTCAAAGAAAAAGGCGACACGAGCGTTCTGCGCAATTCCGTGAGATGGCCACCAACATGAAGTAAATTTCCAAGATCCCGAGCAATCGCTCGAATATACGTGCCTGCCGAGCAGTCGACCACAACTTTGACCAAGATAGAGTCTTTCAATTTTTCAATTGATAGAACTTCTAACTTGGAAATGGTGACTTCGCGAGCCGGAAGATCAACAATTTCACCATCGCGCACTCGCTGATGAGCCGTCTTACCATCTACTTTTATCGCTGACACAGAACTTGGTTTTTGTTGAATATTCCCAACAAATTTATTTAGCTGAGTGCGAATTGCTTCTTCAGTTACAGAGTTGAGAACTGAAGGGTCGGCAACTGAAATTACATCGCCCTCTTTATCGTCAGTATGAGTAGCTGCTCCTAATGAGATTGTTGCTTGGTAGCTCTTTGAACCATCAACTATGTATTGCATCAATTTTGTTGCATTACCAATACCGATTACAAGAACGCCAGTAGCCATGGGATCTAGCGTTCCTGCGTGACCTACACGTTTAGTTCCAAATCGCTTTCGAATCTTTGCGACCACATCGTGGCTTGTCATTCCACTTGGTTTATCGATAACCAAGAAGCCGTTCATATTTTACTCGTGAACCTTGTAGGGGTCGGCATCACCAATTGGTTTTGCATTTGCCCGTAACTTTGCTAGCTCTTCGTCCTTTCGACGGACTTCGCTCATTAAATCATTCATTGCTGATGCGCTTTCTTGAAGTCCATCAGCGAAAAATTCAAGTGTCGGGACGATTCGTAAATTTAACGCTTGTCCGACTTCAGCCCTGAGCATTCCTTTTGCAGAAGCTAGAGCTGCAGCTGTCGACGAACGAGCCTCGTCATCACCAAGGACTGTGTAGAAAATTGAAGCCTGTTGTAAGTCTCCAGTAACACGCACATCCGTTATTGTGATGAAGCCGAGGCGTGGATCTTTAACTCTGGTTTCGAGAAGTTGCGCAATAACTTCCTTAATGCGATCGGCAACTTTCAACACACGATTAGAAGCCATTAGTCACGCTTCTTTTCGCGGATTTCAAATACCTGAATTGTGTCTCCTTCTTGGATGTCGTTGAATGATCCAAGACCGATACCGCACTCATACCCGTCGCGAACTTCAGTTGCATCATCCTTAAATCGACGAAGTGATTCGATTGCCAAATTATCGCCGACAACAGTTCCACCGCGCATAACGCGAGCTTTACCGTTTCGCTTGATAATTCCATCTTGAACCAAGCAACCAGCAATATTTCCAAATTTGCTGGAGCGGAAGATTTCGCGGACTTCTGCATTTCCAAGGACAACTTCTTCAAATTCTGGCTTGAGAAGACCCTTAAGCGATGCTTCGATTTCTTCGATTGCTTTGTAGATGACAGTGTAGAAACGAACTTCCACACCTTCTTGATCGGCGAATACTGCCGTCTGAGGTTCTGGCTTAACGTTGAAGCCAATGATGACGGCTGTTGAAGCAGAAGCGAGTGTGACGTCGTTCTTCGTAATTGCACCCACACCGCGGTGGATAACACGTAGATCAACTTCAGCACCAACATCAAGCTGCATGAGCGCATCCTCCAAAGCTTCCACAGAACCAGATACGTCGCCCTTGATGATGAGATTGAGCGTGCTGACCTTTGACTGCTCCATGAAGTCTTCTAGTGAAACCTTCTTGCGAGTCTTGGCAAGCATTGCATTTCTCATTGCTAGTTGACGCTTCTCAGCAATTTGACGGGCGGTGCGATCGTCTTCTGCAACGATGAATGAATCTCCAGCACCTGGAACGCTTGTGAATCCAAGAACCTGAACTGGGCGAGATGGACCTGCTTCAGTTACTGCATCTCCATTTTCATCCAACATCGCACGAACGCGACCATAAGCGCCACCGGCAACGATTGCATCTCCAACGTGAAGAGTTCCACGTTGAACAAGCACCGTTGCGACAGGGCCACGGCCCTTATCAAGGTTGGCTTCAATGGCCACACCGCGAGCTACATCGTTAGCTACGGCGCGAAGATCGAGGGCTGCATCTGCGGTAAGAAGAATCGAATCGATAAGTGCATCGACGCCCTCACCTGATTTTGCAGAGACATTTACGAAGATTGTCGTGCCGCCGTATTCCTCGGCAATCAAGTTGTACTCGGTTAATTGTTGACGCACCTTATCTGGATTTGCGCCTTCTTTATCAATTTTGTTAACTGCAACAACGATTGGAACGTCAGCTGCTTGAGCATGGTTCAACGCTTCAATTGTCTGTGGCATCACGCCATCATCTGCAGCAACAACGAGAACGGCGATATCTGTGACCTTTGTTCCACGAGCACGCATTGCTGTGAATGCTTCGTGACCAGGAGTATCAATAAAGGTAATTGCACGTTCCACACCATCATGCATGTGATGAATTTGATATGCACCGATGTGCTGAGTAATTCCGCCTGCTTCAGACTTAATTACTTCCGTGCTTCGAATGCTGTCCAAGAGGCGAGTTTTACCGTGATCGACGTGACCCATAACGGTCACAATCGGCGAGCGCACTACGAGATCAGCATCATCGACATTCTCGAGTTCAGCAGCGAGGTTAATATCGAACTCTTCAAGAAGTTCGCGATCCTCATCTTCTGGACTAACGATTTCAATGACATAACCCATCTCGCCACCAAGAATCGCGAATGTATCTTCATCAACTGATTGAGTTGCTGTCACCATTTCACCTAGGTGGAAAAGGGCGGAAACAAGTGCCGACGCGTCCGCATTAATTTTTTCTGCAAGATCCATTAATGATGCTCCGCGACGAAGACGAACTACTGTCTTTCCATCTCCGCGAGGTACTACTGCTCCGCCAAGACTTGGCGCCGCCATGTTGTCGAATTCTTCACGCAAAGCCTTCTTGCTCTTGTGTGCTTTACGGCTCTTTCCAGTTTGCTTACCAAACGCACCTGCTGCGCCACCACGTTGATGACGAGCTGGGCCTTTTCCAAAAGTTTGTCCGCCTGCTGGAGCAGCGCCGGTACCTGTTCCAGGAGTACCCGGACGATATGGAGATGAACTTCCTGGTGCGCCACCTGGACGTGACGGTGCACCCGCGCCTGCGCCGCCACCTGGTCTTGTGGAACCCGGTCCTGAAGACGGACCACGTTGCGCAAAACCTGGACGTGTTTGACCTGGACGAGCACCTGACATTGGTGGTCGCGCTGTTCCTGTTTGAGGAGGGCGCTCACCTGGATGAAGTGGTCGACGAGCAGGTGGGCGAGGAATTGCTCCTCCAACTGCTGAAGAGAATGGATTGTTACCTGCACGAGGCGGGCGTGGCATGGCAGAAAATGGATTTGCTGCAGCTGGTACTGCCGGTGATGCTGGTGCTGCGGGCGCGGTTGGAAGTTCTGCTGCGGGAGCTGCAACTTCACGTGTTATTTTTTCAATTTGAGATCGGGTGCCCTCATCGAGTGAAGCAATCGCAGCTTCAATTTCTTCTGGGGTCGGAGTTTGTTTAGCAACTGCTTTCTTAACCTTTTTAGGCCCAGCAGCCACTGGCTTTGGAGAATCCTCAACCGGCTTCATATCCGGGAATTTCTCCATCAACTTACGCACAACAGGTGCTTCGACAGTCGATGAAGCCGAGCGAACAAATTCGCCCACTTCTTGCAGCTTAGCAAGCAACTCTTTGCTCTCTAAACCTAACTCTTTCGCTAACTCATAAACGCGAACTTTAGCCACGGTAGCCTTTCTGCTTCTCTATAGAAGGCTCCGGGATTTTTCAGGAGCCTAAATTAATGCCTTACTCATGAGCGCGCGGTGCTCATGATTGTGTCTGTGCCTTTTTAAAGACAGAGGTCATTTACTGCTCCTTTTAATAACTTCTCAAGGTCTTGAGAAAGTCTTCCAATATTTTAACTTTGATATCTGCTGAACTCTTAAATGCTCGAGCAAATGCCCTGCGTTGCACAGCTACATTAAAACAATTCGGATGTAACCAAGCACCGCGCCCCGGCTTGTTGTGGTGTGTATCAGGTTCAACCTGATCGCCCACCAAGACAATTCGAAGTAAGTCAGTCCAATTCTCCTTCTTGCGACAGGCGATGCAACTCCGAATGGGTAATCTCAATCGGGGCCCTCTCGAATCTGTCGTAAAATCTCGAACTAGGGTGCCTACCTTACCTGCACTTAGGCTTCGGTCGGTAATTTCGCTTCTTCGTGAGCGTGATCCGACTCAGTTTCTACAGCTTCTGCCTCAATAATCGGCTTCGGCTTTTCAATTCTTTGAACCGGATTATCTGGATGGATATCAATTCTGCACCCCGTCAGTCTTGCGGCAAGGCGGGCATTTTGTCCGTCTTTGCCAATTGCAAGGGAGAGTTGGAAATCAGGAACGATGACTTTGATTGAATTTGGGTCGTTGTTAACACTGATAGCGCTTGTGACGCGTGCCGGAGCTAATGCATTTGCAACATATGTCGCAGGATCATCTGACCAATCCACGATGTCTATCTTTTCACCAAATAATTCATCACTTACCGCTCTTGATCGCGCTCCACTCGGGCCAATGAGTGCGCCTTTTGGACTTACCCCAGCTCGATGTGTGCGCACTGAAATCTTTGTACGCTGACCTGGCTCTCGTGAGACACCCATAACTTCAACGACTCGATCATTAATTTCTGGAACTTCCAAAGCAAAAAGAGCTCTTACGAGTTGAGGATGGGTTCTAGACAAGGTGATCTCTGGACCACGTTCACCTTTTTCAACCTTTACAACGAATGCCTTAATTCTGTCGCCGTGTTTAAATACTTCGCCCTTAACTTGCTCGTTGAGAGGAATCTTTCCTTCAGTGCGCCCGCCAAGGTAGACATAAACTACGGTTTCATCTCTGCCTTGCTGAACTTCTCCGGAGATAATATCCCCGATGGACGCTGCAAATTCTTCTATCACTGCGTTATCGCGTTCTTCACGCATACGCTCTTTCAGGGACTTGCGAGCAATCGATTCTGCAACCGCTTCGAATCCTTCTGGATTATCAATAACTGTTTCAAGCCAAATTCCTTCTTCGTCATAAACTGGAACATGAATCACAAATTCACCAGTTAAGCGGTTGTAAACACAGCGCCCTTTTGGCTTGCATTCAGGAAACTCTGCATACGCCTCAGCCACGCGATTTTCGATATAGTTAATAAGTTGCTCGATAGGAATCTTGCGATCTTCGGCCAATAAAACAAGTCCCTGGAAGTCAACGCTCATTATTTATCTTCTTTTGCGTTGAACTCAATTTGCACAATGGCTTTCTTAATTTCAGCAAAAATAACTTCATCCTCATTAACAAGAACGGCTGTTTCAGTTGATTCACCAATTCGGCCCTCAATTACAGATCCATCTAACAACGTGACTTTGATTAAACGTCCTTTGTTCTTTCTCCAGTGTCTTGGAACTGTCAGTGGTCGATCAATACCGGGAGATGTGACTTCAAGAGTGAATGGAGTGCTCCCCATCTCGGGAAGAGCTTCTACTATTTCTGAAACGTTGCGCGATATCTCTGTCACTTGATCTAGGTTCAATCCAGATTCGCCATCAACGATTACTGTCAAAAGGCTTTTCTTGCCTGCTTTAACAAGGGTGACATCTTCTAAAAATGCTTGAGATGATTCAATAGTGGGAGTAATTGCTTCGGCAATACGTTCACGAACATTCATAAAAACTCCAAACACTATTTAGTTATAAGTACGACCCAATCATAACCCACCTTTGCAATAAGCAAAAACGTGACTGCCAAGAAGACTTTGCGCACTAATGGAGAACCGCCTTTGATTGCCATTCGCGTGCCAAGTAGTGCGCCGGTGACGTTTGCCAGAGCCAAAATAAGTCCAACGTGCCACCAAATATGGCCAGTGAGTTGGAAGGAAATTATCGCTGCGACATTTGTAGACCAATTAACAAGCTTTGCTGTTGCCGAAGCTTTGAGAAAGGCATAGCCCACTACCCCGACCAAAATAAATAGAAGAAAGGTTCCAGTTCCTGGCCCGAATATTCCATCGTAGAAACCAATCAAAAGACCGCAGCTTCCAACAATCCAGTGCCGCAACAGCGGTGTAAATTTCAAATTTTCTTCCATGCCAAGTTCGGGTTTGAACCATGTGTACAAGGCAACTGCAATTAATAAGATGAGAATAATTGGGCGGAAGAAATCTTTTGGAACCGAAGATGCCAACCGCGCACCAGTCATTGATCCGATAAATGCAGGGAGGGCCATATAGAGGGCAATACGCAGATCTGGTTTCACTTTTTTGAAATAGTTATAGGTCGCCGTGGTCGTACCAAATACAGCTGGAATTTTATTTGTACCCAGAATCATCGGAAGTGGCTTATCTGAAATTCCAATCAATAGTGCAGGGAGTTGAACAAGTCCGCCTCCCCCAGCCATCGCATCAACAAAACCAGCGAATCCAGATGCAATTGCAAGAAAGATCCAGGTTGAGAGAACCATTAGTTTGCGGTGACAACACTATAAATCTGGTCAACTGCTCCATTCAATTCAACTTCGTCCTTTTCGCCACTTCTGCGATTGCGAAGTTCAACTTTTCCCTCGGCAAGAGCCTTGCCGACAATAACAATGTATGGGTTTCCAATGAGCTCGGCATCTTTAAACTTTACGCCAGGACTTGCATCTCGGCGATCATCCAACATAACGCGCAAACCTTTTTCTTCCAATTCTTGTGCAAGTTTCTCGGCGGTATCAAAGGGCAGATCATCTTTTCCGGTTGCCACAATATGAACGTCGGCCGGAGCTACTTCGCGTGGCCAGATGAGTCCAATTTCGTCGTGACTCTGTTCTGCAATCGCTGCGACTGCGCGAGATACTCCAACGCCGTAAGAACCCATCGTGACGACCCTAGCTTTTCCATCTTTATCTAAGACTGTGAGATCGAGTGCTTCTGCATATTTTCGTCCAAGTTGGAAGATATGCCCGATTTCGATAGCACGATCAATAATTACGGGCGTTGCACATTCAGGACATTGATCTCCTGCGCGAACCTCTGCGGCCTCAATGAATCCTTCGACTTCAAAGTCGCGTCCGTGAGTCACATAAAGAGCATGTTTCTCGCGAGCATTCGCACCTGTTACCCAATGCGATCCCTTAACAATGCGAGGGTCTGCATAAACCGTGACTCCATGTTGTTTTGCATCTTGAGGACCAACGTATCCCTTCACCAGTCCAGGGAATTTCTTAAAATCTTCATCATCAAACAAGCGAAGTTCTTCAACTCCTGGAAGGTTTGCTTCAACCCTCTTTAGATCAACTTCGCGATCACCTGGCACCAAAATAGAAATCGCTTTTCCATCTGCCATCAGAAGAACATTTTTTAGAGTGTCACTTCCTTGAAATCCCCCACCATGATCCTTATTGAGAAGTTCCACAAGTGAATCGATTGTTGGAGTATTTGGTGAATCAAAAACTTTCATAGCAGGAGCAGGTTCACCAGAATATTCAGAAACTTTTGTAACCATCGCTTCAACGTTTGCTGCGTAACCACACTTAGGGCAGAGAACATAAGTATCTTCACCGGTCGAGCAAGGAGCAAGAAATTCTTCAGAACGTGATCCACCCATTGCTCCTGAGACCGCAGAGACGATGTTGTATTTCAAACCTAAGCGATCAAAAAGTGAAATATATGCTTGGCGGTGTTTCTCGTAAGAATTTGCAAGTCCTTCATCATCAATGTCGAATGAGTAGGAATCCTTCATAACAAATTCGCGCCCGCGGATGATTCCACTGCGAGGACGTGCTTCGTCACGGTACTTTGTTTGAATTTGGTAAATAGAAATTGGAAGGTCTTTATACGATGCAAACTCACCCTTAATCATCAAAGTAAACATCTCTTCGTGAGTTGGGCCAAGCAGCATGTCATTTCCACGGCGGTCCTTCAGACGGAAAAGAGAGCCACCGTATTCTTCCCAACGCTTTGTTCGTTCATATGGCTCGCGAGGCAACAAGGCAGGAAAATGAACTTCTTGAAAACCTGCTGAATCCATCTCATCGCGAACAATTCTTTCAATGTTGCGAAAGGTTAGATAACCAAGTGGTAGCCACGAGTAAATACCGGCTGCAATGCGTCGAACATAACCTGCCCGAACCAAGAGTTTGTGGGATGCGACCTCAGCATCGGCTGGATCATCACGAAGGGTTCGAAGCAAGAGTGTGGACATGCGTAGCATGTGAGTACCTTACTTGACGGTGACGGTTGGTTCCCCCGATGAAACTCCAGCGTCTTCCATCTCCTGCGCAAGACGCATCGCTTCTTCAATAAGCGTCTCAACGATTTGTGATTCAGGGACAGTCTTAATGACCTCACCCTTCACAAAGATTTGGCCTTTTCCATTGCCCGAAGCGACGCCTAAATCAGCTTCACGAGCTTCGCCGGGTCCATTCACAACGCATCCCATGACTGCAACGCGAAGCGGAACTGTCATTCCTTGCAAACCTGCTTGAACACTTTCTGCGAGTTTGTAGACATCTACCTGAGCACGACCGCATGATGGACAAGAAACTATTTCAAGCTTTCGCTGACGAAGATTGAGTGATTCAAGAATTGAAATACCGACCTTTACTTCCTCAACTGGTGGAGCTGAAAGGGAAACTCTAATCGTGTCACCGATGCCTTCGGCGAGCAAGATTCCAAATGCTGTGGCTGATTTAATTGTGCCTTGGAAAATTGGACCAGCTTCTGTGACACCAAGATGAAGTGGGTAATCACATTTTGATGCCAAGAGTCGATAAGCCTTTACCATCGTGACCGGGTCATGGTGTTTGACTGAAATCTTAATGTCGGAAAACCCATGCTCTTCAAAGAGAGATGCTTCCCACAGCGCAGATTCAGCGAGCGCTTCTGGAGTTGCTTTGCCGTATTTTGCAAGTAAGCGAGGATCGAGTGATCCCGCATTTACACCGATGCGAATTGGAATACCTGCATCTCCTGCAGCCTTAGCCACTTCTTTTACCTTGTCATCAAATTGCTTGATGTTTCCTGGATTGACGCGAACGGCAGCACATCCTGCATCGATCGCTGCGAAAATATATTTTGGTTGGAAGTGAATATCTGCAATCACAGGAATCTGTGATTTCTTTGCAATCTGAGCGAGTGCGTCGGCATCATCCTGACTCGGAACTGCAACGCGGACAATCTGGCAGCCTGACGCTGTTAATTCGGCTATCTGCTGAAGTGTTGCATTTACATCCGATGTGAGAGTCGTGCACATTGACTGCACACTTACTGGTGCATCTCCCCCAACAAGGACGCTTCCAACTTTCAGTTGCTTGCTCTTACGACGAGGCGCGAGAGTTGGCGGAGGGGATGCCGGCATTCCAAGGTTGACCATGGGGATACCTTACAAGTTG
>Ga0208376_1000710_pt1 | contig 10088 bp, 10 predicted proteins | sample CryBogmetaGMA25M_FD_184548 | JGI IMG/M metagenome (GOLD analysis project Ga0208376, IMG submission 184548) | Freshwater microbial communities from Crystal Bog, Wisconsin, USA - MA2.5M (SPAdes) | ecosystem: Environmental > Aquatic > Freshwater > Lake | place: Crystal Bog, Wisconsin, USA...
CTTCTGCCATGCCCACGATTACCTCCGGCAATACTGCAGCACCGACGATGATGATTGCGCAGCGTGCTGCTGAATTACTGACTGGTGAATAGCTCTCATAGAAGCACCCATTTACCTTTGAGCCATTTGTTGCTGGCTCTGGCAATTGTTGCGGTATGGGGTACCAATTTCGTAGTGATTAAGATTTCATTAGCAAGTTTCCCCCCATTTCTGTTTGCTGCACTTCGTTATATCTTTGCTTTATTGCCAATGGTCTTTTTTGTGAGCAAGCCTAAAGTGCCCTGGACCAATCTCTGTATTTATGGAATGGCAGTTGGGATAGGGCAGTTCGGGGTCTTGTATTACGCCATCAATGGCCATATTTCTCCAGGTTTGGCTTCCTTGGTGATTCAGACCCAAGTATTTTTCACGATTGGCTTTGCCATGTTTTTTGCCAAGGAAAAACTGCGGCTGTACCAAGTAGTGGCGGTAATAGTCGCAATGATTGGCTTGGGAATTATTGCAGTGCACACAGATGCCACAACGACAGTCCTTGGCCTAGCTTTGGTGGTTGTCGCTGGCTTCTCTTGGGGCGTCGCAAATACGACCAGTCGTCGTGCCGGCTCTATCAATATGTTCTCCTATGTGATTTGGGCAAGCATTTTTGCCATTCCGCCATTGCTGGCTATTTCTTGGTTTTTTGAGGGTGGTTGGGAAGTCATGAGCACTTCAATGGCTTCTGCCTCAATGGCGGCATGGACTGCTGTTCTATGGCAGGCCTGGGGCAATACGCTTTTTGGCTACGCTGCTTGGGGATGGCTACTCTCAAAGCACCCTGCAGCATTGGTAGCGCCCGCGCCTCTATTAGTACCCATTTTTGGAATGGGGGCATCTGCCTTTTTCTTAAGTGAGCCATTGCCCGCTTGGAAGATGTTGGCTGCAGGTTTGGTCATTGCCGGTTTACTTGTGAATTTATTCTGGCCAACGATCAAAGGTCAAATCAGAAAGCAATTTTCTGAGACCTAAGGGCTAATGTAAAACCCTAATACAAAACCCTTTTTTTACCCCTGCATTAACAGTAAGATAACTGTTCGTTATTCGCTTTATCAATAAAAAAGTATTTATTTAATTAGTAACTATAGTCATGGAGACTTTATGAATATTCGTCATCACATTTTTGCGGTAGCTGCTGCTGCAATGTTAACAACCGGCGCTTATGCTGCCGATATCAAAGTTGGTGTTATTGGCCCATTCACAGGCGGCTCATCCTCAATGGGTGTGAGTATGCGTGATGGCGTGCGTCTTGCTACTCAAGAAATTAATGCTGCTGGCGGTATCAACGGCAACAAGATTGTTTTAGTAGAGCGTGACGACGAAGCTAAAAACGAGCGCGGCGTACAAATTTCACAAGAGTTGATTAACAACGAAAAAGTTATTGCTGCTCTCGGTTACATCAACACTGGTGTTGCTTTGGCTTCCCAGCGTTTTTTCCAGGATGCAAAAATTCCTGTGATTAATAACGTTGCTACTGGATCTTTGATTACTAACCAATTCCCCAATGCGCCTGAGAACTATATCGTTCGTACTTCAGCTGCTGACAACATCCAAGCCCCAATGATTGCCAAAGAGGCTGTTGAAAAACGTGGCCTGAAAAAGGTAGCGATTTTGGCTGACTCCACTAACTACGGTCAATTGGGCCGTGAAGACATGGAAAAGGCGTTGAAAACTTACGGCGTAACGCCTGTAGCTGTTGAGAAATTTAACATCGGTGACGTTGATATGACATCACAGTTGCTCAAAGCAAAAAATGCCGGTGCAGATGTGGTCTTGACTTATGCCATCGGACCTGAGTTGGCGCAAATTGCGAACGGTATGGGTAAATTGGGTTGGAAAAAACCAATGATTGGTAGCTGGACATTGTCTATGGCTAGCTTTATTGATACATCCGGTAAAAATGGTAACGGCGCAACAATGCCAGAAACATTTATTCAGCAGCCTGCAACTACTCCAAAGCGCAAGGCATTTGTGGATGCTTACCTCAAAGAGTTCAAGCCTAAGAATGGCGTTATTGCTTCGCCAGTTTCCGCAGCTCAAGGTTACGATTCTGTTTACATCTTGGCCGCAGCGATTAAACAGGCTGGTGGAACAGAAGGACCAAAGATCTTGGGTGCTTTGGAGAACTTAAATGCCCCTATTAACGGCGTTGTAATGACTTATAACAAGCCATTTAGCAAAACCAATCACGAAGCAATTGCTACAAAAGATGTGGTGATGGGTGTTGTAGAAAATGGTCGAGTTGAGTTCTTGAATGCTGAAGATGCAACTAAGGGCGCTAAGAAGTAATAATGTAGCTTAATAAATGGGCGTATTGATGGCCTATTTTGCACTGCACCATTAGTAAAGCAAAACGCCGCCTCTAAAGCGGCGTTTTGCTTACAATGTCGGATTCTTCAATAAAACAGTTTTAGCATTTTTAAGGCAACACCATGGAACTTTTGGCACAGATTCTTTCGAGCGGTATTGCTGTAGGCATGATCTATGCGGTCATCGCTTTTGGTTTTCAGCTGACATTTTCGACATCAGGTACTTTGAACTTCGGTCAAGGCGAGGCTTTGATGTTGGGAGCCTTAGTTGGTTTGACCTGCGTAGACACTCTTGGAATGAATTACTGGTTAATGATCCCAGTCGTTTGTTTGTTCGGCATGATTCAAGGTGGCTTCGTAGAGCTCATTGGTGTTCGTCCTGCCATCAAAATTAAGTCAGAGTTTGGTTGGATTATGTCTACGATTGCTCTCGGTATTATTTTTAAGAACGTCGCTGAAAATATTTGGGGGCGTGATGCATTGCCATTCCCATCGCCATTACCCATGGAGCCAATGACTTTCTTAGGCGCTAATATTCTGCCAATGGAAATTTTGGTGGTGGTAGGTGCTTTAGTCATGATGTTGTTAGTTGAATTTTTCAACCGTAAAACGATTTACGGTAAAGCAGTGGTTGCCACTGCAAATGATCGCGATGCTGCAGGGCTGATGGGCATCAATACCAGCATGGTGATTACTTTCTCGTACGCCCTCTCTTCCTTGACGGCTGCTTTCGCTGGTGTGTTGATTGCACCATTGACCTTGACAGGTGCAACCATGGGTGGCGCTTTAGGTCTGAAGGCTTTCGCGGTTGCCATTATTGGCGGCCTCTCTAGCGGTCTCGGAATTATTGTTGGTGGTTTGATTTTGGGAATTGTGGAGACAGCCACTGGCTTCTATATTTCTACTGGCTATAAAGATGTACCTGGTTTGATTTTGTTATTGCTCGTACTTGCGTACAAGCCATCAGGTCTCTTTGGTAAATCTGCAATTAAGAAAGTTTAATGATGAAATTGAAGTCTCATATCCCTCTATTAATTGCGATAGTCGGCCTCTTTTGTTTGCCGCTATTTATACATAACCCTTATTACATTCACTTGGCTGAAACCATTCTGATCTATACCATTTTGTTATTTGGTTTAGATATTGTGGTTGGCTACATTGGGCAGGTTTCCTTAGGCCATGCGGCCTTATTTGGAATTGGATCCTATACCGCCGGTGTTTTATTCATCCATTTTGGATTTCCTGTTTGGGCGACTATTCCAGCTTCCATCATCGTGACGGCATTCTTCGGCGGTATTTTGGCTTTGCCGGCATTGAAGGTTATCGGACCATACCTGGCGATGGTGACCTTGGCATTTGGAACCATTGCGCAAATTCTCATTAATGAGATGACTTGGTTAACCGAGGGCCCTCTAGGCATCAAATTACCAAAACCTCAGCTCATGGGTGCACCTATGACCGAGGCTGAGTTCTTTTGGGTAGTTGCTGCGATCATGATTCTGGCTTTGATTGTGGTTGATCGTTTCGTTAAATCACAAATGGGTCGTGCATTTGAAGCGTTGCGCGACAGCCCAGTGGCTTGCGACTGTATGGGCGTATCTGTTTATCGTTTTAAGGTGATTGCATTTGTGATTAGCGCTGGCTTTGCTGGATTGGCTGGTTGTTTATATGCTTATTCAGAGCAGTACATCTCACCAAATACCTATAACAATGAGTTAGCCGTACTCTTCTTGCTCGGCATCATCATGGGCGGACGTAAGTCACGCTTGGGTGCAGTCATTGGCGCTGCAATTATTGTGCTACTACCAAAACTGCTGGATGACATCAATCTATTCCGTATCGTTGCTTCGATTATTGCGATCGTGGTGGTGGTTGGTGCTGCGATGGCCTTATCTAAGAAAGTTACTACTGCACGTCGAGTTGCAGTTCCTTTGGCTGGTGTTGTAGGTTTGGCCGTGTTCTCGTTCTGGCTCAATAGTATTGCCGACTGGCGTTTGAGTATCTTCGGCTTCATGATTTTGTTGGTGGTGTACTACTTGCAGAACGGTATTGTTGGCTTTGCCAAGAGCTTCTATCAGTCAATCGCGGGTAAAGCTAAAACAACCCGCGGTGAGGTTGCTGAAGAGGTGGATGATTCCATCAGCTTTATTAGTGCTGTAGCCAACCAAAACACTGGTGCTGAACTTCTCAAGGTAGAGTCCCTGTTGATGCAGTTTGGTGGCTTGAAAGCACTGAACAATGTAGACCTCAGCATTAAGCGTGGCACCATTCATGGTCTGATTGGGCCTAACGGCTCTGGTAAGAGCACCATGATGAACGTGCTGACTGGTATTTACGTTCCTACGGCTGGTAGCGTTCTGTATGCTGGCGAGAGCGTAGTTGGTAAGACATCTTCTGATATTGCTTTATCAGGTATTGCTCGTACCTTCCAAAACGTACAGCTCTTTGGCGAGATGACTGCAATCCAAAATATTTTGGTTGGTCTGCATCACACCTTCCAATCCAATATGGTGGAGATTGCTCTCCATTTGCCGCGTTACATGAAAGAAGAAGCAGAGGCACACGCTCGCGCCTTAGCACTCTTGAAATTCGTTGGTCTTGAGGATTTGGCTAATGAAGAAGCGCGTAACTTGCCTTACGGTAAGCAACGCCTTTTAGAGATTGCTCGTGCCTTGGCGCTTGATCCAGAATTACTCTTATTGGATGAGCCTGCGGCCGGCCTGACAGCTCCGGATATTAAAGAGCTGTTGCGCATTATTCGTAAGATCCGCGATAGCGGCATTACCTTCATCTTGATTGAACATCACATGGATGTGGTGATGTCAGTTTGCGATACCGTTTCTGTATTGGATTTCGGTCAGAAGATTGCGGAAGGTAAGCCAGCTGAAGTTCAGGCAGACGAGAAGGTGATTCATGCCTACTTGGGTACTTAATCACTAGAACCATATTGAATCGGTAAATACCATGTTATCTATTAAGAATCTTGAAGCAGGCTACGGCAAAGTAAAAGTTCTACACGGCATCAGCATTGATGTGCCTAAAGGACAAGTGATTACTTTGATCGGATCTAACGGCGCCGGCAAAACTACCACCATGCGTGCCATCACTGGCATGATCAAACCCACTGGCGGTGAAGTCACCTTGGGCGGTGAAAAAATTGATGGTTACGACTCTCATAAAATTGCACGCCTAGGTTTAGCTCACAGCCCTGAAGGCCGTCGAGTTTTTACAACGATGTCAGTCAATGACAATCTTCTCTTGGGTGCTTTTCCACGTTTTACTGGTAGTCGCCCTAAAGGCGATATCAAGAATGACTTGGAGCACGCTTTAGAAATGTTTCCTCGCTTGAAAGAGCGTCGCAATCAATTGGCAGGCACTTTGTCTGGCGGTGAGCAACAGATGTTGGCGATGGCCCGTGCCGTGATGCTCAATCCAGAAATTATTTTGCTAGATGAGCCATCGATGGGCTTGGCTCCCATTTTGGTTGAGGAAGTATTTAGAATTATTTCTAATCTGAAATCCCGTGGAGTTACTATGTTGTTGGTTGAGCAGTTTGCAGCCGCAGCTCTTAAAGTGGCTGATTATGGCTACGTATTGGAGAACGGCAAGATTGCTACTCATGGCCCAGCTAGCAAGCTTCAGGATGATCCTGCTGTGAGGGCTGCATACTTAGGCGGCGCTGGCGGTCATTAATTGATCACCGCAGTCAGCAATAAAAAGCCCTCAGTTGAGGGCTTTTTCTATTATGGGCGACCTCTAGTTTTGTATCAACCTCAATGCCTCACGTATCAGGAGTGCGCGATACCCCATGTAGATCGCAACGGCAACAAAGCCAATTAAAAATATCCTCGGGATCCAGGCACCCTCCATCACCAGTTCGGTGTTGAGAAGCCCAATAGCAACTGCCAAAAAGAAAAGCGCACCCAATCCTGCGATCAACCAGTTTTCATTACCGCTGACTTGCTGGGTCTTATTGGAATACGCCAATACTTGAAAGACATTGTTTTTGGGGTATCCAGCAACAGTTACCAGATCGCCCTCGTGAATCTTCATTGGTGATGAGAACTTGGCTTCTATTGCCCGGTCACCTAAATTGAACTTGGAGACATAGAAGCGTTGGTAGTAAACAGAGGAGTGATCGTGGGTTGGTTTTTCAGGATTCACATATTCCAAAAGCTCATTATTGAGTTTGCTCACTGTGCCAGTGATAGCGGTAACGGGGTTAGATAAGAAGGACATCAGCAAGGCTCCTAGTAGGCTGAATGCAATGATCAGTATGGACTTGGTCAGTCGTTTCATGGATTTATTGTATCGCCAGAAGGTGTATGCTCATATGAGGATAGAGATAGGAATCAGCAAATGAATATGACCCACTACATGCAGTTGTTGGCAGACAATCAGCCCTGGAATCTGATGCTGTTTATGGCTATTCCGATTGTCTTGGCTGAAACCCTAGCAATCACCGAGTTATACATACTGTTTACACGCAAGTTTGATGGTCTGATTTGGAATATCAACCGCATTGCTGGCACCACTGTGGGAATTTACTTTATCGGGATTATTGTTTATCTGATGACAACAGCGGTCATTCCGATTACCAAAGCGGGTGAGTGGAGAACGGTGATTGATGTCATTGCAGTGGGAAGCTATTTAATTGGCGGCTTGCCACTTATCTGGATTGCGCTTCAGGAATTCGGTTTAGTAAATCAGGGAATGAATCGCGAAGGGAAGTTGAAGATTCATGCTATTTGTGTGGCGCTCTTCTTGGTGTTTGGACACATTGCGATGATTAGCGGCATGTTGGATCCTAGTCTCTTGGGGTATCAGCCTGCACACACTATGGAAATGCCAGCCGCCGAGATGCCTGTATCGCACTAGCATTAATACTGACCCACTATATTGGGCGCGGTTTTAGTTGAGCAAGTACGCCATGCACAATGAAGGTGGCGAAAAATAGCAGCCCAACTATCCAGTGAGTGATGATGACCTCATCACGTGTCTCTGCGGGGCCGTAATACAGCAAGGCTCCCGATATTAAAAGGATGGCTAGAAATCCAAGCTGGCTAAGACCGCTTACCATCTTACGTTTTGCTTTGAGGCCAGCTTTCAGGTGAAAGGGCAGAACAGATCCTAGTGCAAGCGTCGCGAGTATGGCGGTTATGCCATGCCAGGCGAGTACAGAGTGTATTCCTAGCCACTCTTTTTGCAATGAGAATTGATGACCCATCAAATAGGCGGTGCCTGAGAGGGAGCAAGCCAGCATGCTTGATAAAGTAAACCATCTTTGCCAGCTAGGCATTTTTCCCAGACGACTCATGCTGCAATCCTGATGGCTTGTGCCGAGAAATGGTCAAAGCAGGGATGATCCGTTTGACCCGATATTGCTAAGACTTTAGTAAGGGCATCCGCATAGATGCACTCGTTGGCGATGACGGAATACGATCCCGAGAAGTCAATATGTTCCTGAGTGAATGGATTGATGACATAACTCATGGACTGTTGTTGACGTTTAGAAAAATATAAGCTGGATGTCGCTATTGCGCCATGTTCGAGTGTCCCAATATGAATCAGTTCTGAGGGCGCTGCAGGGTTGCGAATTTGAATGGCTTGAGCTTCGCTACCAAAGACACGTAGATCTCCACCAGCATTGACACAGCCTGATTCGATACCATCTGATAGCAGACTGCTAATAGCAATATCTACTGCAAAGCCTTTAGCAATTCCACCAAGGTCTAGGCAAAGCGGTTTTAAAGAAAATACGGTATGTGCATTTACAAATTGAAGATCTTCAATTCCGCCGAATTGATGTTGTTCTAAATCTAGATTGTTTGGCAGTAATCCGGCAGCCACCAAGCGATGACCGATGCCGCAGTTAAATAAACCATGGGAATGATCGTAAATCTCACTTGCCACCCTGAGGACATGAGCTGTCCATGGATGAATTTCGATTTTCTGTAGATACGACTGTGCATTGATTTTGGAGAGCTCACTTTGTGGGTTGTGAAATCCCATTAGGTCTTGGACATTTTTTATAGCGGCGAAGGCTTTATCAATGGCGCGCTCTTGAGAGAGGCATGCTGTATGAATCGAGATCTCTACAAACGTTCCTAGTAGGGGCTTACAACGGATCATTTGCTATGAGTTTGCTTAAGCGCTAAGTCATATAGGGTGACAACCCGTTTCACACCATCTGTTATATGTTTGCAAGATAAGGTGGCACCACCAATATTTTGAATATCTTGATTGAGTTTGATCGCGTCGCTTGCAGTCTTTCCAACAAATTGCTTGCGCCAGTTCGCTTCAGCCACTTCGTAGCCGTAGGACTCCACATACTCCAGGATCTCGATACTTTGCACACTTCCAGTGGGGCTTAGCCCCACTGCATAGGTAATCATCTCGTGCTTACCAACCACTTCATCAACGATAAACCAACCTCCATCAGATGCCTTCCAAATACGTTCACCTTGAAAGGGATGGCGAATACTTGAGGCGCTGCGCATTTTATCTTGTAGATCTCCCGTAATCAGAATGGGAGCCTTAGTTAACACTTTATTCGGGAAAATGATTTTTTGTGCCTGCTCGATAGAGACGTAGATCTTTGCCTGCGCAACGATGGGCGCTGAGGTCATCGCTAGGCCCACAATGACAAAGGGGTTGGGTTTCCAATTCATAATGATCTGATCGTTTAGTTCAGTGGAAAGCCAACTTTGACGATGAATTCATTGACTGAGTGGCTATCCCATACGCGGGCGTTTGAGCATTCTGCTTCTCCACCGCCCATACAAGTACCACCTTTGAGTTGATAGCGCCAAGCCCCCGTTACCCACCAGTCTTTGGCTGCATAGTGCATATTGGGCCCAACAAAAGTAGCTCTTTGGACTTGATTGCGTAAATTCAATTCAGAGTAGTCGTTGTGAAAGCGGGCTTCAACGCCGGCTGACCACTTCGGTGCGAAGCGATAGCTTGCGCCCACCAAGAAATCCATCATGGATTCAGGTACGTTGCCATTCTCGATAAATTTGAGGCGCTCATTGGCTACTACTACGTTGCCCGCTAATATCAATCGATCATCAATGAAATTCGATTGCAATAACAGTCTCGCCTCAATCTCATCTTTATTTCTACCCCAAGTTGGTTCCAAATACAGGCCGACTCCAACTGGTGATGTGACTGGGTTGGTAATTCGGTAGATAGCTTCTAATGAGCCTCCCTCAATGCCGCTCTTTCGGTACGCAGTGCTAGGGTCGTGACTAGAGGGCACGCCGTACCCTCCTGTGCAAGTTGGGGTGTCACCACACGCTTCTGGATTCGTATAGTTTTGATTTGCATTGGTGTAATAAGAATTGATATAGCCAGCCACCTGCAAATCATTTGTTAAGCCATATTCCAGCTCTGTTCTGGCTGTCCATGCGTCATAAGTGCCAGAGGATTGCTGCTGATTGAGTTGTAGCCTTTGCTCAAACTCCAGCTTTCCTTTAGGTTGAAGATCTAATGTATATAACCACCCAAATACACCTTCACCAGCGTGGGCGAAGGAGAAATGAAGTGCTGTAGCCAAGAGGATGCAAAAAGCAATGAGTCTTTTAATAGTCAATTTCATAGTTCCGTGTTGATGGTTGGTGGATAAATGTAAATGAGAATGATTCTTAATATACAATATTAAATAGGAATGATTCTCAATTAGAAAATGACCATGACAGGGTTGGTGAAATGTTTTTTCTTGAGAACAAGGCTCGCTTGTAAGAT
>Ga0208376_1000711_pt1 | contig 10087 bp, 11 predicted proteins | sample CryBogmetaGMA25M_FD_184548 | JGI IMG/M metagenome (GOLD analysis project Ga0208376, IMG submission 184548) | Freshwater microbial communities from Crystal Bog, Wisconsin, USA - MA2.5M (SPAdes) | ecosystem: Environmental > Aquatic > Freshwater > Lake | place: Crystal Bog, Wisconsin, USA...
GGTAGGAGGCAATCTGAGGACTTTGCAACAGCCCTGTTTGGTTGAAGCCCGTACCAGACGTTGATACCGGCTGCCCGTAACTGTTTCAATCCGCCGTGCGGATCGCTGTTTGGTTGAAGGCCAGTGTGCGGCATTCGAGAAGGGCCAGCCCTGTAGTTTCAATCCGCCGTGCGGATCGCTGTTTGGTTGAAGGTGGAGCAAGTGTCAGAGATCCTCAAGTACTCTGTGCAGTTTCAATCCGCCGTGCGGATCGCTGTTTGGTTGAAGTCGGCTTGGGCCTGAGCTCTCGCGCTTCCTGCGCAAGTTTCAATCCGCCGTGCGGATCGCTGTTTGGTTGAAGCCGTGCTGCACGCTGGCGTACCGAATGATGGCGTTCGTTTCAATCCGCCGTGCGGATCGCTGTTTGGTTGAAGCCACCAGTTCGGCGCGAGAGTAAGCCAGGGTGTCAGTTTCAATCCGCCGTGCGGATCGCTGTTTGGTTGAAGGTGATTGAGGCGCGGCTGAAATCACTCGAAGCGAATCTGTTTCAATCCGCCGTGCGGATCGCTGTTTGGTTGAAGGTGGTTGCCCATATCCAGCGGGTATGCTCTGTGATAGTTTCAATCCGCCGTGCGGATCGCTGTTTGGTTGAAGGCGATGACGCACTCTATAGACTGCTCTGTAGTCAGTGTTTCAATCCGCCGTGCGGATCGCTGTTTGGTTGAAGCAGGAGAATCGAGTATGACGGGACTGCCGATGTTGTTTCAATCCGCCGTGCGGATCGCTGTTTGGTTGAAGTTGAATCCTAGTAAATATCCAGGAGACAAGACGATGTTTCAATCCGCCGTGCGGATCGCTGTTTGGTTGAAGCTCAATGATCGGCGCGGCCAGATCGATCTTCCACGGTTTCAATCCGCCGTGCGGATCGCTGTTTGGTTGAAGCTGCTGGCCCAACAGCACGGCATCCCCGCCGTGGCCCGTTTCAATCCGCCGTGCGGATCGCTGTTTGGTTGAAGCGGCGAGTAATTCATGGTCTGCGTGGCGTAAGATCGTTTCAATCCGCCGTGCGGATCGCTGTTTGGTTGAAGTCGTTGTGGCATAGGCCACACTGCCTGCCGAAGTGAGTTTCAATCCGCCGTGCGGATCGCTGTTTGGTTGAAGTTCACGGCCACCTCGGTCAAGCAGCGCACGACCGAGTTTCAATCCGCCGTGCGGATCGCTGTTTGGTTGAAGCACAGCGGGCAACTGCACATCGCGCCGAAGCTCTGGCGCGTTTCAATCCGCCGTGCGGATCGCTGTTTGGTTGAAGCAGGGTTGCAGTCCCTAGGGGTTTCATTTTGTCTTAAGTTTCAATCCGCCGTGCGGATCGCTGTTTGGTTGAAGTCAGCACCAGGGCCGCACCGCAGATCGCAAACACGACAGTTTCAATCCGCCGTGCGGATCGCTGTTTGGTTGAAGTCGACGTGACGGTGAAGATGTGGAGCCTGACGGCGATGGTTTCAATCCGCCGTGCGGATCGCTGTTTGGTTGAAGAACGGTCACATGGCCGTCGTAGGCGCTGCCAGGAATGGTTTCAATCCGCCGTGCGGATCGCTGTTTGGTTGAAGGATGCTTGAACTGGAAGGCTATAAGACGGTCGAGTTGTTTCAATCCGCCGTGCGGATCGCTGTTTGGTTGAAGTAAGTCCCCCCTAGCGCCGTGCGCAGAAGCTCTTGGTTTCAATCCGCCGTGCGGATCGCTGTTTGGTTGAAGACGGGCAACTCATCCAGGGCTAAAAACATCGGGCGTCCGTTTCAATCCGCCGTGCGGATCGCTGTTTGGTTGAAGCTTTCAGACACTCCTGTGACATCTGCGCTAGTGGGCCTAGTTTCAATCCGCCGTGCGGATCGCTGTTTGGTTGAAGGTTGTGACCCTTTATAATGTGTCGCTGGTTTGGTTGTTTCAATCCGCCGTGCGGATCGCTGTTTGGTTGAAGCCACGTCGTCTTCTACACTAACGAGTTCAAGTATGCGTTTCAATCCGCCGTGCGGATCGCTGTTTGGTTGAAGTCTACGACGTCGTAGAGCTTCGACAGGTCGATAAGGTTTCAATCCGCCGTGCGGATCGCTGTTTGGTTGAAGTCGAGGGATTGTAGCATGCGCGTGAGGCCGGGATGGTTTCAATCCGCCGTGCGGATCGCTGTTTGGTTGAAGCGTAGTGATGCGCCTGTACCACTGCTACCGGGCGAGTTTCAATCCGCCGTGCGGATCGCTGTTTGGTTGAAGCCCACAGCTCTGCGCCCATTTGCGTGCCCATTGGGAGTTTCAATCCGCCGTGCGGATCGCTGTTTGGTTGAAGCTCCCCGCCGCGCCGAGCGGATAAGTATCGTCGTAGTTTCAATCCGCCGTGCGGATCGCTGTTTGGTTGAAGTATAGCGTTTTACATCCCGCTCGAAGACGGTGTAGTTTCAATCCGCCGTGCGGATCGCTGTTTGGTTGAAGTTGAGGTGTAGATGTGGGGGTGTCCACTATGGCAAAGTTTCAATCCGCCGTGCGGATCGCTGTTTGGTTGAAGCTGCGCTGTTCGCATACAAAAACTGGCTTAACGACGTTTCAATCCGCCGTGCGGATCGCTGTTTGGTTGAAGGCCTGGGTCATCTTCACGCCGGTCTGGTCGGTGACGTTTCAATCCGCCGTGCGGATCGCTGTTTGGTTGAAGCTGTGTGGCCGGTGAAGTCCTTCAGGCAGCTCTTACGTTTCAATCCGCCGTGCGGATCGCTGTTTGGTTGAAGCGACGTGCGGCTTGGTGAGCATTATTGGCTCATGCGGTTTCAATCCGCCGTGTGGATCGCTGTTTGGTTGAAGGCAATCGGTCACGGGCCATACTGGTATGCGTACACGTTTCAATCCGCCGTGCGGATCGCTGTTTGGTTGAAGCCTGGCCTACGCCAACGAGCAGGCCAAACAGTCCGAAGTTTCAATCCGCCGTGCGGATCGCTGTTTGGTTGAAGTCATCGTTGCGGCCTGAGTAATCCATTGCCATCAGGTTTCAATCCGCCGTGCGGATCGCTGTTTGGTTGAAGAGCGCGAGCGGGCGCGCCCACTTCGCCAACTGGCACGTTTCAATCCGCCGTGCGGATCGCTGTTTGGTTGAAGTTCACAGTGTCGCCACCGCGATAAATCCGATCTGGAGTTTCAATCCGCCGTGCGGATCGCTGTTTGGTTGAAGCCTGCGGGAACACGCGGCCAATAGATCTGGCTTTGAGTTTCAATCCGCCGTGCGGATCGCTGTTTGGTTGAAGTTCTGGCAAATCCACAGATAGAAGCAAACGCATTGTTTCAATCCGCCGTGCGGATCGCTGTTTGGTTGAAGTTCCTGCGGCGTGGGCGGTCTGTCAGGGTCGGGTAAGTTTCAATCCGCCGTGCGGATCGCTGTTTGGTTGAAGCCGAGAATGCGGCGGTTCGCTGGGGGCTAGAGTAGTTTCAATCCGCCGTGCGGATCGCTGTTTGGTTGAAGAGAGCAAGAAGCGCAATAAAGATAGCCCAACCAAGGTTTCAATCCGCCGTGCGGATCGCTGTTTGGTTGAAGTACGCCTTCCCCCATGCTCTCTCGTGAGGCTAGCATGGTTTCAATCCGCCGTGCGGATCGCTGTTTGGTTGAAGTCATCAGATGCCCCACCCGCACCCGATTGCGACATGTTTCAATCCGCCGTGCGGATCGCTGTTTGGTTGAAGGAAGCGCCTTCTACTCCTACCATTATCTTTACGTCGTTTCAATCCGCCGTGCGGATCGCTGTTTGGTTGAAGACGTCACAGAGGCGAAGAAAAACGCCCAGGAAACAGTTTCAATCCGCCGTGCGGATCGCTGTTTGGTTGAAGTTGACCCGCGTGAGGGGGCAGCCTGACGTTTACGGTTTCAATCCGCCGTGCGGATCGCTGTTTGGTTGAAGTATTCGGCGGTTAGCTGGTCGTGCAGGTCTGGATAAGTTTCAATCCGCCGTGCGGATCGCTGTTTGGTTGAAGTAGATACTACTTGCCGCCCTTATCATTTGGTGGTCGTTTCAATCCGCCGTGCGGATCGCTGTTTGGTTGAAGGCGAAATACGCCCTGGGAGTTACGAATGGAATCTCGTTTCAATCCGCCGTGCGGATCGCTGTTTGGTTGAAGTTACGGCATCAGGACGGGCGGGAACCAATTATGAGAGTTTCAATCCGCCGTGCGGATCGCTGTTTGGTTGAAGGACACGGTGGTGCGTTCGTGGCGTGGGGGGAGCCTGTTTCAATCCGCCGTGCGGATCGCTGTTTGGTTGAAGCCGAACCGACATACCGCGATGCAGATGTAAAATCCGTTTCAATCCGCCGTGCGGATCGCTGTTTGGTTGAAGCACTCGCAGACGCACGATACATCTGCACAAGAGATAGTTTCAATCCGCCGTGCGGATCGCTGTTTGGTTGAAGCTGGGTCGGTTGCGTGTAGTTACAGAGATTGGCAGGTACGTTTCAATCCGCCGTGCGGATCGCTGTTTGGTTGAAGCAAATATTCCAACTGCAGCCAACGATGAAACGACTCGTTTCAATCCGCCGTGCGGATCGCTGTTTGGTTGAAGCGACACGACCGCGACCACGAGCAGAACGCCAACAAGTTTCAATCCGCCGTGCGGATCGCTGTTTGGTTGAAGGCCAGGGTATGCGGTGCATAGGTGAGAGTATGCGGGTTTCAATCCGCCGTGCGGATCGCTGTTTGGTTGAAGGTGCCAGTTAGCAGCTTGTGCCGAACGGCAGGAAGTTTCAATCCGCCGTGCGGATCGCTGTTTGGTTGAAGCTTAGGTAAATCATAGTACACTCATCTCAGGTAAACAGTTTCAATCCGCCGTGCGGATCGCTGTTTGGTTGAAGCCCGCATGGGCGCACAACGGACGAACTCCGGGCCGGTTTCAATCCGCCGTGCGGATCGCTGTTTGGTTGAAGATCGCCAACCCGGTGCTATCGTGGATGTCCATCGTCGTTTCAATCCGCCGTGCGGATCGCTGTTTGGTTGAAGGCTATCGGCACGCTGGCGAGCAACCCGGCAAACTAGTTTCAATCCGCCGTGCGGATCGCTGTTTGGTTGAAGCTACCGCCGGACTTGCGACGCTTCAACTCATCAGCCACCGTTTCAATCCGCCGTGCGGATCGCTGTTTGGTTGAAGCTCGGTGGTCTTGCCATCGATTCTCACAATCGCCCGTTTCAATCCGCCGTGCGGATCGCTGTTTGGTTGAAGGCGGCCATCGCGTCTCCGATCCTGCGCAAACTGACCAGTTTCAATCCGCCGTGCGGATCGCTGTTTGGTTGAAGTGGGCCGCGATAGCCTCCCAGAAAAAACGACCAATACAGTTTCAATCCGCCGTGCGGATCGCTGTTTGGTTGAAGCCATCCAGCATGACTTTCCCCGACTCGATCTTCGCCAGTTTCAATCCGCCGTGCGGATCGCTGTTTGGTTGAAGGTATCGCGGGGATCGCGTCTCTTGTCCGCTTGGATAAGTTTCAATCCGCCGTGCGGATCGCTGTTTGGTTGAAGTATATGGATTGCCCATGCATCCTTTGCCGGATAGAGAGTTTCAATCCGCCGTGCGGATCGCTGTTTGGTTGAAGCCCTTACTCCCCGTCGCGTCAAGGTATTCAATGGTGTTTCAATCCGCCGTGCGGATCGCTGTTTGGTTGAAGCATCGGCGCACACGGGCGTTGGGCCGCACTATCTGGTTTCAATCCGCCGTGCGGATCGCTGTTTGGTTGAAGCATACGTTGAATCTCGATAAATGCGAAACAGATACGTTTCAATCCGCCGTGCGGATCGCTGTTTGGTTGAAGCACTGGGGTATCGCTCTACTTGCCACCGGGCTACAGGTTTCAATCCGCCGTGCGGATCGCTGTTTGGTTGAAGGGCAGAGGGTGGCATCCTCGCAACACTCATTGTTTCGTTTCAATCCGCCGTGCGGATCGCTGTTTGGTTGAAGCCACCATCCGGTGCAGCGCCTCATACAGGGTGCGGTTTCAATCCGCCGTGCGGATCGCTGTTTGGTTGAAGTGATTTGCCCTGCCCGCCCAGCCTGAACAACGCCTAGTTTCAATCCGCCGTGCGGATCGCTGTTTGGTTGAAGCTGAGGAGATCTGGATTAAGCCGAAGCAGATGATGTTTCAATCCGCCGTGCGGATCGCTGTTTGGTTGAAGGATAATAGCTATTCAAATGCGACTGGTTCGGCCACGAGTTTCAATCCGCCGTGCGGATCGCTGTTTGGTTGAAGTACAGGCGATACGCAGCCTGTTGGACGCGCTGGAGAGTTTCAATCCGCCGTGCGGATCGCTGTTTGGTTGAAGCCACGAGAGGGCCACTGATGGCCGTCGCCAGCGATGTTTCAATCCGCCGTGCGGATCGCTGTTTGGTTGAAGTCAACAATTCATTTGAAGCAGAATCAGAGGCAGATGTTTCAATCCGCCGTGCGGATCGCTGTTTGGTTGAAGCCGTATCGCACAATCTGTTTCAGGCGATGAATGGCGGTTTCAATCCGCCGTGCGGATCGCTGTTTGGTTGAAGCTACTAACTAATCCAACCGCGTCGTGTCACCCGTGGTTTCAATCCGCCGTGCGGATCGCTGTTTGGTTGAAGTTGGTAAGGTCTATGGCTTTGACATCTATATGTCTGTTTCAATCCGCCGTGCGGATCGCTGTTTGGTTGAAGCTAAGCATACGAAAATTAGCAGACCGAGCAGGAGTAGTTTCAATCCGCCGTGCGGATCGCTGTTTGGTTGAAGCTTGACATAATATTCCGTCAAGCATCGCACGTATGTTTCAATCCGCCGTGCGGATCGCTGTTTGGTTGAAGGATAGCCCGTTGGTGGGCGTCTCGGCACAGGCCAGGTTTCAATCCGCCGTGCGGATCGCTGTTTGGTTGAAGTTTCACGGCGTTAGAGCCGTCGCGTTGAACGTTGCCGGTTTCAATCCGCCGTGCGGATCGCTGTTTGGTTGAAGCATGCGTGGATTTTACGCAGACAATGCACGGATCATGTTTCAATCCGCCGTGCGGATCGCTGTTTGGTTGAAGCTGCCTGCGCAGGAGAGCTATGCCCGCCCAGACGGTTTCAATCCGCCGTGCGGATCGCTGTTTGGTTGAAGTCCCGCGTGCGGATCTAAAAGGATGATGCGGCTCCCAGTTTCAATCCGCCGTGCGGATCGCTGTTTGGTTGAAGTCTCGCAAAGTGCGGGTCTGCCAAATAGCAGTTCGGTTTCAATCCGCCGTGCGGATCGCTGTTTGGTTGAAGGCCGCGTTCGTTGTGCCACGTGCGTTCTGGCGCGCGGTTTCAATCCGCCGTGCGGATCGCTGTTTGGTTGAAGCGTAGAGTGCGGCGAACGTCACGGCCATCGCGGGAGTTTCAATCCGCCGTGCGGATCGCTGTTTGGTTGAAGGAATATATCAGCACATTAAAGAGGTGTATGATATAAGTTTCAATCCGCCGTGCGGATCGCTGTTTGGTTGAAGAATAGACGTTCGCTGTGTTTCGGTAAAGTGTTCAAGAGTTTCAATCCGCCGTGCGGATCGCTGTTTGGTTGAAGTTGGGTCGGACAGTAATTCTGTCCACTCCTTTTATGTTGTTTCAATCCGCCGTGCGGATCGCTGTTTGGTTGAAGCCGACTTCCGCCGCAACCTCACCCACCGACTTCCGTTTCAATCCGCCGTGCGGATCGCTGTTTGGTTGAAGGCCAAAATGCCGACAGTCGAGTCGCAAGCGGTGCTGTTTCAATCCGCCGTGCGGATCGCTGTTTGGTTGAAGCACATCTTCAATTGTCAGGTGTACTTCCATAAATCCGTTTCAATCCGCCGTGCGGATCGCTGTTTGGTTGAAGCCCGTTCGGCAATCACGGGCAATTCATCTAGGGCTAAAGTTTCAATCCGCCGTGCGGATCGCTGTTTGGTTGAAGCCCGTTGCGGCTCGGGGCCAATAGATCTGGCTTTGGGTTTCAATCCGCCGTGCGGATCGCTGTTTGGTTGAAGGCAAAGCCGAGCATGGCCCAGATGCCCCACTCTCCGGTTTCAATCCGCCGTGCGGATCGCTGTTTGGTTGAAGGTCATGACGTGGGGCGTTTTTGTGGCAATTCCCTAAGTTTCAATCCGCCGTGCGGATCGCTGTTTGGTTGAAGTGAACTAGCCGCCCCTCGGAGGCCCGCCAGTGCCGGAGTTTCAATCCGCCGTGCGGATCGCTGTTTGGTTGAAGAACAGGCGCACGAACGTGTCACAGACACGTCAACGCGTTTCAATCCGCCGTGCGGATCGCTGTTTGGTTGAAGTGTGGTACCACGATCTCAGGGATCTTGCTGGCGATGTTTCAATCCGCCGTGCGGATCGCTGTTTGGTTGAAGCGGATGATGATGCTAAAGATCCGATTCGGTTCAACGTTTCAATCCGCCGTGCGGATCGCTGTTTGGTTGAAGCGCTGGCTTTGGGGCGGCCCAGCAATCAGAAAGTCGTTTCAATCCGCCGTGCGGATCGCTGTTTGGTTGAAGTCAACCGATCTGATATAAGTCAACGCAAACTTAATGTTTCAATCCGCCGTGCGGATCGCTGTTTGGTTGAAGACGGCGTGCTGAGTAGCATTTGGGGCTACCCGATCATGTTTCAATCCGCCGTGCGGATCGCTGTTTGGTTGAAGCAGCGCCAGACGCGACGCTTTGTGCTGTATGTCAGTGAGTTTCAATCCGCCGTGCGGATCGCTGTTTGGTTGAAGCCCTCAGTGACGACGAAAAGAAACGATGGGCGTTGGTTTCAATCCGCCGTGCGGATCGCTGTTTGGTTGAAGCTCTGCCTTATCTGATCTTCCATCTTATTGCCTCAAGTTTCAATCCGCCGTGCGGATCGCTGTTTGGTTGAAGGTGGGAGCCGTCGTTATCGTGTAGGCGGCATCACGGGTTTCAATCCGCCGTGCGGATCGCTGTTTGGTTGAAGTATGGCGCAATTCGCACAGAAGAGTGATACATCGTTTGGTTTCAATCCGCCGTGCGGATCGCTGTTTGGTTGAAGGCACATCGTCAAATGATCCGGTGAGGTTATTTCCGGTTTCAATCCGCCGTGCGGATCGCTGTTTGGTTGAAGGCAAGTCAACCGGCGATATGCGCAGACGACCACCAGTTTCAATCCGCCGTGCGGATCGCTGTTTGGTTGAAGCATAGCACAACCGTCCTTATGCACCGTCTTTTCTCGTTTCAATCCGCCGTGCGGATCGCTGTTTGGTTGAAGTGATCGTGCAATGCGTGTTCGACCTGTTGCACAAAGTTTCAATCCGCCGTGCGGATCGCTGTTTGGTTGAAGTCTCAGGCCGAAGAGACATAAGGAGAGACAGAATGAGTTTCAATCCGCCGTGCGGATCGCTGTTTGGTTGAAGCAGAAGTCGCAGAAGTCGCAGAAGTCGCCGCAAAGTTTCAATCCGCCGTGCGGATCGCTGTTTGGTTGAAGTTGGTAAGACATTCGCTCGTTCGGAGAGCCTCAAGTTTCAATCCGCCGTGCGGATCGCTGTTTGGTTGAAGCCATTATGGATATGTGAGGGCGCACGGAAAGCCGACGTTTCAATCCGCCGTGCGGATCGCTGTTTGGTTGAAGGCAAACCACCGTGGATATTGTCGCCACAAGCGCCGCGTTTCAATCCGCCGTGCGGATCGCTGTTTGGTTGAAGGCGATAGCCTCGGCATCTGGCGCGGATCGTCAACAGTTTCAATCCGCCGTGCGGATCGCTGTTTGGTTGAAGCTGTATGTGTCGGAATAGGTTCTTAGACGTGCCTCAATTTCAATCCGCCGTGCGGATCGCTGTTTGGTTGAAGCTCACGACCGCAGCGACCCTAGTCCGACCCTATCCCTAGTTTCAATCCGCCGTGCGGATCGCTGTTTGGTTGAAGTGGGGCTAATCCTTCATGGAGCGTATCGCGTCGGCAAGTTTCAATCCGCCGTGCGGATCGCTGTTTGGTTGAAGCACACCGTCTCTTGCCGTTCGCTCATTTATCCAGGTGGTTCAGACGAATGTACGGTCAGTCGGCCATAACAGATGGGGTCAAGACCCGCCAGCGCCAACAACCGTTGTTGCAACGCCGACAAGGGCGTAAGATGGCG
>Ga0208376_1000712_pt1 | contig 10085 bp, 11 predicted proteins | sample CryBogmetaGMA25M_FD_184548 | JGI IMG/M metagenome (GOLD analysis project Ga0208376, IMG submission 184548) | Freshwater microbial communities from Crystal Bog, Wisconsin, USA - MA2.5M (SPAdes) | ecosystem: Environmental > Aquatic > Freshwater > Lake | place: Crystal Bog, Wisconsin, USA...
GGAGGGCCTCAGACTCAAAATCGAGTTGCCCTGGGTGGAATTCCTCATCATTTTGCAGATGGATGACATAAGTCCAGACAAGTTCACGGCCACGGTTTTTAAAAACATCGACTACTCTTTTCATATGTACCGCCTCTGTGATGATGCTTAATTGCTGCCTGGAGATGAAGGATGGTTTTCTATTTGGGGATTTAATGTCTTTTTTAATTCGATGAGATTGCGGGGCTCAATACGAATAATGCCACCCCTCGGGCTATCAATATCTGCAATTAAGAAAAATGATACTGACACTACAAATGGGAAGATCATAAAGAGAGCGATATTCTTCTTAAAGTTTCTTGCTCCAAAGCCAACTAAAACATTGGCGCAGATAGCGATCGCTGTCATCAGGGCCCAAGCTGTGCTCGGAATGCGATTCCACCATGACGCTTGAACAAAACCTTGGGCATTAAATACATCATTCATTCCTGAGACAACCAGAGCCATGATGTTGGATTGGTTGGCGCGGACAATAGGTAAAATTTCATCCCAAAGTGCTTGTTGTGTCTCATTTGCTTTGTGATTCATCTCCCGAACCTTTTCGGGGCTTTGGCGCGTATAAAAGAAGATGCGTTGATCTATATATTCATTTAATAGGGCTTTGGTGGCTGCCGCTGATTTGGCTGGCAATAAGTCAGCCCTTAAGTATTGGGTCCCAATGGCATTAGCCTCGCCTTCTTCAAGAGTTTCACGTTGATCGTGCCGATCAATCGCCATGGAGAAGGTAAAGCCGATGATGAGTGCTAATAAAGTTAGGGTTGCCGTTTGGATAATGCCAAGATCCTCTGAAGTCTCGGTATCTTTAGTGCGATAGCGGCTCAGCGCCACATTCCCGAACCAAACAGAGAATGAAAATACGAGGAATGAAATTCCAAATACCAGCAGAGGGTAGTTCAGTAGGTGTGTAATTTAAAAAGTTCCTGGATACAAAATATCTTTAGTCACGTTCTGAATATCACGATGCCCAGTAAAAGCCATAGTGATATCCAACTCATTTTGAATGATTTCTAAACACTTAGTCACGCCAGCTTCACCCATGGCACCCAGACCATACAGGAAAGGGCGACCAATCATTGTGCCGCGCGCGCCCAAGGCCCATGCTTTTAAAACATCCTGTCCTGAGCGAATACCACCATCCATCCAAACTTCAATCTCTTTACCCACTGCCTCAACAATTCCTGGAAGAGCCTCAATGCTTGAGATGGCGCCATCCAATTGGCGACCACCATGATTAGATACAACCAAAGCATCTGCCCCTGAATTTGCAGCGAAGCGTGCATCATCTGCATCCAAGATGCCCTTGATGATCAGCTTTCCGCCCCAGAGTTTTTTAATCCACTCCACATCATCCCAACTCAAACCTGGGTCGAATTGCTCAGCAGTCCAAGAGGAAAGCGAAGACATATTACCCACCCCAGTGGCATGTCCAACAATATTGCGGAAAGTTCTACGAGGCGTCATCGCCATGCCCATGCACCAGCGTGGCTTAGTTGCCATATTAATCATGTTGGCGATGGTGAGCTTGGGAGGTGCAGACAATCCGTTCTTGAGGTCCTTATGTCGCTGCCCCAAGATCTGAAGATCTAAGGTAAGAACAAGGGCGGAGCACTTAGCCGCTTTTGCCCGTTCAATTAAGCGTTCAATAAAGCCGCGGTCTTTCATGACATAGAGCTGAAACCAAAATGGCTTAGTAGTGTGTTCAGCCACATCCTCGATAGAGCAGATACTCATCGTCGATAAGCAAAAAGGTACGCCAAATTTCTCTGCTGCTCTTGCTGCCAAAATTTCACCGTCAGCATATTGCATCCCAGTGAGTCCAGTAGGTGCAAGTGCAACTGGCATCGTGACCTCTTGGCCAACCATAGTGGTTTTAGTTGTGCGGTTGGTCATGTCAACTGCTACACGTTGACGTAATTTTATTTTCTGAAACTCAGATTCATTAGCGCGATAGGTGGATTCGGTCCAGGATCCGGAGTCCGCGTAGTCGTAGAACATCTTGGGAGTACGCTTTTTATGCAGAACCCGTAGGTCTTCAATATTGGTGATGATTGCCACTATATGTCCTTCTTGGTATTGCTTTTCTGTGAGGCTTTTGCCTAAATAAGCTCTATCTTAGCAATACCATGGATTTGTTTCTACAATGCAATGGTGGCCCTTATTGGTGGGCCCTACAATACCCTCCTATCCCATTCTTTCCCATGCCCCAGATTACTCTTGCAACCATCGCCTATCTGCTGATCGCTACCGCTTTATGGGCTGGTAATGCCATAGCAGGGCGTGTTTTGGTTGCTAGCGGGGCTGTGGCACCCATTACCTTGAGTACGGTGCGCTGGGGTTTGGCTGCCTTGTTATTACTCCCCTTGGGCTGGCGTGTCTTTTTGCCTAAGAGCCCTTTATGGCAGAACAAGAAGCGTTTTGTGATTTTAGGTTTGTTTGGTGTTGGTAGCTATAACGTTCTCTTATATCTAGCCTTAGAAACATCGACTGCAATTAATGTCACCCTAATTGGCGCGAGTATGCCTATTTGGATGCTATTCATTGGGGCAGTTTTTTATCAAGAGAGGCCCAATCTATTGCAACTAATTGGTGCCATCGTTTCACTTGTTGGGGTAGCGATTGTATTGACGCGAGGCGATCTTTCAACATTACTGTCGATGCAAATGGTAGTGGGTGATTTCTTCATCATGTTGGCCACAATTTTGTGGGCTTTTTATAGTTGGATGTTGAGTCGCCCAGGAGCTAGCTCTGAACGTCAATGGCCTTGGGCTCAGTTCCTAATGGCACAAGTATTTGCAGGCTTGTTATGGACCGGTTTTTTTGATGGCTTTGAGATAGCTGCTGGACATGCCTATTTAGATTTGAATCTTTGGACTGGATCTCTGATTTTGTTTATAGCAGTTGGTCCATCCTTAATTGCGTATCGATGCTGGGGTTTAGGGGTTACCGGAGCAGGGCCAACAGTCGCAGCATTCTTTGCTAATTTCATTCCCTTATTTACTGCGGTCTTATCAGCGGCAATGCTAAGCGAGCCTCCCCAGCTTTTTCATGGCTTAGCCTTTGCCTTGATTGTCACGGGGATTATTGTTTCCTCTAGGCGCTCTCAGTAGTCTTAAAGGGCCAAAAAGAGCCTTTTTCAGGGTGTTTTAGAGGGCTTACCCCAAAAAGTGCCTAAATCGGTATCATTTAGGACTCATTAAAGAAATCCCTAGGAAATTACTATGCCAGGCTTACTTCCCAACGTTGACCCAGATGGTTTATTAGAGTTCTCGGTTGTTTATACCGATCGCTCCTTAAATCACATGTCTGAAGAATTCAAACGTGTGATGGTGGACATCTCAAGCGTTCTCAAAGATGCTTACAACGCTAGCTCTGCAGTCATTGTTCCTGGTAGCGGAACCTTTGGCATGGAAGCAGTTGCCCGTCAATTTGGCAACCATAAAAAATGCCTGGTGTTGCGTAATGGCTGGTTTAGTTATCGTTGGACACAAATTTTTGATTTAGATAGTGCCTTTCAAGATATCTCGATTTTGAAAGGTCGCCAAGTGGATAACTCTGCTCAAGGCGCTTTTGAACCTGCTCCAATTGAAGAGGTAGTTGCCTTCATCAAGAAGGAAAAGCCAGCGGTTGTCTTTGCGCCGCATGTTGAAACTTCAGCAGGCATCATTCTTCCTGACGACTACCTCAAGGCCGTCGGTGAAGCAGTGCGATCCGTAGACGGTATTTTTGTGTTGGATTGCATTGCCTCTGGCGCAATGTGGGTTGATATGAAGGCATGTAATGTAGATGTGTTGATTTCAGCGCCACAAAAGGGCTGGAGCAGCTCACCTTGTTGCGCCTTGATTGCGCTGGGCGAGAGAGGCCGTGAGCGCATTGATTCTACTCAAAGCACCAGCTTCTCTATGGACTTGAAAAAGTGGTTGCAGATTATGGAGGCCTATGAAAAAGGCGGCCATGTGTATCACACCACTATGCCTACTGACGCTCTGAAGATTTTACGTAAGACTATGAAAGAAACTCAGTCCCTTGGCTTTGCAGCATTGAAAGCGAAGCAAATTGAGTTAGGCACCAAGATTCGTGATCTCTTGGTTTCTAAAGGCTACCCTTCAGTAGCGGCTAAAGGCTACCAATCTCCAGGTGTAGTCGTCAGCTTCACTAAAGATCCTGATATTCAATCTGGTAAAAAGTTCATTGCCTTAGGTTTGCAAACTGCGGCTGGCGTTCCTTTGCAGTGTGATGAGCGTTCAGACTTCCGCACTTTCCGTCTTGGCCTATTTGGTCTTGAGAAGTGGACACACGTTGATCGTACTGTGGGTCATTTTGCTGCTGCATTAGAAAAGATTACCGAGGCAGAAGCTCAGCCTGCATAAGTTTTCCACGGTAAATGCAAAGGCCATCCTAGGATGGCCTTTTCTTTTTGGTGGGGCAATACCTAGAAATGCGGCATTTATGCCAAATTTATGGGTATTATTAAATCATCAACAAACTCTTTTGGAGAATTACATGACTTCTCGTATTGTGCGTTTTAGCCTAGCCTCTCTTATGTCAGCTGCGATTGGTTTTTCTCCGATAGTAGTAATGGCTGCAGATCCTGCGCCCGCTACAGCACCTGCTACTGCACCAGCAACAACACCGGCTCCAGCCGCAGCGCCAACTGATAAGGCTGCCGAGAAAAAAGCTAAGAAGAACGCTAAGAAAGAAAAGAAAGCCGAGAAAAAAGCTAAGAAGAAATCTAAGAAAAAAGCTAAGCCTGCAGCAGCACCTGCCACTCAGTAATTCTCATCCCTCATTAGCTGAGGGCATCGGGCCTATTAAAGTCATCGGATGGTTTAGTATTCGATGACTTTTTTCTTGGATCATCATTACGCACCAATAGCCACATGGCAGCCATTACAAGACTCATGCCGCCAATCTGTATCCAAGTAATTGGTTCAGACAAAATAAAATAGCCTAAGAAAATAGTTGAGACAGGCCCCAATATTCCCGCTTGCGCAACTAGTGGAGAGCCAATACGGTTAATGGCAATCATGATGAGTAGCATTGGCACTACTGTGCATAGGCTGGCGTTTACAAGGCTCAACCAGTAAATTGCCTGAACTTGTTCAAAGATTGCGCCCGGCTGATAAATAGTAGATTGCAAAATGCTCATGACAGCTGATGCAGTACTGGCATAGACGACTAAGCGGACACTTCCGATGCGTTGAACCATCTCTCCAGAGCCAATCATATAAATGGCATAGGAGCAGGCGCTGCCAAAGACTAAGGCCATTCCCAGCCAAGCACTCACGCCAGTAGAGCTGGCATCCTGAATAAAGACAATAAACACACCGAGGTAACCTACTATCAATGCGTACCACTGTAGGCGGGAGATCGATTTGTGTAAAACAAAATACGAGATCAGCAACACAATAGTTGGTGTGAGATATAAAACAATTCTCTCAAGCCCCACAGAGATGTATTGTAATCCCAAGAAATCGATATAGCTCGATAAGAAATAACCCAAGAATCCCAAGAAAAATAACTTGGTGCGATCAAGCCAAGAGATTGGACTCATTGGTTTGCGGCGAGATTCCCACCAGTAGATTCCCCAAAATAAGGGTAGAGCCATCAACATCCGTAAGGCTAAAAGTGTTTCTGCATTGGCGCCATAAGCAAAGGCAAGCTTAACGAGAATAGCTTTACCGGAGAAGAGCATAGAACCAACTCCGGCCATCAAAATGCCATAGAGGTAGCTTCTATGTTGGTGAACTGTACTAAGGGATTGCATACTGATTTATAACAGCTTATTGAGCAAGCTTCTCATCTCTAAAATCGTTTCGGAGGGAGTTAAGCCTATGGGTCCAATCCCTTTTTTGACTAGACTGTCTGCTGCTGTTGCATGAAGCTGAACAGCAATACAAGTCGATTCCCATAAATTCAGTTGATGGCGTATGCCCTGAGCTGCAATAGCAGCAATGCTGCCTGTCAGCACGTCTCCCATTCCTCCAGTGCCCATACCGGGATTGCCTTCTTGGCACTGTAGCACTGAGTGAAGAGGTGCCGCAATTAAGGTGTGCTGACCTTTTAAGACCACAATCGATTGTGTGAGAGCGATCAATTTCTCTAGAGCACCTAAGCGATTTTCTTGAACTATTTCAGTATTGATCCCAAGTAACTGAGCGGCTTCACCAGGATGCGGGGTGATGACACTCTGCCCAGGAAATAAAGTATTACGCTTTTGTAGTGCACTCAAAAGCTCTTTAGACTCTGAAAGGAGATTCAAGGCATCGGCATCTAAGATGATGGGAATATCAGAATAGCCAAGCACACTCTGAAGCCAGTCAAAGGCTTGGTTAGATTTGCCTAGTCCTGGGCCAATGGCAATGACATCAGGTTGATGTTGTTTCAGAGTTTCACTAGGCGTCAGACTAGCTAGTCGAATCATCAGTTCAGGATCTTCCATAGAAGCCATCGCAGAAGCTGGATCAAGCATTTCTAAGATGGTCCAGCCAGCACCTAAATGTAAACAGGCATTCCCGGCAAGTAAGAGTGCGCCAGCCATACCAGGTGCGCCGCCAACTAGAACGACCTTTCCGGCATGACCTTTATGTTCTGCAGGAGCGCGCCTTAAATGTTTAGTTAATTCAAGAGCAGTCAGGTGTGCTGGGTGCGTGGTCATGACGATAGTATCGCCGCTATTCCAAGCAAATAGAAGCCTATGTTTACTCGGCTACTTTTGCGCCCTGGATGTGATGGCGTTGCATTGACTCGGCTATAAATCCAGATTGCTTCAGTTGCGCAATCACATCGCTTAAGTAGGTAGTTGTATTTTCATAATTGCTTCTTGCCTTAGGGATGCCAATGGCTTGATGAATCACCATGAAACGTCCTGGCAACATGCGCAAGTCTTGATAGCGTTTGGCGTCGCTCTCTAATTGCTGCTTAACACCAGCGGCAACATTACCAGTTCCCGCCATAAAGTCATCGACTACTGCCTGAGAACTAGTAACCCTCAAAAGCTTTGCATTTTTGATTTCACGTGTGAGGTATAGATCGTATGCACTGCCTTTACCAACGACGATTTCAGAATGGGTAGTATCCACCTCTTCGTTATTTTGCAGAGGAGAAGAGGCTTTCACCAGATAGGCCCCTTCAATTTGAATATAGGCTGGAGTGTAGCTAATATCAGCCCCACGAACAGGATCAATGGCAACAAATACGAGATCAATTTCACCGCCTTTGATTGCATCAACAGTAGCCCCTGCAGTTTTAAATGGAGTGAGCTGGATTGGTAAGCTCGTCCGCTTACCAATTTCATTAGCAATATCAATCGTTACCCCACTCAATTTTTTAGTGACAGCATCTTCATTTGCTAATAATGGATTTCCTAAATTAATGCCGACACGCAGCGTACCGCTAGGCGCAAAAAATTTTAGAGTTGCTGGATCGATCGTTTTCATGGCAGGAAATGGCTGACTAAAAATAGAATGAGAAATGCATAGAAGGGTTAGGGTGACGAGATATTTCATCAAAAAATGAGATAAAAAAACCGCGGCGGACCGCGGCTTTATTTAGGAAAAGAAGAATTACTTCTTAGCGTCAGCTGCAGGAGCTGCTGCTGGTGCAACTGGAGCAGCTGCAGGCGCATCTTTTTTAGCCTCTTCAACATGAGTAGCTTCAGCACCGTGCTTTTCGCCGCCCATATCAATGTTGCCGTCGCCTTTGAGTAATAAATAGGCGGTGGCACCAACTAATACCAGTACCATGATGATGATTGAACGATTGCTCATTGCTTTTCCTTCAGTTTGGTTGAAATTGGCTCAATATTAACCCTTCTTAGGGGCGGGGTAAATCCCGCTAATCCCTTAGAGCCAAGTAACTAGGGCTTAACTAGGTATTAATACTGAGGTATTACAGTAGGCAATCAAGACTCTCGTGCCCTAAGCACGAGGTTAAGATGAAATTACTCTTTTGTAAAAGGTTGCTACATGAGCCCAAGACTCCCCATTAATAACTCTCAAACGATTACAGACTTTTTAAGCTTGAAAGAGAGTCAACTATCCGAAGAAAGTTCGGAAGAGTCTTACAAGTTTGCTTTTGATGATGAAGCCTTCTTAGCTCGTAGAGAAACAATTGGCATTCGTTTTGAGCTGGAATTATTAAAACCAGAAATTCTGCTAAATGAACATGGTATTGATCACACTATTACCGTTTTTGGATCGACTCGTTTTGTCAGTCGTGAAAAAGCCTTAAAGATGGTAAGTGAAGCCAAGTCTCCAGAAGCAATTGCAGCCGCAAACAAAGCATTGCTGCACAGTGAATATTACGAGTCAGCACGTGAGTTCGGGGCTTTGGTAGCAAAGTACAACGCTACCCAAGACCAGAGCGTTAATAAGTTACATATTTGTACTGGCGGTGGCCCTGGAATTATGGAGGCAGCGAATCGTGGTGCTTTTGAGTCAGGCGATCAAACAATCGGTTTTAATATTAGCCTGCCAAGAGAGCAGCATCCTAACTCCTACATTAGTGAGGGACTCAGTTTTCGTTTTCACTATTTTGCCTTGCGTAAGATGCATTTCATGTTGCGGGCAAGGGCTATAGTTGCATTTCCAGGGGGCTTTGGTTCCTTTGATGAATTATTCGAAGTACTTACTTTGATGCAGACGAAAAAAGTAATTCGTTTTCCAGTCATTCTGATTGGTAAAGCCTTTTGGACCAAAATGATTCATTTTGAGGAAATGGTTGAATTCGGGGTAATTGATGAGAGTGATATGCAGGTGATTCATTTTGCTGAGACGGCGCAAGAGGCCTGGGAAATTATCCAAAACCACTATCAATTGGGTCAATAAACCGCTAACCCGCCTGTAAAATAGCCCAAAGGCTTATTTATGACTCCACAAGACGCAAGCATCATTACCTCCTTAGACCTCCCAGCTTATCTGATAGGCGGTTTAATACTCCTATTGATGATGATTTTTCATGGCTTCGTTCTCTTGCAAGTAGCTAAGCGTTATGAAGTAAAAAGTTTCCTCTATTTAGGAGAGAAAAAATACTCTGAGGTAGCACTGTGCTTTTACATCAGCGTATTCTGCTTATTCTTAGTTCATATCACTGAAATCATTTTCTGGGGTATTGCTATTTATGCCCTGAAATTACTTCCAGCGCTTGGACAAAGCATTCTATTTAGTGGCAGTACTTATACGGCTATGGGATTCATGGAGGATAGTTTGCCCGCAGGTTGGAAAATGCTGGCAATCATCATTGCTTTCTCGGGGATGTTTGCATTTGCCTGGACCGCTTCAGTCATGATTTCAATGACGAGAAATTTTCGTCAGGCCTATACCAAACTCCATATGGAAAAACTCAATATTTCTTCTGAAATCATTGATCGTTTTAAATAAGGTATGAGTAAAACATGGGATGCCATCATTATTGGTGGCGGTGCTGCAGGCTTGTTTTGTGCTGGAGTTGCAGGCCAAAGAGGTAAAAAGGTGTTGGTCTTAGATCACGCCCCGGTCCTGGGTGAGAAGATCCGGATTAGTGGTGGAGGGCGCTGCAATTTCACTAATTTGCATAGCAGTCCTGCGAACTTCTTATCGCTTAATCCCCATTTTGTAAAAAGTGCTCTAGCAAAATATTCCTCGCAGGAATTCATCAAGCTGGTTAGCTCTTACGGCATTGACTATCACGAGAAGCATCAGGGGCAATTGTTCTGTGATGACTCTGCTATACAGATTATTGAGTTATTAATGGCTGAGTGCGCTAAGGGTAATGTCAGCATTCGTCATCCTACGATGGTTGAATCAATTGCACAAGTTGGCCAAGATTGGATGGTGCACACCAATGCCGGTATTGAAAAAACAAAAGCAGTGGTCATGGCAACGGGTGGTTTACCCGTTCCTGCGATTGGTGCGACAGCATATTCTTTGGATATCGCTCAGCAGTTTGGCTTGACAGTAGTAGAGCCAAGACCAGCTTTAGTACCACTTTCATTTACTGCCGAAACTTTTGGCAATCTCAATGATTTGGCTGGCCTAAGTGTGCCCGTCAGAATAGCTGCGGGTTCAAAA
>Ga0208376_1000714_pt1 | contig 10067 bp, 7 predicted proteins | sample CryBogmetaGMA25M_FD_184548 | JGI IMG/M metagenome (GOLD analysis project Ga0208376, IMG submission 184548) | Freshwater microbial communities from Crystal Bog, Wisconsin, USA - MA2.5M (SPAdes) | ecosystem: Environmental > Aquatic > Freshwater > Lake | place: Crystal Bog, Wisconsin, USA...
TTTACTTTTTGTAAAAAATTTGTATAAAATATATTAATCAATGATAAAGAACCATGCACATAATATATGAATAGCACTTTAGTTTGCAAATCTAAATCTATCGTTCCATCGGGAGTTGAGGGGGCTAATAAATTAGTTATGCCTTTACTTGATGACAGAAAAGTCTCCTTAAGTTTTAATATTGAAGATTGTAAAAGAACAAATTTAAACGTGCTTGAAGAAGATGCAATTGACCAAGTACTAAACCGATCCCTTGGATTTGTTAAAGAAGGCACTTTGGCTGAAAAAAGAGAAATATTATTGGAAACAAACAAACCCTATACCTTAAATAGTTATATGGATAATTTAAATTCTATAGACAAAATTTATTTAACGAATTTACTTCAGAGTTTAAATTGTATGACAGGGTTAGAGTTTGATATAGTAGATAAGTTTGACTATATTAACATTCCCTCTAAATATAAAATTTCCGCCTGCTCAACTATAAACCACACTCTAAAAAAAACCCTCAATCAAGTGGCGCGAATATTTCTCTCTTTAGAAGATCAACCAACAGAATGCTTAATACTCATAGATGACGCAATCGGTGACGGGGAAGCCTTTTCACAGGATAGGCAGAATTCCCTTGGACATGAGCTCCTTCATTGCCTAGGGCTTAATCACCCATCCTATCCTTCATTACGTTATAATCTTCGCCATAGAAGCATTATGGAAGATATCTCACCGATTGCAGAAAAATGCGCCGCAACCACGCCAACTCAAGATAAGTTGTTCGCATGCAGAAAGGCGCCAACTAACCCCACATCAGAAGATGTATGTAAGCTCATAGAATTATACGGAAGCTCTAGGAATGATTCGGCAGTTTGTGATGCTATCAGAGAAGATTTTGCCAATCAATTTTCTAATGTAATTTTAGAAACTCCAGGTTCTATAAATATTATTCAACCTGATCTTTAATCTGCTCAGAACCAAACAAAATTCTTCCCAATCTAACTTCTGTTGAACCGTATTCTATTGCCTGACGAAAATCATCACTCATGCCCATACTGACTTCCTGCAAATTGGCTTTATCTGAGAGAAGTTTTAAATTTTTAAAATATGGCATAGGATCAACAGCAAGCGGAGCAATCCCCATAACGCCGGTGATATTTAGCGATAATTCTCGGCAGTGATTAATAAGCCCAGGCGCATCTTCTATACTTACTCCACTCTTTTGAGGTTCATTGCCAATATTTACTTGTATAAAAAACTCTTTTTCGGCAGGAACTTTAACCTCTTTAGCGATAATTTTAGCTAATTTGAAACTATCGATAGTTTCAATGACATCAAATAGAGTAAGTGCTTTTTTGACTTTATTGCTCTGCAAATGCCCGATTAAATGAAGCTTAATATGGGGGAAGCGAATTTTTAGATCAGGCCATTTTTGCTCAGCTTCCTGAATTCTATTTTCAGCAAAATAGACTTGACCTCGATGGATTAACGCCTCAATCTCCTCCTGACTTTTCCCCTTAGTTACGGCAACCAGCTTAACATGTGCTGGGATCTCATTATTTAATGATTCTATGATATTAGACATTCGTTATAAATTTTGTTACCATGGAAGCTGAATAATAGCCGATGGAGGCAAATTCCTCAAATGAAAAATAACGTGATATCAGTTATCGGAGGCTCGGGTTTTTTAGGTAGCTATATTGTTAATGAGTTACTTAAGAATGATTACGTGGTGCAGGTAATATCAAGATCTCCTAAGGATTCTGAATATTTAAAAACCTCAGGTAAAGTTGGCAATCTTATATTCACAAAATGTGATATCAGAGATTATGAAGCACTCAAATTGGCGCTGTCTAATTCCTCTGCAGTAATCAATGCTGTGGGGATTTTATTCGAAGGCAAGAATCAAACTTTTACTAAAATTCACCACGAAGGCGCAAAGAATGTAGCAAGAGCTGCTGTTGCTAATAAAATAACCAAGCTAATTCATATTTCAGCCCTTAATGTTAACAAATCTTCTAACTCAGCTTATGCCAAAACAAAACTTGCTGGCGAGAACGAAATCCTTAGCATATTTCCTTTAGCCAACATAATTAGACCAGGTTTAATTTTTGGTTATGAAGATAATTTTTTCAACCAATTTGCGCAAATGGCAAACTTATCATTTTTCTTACCGCTAATTGGCGGTGGCAAGACAAAATTTCAACCCGTCTGCGTACTCGATATAGCAAAATCTGTGGCTTTGCTGCTTGAGTGCAAAAATGATAAAGCTAAAATCTATGAATTTGCCGGTCCTAAAATTTATAGTTTTAAGGAATTACTTGAATTTATCTTGTCCTCAATCGGTAAAAAACGTATATTGCTGCCAATACCATTTTTTGCGGCAAAAATTATGGCTGTTTTATTAAATATATTGCCCTGCAACATTATTTCTTTAGATCAGGTTAGGTTGCTTGAATATGATAATGTAATTGAAACAGAAAAAGATATTCTAACTTTTAAAGATTTGAAAATTGCACCAATAGCCATAGAAGATTTTGTGCCAAAATATTTACAGAGATACAAATAAATGCATAGATTATCATTTTTCTTAGTTTTACTTCTTCTACTTTCTTCATGTGCTACCCAGAATATGGCCCCTATAGAGTATAAAGGCGAGCAAGCATTTAGCATTGATAGTGATATTTGGGCAGGAAAAATAGAAGAAGATATGCCCAGCGGCAACCATATATTCGCTAAACCTGGTGAGACAATTTATTCAATAGCAAATAAGCATAATGTATTATTCAAAGATATAGCTTCAGCTAATCATTTGAAATCACCCTATACAATTAGCCCAGGACAAAAAATCATTATACCTCAATCCGAGACGCATAAAGTTGCAGCGAATGAAACCTTAACTGGTATTGCTAGAGAGAATAATATTTCCGAAGATGACCTTGCTTTGATGAATGATCTACAAAAATCCCAAATTGTTAAGCCGGAACAAAAAATTAAAGTAGCGCAAGATGATGATGAGGAGGAATATGAAGCTGTTACAGTAAAGCCTAAAAGAAAAGAAGTTGTTCTTAGTGGCAAAGCTGGATCTGACGAAAATCCGCCTAATAATTCAAAGCAAATAAAAATAGTTAATCCTAAAATAAAATTTATCTGGCCAGTTCACGGCAAAATCATAGCCGGCTTTGGACCTCAAGCTAGTGGTATTAAAAATGATGGTATAAATATTACTGCTAATGAGGGGGCACTAGTTCGCGCATCAGCGAAAGGGAAAGTAATTTACAGCAGTAATGAACTTGGGAAATACGGAAATCTGGTTATTATAAAGCATGATAATGGGTGGTTCTCTGCCTATGCTCATCTTCGAGAAATGACTGTAGAGAAAGGCGACCTAGTTTCTTCGGGCGAAACAATCGCAAAAATTGGTAAAACAGGAAATGTGCAAACCGCGCAGCTTCATTTCGCACTTAGAAGTGGAAAAAATCCTGTAGACCCTCTGCGTTTTTTACCAAAAAAAATTGATACAGAATAATTTGCATCATGAATAACGATTCATCATTCTATTTATTTCAGAGGCTATTTGGTGATCATATAAAACTTTATTCTAAAAAGATTATCTGGGCTATACTATTTATGATAATAGTGGCAGCCGCTAATGCTACCCATGTCTATATGATTAAGCCTATATTGGATGAGATTTTTTTTAAGCATGATAGCACTATGCTTGCTATTATACCCTGCCTTGTAATTCTCATAGCCATCATCAAGGCTGTTTGCTCTTATTACCAAAATTATTATATGAAATTTGTTGGGCAACGCATAATAACCGATATTCAAACAAGACTTTATCAGCATCTCGTCAAATCAGATATAGGATATTTAAATGCCTCATCGTCAGGTATCTTAATTTCAAAATTCACCAATGATATCTCCATGCTAAGAAATTCTATGACTAATTTCTTAACTGGCATTGTCAAAGAATTATTCACCCTTATTTTTCTAATCGGGGTAATGGTATCGCTTAGCCTTACCTTATCAATTATTACCTTTGTAGTTTTTCCATTAGCCATCTTCCCAATTATAAAAATGGGCAGAAAAATGCGTAGAATTTCAACAAAAACACAAGAAGAGCTGGGAAATTACACAGCAAAACTCGATGATACATTTCAAACTATTAAGATCGTAAAATCTTTTCTGCGCGAAGATTATGAGATAAATAAGGCAAAGAATATGCTGGAAAGTATATTTTCCCTTTATGTAAAAGCCATCAAAGCTGAGTCTTTATCTTCTCCTATTATGGAAATATTGAGTGGGATCGCTGTCGCTGCTGTAGTTTGGTATGGAGGACTTCAAGTAGTTAATGGCTCTACTAGCCCAGGAAGCTTCTTTGTATTTATCTCATCTTTCATTGCAGCTTATAAACCTATCAAGTGCCTCGCTGATTTAAACAGCAATCTTCAGCAAGGTCTTTCTTCAGCAAAAAGATTATTTACTATCCTCGATGAAAATCCCAAAATTACCGATCTTGAAGGTAGCTCGCCTCTATCTAATATTGACGGAGCTATTGAAGTTAGCCATGTTAAATTTAGTTATACGGAAAGCGATCAGGGTCTTGATAATGTATCATTAAAAATTAAACCTGGGGAAACTATTGCCTTTGTTGGGAAATCAGGCAGTGGCAAGTCAACAATTTTAAATTTGTTGCTAAGATTTTATGAATCAAATGAGGGTACTATTTCAATTGATGGACATAATATTTTCTACATAACCCTAGAATCTCTGCGAGAAAATATTTCTTATGTTTCACAAGAAGTAATGTTATTCGATAATAGCATTGCAGCGAATATTGAGTATGGCCTTCTTGGGGCAACTAAAGAACAAGTGATTGCCGCAGCAAAAGCTGCCGATGCTCATGATTTTATTAAAAACTTACCAAATGGTTATGATACTTTGATCGGACAAAATGGCCATAAACTTTCAGGCGGTCAAAAACAAAGAATTTCTATTGCCAGAGCGCTCATCAAAAATGCACCTATTTTGATCTTTGATGAAGCAACTTCATCCTTGGATAATATTTCTGAAAGAGAAATTTTTAATAATCTCAAGAAAATAAGGCATGGTAAAACTAATATAATTGTTGCTCACAGACTTTCGACCATTATCGACGCCGACGAGATAATTGTTTTTAAAAATGGCAAGATAGCGCAAAAAGGTACACATATTGATTTGCTTAAGGACGGTGGGGAATATGCAAAACTCTATCAAGCAAGTTTAGAAAGTGAGAATTGATTTCAGCACTCATAAGTTGAATAATTAAATATTAAATTCTACCTATTTCCTCTATAATCATATTTTTATGATCAGCACAGTGCCAAGAAATTATATATTAATTCTGCATCAATATTGAGTTAAGAATCTATGAATAGAGCAAATCTAGAATCTACTCTAGTAATTTCAACCGAAACGGACATAACCTATCAAGCGAGTCTTACAGCAGAAGCAATAATAGCAGAAAATGTTCAATCTGTAATAGAGTCCAGTCCGGATGTATTGCGGGAAATTAATCCACAATTGCTTCATCACAGAATCGCAGACATTATAGATTCTGAAACCAGAGGTTATAGCGATGAAATACTAGCACTACCATCTGGCATAAACGAACCAAGACCTCCATCCCCACTTCACAATGAAATACTTTCCGCCCCTCCTAGGGCTACTAATAACTACGATGAAATACTTCCCGCTCCTCCTAAGACTATTAACTACAATGAAGCTTTTTCTAATATTATCTTTAGTTTCAAAGTCACAGATACAGTTGTAGATTTTGTAAAATTAGTCATAGAGCCAACTAGCCATAATTTCTATCAATTAACCATAAGTGCTACAATTTTACATAGCACGATAGTTAATTTTAATTACGTATCTTTTACCATCAGCACAGGAATTATAGCCAAAGAAATTTATGAAGGTAAGTATCAAAAAGCATTAGAACATACAGTTTATATCTCATTACCTTACATTGCTTTTGCAAGTGGAACAGAACCTTCCTTAAGTTATTTATTTCTTACACCTGTGGCAGTATACAGCGGAGTTAATACTATTGTTAAATTAGCGTCTCTGATTGAGTGCTTTAATAGCTTAAAAATCCTTCAAGCTTACTGTGATATCTCTGATTACCTTGCACAAACACCCCTGGCTCTTGTCTATGATTTTGGTAAATTTGAAGATGTTTGCCACGCTGGCAACATGATTGCCATTTAAAATCATAATACTAATCCTCTAACTAAATCTAGTGGCTTCATAAGGTGGTTTTGTCAGGTTCTGTTTCTTGATTTTTTGATTTATAAAGAGGTACCATCCATTTCTAAAAGCGATTAATATAACTAAAACATACTGGTATAACAAAAAGACTAAGCGCAGTTGATGTTAATAGACCACCGACAACTGCAATTGCCATTGGTTGACGGAAGCTAGAATCACCACCAAAACCGAGTGCTATTGGCATCATTCCGGCAATCATTGCAACAGTAGTCATCAAAATTGGCCGAGATCGTTTGTGACATGCATCAATCAAAGCATCATACTCTGATAAACCATGCTTTCTTATTGCCTCTATGGTATATTCTACAAGCAAAATAGAATTTTTTGTAACAACTCCGAGCAGCAATACTACTCCTATCATAGATGGCAGGCTCATTTGCTGCCCAGTTATTAATAATGCTATAATACATCCTCCAATTGACAGTGGTAACGCAGCTAAAATAGTAATTGGTTGAAAAAAATCTTCGAATAGCAATATCAATACACAAAATACACATACTATGCCGATAGTAATCGCCACGGAAAATCCTGTAAATAATTCGGCCATTATTTCTGCATCACCAAAATCTATCAGCTTAACATTGATAGGCATATTTTTAACTGAAGGCAATTTGTAAACTTTCTCTAGTACCTCACCAAGTGGAATACCAGCGAGATCACCAGATATTATAATATATCTATTCTGGTCAAAACGATTAATTTGAGATGGTCCACTACCTATTTTTATATCAGCAACTTCCTGTAAAGATGTTGTTACACCAGTCTTAGTTTGAATCTTCATCGAAGAGATAGTATTTAGATCTTTACGAAAAATTTCTGCAATCCTCGCCCTAATATATACCTGCCTATTATCAAGATTAATTTTTGACAAATTAACATCAAAATCTCCTGACGTAGCTATCCGCACTGTATTGCCAATATTTGCTGTGGTAATACCAAGATTAGCAACAATCTCACGTCTTGGCATGATGATAATTTCTTGTCTCTGCATCGAAGCTGTTGAGCTTACATTTTTGAGAAGTCCAATTGATCTGATCTCATTTTCTATTTTTTCTGACGTGCTATTTAGCATTAATATGTTATCACTCGACAAGATAAGTTGCATGTTTTCTCCAACCCCACCGCTGCTTAAAGAAAATCTTATGCCTGCAACCTCAGAAAGGACTTTTCGAATTTTGTTATCTATTTTGAGCTGACTTGCTCTTTCTGCCCTAGGTTTTAATTTAGCAATAATATTTCCCTTCCTTGGTTCACCGAGGCTTACTTGCCCCATCACAGCTGTAGCATTACCTATATCTGTGAAAACTTCTACAATTTCATTAATTGGTGTAAGCTTTGCCCTAATTAATTCTGCAGCTTTCCTTGATTCTTCTAGAGTACTTCCAGGTGGCAATTCAAAATTGATCACTGTGTAACCTCTATCAGACGCGGGCAGGAAACCTTTTGGTAATAATCCAATAATACATATTGAAAAGATACAGAATGCTAAAGCCGAAATAATTGTGGTTTTCGGCTTGGAAAGACAAAGTGACACTGCTTTTAAATAATATGTTGTAATTTTTCCATCTAAATTTTCTGGGGTCGCACTAGGACGTAAAAATTTTACTGCCATAACAGGGGTTATTAGCCTTGCTACTAAAAGAGAGATAGCAATTGAAATTACAATAGTCCATCCAAATTGACTAAAAAATAGCCCAGGTACACCACTCATAAAAGAGGTAGGAAGAAAAACAACAATTAACGTAAAGGTAGTAGCAATTACAGCGAGGGCAATCTCATTTACTGCGTCTTCTGCTGCTTGTAGAATGGTTTTACCCATTTGTTTATGACGAACAATATTTTCAATTTCTACAATAGCATCATCAACAAGAATCCCCACGACAACTGCTTGAGATAGAAGAGTAATGGTATTTAGTGTATATCCTGCCCAATACATAAAAGCAAATGACGGAATGATTGACAAAGGAAGTGCAGTAGCAGCAATCATTGTGGCCCTCCAATCCTTAAGAAAAAACCACACAACTATAATTGCTAAAACTGCCCCTTCATAAAGCATATGCATTGAAGCATGATATTGTTCAAATGTATAATCTACTGTGTTATGTACTTCTTTGATTACAAGATCTGGATAGAGTCTTGCTATTTCTTCAACTATTTGTTTAACATGAAGATAGATATCATCTTCCCCATAGCCTTTGGATTTAAATATCTTAAAGCCTACAGAGTTTTTACCATTAAGTAACGAAAGGGCCGAACGTTCTTCAAAATCATCAACTATATTGGCAATTTGATCTAATCTAATAGATTTACCATTTTGCAGTGCTATCGGTATATGTCTTATTTCGCTTGCTTGCCTAATAGTGCCAATTGTCCTAACTATTTGTTTACCTTCATTAATATTTGCACTCCCCCCTGAAGATTCTGTTTGCACTTGCTTTAGGGCTTGTGATACTTCTGCTACTGTAATACCCAAACTATCTATTTTTATAGGATCTATTTCAATGCGAATTTCTCTATCAACTCCACCTATTCTCTCAAACTTTCCTACCCCTTTTACGGTAAGAATCTTTTTTTGTACAAAGTCATCAATCAGCCAAGAGATCTCTTCTTCTGTCCTTGAAGGCGAAGAGGCAGCATAAGTTACCAAAGCATCTACACCAACATGTACGGCACTAATTGAGGGAGATTGAAGATCCATAGGCAACTGTCCAATAATACTATCTACCTTATCTTTAGTTTCAATTAATGCGTCAGAGAGAGATTTATCAAGGTAAAATTCAACCTTTATTGTAACAAGACTATCTGTAATAGTTGTGGTTAGATGTTTTAATCCAGAGATAGTAGCGAGTGTGTTTTCAACTTTACGGGCAACTTCATTTTCTAGTTGAGAAGGCGAGGCTCCTGGCAGAGTGAGATTGACCACAACAGTAGGCAAATCAATGTCAGGCATACTCTGAACTGGTAACTTCTTAAAGGCAAATAGACCCGCAAAGGTCATTATGATAAATAACAAAACAGCTGGTATCGGCTTATGGATAGACCATGTTGCTATATTCATTGTCAGCCCTGCTTAGGTTTAGTGATTTTATTAGTTACCTGGACTAAATCTCCATCTAACAAGAAACCGGCCCCTTGTCCAGCAATCTCCTGATTCTCCTTAATTCCTTCAATAATTTCAATTTTAGCATCTTTAGATCTCCCAGTTATAACTTTTTGCATAGCTACCTTAGAAGAATCTCCCTCACTTACCAACCTAAACACATAGCTGTTGCCATCCTTTATAATCACTGCTTGAGTAGGAACAACTATTGCTCTACTGATACTCAAATTGATTACACCACTCAGGTACATTCCTGCCTTAGCTTTAGTATTTACATCTATGTCAGCATATACAATCGCCATCCGTGAATTGATATCAAGAGATGGAGATACTTGCCTAACTTTTGCTGAAGCAGTACCCCCATCAGACAATTTTAATTCAATTATTTGCCCAGGTTTGACAAGCGTTAATTGAGCAGAACTTAGCTCCCCTCTCCACTCAAGCTTATTATCTAAAATGATGCGAAATAATTCCATGCCATAATTAGGCACAGCCCCAAGACTAGCTGCTCTTGAATTAACTATTCCATCTCCTGGGGATTTCACAATTGCATAATCAAGCGAGAGCTTTTTGATATTTAAATTTGCAAGGGCCACTTCTGCTTGACTTATGTAAGTCTCAATTTCCTGATTACTTAGTGCGCCAGACCCCCTCAAGC
>Ga0208376_1000720_pt1 | contig 10051 bp, 4 predicted proteins | sample CryBogmetaGMA25M_FD_184548 | JGI IMG/M metagenome (GOLD analysis project Ga0208376, IMG submission 184548) | Freshwater microbial communities from Crystal Bog, Wisconsin, USA - MA2.5M (SPAdes) | ecosystem: Environmental > Aquatic > Freshwater > Lake | place: Crystal Bog, Wisconsin, USA...
GCCTCCTGTCTTCCGCTCCCACAGCCGGTAACAGACCACCTGGAGCTGTACGGGCTCGATACTCTGGCCCAGCACCGTCTCGCTGCTGCCGTCAGGTCGCTGTACGCTGGTCTGACGTAGGTCGTCCACCAGCCGGGTCGCCGCCGCGTCGCTGAAGTCACCACCCATCGCCCGCGCTGGCCCCTGCATCGCTTGACCAGCCTGCTCTGGGTCGAGCAGATCCAGTCGGTAGGTGGTGGCGAGGCGGGTGGGAATGGGTAGCAGGAAGGGCTTGAGCGCCCCCAGGTAATCTTCGCGCAGGACAAACAGCGCCCAGCGGCGCGGGTTTTCCAGCAGCGCACCTACCTCGGAAACAAATACATTCTTAGCGTCGCGGTCGGCGGGGTCGGCACTCAGGAGTTCCTCGAACTGGTCGAAGATCAGCACCTCCTCGCCACCGTCAGGGGCCGGGTTACGGGCTAGGTAATCGCTCAGGCTGAGGGTGGATAACTCCTCGATGGTCAGCCGCTCGGCGGGTAGGCGGCCCTCGTCGAGGCTCAGCAAAGTTGCCACGCGGAAGCGGTTTGTCCCCACTCCCACCGCCGCATCCAGGCCCACCCGGATGACCGGGCGCACCAGGAAGTCGCGCCCACGTAGGCGCGGGATGAGTCCGGCGCGCACCAGCGAACTCTTACCCGCCCCGGACGGTGCGTGCAACAGCACCAGCCGCCGGGCCAGCAGCAGGTGGAAGAGCTTCTCGCGTTCGCGCTCACGCCCGAAGAAGCGAGATGCCTCGTCCTCCTCAAAGGCCCGTGGGCCGACATAGGGATTTGTGGGGCGCTCGTCGAGTTGACTCATCGTGGTGCCTTCGGGATGCGGAGGCCGCCAATAAACACGTCCTCTGCGGTCTCAACGATCCCGCCCCCGGCCTGCGCGGGTGGCAGCGGCACACCCAGTTTCTTTGCCACACGGGGGAATAGCTCGCGCAAGAAATCCTCGGCGCTGCCCCAGTAGATGCTGATATTGGTCTGGTACTGGAGCGCACTGGCCGTGCCAAAGTAGGTCTTGAGATATTCGCGGGCAGCCTGCGGGTTGAGCGACGTACCCTCCTGCGGGTCAATCTGCACCGCGACGTGGGTGTAGCGCCGGCGGAGTTCCGACCCTGCTAGATTCATCACGCTCTGGAAGAGAACCCGGAAGTTCCAATCATCCAGACGGAATCCCAGGAAGAGCAGCGCGGTGTCCACCAGGGCACTGGCAACCTCCTCGGGCAAGAGATCCTGGTTGCGGGTGACGCCGATCAGGTAGCGGAAGTAGTCGTCCTCGGTCAGCACCAGCGACTCAGGGTCGTTGAGGCGTCCGAAGAGATGGTAGACTAGCGGACGCTCCGGCGTGGGCGGATCGAGCCGCGCCTGCCGCAGTTCGCCGTGACGATTCCAGGGGCAGATCTGGAGTTGGGGAGCCTTCCCCGCCTCGCGCAGAGCGTCGGCGAGCAAGCGGTCAGGCGTGGCGCACAGGAAGATCGGCAGAGGCAAACCGGCGAGGATGCGGTACATATCCTGAGGCTGGTGCGCCCGCCACTCGGCACCCACAGCGGCAAGCTGATCATCAAGCATCCCCGCAGGCAGACCTGCGGCACTGACGCGGGTGGTCAGGTTAGCGCGCAAAGCCGCCTCCAGTTCGTCGCGCATGAAATGGACATCCGCGTTTACCGCGAGGTACTGCGCCACCTGGGGCAGGTCGTCGCGGGCGAAGGGAGCCAGGGGAAAATGATGCTGCGCGGCGAGGCTACGGGCCACATCGCGGGTTGAGCCAATCAGACGGTCGAGCAGACCCGGGCCAAGAATGGGCGTGCAGCGACCCTGGGCGATACTGTGAACGAGGGTCGGCCACTTCTTGAAATCATCGTCCTCGAAACCAGGCTCATACCAAATCCGACCGCTGCGCAGGCGGGTGAAGAGGGCCGGTACCCACCAATCGGGCCGGTTGGCAATTGTTTGACGAGCAGCGGCCAGGGCGCGATCAATCCGCCCGTCGCGGTGCAATTCCTGAAAAAAGGCCGGTGCGAAGGCGGTATTTGTCGCGATGCTGAGTGGCCCCTGCATCGCGATCACCGCAGGAATACCGGCGGTCGCCAACCGTGGGCCGAGGGATGCCAAGGCATCGCGGCTGCCGTCACCGGCGCTCTGACAACTGGATAGGAGGATGAGGCGCGGGCGAATAGGCAAATCGGCGATGCGGGCCACGATATCCGCACCGGGGATGCAGGCTACCTGGCCCTTCCCATCATCATCATCGAGAAAGAGCCACGGTTCGCCATCCACCATCTTCCCGTGGGCCACCAAATACAGGATGTCGTAGCCATCGCGCAAATGGCGGATGAGTGTTGGCAGACTAGTCTGGCCCGATGCGGCCAGCACAGTGGTGGGAATCTGAATCTTTTTCAGGCCGGTGATCGCTGCCCGTTGCTCGACGTCCGCATCAATGTGCGCCAGATTGAAGCGATCTAACCCGGCGGGTGCCGCAATCACCACGAGGGCACGCAGATCGCCCTTGGCGCGCAGCGTCACCGGCTGCCAGTCGGCGCTGCCCAGGGCGCGGGTGAGCAGAATCTGCTCGCTGAGGGCGAGGGGTTGGTCGGTCTGTGGATCGCGCAGAGTCTCCCAGCGGATGGCGTGCAATTCGGGGGCGTCAGGGGCAATTGCCAGACGCAGGCGCAGCGACATCCGTTGGCTCTGGGCCGCAGCGTGGCACTTGGCGAATTCGGTGGCGAGGGTTGGATCTCCCAGGAGCATCTCCGTCAGCGCCTGCCCGTAGCCTACCGGATCGAGTGCCATCTCCCGGAGCCGATCCATCTCAAAGGTAACGCAGACGGACTGTTGACCAAGCGGGCGCACATCGGCCTCGCTGCCGGGATGGCTGAAGACGAGGTCAACCGTGTAGCGCACGGCGTCCTTGCGGCGCAGGCTGAGTTCTAGGTCGGCAGGGTCGTTCACAATGTTCCCTCGTCACTCTCCCGTACCAGAGGTGTCACCGGTAAGTATAGCGGATGCGATTCAGGAAGGGGACATAGGGGTGAGGAGGAAGAGGATCGTGTGTGCCGACCGATCCGTTTCCTGACTATTCGCCCCTGGACGGCTTCCTCGCCGACCTCGCCGACCGTCCGTTCCGCCTCGCTCCATCAGATTGATGAGTACGTCCTGTGACCATTCCCGCCGACACGCAGGTGGATGCTGATCTCGATATCGACAGGAGGGGACATGACACACTTGGTACGGATGCCTCGTGATGATGCATCATCATACGCGACTCGATTGCCACGTGCAATTCTACATCCTCCAGGCGAAGGGCTGGGATCGGCCAGTACTTTTTTTCGTCCACGGGCATATCGCAGTCCTACGAAGGGTGTAAGGGTTGAGATACGATGGGAAGCGCTACCACCTGCCGTCCCACGGCTGCGAGTTCGAACCAGTCGAAGTTGCCCACGGTGCCGACCGACCCGTTGCGATCAAGCTGGAGGGTGATCACGTGTCGGCCTGGCTCCAGGACGATGTCGGGGAGCCTCTGTGTGATCCAGTTACTCCAGCCGCCGGTATCGGGGATTGTCATCGGCCCGCTTACGTTGTTTCCGTCCACCTCCACATGAAAGTCGCCGCCGGGGCCGAGCGATGCCACCTGCACCGATAGGTTGTCGTGCGTGGCATACGGTGTCTCGACGGTGTAGCGCAGCCACTCGCCCGCAGAGGCGTAGGCGAGGTAGGTGGCACCACCCGCCGTCTGAAGGTCAACGCCTTCGCCGGGTCGGTAGATCAAATTATGGTTCGTCGGGTCGAGATCGTGGTAGGCCAGACCTTCGCCGCCACGGTCGAAGTTCTCGGCCTCAATCCGCGTGTAGACACTGGTGTTCAGCGACCGATAGGGCTGACTGGTGAGGGGCAGCATCCAGAGCGCCGGGCCGTTGACGCCATCGTTGGCGCTGAAGAAGAGGCGGGCTGCTGCGAAGGTCATGTCGGCAGGGTTGGCGCTCTGTGTTCCGGGGGCCATATCCAGCACCATGCGTGTCCCATCGCGATCACTGACCCACAGTTCGGTGCCGTAGTCTGGGCTCCAGGCGCTCAGGAAGAGCTGCCCGTTGATGGGGGTGAGATGGGCGGGCAGGCTGCTCGCCGGGCCGGGGTTGATGTCGGCAACGAGGGTCGTGCCGGTCGTGGTACCGTCACTCACCCACAGCTCGCGTCCGTGATCAGGGTCGGCAGCACTGAAGAAGAGCCGACCGTCAACACTGCTCATCCCCATAGGCGTGGCGTCGGCAAAGCCAGGCCAAATGTCCTTGACGATGTGGGTTCCGGCGGTCGTGCTGTCGCTCGTCCAGAGTTCATGTCCGTGGACGCCGTCATCGGTGGTGAAGAAGAGCCGCGTGCCCACGACGATTGAGGAGAAAATGTCAGGGATCGTCGGTGTCAGGAGTACGGTGCCCGCTGGCGTGCCGTCGCTTGACCAGAGTCTCCAGATGCCATCTCGGCGGGCGGTGAAAAAAAGCCTACCACCCGCGTTCAGGAGCAAGTTCACGTTCGGCCCATCACAGCCGCGACCACATACGATTGGGTCGAAGCTGTACATCTGCCGGGTGCCTGCCGTTGTGCCGTCGCTTGCCCAGAGCGCGCAGGAGCGTTCATCGCAGCGTGCAGAAAAGATTGTGGTGTCGGCCACGAGCAGCGCGCCCGCCCCGCTCGATTGAATAAGCGTCGTACCTGCCGGTGTGCCGTCGCTCCTCCAGAGCTGTCCATCGGCACTCAACGCCAGACCGTCGGCGAAGGGTTGCAGATCCTCGATGCGATTGAACCCACCTCTCACGAGCGTGGTTCCCGCCAACGTACCGTCACTCCTCCAGAGCGCCGCGCCACCCGCGCTATCTCTGTCAACAAAGAAGAGCGTAGTGCCGAGAGGAACCAGCAACGTGATCGGATGGGCGGGTAGTCCGCCCACCAGCTCCCGCGTTCCGGCTGGGGTGCCATCGCTCACCCAGAGCGTACGGTTATCCGTCCACGGTGAGCTAGGATCCGGCACGGCATTAGCGGCAAAGAAGAGCGAGTCGCCAACCCGTGTCAGATAGCCAATCGGCAGACTCCCCGACACCCCCATCAACTTCTGCGTCCCGGCTGAGGTGCTGTCGCTCACCCACAGATCAGATCCCGTCAATCCATCAACAAAGAAGAGTTTCTTGCCGACAGCCTGCGGCTCACGAATCACCAAGGAGGACGACAGATTTTCCGGTACCGTAAGATCGACCGTTCCCCCGAGAGTGCCGTCGGTTCTGATCAGGACGCAGCCATCAGTATCGTGGCAGGTGCGGAAGAAGCCAGTGTTGTTGGCCACACCCAGCAGATTGAGCATGGCGCTCGGTTGAACCTCTCGGAGCAGCTTCGTGTTGGCAGCGGTGCCGTCGCTTCCCCAAATCTGGCATGTGGCTGCGGACTCGCAGTGCCCAAAGAGGAGATGTCCGGCGACGCTCAGTGACTCCAGGGCGTGGATGTTGCTCACCGCACCGTTAAGCAGGGTGACCATCAGCGTTCCGTTCGGGGTGCCGTTACTCTGCCAGAGCGTGGCCTGACCATGACCATCATCGGTGACAAAAAAGAGCGTGCCGCTCACGTCGGTCAGCGGGCTTACCCCTACGCTCGCAGTGAACTGTTTGAGGAGTACCGTCCCAGCGGCAGTGCCGTCGCTCTTCCAGAGCGCGTAGCCGCTGTTGTTGGAGAGCAGGAAGACGAAATCTCCGTTCGTCATCGTCAGATAGGAGTCGACATTCCCGGCTATCGGGAACTCTTTGATCAGTGTCGTTCCGGCGATGCTGCCATCACTGCCCCAAAGCTGTGTCAGTCTGCTATCGGGGTTGCTGTCGAAGAACATCGCGATGCCGTTAGCCGCAGTCAGGATCGCTAAGGAGTTGTTTCTGTGAGTGAGCTGGATGGTTCCGGTGGCGGTGCCGTCGCTGCGCCAGAGACCCTCCGCGCTCCAGAAGAACAGGGTGCGCCCCACCGCTGTCAGATCTCGTATCGGGTTGTTGCTGAGCGGAGAGAAGGACGGATCCGCCAATGTCAAAGTGGCCACCGGCACGGTGCTGGTCTCGGTACCAGTGCTTTTCCAAAGTGTGCCAGTGGCACCATTCTGATCATAGACCTTGAAAAAGAGCGTACCAGCAACGTTCGTTAGCTCGGTGGGATAGGGCTGGGCATAAGGATTCGTGCTTATGGCGTTGATGATCTTGACCACGTACGTGCCTGCGGTCGTACCATCACTCGCCCAGAGCTGTTGCCCGTGGACACCGTCATTTGCCACGAAGAAGACCAGGCTACCCACCACAACCATCACGCGGGTAGTCTGATACTGATAAGGATAGAGAGCGGATGCCGTGCCAGGGAAGATGTCTTTGACCAAAACCGTCCCTGCGGCGGTGCCGTCGCTCCTCCAGAGTTCTTGTCCGTGTGCGCCGTCATCGGCGAAGAAGAGCAATACTCCGTTTACATCGGTGAAGTGCTGGATATTCGCATCAGCGCTGCCGGGAGCTATATCCTTGACAATGGCGGTGCCCGCAGGAGTGCCGTCGCTGCTCCACAGCTCCTCGCCGTGGCCATTGTCTGTGGCGGTGAAGAAGAGGGTACTGCCGATGCCGAGCGAGGTGCGTCCCACCGAGATGCCCGGCTGATAGAGCGTCGTGTCGAAGTCCTTCACCAAGGTGGCCGAGATGTTCGCCGCCCGCGTTGGCGGTACTGCGCTCAGGATGGCGACGACTAGCAGCAGAACAAGGCCCAGATGAGCGCAATGGACATGGACGTTCATGGCATGCTCCTGTTTCTGTTTTGCCGCAGCGGTAGTGCCTTTTACCGCAATACCGCAGAAGTAACGCGGTGAGACGTGTCACGCTGAGCGAAGCGAAGCGTCCCGATAACCCATATCGCGGTCGGGACGCTTCGCTTCGCTCAGCGTGACAGCGTTACTTATGCGCTACTGCCTTTTACCATAGACCCATGTACCCCACACGCGAAAGGCTGGAAGAGCGTGCCATACCATTGTCACTGCTAGGCGCAACCATCACGTGTTCAGGGACGGAGGAAGAAGCCAGTGAGGAGGTTGGTGGGTGTGCCAGTGGCGCCGAAAGGTGTCGGCGTGCTGGTGGCACCGAAAGGCGTCGGCGTGCTGGTGGCACCGAAAGGCGTCGGCGTGCTGGTGGCATCGAAAGGCGGCGTACTGGTGGCGCCGAAAGGTGTCGGCGTGCTGGTGGCACCGAAAGGCGTTGGCGTGCTGGTGGCATCGAAAGGCGGCGTGCTAGTGACTCCAAAAGGCGGCGTGCTGGTGGCATCGAAGCACGGCTGGGGGTTGCATGTCCACCCAGTGATCTGCTGCTGACCGAGCAAGGGGAGGTAGATGTGCTTGTCGAGGGCAGCCGTCACGGTATCATACAACTCTGCGCTATTGAGAACATCTTGGCCGTAGGGGAGGCTCGTGCCGCCGGCGAAGAGGACAAGCCCGTTGTCGAGCAACGTGGCCGTGCCGTTGGCACGCCTAACCGCTAGGGGCCGCATGTTCAACCAGTGATCTGTGGCCACGTCATACGCCAGCGTCATCGTCATCAGTTCGCACCAGATGCCAGGGCAAGCCGTACCTACAAACAGGACTTTGCCGTTGGGGAGGAGAGTCGTTGTGGGTATATCGCTAAAAGTCATGGGTGGGGGGGTGGCATGGGTCAGTTGCCCGCTGGCGGGGTCAAAGATCACCGCGCGCGGGGTAAAAATACTCCCAGGGGCTATGCCCATAAGCAGCAAGCGCCCGTTGCTGAGAGGAACGGCCTGTACCTCTCTGAGTGGCTCACCAAGACTGGTGATCGTCCATTTGTCCAGTGCGGGGGTGTACGTTTCGACAACTGCTATCGGATCACTGACAGAGCCATAGCCGCGACCGACGAGAAGTACTCGCCCATCGGCAAGGGGCATGAGGGTGGGGTTCGTATAGAGACCGGCAGGATTAGGCGCAACCGGTGCCCATGTGTCTGTGGCGGGGTCGTAGATTTCGTTTTTGATCTGGTAGTTTTGATCAATTCCACCGACAACGAGCACCCGCCCGTCGGGAAGCAACGCCGCACTAGGATACGGAAAATGATAATTCGTAGCCGCAGTCAGGCTCCAGCGGTCAGTGGTAGGGTCGTAGATCTCTGCCGCCACATCGCTGCTGCTATAGCTGCCACCAAATACGAGGACGCGCCCGTCGGCCAGGCGCACAGCGGCGTGACCTATTCGAGGGAATTGTGTTGTTGACGTGAGCGACCATGTGTCAGTGGTTGGATTGTAGATCTCGGCGGCAAGGATTGAACTACTGCCGCCAACCACCAGGACGCGCCCATCAGTGAGGCGAGTGGCGGTGTGTCCGTGACGAGGGAAGATCATCGTGCTGGCCCGTACGGGGGTGGTGTGCCACAGGGCGGCGAGGGCGAGCAGTGCGACAACGAGAAGCATCGGGAGTGCGGTGCGCCGGTGGGAATACATATTTCACCTCGGTGATAGCTCGAAATTCGGCAGGAATGAGCCTTGGGGCGAACTGGACGACATAATTTGTCAACAATATCAACGAAGACGGGGCCACGCAGCGAGTGGTGGTGAATGTTATAGTGCCGCGTTATCTCCACAGCTCGCTGCGCACCAACTCATCGGTAATGCCCATACAGCGCTCGATTTCTTGCTCTAGGTAGAGAGCCTGTTCGGCGTTCGGGAGGCCCTTAATGAGGGTCATAGACAAGCCGTCGGCCATGATTGCCTGGAGATCGTAGGAGACGGGGGTGCCTTGAGTGGAACGTCTCTCCCGCTCAACACAGTAGAGTTGGCGGAGCGAATCGCGTGGGATCGAGAGGTTCCCAGCTATAGGGATGGGGCCATGGCGCACGATCACACTACGTGGGCTGGATTCCACCCGAGTTGTGTTCAGGGTATCCGCCAGGGCGAAGTAGCCCGCGCAGAGTCCCGTGATCACCCAGGGCGTGAAGCATAGCGCAGCAGAGAAGTTGCCTTCTTTTGCTGAAGGCCCACATCGGCGGCGGGAATGAGCGCCCCACAGCGCGTGCAGGTAATGTCGAAGGCGCTCATCTGGCCGCTCTTTCAGCACTGGCCGCAGCACAAAGACATCAGCATCTCGAACGGGTACACTGCGCCTTTGTCATCTGGGCAACTCGCCATCAACCGGATCATCTTTGATCCCGAGGAATCGTTCTAACTCCTGCTCGATGTAGAGGGCTTGCTCGATGTTCTGGAGGTTCTTGATCACAGCGATGGGCGAACCGTCGGCCTTGATCGCCTGGAGTTCGTAGGAGATTGAGGTGCTTCGCTTGACATGATGCCGCCGCTCGATACAGTAGAATTGGCGGATCGAGTCTCGCGGGAGCGACAGATTCCCGGATGCCGGGAGGGGGCCGTAGAGTTGATTGTACGGTCGCAGAAACGACAGGTTCGTAAGAGCGGGGAGGGGGCCAGAGCGTACACTCAGAGCATGAAAACTGACTTCCACCCGGGTCGTGTTCACGAACGCTGTGAGGGACAGGTAGGCCATCACGAACCCGATTACTGTCGGGATTATGCTGCTCACATCCATGACCCAGGAGCGGATAAAGCTAAACCAAAACAATACCACGACGACTGGAAGGATGCTGATCGGCGTAAACCAACGCCACCTAATGCATAGGGTGCTGCCCAAATATTCTACGGTGAAGGACTCGGGCCGAGGTACTTCCGACCGCACCTTAGGCGCTGACGTGTTGGCCTGTGCCACCTGGTCGGCAATGCGGAAGACGGCGTTGCACGACCGGCACCTGGCGACCATATGCTGGGGGTTCACATCATCGGTGGGAATGAGTGCCCCACATCGCGTGCAGATGATATCCATCGTACTTACCCCACGATCCCTTTCGGCCCTCCCCTGAAGAATCCGCGCAGAGACCGGCTGCCCTGGTTCGAGTCGCGTATTGCCGTCCGCTAGCCCTTTTTTGATGGACAAAGATGTCGCCAAAGAGGTGGGGGGCAGTAGGTGG
>Ga0208376_1000721_pt1 | contig 10051 bp, 17 predicted proteins | sample CryBogmetaGMA25M_FD_184548 | JGI IMG/M metagenome (GOLD analysis project Ga0208376, IMG submission 184548) | Freshwater microbial communities from Crystal Bog, Wisconsin, USA - MA2.5M (SPAdes) | ecosystem: Environmental > Aquatic > Freshwater > Lake | place: Crystal Bog, Wisconsin, USA...
CCCCACCACTTCGGAGTGGCGCGAGGGCAGCCGGGTGTAGCGCGTGGGCAGAAAGTAGAAGAGCCAGCGCATCAATGTCTGCCACGCTAGGGTTGGTTCAAAGCCAGGGGAAGCGGCGCAGGGCAGACCCGCCAGTTCATCGCGCACGGCTCCGAAGCGCTGCGGGGTGATCAGGAAGCGGTCAATGTGCTGCACGATTGGCTGCTGGATGAGCAGGACGCCGATGCTGCGCATAAAGGCGTTTTTGCTCAGGCCCGCCATGACATTCAGCGTCCGCAGATCCGTGCGGGCGTTTTCGGCAGAGGCGCTGCTGAGTTCATCACTGCGCCCGCTGTAGGCCAGAAAGAGATCGTCCGGGTGACGCAGGCTCGGGAGCCACGCGCTCGGCTGCGCCACCACGCTATATGCCTCGCGGGACTCGGTGATGGTTAGCGGCGGAAGATCACTCTGTATCGCGGCGACGGCTTCGGTCATCAGCGCGTGCAGATCGTCATCCACAGGTACCACCGACGCCCATAGCTCCCGCTCAAAGCCTACGCACTGCGCAACGTGTGCCGGCAGATCCACCAGCAACTCAAGGTTGGGCTGGGCCGACCATCCCAGGGCTGCGCTGGTTAGGTTCGCTGAACCGATGAGGCAATCGTTGTCGGCGCGATAATATTTGGCGTGCAGCGCATGGCTCAGCCAGAGCGAGCTATGCGGGCGCTCACGCAGCAACGGCCAAACCTCTAGGTCACTCACCCCAGCGGCGATCTCTTCTGGTCTCCAGCGGGTGACGCAGCGTAGCTCAACGTCGGGGCATACGTTCGTTAGCACCCGCGACAATGCCGCAGCCTTGATAAACGGGGCGACCAGTACAATCGCCTGTCGCCCCGTGCTACGATGAATCTTCACCAAACATCGTAGCTTCTCCTGCGTTACAGCGCGACAAATCGGCCCGATCTTGCTGGAATGACCGGGCTAGGCTACTATTACTGAGGACAAGACGTGAGAGATGTAACGGTTAGTGCGGGGGAGTTTTGCATTGCTTCGGTTCAGGTGAAGCGGGCGCGGTTGACTTCAGTTGCTCGATTTCGCTCTGAAGCATGGATATTCTGTGCTGAAGCCCCTCGACAGCACGTTGCATAACGACAAGATGCTGGAGGATCTGTCCGGTTGCTCTTTCTGCGGTGATCGCTTCGTGTGACCATTGGGACAGGAGTTCTTGTGGGGGTACTGTTGCCATAAATCTCTCCTTTCGGCTTGTTGACGTAGCGTGGAATAACCATAGTGTCGCTAATTAGCGACATTTTAGCACGACGAATGACGAATGTCAACGTTATGGAGTATATGTGCGGCGACTTGGAGAAAAAGTGAAGGTGTTACGCAAGCGTCAGGGGATGACGATCAAAGAACTCGCCCTCGCACTGGGCTTCCCTTCGCACAGTTACATCAGCGAGATCGAAAATGGGAAGAAACGCCCATCAACGGAGATGATCATCCAGATTGCGGATTTGTTCGGGGTGACGGTAGATCAACTCGTACGAGATGATTTAGACGTGAGGTAGTGTCCTGTCATAGCTCGGTTACGCTGCGCCATCAATAAGAAACAAGCCAGCATCAAACCCGCCCTCAGTGGCTCGCTTCGCTCTGATAAGCTCAATGACCTGCTGCTCCGTAAGCTGTGCGGACTTCGCAATCGCCAGCAGCACGTCAATCATGTCAGCGATCTTCTCCTCAAGGCTCTCAGTACTCTCCGTATCAATCAGCCGCGAATGCTCAACCACGAGCTGATCGTAGAGTTGCTTCTCAAGCTCCTTCCCCACAAGGCGGCGCACTGTCGTTGGCTGTTCCCCATCAGCACCATAGACTACTGAACGCTCTCGGATGATCCTGCTGCGCGGTAGGCGAAAGTCTGTCGTGTCAAGATCACGCTTGGCCCGGTTACAACGATAGCAGAGCGCCTGGAGATTACGTTCATCATCCACATGTATCCGCACATTGTCTTTGAGGATGTATCCCTGCTTATCTGCCTTACTTCTGGGGATGATATGATCAATGTCAATTGGGTCAATTTTTGCTGAGATGCCGCACAACTCACATTTCCCGCGTGCTGCCTTTAGCACACGAAATCGCCGTGAAGGATTTTGTGTCGTGCTGCTTCCCCGAAACGGGTATTTCTCGATCCACTCCTGAATCTTCTCCTCGCAGATGCGCTTTGCCTTAGCGATCAGATCGCTATCATCGAGTGCGAAGTTTAAGTAGAAAGTCTTCGCCTCATAGGTGACGACATCATGCTTCGTGAGCGTGATCTTTGGCCATTTCATCACGATCTTCTCGTAATAATCCTGGATTGCCGCGTCATAGCCACTGAGCGTTCGCGCCAGATCTGCTTTACTCGCCGATCCATCCCGCTCCAGAAGATGCAGGATGATCGCTGGCTGGTAGATCTCGGTCATCGACATCGTGCCATTCAGAAAGTCAATCAGGTCTGTTAGCTGGCGCATAGATGTCCTTTCCTTACTCCCGCATCATGAGGTCGCCTAGCTCACAGCCAAAAAAGTCACACAGTTTATCAATTGTCTCGTGGTCAATCCGGGTAATTTTCTGGTTCGCAATACGGTTTAGCGTGTCCGGGCTTAGGTTGACACGCTGGGCAAGACGGCGGAAGGTTAAACTTCCTATTTCTTCCCCCTCGCGCTGCTCCCAGGATCGCATGAGATCAATGAGCCGATAATAAATGGGCATTAGGCTCCTTGTGGGCTGTAGTCTTGACAAGCGTTATGACTTGTTGTAACATCTCCTTTGTTACAACAAGTCATAACGCTTTACATGTTATGACTGTGCGCTACAGCCTGATGTAGACCAGAAGAATACTTACACGCACATCAAATGCCTGTGGTGAGAGCACCAGTAGGTGTGCTTTGATCTGCGTTCAAACATCAGGCTACAGCAGAGGTTCCATCATATCACGTTCGGCCACTTCTTCTCTAAGGAAGGTTTCGCATGACAATCGTATACCAAGACGGAGTACGCGGCAAGGTCTGCTCAAAATGTAAAACATGGCGTCCTGTGGAACGATTCCGCCCACGAAACCTCAGCCTTGATGGGTACAACTCCCTCTGTCGCGAGTGTGAAAACGAGAATAGCAGACGCTGGCGAGCCAATAATAAGGGGCGAGTGGCGGAGTTGAACCGGGAATTCTATGAGGCTAACCGCGAGAAACGCCTGACGTATCACCGCGAATATCGTCAGGCGAATAGAGATTATTTCAGAGAGGAAATGAAGAGGTTTCGCCAAAAGTATCCCAATTATCATCGGGATTATGTACGTGAGTGGAGCCGACGTAATCCTGATAAGGTGAAAGCCCAGGATAACGCACGCCGAGCAGCAAAAAGATCCGGTGGTAGGTTTACCGCAGAGGAGTGGGTTGCGCTGAAACAGCGCTATGACTACCATTGCCTACGATGTGGTCGGCGTGAGCCTGAGATTAGACTCTCTGCTGATCATGTCATCCCTCTTAGCAAAGGAGGGATCAACATAATAGCCAACATCCAACCTCTCTGTAAATCTTGCAATACGGCAAAACACACCGCCGCCACTGATTACCGACCACTTTGGGATGCTGAGCGAGGTAAGAAGGAAGGACAGGAGTAATTACGTTCTACATCCCGCCATACATCTCACGCCAATGGTCAAAGCCGCGCTGCGGGTTCAGGCGGTTGATCGTCCGGCCCAAGAACGCCTCCAGCCTATCGAGGTACTCGTAGGTCTCGGGCAACTCCTTATGCGTATCGCAGAAGACATACTCCACCTGCGGAACGTAATCGCGCAAGTAGATCGCCAGGGCGGTGCTATCCTTGCCACCACTGAGGCTCACGATATGGCGACCAGGGCGGGAGGCCCAGTCAGCGGGCTGGTGAGAAGAAGGAATCGTCACAGTTGAGAACCTTTCTTCTGTTTAAGAATTGCTTGGGCAACCTCATCAACAGTCATCGCTCCAAAAAGATGCTCTCTGTCCTGGGTATAATCGCCATAGCCGGTGGTGAACTGCTCCTCGTTCAGAACCTTCAGTAAGGTTGCCGCAGCATCGTACGCATCGTAGGGTGCCCAGACCGTATGGGGCAGATCTGTTGGTGGTAGGGTAAGCGATTCCTCGTGTGCAATATCAGCGACAAGCACCTGCATCAGGCGCAACTTATCGGCACGCGGCAACGCATGGATCGTCGGTAAAAGTTCCGTGAGTACCATCGTGGTATCTCCTGTAGTCCATACACTCGTTCCCACCCACCTGACAGTGTAGTGTACCACGCTGCGGGTGAACATAGCCGATAGGCCGATAGCCGATAGATCCGGCGCTTTACATCGGGCGTATCGCAGAAGCGATACCAGTCACAAACCTGTCAGGTGCGGCCCCACGCGCATCAGGATGCCGAAATATCACCATTGGCCGCACCTTGTGTGAAACGCCGCCACGATTTTTGGGCAGGCGGGTGAACGAAAGATCTGACAGGTTTCAACTGGCTCCTTGTCTTTCGGGAAGAAGACCACTCCATCAGCGATCAGAAATCTCTGGGATATACTCATCTTCATATTTCTCGATCAAGACCCCGATGACCTCCATATAGGAGGCGAGAGGATGTGACTCATGCTCGCCGACAACATCAATTAAGGTATCGAGAATAGCAACCAATCGCTCATATTCTTGTTCCGTATGCGGAACAAAGAGCAGCGCCGTAAGTGACGGCCACAGGTATTGGATGGTTTCCATGTCACTCGTCGTCATATGTCTACTCCTTCCATCTCCCCTCATCGTACTCATCGTACGTGAGGATCGCCCGAATGTAAATTCGTTGACGGTTGTAGTGTATCGCTGCGATAAGTCGTGCCGTATTTCCACCAATGTTAAAAACGGTCAGTTTCCCCACCTGATCAGCACTTGGAAAAAGTGTTCGTAACTCAGCAAACGACCGAATCGTTGCCGGTTTGATCGTGCGATACCAATGGGCAAGTCCCGGCTTTGTATGTGGATGCGCTTCGACAAACTCGTTTAGCCGTTTTCTGGTAATAATGTGCATATGACAATGATTCTCGCTACACTTCGCAGAAGAGATACCAGTCACAAACCTGTCAGGTGCGGCCCCACGCGCATCAGGATGCCGAAAGGTCTCCCCTGGCCGCACCTGACAGGTTTCAACTGGCCGGTGGGGCAGGTTCATGGGCAGGCTCCTTGTTGATCGCTCAGTTCGCGCAGTAGTGGTAGCAGTACGGGAATATCATCCTGAATGATACTCCAGAGCGTATCGTTATCAATCCCGAGGTAGGCGTGGATCAGCCGGTTGCGCGTGGCAATGATCATCCGCCACGGGATCTGCGGGTTGGCATCGCGCACAGCGCTCGGAATATGGGTCGCGGCCTCACCAATAAGCTCCAGGTTGCGCAAGGTTGCATCATAGTTTCGCTGGCAACAAAACCTGCTTGGTCGAGGTTCGCGGTATAGGTGCGTACTTTCTCAGCAAAGCCGATCATGTCTTCAAGGTAGAATCCCCAGGGACGCTGCGTAGCCTCAGACATGCACCGCTTCCTTTTCAATGGTCGGGCGCAGTTCTGCGCGTAACGCCTTCTCCGTCACCAGATCAATCGCGCAGCCGAACACATCCTCCAGGTAAAACTGAACCCCAAAGTAACGCGCCGAGGTCGCAGGGCCATCGAAGGCAACCAGAATATCAATGTCGCTATCGCTGCGTGCGGTGCCGTGTACCGTCGAGCCAAACAACGCGAGGCGTATGACGCCGTAGCGCTGCATCAGGATCGGTTTCGCTTGGGTCAGTACATCAAGTGCCTGTGTCGCCTTCATGTCTCGTATTCCCGTGTGCGCTGCGGGTTCAGGCGGTTGATCGTCCGGCCCAAGAACGCATCAGACAAGGTTTCAGGTGCAAGGTTTCAGGTGTCAGACGCAGCGCACCAGGAAGCCTTGCATATGCCAAAACTGTAACGCATCCGCGAACCATGTCCCAGGTCTGGCATCCTGATGCGCTCAATCTGAAACCTGAAACCTCGTACCTGAAACCTTATGGCGACCAGGACGAGAGGCCCAGAGCTACTATCTAGTTATTTCAGGGGATTTTTAATAGAAACTTGATTATTAACGATGAGACTATCATGCATGTCTTCTGAGTAGAGGATTGTTGCTCCACTCTCAAGAGCGCTGGCGACAATGGTACTATCCCAAAAGGAAAGGCTATACGTGGTGCGTAGACGTGATGCATTGAGAAGGAGGTCTTCGGTAAAGGTGTATACCTGATATTTACGGTACATGGTACGAATAAGGCGCTGTATCACATCTTCTGTCGCATGATATTTGCGTAGAAGGTTGTTTGTTATTTCGTTGACAACCTGTGTGCTGAGGGAGATTGTTCGTTCACGACGAATAAGCGCTCGTGCGCGTTGTGTTTTTGTCTTATCTTGTGCATCAACAAATGCGTATATCCAGATATTTGTATCAATAAAGACTGTCTGGGGGTTATTTGACTCGGTCATATATCTCGTCTCGTGTAAGCGGTGTTGCGTTATTCGCGTTCAGCGGATGTTGCATCAGATATTCAACCATATCAATATCGTCTTCTACTTCATCAGTGATAATAATGACGCGTACACGACCATGAATGCGGCCACGATACTCTGATGGTACAGTAATCGCGCCTTTATCTATCATTGTTTCAAATTCGATCTGGCTCATGAGGCTCCTCCTCATCGGTTCTGCCGAGTGAAACAAGTGTATCATCGTTGAGTTTTGTACGCAAGCTAATACTCCAGAGCGTATCGTCATCAATCCCGAGGTAGGCGTGGATCAGCCGGTTGCGCGTAGCAATAATCAGCCGCCACGAGATCTACTTCAATAGTCGGGCGCAGTTCTGCGCGTAACGCCTTCTCCGTCACCAGATCAATCGCACAGCCGAACACATCCTCACGTTCCTTGCGTCTTGGCGTCAGATCGCTGAACTACCTCGCGGGACTGAACCACGTCCCAGGCCAAAATGTAGCATCCTGAGGTGTTCAACCTGTTTGCGCCTTGGCGTCTTGGCGTCAGATCGCTAAACTGCTGCTCCATTGCGATAAGTATCATGCACCAAGGTACGTTAGTAGATGACCTCATAGCGCAACTCCGCGAAGCTCGTTCCGATTTGCTGAACCGACACCAAGCGTAACGGCGGCTGTGTGCGTCGGCGCGGGAAGAGCGGCTTTCCGGTTCTGAGTGTGACTGAGCCGACCTGCACGATGATCTCATTGAGGAGACCAGCATCTGCGAACTGGCCGGCCAGATCGCCGCCACCGACAATCCAGAGATTGCGCGCTCCTGCTGCTTGACGCATCGCGGCGTGGATCGGTCGCACATCACCATGAACGAAGTGGATAAGGGCATCTGGAATCATCGGGAGCGTGCGGTGGGTGAAGATCCACGCAGGCTGGGTGTATGGCCAGGGCGATCCCGTATCAGCGGTGACGGTGTCGGCGTGGCGGAGCATCCACTCGTAGGTGGCCGAACCCATGGCGAGCGCGCCAACCTCAGCGATGAAGGTTGGATAGCTGGTCTCAGTGACGGATCCAAGAGCAAACAGCCACTCCAATGAGTCATCTTCTGTGGCGATGAAGCCGTCGAGACTGGTGGCCGTGTAGTACTGGGTCTTCATGTGCGACAAACCTCACTGGTGTTGATAGAAGGTGCCCAGGGCAGCAGCGACAGCAAAAACCTCCTGTTTCTGCCGTCAGTGTACCATTTGGTCGCCCGGCGACTGAAGTCGCGGGAACCGAGGGCTTTAGCCCCACGGCCATCCACGAATAGGTCACGAATACGCGAATAAGGCTCTGCACTGAGCTATTCGTCTATTCGCGTCCTATTCGTGGTCGGCGCGGCATGTCATGCTTCGCTGCGCTCAGCATCTCTCCCGGCCTCCGGCCAGACCCTTCGCTTCGCTCAGGGTGACATGGTGCCGGGATGGGATGATGAAGAAGATCTGCATCCCCTTACTCCTGCTCTATGTGGCCCTAGGGAGAGGGGGGCTGGGAGGTGAGGAGCATCCCCGGTGAAGGATTACGCGAGCTCGGTGAAAGATTACGCGAGCTCGGTGAAAGATTACGCGAGCTCGGTGAAAGATTACGCGAGCTCGGTGAAAGATTACGCGAGCTCGGTGAAAGATTACGCGGGCTCGGTGAAAGATTACGCGGGCTCGGTGAAAGATTACGCGAGCTCGGTGAGCGTGACAGATCACTCGTAAGGGACGCGGAAATATTTAATCATCCCATCGTCATGTCACGCAGAGCGAAGCGAAGCGTCCCGGCACCGTATCGCCCGCCGGGACGCTTCGCTTCGCTCTGCGTGACAGATCACCCACAACGGGACAATTAAGAATTTCTACATCCCTTAGTAAATCAAAATATAACTACTTCTTTTCTTCTTCATCTTTTTTAAGGCGAGGCAGATTTTGTAGAATTTTCAATGCGCGGTTGGCGTCTCTCATAGGAACAAATAGATGGTCATGGTAATATGCGGCGACTATGTTGCAACTGATTCCAGCACGAGTCAAGGCTTGCGAGATAGTAGCAGTCAGCCCAACGGCTTCAAGAGATGAATGGATGTTTAAAGTAATCCAAGCACATATGAAGGAATAGATTAAATTAAATCTGTCGGCTTGCTCTTTGGATAAAATAATTGTCAATCCTTCTCTTTCGTGAAACCAGCCAAGCGGTTCAAGATTGGCTGGAATATCTTTAACATCAAGAGTGCAGAAAACATACTCTCCTTCATTGAGTTCGGGACTCATTTCTCGGAGTAATGTCTCTAAATCTGTTTCGCCAGTCACAGATATTTCTCCATCTTAGAAGCTGTCTGAAAAGGTTACGTATCCCGCGATTCCCCCTCCCCAGCCCTCCCCCGATGGGGGAGGGAGTCCGGCTCCTCCCCCCATCGGGAGGAGGTTGGGAGGGGGGTAGTGACTTTTTAGACAGCTTCTTACAGCGTACCTTTTGCGGCACTGCCACTGTACACTTTTCAGATCGAGATGCTATACTTGGTCGCAGAAGGATTAGGGGGTGGCCGCAATGGATATCATCTGCAAAGGCTGCGGCGCGCTCATCCGCGCTGAGAGTGTAGATCTCAAGGCCATGGCTGCCAAGTGCCAATCCTGCAACGCCGCCTTCAGCATTGCCGACCAGGTGGCTCTGGCCGATGGGTCAGCGCCTAAGGCGCGGTCGGAAGTCCCCCGACCCGAGCCCTTCACCGTAGAGTATTTGGGCGGCACTCTGTGCATCAAGTGGCGCTGGTATAAGCCGACCGCCATCATCCTGGCTGCCTTCACGCTGACATGGGAAGGTGTTGTGTTCGTCTTCATAATACCATCGGTCGGCAGCGGCGGTGATGACTTTTCTGTGAAACTCTCCATTCTTTTTACGGTGATCGGGATCGTGTTAGCCTACTTCACGCTCACGACATTCGTGAACAAAACCCGGATAGAAGTCAACACCAACGCCCTGACCGTACGCTACGGCCCTATCCCCTCAGTCAGGGGCTTGTCGCTCCCACGCGACTCGCTCCGCCAGTTCTACTGTGTCAAGCAGTTGTATGGTTCCCGTAACAGATCCTCAGCACGAACCTACTACCATCTCCAGGCACTCAATGCCGACGGCTTGGCCATCACTGTGATCAGGAATCTTCAGGACGCCGAGGAAGCTCTCTACCTTGAGCAGGAACTGGAACGCTTCCTCGGGATCAAAGATGAGTTGGTGCGCGGCGAGCTACAGAGGTAACAAGAGTGTAGGACGTCCTTCCAATCTGCTTGGTATCCGTGTGCTGCTGGTGCCGAACGGCGTGCTCAGATGATCGCCATGAACATTACGTGCAAGCGCTGTGGAACGCTCATCTCCAACGACGACGTGGACGTTCAGCATATGGTCGCCAAGTGCCGGTCGTGCAACGCTGTCTTCAGCATCGCCGACCAGCTCGCTTTAGCCGACAGGTCAACGCCGGTAGCACGGTCGAAAGCGCCCCAGCCCAAGGAGTTTATCGTAGAGCATC
>Ga0208376_1000726_pt1 | contig 9997 bp, 8 predicted proteins | sample CryBogmetaGMA25M_FD_184548 | JGI IMG/M metagenome (GOLD analysis project Ga0208376, IMG submission 184548) | Freshwater microbial communities from Crystal Bog, Wisconsin, USA - MA2.5M (SPAdes) | ecosystem: Environmental > Aquatic > Freshwater > Lake | place: Crystal Bog, Wisconsin, USA | collected...
CCGCAGGCCCTCGAGGCCGGCCGCGTGGCCGTGGTTTTCACCTGGCGCACCGACCGCTGGTCGCATGCCATCAGCATCGATGGCCGCCCGTTCGCCGACTCGCTGGAAGACACGGCCGACGGACGCGAGGGGGCGTGGCCGGCCTCACCGCCGTTCGTCGAACTCTCGATGCTCGAAACGGCTGCCGGACCGGCGCTCCTCGCCGTGGGACTGGCCGGTAGGTCACACTATTCGGCGAGCATCGCCCCACACCCCCTCGAGCCCGACACGCTGCTTTTCGAGATCGCCTGCCGGATCAAGGAGCCCCCCGCCTGGCTTGGCTCGACCTACGCCGTGGCAGGCGAACCGCTGCGGATCGTGGGGCCTGGCGCCGCGGAACCGCTCCCGACGACGGTCCGCTGGACGTACGAGGTCGGCCCCGCGGGCATCCGGCCCGTTCCCCCGGCGGCCGTCGCCCGGGGCGATTGACGGCCGGTCGCGGCCGCATCTTGCGATCCCCCCGGCCATCGATCACATTCAAGGCCTCTCCACTCCCGTCCAACCCGTTCCCGGCCGCGACAGCCCATGTTCGACGTCATCGAGCGACTCAAGGCGGAATGGACCGACAAGTACGTCGTGATCGATTCGCCAGCCCCCGAACTCGCCCGGTTCGCACGGTCGACCGGCCAGGTGAAGACGGTCAACATGAACGGGCGGTGCCTGGTCGAGTTCGACCAGTTCAATAACATCGCCTGGTACGACGTCGATCCGTCGTGTCTCAAGGTGGTGCCCAAGCCGCTGCCGAAGCCGGCCGAAGCCAAGGACAAGCCCAAGCCCGCCGCCAAGGCCGCGCCAGCGAAGGAGGCCGCCAAGCCTGCCGCCGCGAAGAAGGCCTCCACGGCCGACATCCTCGCCGCCGCCCGCGGCAAGGCGGCCGCGGCGCCTGCCGCAGGGGCCGCCAAGCCCGCCGCCGGTGCCAAGCCCTCGACGGCCGAGATCCTGGCTCGGGCCCGCGGCGCGAAGGCGGCCGCCCCGCCGGCCGAAGCCGTGCGTGAGGAACCTGCGGCCGAGGAAGCCGCGACCGCCGAGACGCCCGCGCCGGCGAAGCCTGCGGCCAAAAAGTCCGCGGGTGGCAGCCTGCCGACGACGACCGCCGACAAGGTCGCCTGGTGTCGGGCGCACGATGCGAAGGGCTGATCGTCCAGCCCGGCTCTCGCGCGGCCGCACCCTTGCGATCCGCATCCGTTCCCTGGGGAGGTTCCCATGCTCCGTGCCCTACCCTGTTGCATCGCCCGCGGTCCGATCGCCGCGCTGACGATCGGCCTGACCATGCTGGCCGTCGCGGGAGGCTGTCGCCGGCTCGCCGAGCATCCGCTCGTGAAGGAGGCGGCCGCGGAGGTGCGGGGCAATGCCCGCGTCGCCGAGATCCTCGGCAACCCAGTGACCTGCGGCACGAGCATCCGGGGCACGGCCAACGAGACCGACGGGATCGCGGCCCTGCAGTTCGACGCCTCGGGCCCCAAGGGCAAGGGAGAGGTCGCCGTCGAAGGCAAGAAGACGAAAGGCGAGTGGGGTGTGACGATGCTCGAATTGCGGCCGGCCAGCGGGACCAAACTGTCGCTCACCGCCGACCTCGAGTCCCGCACGGGCACGGACACGCCGAAGTTCGACCCCAGCGCGCAGCCCGCGGCGAAGTCCTCGGTGCCCCCGCCGCCGGCCGATGTCGAGATCGTGCTGCCACCCGGTCCGCCGGGACCCTGACGATCAGCGAAACCCTGCCGTCTGGCGAGGGTTTTCCAGGGCATTTCGCCATTTTTTGCCGCGCGGGCGAATTGTTTGACTCTCGTCAGGACGCATCCATAATGGCGAGGTTCCCGTCGCTCGTCGCACCCGCCACGGCCACGCTGCCGTCCCGCCCGCGGGTCGCCTGATGAAAGTTCGCAGTCCGCCTCCGGGCAGGATCGCTGCGTCGTTTCATGGGGCCTGCGTCAACCCAACGGGAGCAAGGCTTCCAGGGCCAGCGGGTCGTTCCGCCTGCCTGATGGCTGCCGGCTGAACTCGCATCGAAAAGGAGTGGTTTCGACCCAATGGCCCGGATCCGCAACGTCTTCGAAATCATCGAACTCTACGGTCACGACGAAAACTTCGAGCCGCAGTGCACCCCGGAATTCATTCCGACCACCGCGCCCGCCGGTTCCAAGCAGAAGATCAACATCCTCGCCGAACGCATCCAGCGTGGCATGCCCCTCTGGCACCCGGAAGACTCCACCGAGTCGTCCGCGCTCGTGGGCGCCGGTGCCGCAGACTGACCTGCGGCCAGCGCTCGTGCGTTCGCCACGCACACCCTGACGACGTCATCGACGCCCCCGGAGGTCTTGGCCTGCGGGGGCGTCGGCTTTTCAGCGTCGGCCACGAAGCGCCTGCTCGATGTCGCGGCGGGCGGTGTCGGCTTTGAGTTTCTGCCGCTTATCGTGCGCCTTGCGGCCGCGGCCCACGCCCACGAGCACCTTCACGCGGCCGTTCTTGAAGTAGGCCTTCAGGGGCACGAGGGTGAGCCCCTTCTCGAAGGCGTGGCCGGCGAACTTCGCGATCTCGCGGCGATGGAGTAGGAGTTTGCGCGGCCGCTTCGGCTTGTGGTTGAGCTGATTCGCCTTCTCGTACTCCGGGATGTCGCAGCCGAGCAGCCAGACCTCGTTGCCGTCCACGCGGCCGTAGGCCTCGTCGAGGCTCATCCGTCCCCCCCGCAGGCTCTTCACCTCGCTGCCCACCAGCGCGATCCCGCATTCGAGGGTGTCGAGGATCTCGTAGTCGTGGCGGGCCTTGCGGTTCTCGGCCACGACCCGCTCGGCGGGCTTGTCGTCTGCCTTTTTCGCCCCCTTGCTCTTGGGCGACGACGAGGTGGGCTTGGGGGGCTTGGCGGCGGACACGGTTATGCTCCCCGCGGGTGCGGGACTGGGGGCGGACGATTACACTTTACGGTCTTCGTCGCCCCACGTCCCCGCCCCGTCGGAAATCCCCGCATGCCCGTCGCGTCGCGTCGCCTGCCGACCGTCCTCCTGCTCGCGCTGCTCACCGTGGTTCCCGCGCCGTCGCTCCAGGCCGAGCATGGGTTCGTGCCGGGTGAGGCGAACCCCGCCGGCGACGGTCCGGCGGTGCAGGTGCCGGGAGGCTGGATGGTCGCCTACGACGAGACGATCCCCGGCACGACCGTGACCTTTCGGATGATCCCCGTGCCCGGTGGCACCTACCGCATGGGCAGCCCCGACGGTGAGGCCGACCGAACGAGCGACGAGGGCCCGCAGATCGACGTCGCGGTCGCGCCCTGTTGGATGGGCCGCTGCGAGGTCAGTTGGGCCGAGTACAAGCGCTACATGGCCGCCTTCGAACTCTTCAAGGCGATGCGCTCGGCCGGCATCCGCCCGATCACCGCCGCGAACGAGGCCGACGCCGTCACGGCCCCGTCGGCGCTCTACGACCCGACGACCACGTTCGTCAACGGCGAAGACGACACGCTCCCGGCCGTGACGATGACGCAGTTCGCCGCCCGCCAATACACCAAGTGGCTCAGCGGGCTGACCGGCCGCTTCTACCGGCTGCCGGCCGAGAGCGAGTGGGAGTATGCCTGCCGCGCCGGCACGACCACGCTCTGGAACATCGGCGACGACGTCGAGGATCTCGACGACGCGGCCTGGTTCGCCGACAACGCCAACGAGGCGCCGCACCCGGTGGGCGGCAAGGCGGCCAACGCCTGGGGCCTGCACGACATGCACGGCAACGTGGCCGAGTGGTGCGTGGACGAACTCGTGGCCGGCGGCTACGGCCGGCAGGCGGCGCTGCCGCAGCCGGTCAGCGTGGCCGACGCGATCACCTGGCCGCAGAAGCTCTACCCGCGGGTGCTCCGCGGGGGCGCCTACTACGACGAGGCCACGGAGTGCCGCAGCGCCGCCCGCCGCGGCTCCCGCGACGCCGGTGGCACCCGCGAGGAGCCCGACTGGAAGGACGTCGACCCCAATCTGCCCAAGAGCCCCTGGTGGTACACCGAAGAGCCCGCGCTCGGCGTGGGGATGCGGCTGGTGCGGCCGCTCGTCGCGCCCGACGTGGCCATCCGCAACCGCTGGTGGGATGCCGACATCGAGAGCATCAAGGCCGACACGGCCGACCGCGTGCAGCAGGGCCGCGGGGCCCTGGGGATCGTCGATCCACAGCTGCCTGCCGACCTGAAGGCCGAGGGCATCGTCGAATGAGGGAGACTTCCATGCCGATCCGTCCGCTCTGCCTCGTCGCCGCAACGGCGGCATTCCTCGCCTGGCCGTGCCTTGCGGCGGACTGGCCCGACTGGCGGGGCCCCCTGCAAGACCGCCACTACGACGGCCCGCCGCTCGTGACGTCGTTCGATCCCGAGGCGGGCACGAACGTGCTCTGGAAGAACGACGAGGCCGGCGGCATCTCCACGCCGGTGATCATGCGGGGCAAGCTGTTCACGCTCGTCCGCCACAAGCCGGGCACGAAGGAGGAGGCCGAGAAGGTGCTCTGCCTCGACGCCGCCACGGGGAAGAAACTCTGGGAGAACGTCTTCAACGTCTATCTCTCCGACGTGCCGGCGGAGCGCGTCGGCTGGTCGGCGGTGATCGCCGACCCCTCGTCGGACACCGTCTTCGCCCACGGCGTGTGCGGCGTGTTCACCGCGATCGACGCGGCCACCGGCAAGACGAAGTGGCAGCGTTCGCTCCACGAAGAGTTCGGGTTTCTCTCCACCTACGGCGGCCGGACCAACATCCCGGTGGTATTCGAGGATCTCGTGATCGCCAGCGCCGTGGTCACGGGCTGGGGCGACACGGCCCGCCCGGCGCACCGCTTCCTCGGGATGGACAAAGCCACGGGCGAAGTCCGCTGGATGAACGGCACGAAGGAACTGCCCGAAGACACCACCTACAGCACCCCCTCGCTCGCCGCGCTCGGCGGCCAGGCGGCCCTCGTCTTCGGCTCGAGCGACGGCAGCGTCTGGAACTTTCAGCCGCGGACCGGCAAGGCGGTCTGGAACTTCAAGCTCTCCCGCCGCGGCCTCAACGTCGCTCCCCTGGTGATCGGTGAAGACGTGTTCATCTCGCAGGCCGAGGAGAACCTCGACAACACGACGATGGGCTCGGTGACGCGGTTCAACGGCGTCGGCCAGGGCGACATCACGGCCACCAACGCCACCTGGCAGAAAAAGGGCGCGATGGATGGCCGCTCGATGCCGGTCGTGCTCGGCGACCGGGTCTATTTCGTGGACGACGGGGCGAAGATCTACGCGTTCGACAAAGCGACGGGCGACCCCGTCGGCAAGCCCGTCAAGCTCCTGGGGACGATCGTCCGCGGCAGTCCGCTGGTGGCGGGCGGTAAGCTCTATGTCTGCTCGACGAGCGGCTGGCACGTGCTCGAGCCCACGCAGGACGGCCTCAAGTTCGTCAACCGGATGCGGCTCGACGAGGAGGACGAGGTGACGGCCTCGCCCGTCGCTGCCGGCGGACTTCTCTATCTGACCACGGGCGCCCGGCTCTACTGCCTCGGCGCGAAGCCGGCCGGTTCGGCCGCATCGGGCCCGGCCAACCCCGGCCCGGGGATCGTCTCCGCCTCCACGGGCGGCACCCCGGGCGAACCGGCCTGGGTGCAGGTGGTGCCGGCCGAGGGGCAGGTCGCTGCCGGGGCCGCGCTCCCCTTGAAGGTGCGTCTCTACGACGCCGCGGGGCGGTTCGTGAAGGAGTCGGCCGCGGAGTTCGCCACGTCGGCCGGTGGCGTCTCGAAGGAGGGCGTCTACACCGCTCCGGCGACGGGCCATGCCGCCGCGATCGTCACGGCGAAGGTCGGCGGCCTCGAGGGCAAGGCCCGCATCCGCTCGATGCCGCCGCTCCCCTGGACGTTCTCGTTCGACGAGATCCCGCTCGCCGCCGACCCCAAGACCGGCGTGGTGAAGGGGGAACCGCCGCTGCCCTGGATCGGGATGCGGTATCGCCACGTGGTTCGCGAGGTGAATGGCTCAAAGTGCCTGGTGAAGATCACGACGATCCCGAAGGGGACGCGGAGCCAGGGCTGGATCGGCCCGATCGGCCTGCACGACTACGTCATCCAGGCCGACGTCCGCGCCCAGGAGACGGGTGTGGAAAAGCCGGGTTCGCCCGCGTCCGACACGCCGAAGTCGGCCGCCACCGACGCTGACGCCTTCGCCAAGAAGTTCGGCAATCCGGCGGCGCTCGAGAAGGCGCGGATGCCCGACATGGGGATCGTCGCCCAGCGGTACACGCTCGATCTCATGGGGGCGAGCCAGCAGCTGCAGCTCCGCTCCTGGCCGCCACAGGTGGCGACCTACTTCTCGAAGACGATTCCCTTCGCCTGGGAGGCGGGCCGCTGGTACACGATGAAGCTGGAGGCGCGCACGAAAGACGGAGCCGCCGTGCTCCGCGGCAAGGTCTGGCCCCGGGGCGAGCCGGAGCCCGCGGCCTGGACGATCGAGGGCGTGCACGAGTCGGGCAACCTCCAGGGGAGCCCCGGCTTCTTCGGCAACTCGAAGGATTCCGAGATCTACATCGACAACGTGTCCGTGGAGGGTGTGAAATGAACAGGTCTTCTTTCTGGGCGGTGGTGCTCGCGACGACGGCGACGGTCGCCACGGCCGCCGAGTGGAACCAGTGGGGCGGGTCGCCGACCCGCAACAACGTGCCCGAGGCGCGGAATCTCCCCATGGAGTGGGCGCCCGGCGAGTTCGACCCCGACACCGGCGCCTGGCAGCCGAAGACGGCGAAGAACGTCGCCTGGGTGGCGGCGCTCGGCAGCCAGTCGTACGGCAACCCGGTGGTCGCCGACGGCAAGGCGTTCGTGGGCACCAACAACGGCAAGGGCTGGCTGAAGCGGTATCCGCCGGCCACGGACCTCGGCTGCCTGCTGGCCTTCGACGCCGCGAACGGCTCGTTCCTCTGGCAGGACTCCAGCGAAAAGCTCCCCACGGGCCGCGTGCACGACTGGCCGCTGCAGGGCATCTGCTGCGCGCCGCTCGTGGAGGGGGACCGGCTCTGGTACGTGAGCAGCCGCGGCGAGGTGAAGTGCCTGGACACCGAGGGCTTCCGCGACGGCGAGAACGACGGACCGTTCACGACCGAGAAGGAGCAGGGGCAGGACGAGGCCGACGTCGTCTGGGTGCTCGACATGATGAAGCAGCTCGGCGTTTCGCAGCACAACATGTGCTCCTGCAGCGTGACGAGCGCCGGCGACTTCCTGTTCGTGAACACGAGCAACGGCGTGGACGAGGGGCACTTGAATCTCCCCAACCCCGAAGCCCCGAGCTTCCTTTGTCTCGACAAGCGCGACGGCAAGGTGCTCTGGGCCGACGGCTCGCCCGGCGCCTACGTGCTCCACGGCCAGTGGTCGAGCCCCACCTACGCGGAGCTCGGCGGCGTGCCGCAGGTGCTGTTCGGGGGCGGCGACGGCTGGCTCTACTCCTTCGACGCCCGCGGCGAGAATGGCAAAGCGAAACTCCTCTGGCAGTTCGACTGCAATCCCAAGGAGTCGAAGTACACGCTCGGCGGCCGGGCCGACCGCAACCACATCATCGGCACGCCGGTGGTCCACGAGGGTCTGGTCTACATCGCCGTGGGCGAAGATCCCGAGCACGGTGAGGGCGTGGGGCATCTCTGGTGCATCGATCCCACCAAGCGGGGCGACGTGTCGAGCGAACTGGCGCTCTCGCTCGCCGATCCCACGAAGCCCCTCCCCCGCCGCCGGGAACAGGCGGTGATCAAGGAGCAAGGGGAGGTGGCCCGCCCCAATCCCAACTCGGCCGCCGTCTGGCACTATCCCGGCTTCGACGCCGACACCAACGGCAAACTCTCCTTCGAGGAGACGATGCACCGCACCTGCGGCACCGTCGCGATCAAGGATGGCCTGCTCTACGTCGCCGACTTCAGCGGCCTGTTCCACTGCCTCGACGTGAAAACGGGCAAGCCCCATTTCACGCACGACATGCTGGCCGCGAGCTGGGGCTCGCCGCTGATCGCCGACGGCAAGGTCTACATCGGCGACGAGGACGGCGACATCACGATCTTCAAGCTCGGGAAGGAGCCGGAGGTGCTCGCCGAGATCAACATGGGCAACAGCGTGTACTCCACGCCGATCGCCGTCGGCGACACGCTCTACATCGCCAACAAGAGCCATTTGTTCGCCATCCGGGAGGGCGCCGCGCCGGCGCCATGATCACCTTGATCGCCGTGATCACCTTGGTCGTCATGCCTCGCGCGGCATCCATGTTCGCCGTCCCGCTGCTCGCCCTCGCCTGCCTCCTGCCGGCCGCGGCCGCGGACCCCTTGTCGCCGGGGGACCTCGTCCGCGACGCAAAGCGGATCGCCGTGCTCGGCGATTCGATCACGCAGGATGGACGCTGGGTCGCGGACGTCGCCGCCTGGATGGAGGAGCAGGGTCTGACGGCCGACGTGATCGACGTGGGGCTCTCGAGCGAGACGGTCTCCGGACTCAGCGAGGAAGGGCACGCCGGCGGCAAGTTTCCGCGGCCGAATCTCTTCGACCGGCTCGATGCCGTGCTCCGCGTGACGAAGCCCGATCTCGTGCTGGCGATGTACGGGATGAACTGCGGCATCTACCAGCCGCTCGACGAGGGCCGGTTCGCGAAGTTCAAGGACGGCATCGAGCGGCTGCACGCCGCCGTCGAGAAGACCGGGGCGAAGATCATCCACCTCACGCCCCCCGTCTACGACAAGCGGCCCGACAAGCCGGGCCCCGCGGGCGACGCCGACTACGACGCGGTGCTCACCGCCTCCTCGGAGTGGCTGCTCTCGAAGCGGGCCGACGGCTGGGCGGTGATCGACGTGCACGGCCCGATGAAGGCGGCGCTGGCCGAACGCCGCAAGCAGGATCCGGCCTTCACGTTCGTGCCCGACTGCATCCATCCCGACGACGCGGGCCACTGGGCGATCTGCCGGGCCGTGCTCGCGGGCCTCGGCGCCGAGGCCGCCGCGGCCGATCCGAGCCTGGAGACGAAGCTGGCGCCGTTCCTGCCGGAGGTCACGACGCGAATGAAGCTGCTCCGCGACGCCTACCGCGAGGCGGCGGGGCACGCCCGCCCCGGCACGCCGAAGGGCCTGTCGATCGGCGCGGCTGAAGCCGCGGCCCGTCGCCTCACCGACTCGATCCGCTCGCGACGGCTCCAACTCCGCGGCACGAAGCATGAGAGCGGCGAATGGCGGATGGCGATCGAGTGGCCGCGGCCGAAGGCGGTCGATCCCGGGCCGCCGCCCGACAAGCCGGCCGCGATCCCGGCCGACGCCGTGGTGCTCTTCGACGGCCGCGACATGTCGGCCTTCGAGAACGGCGACAACTGGAAGGTGGCCGACGGCGTCGTGACCGTGGGCAAGGGTCCGATCGAGTCGAAGCAGCCCTTCGGCGACTGCCAGGTGCACGTGGAGTTTCGGCTCCCCGCGCCCGCCACCGGCAAGGGTCAGGGGCGGGGCAACTCGGGAATCTTCCTGATGGGCCGCTACGAGATCCAGGTGCTCGACTCCTACGAGGACGGCACCGACGGCCCGCTCACCTATCCCGACGGCCAGTGCGGCGCCCTCTACAAGCAGCGGCCGCCGGCGGTGAACGCCTGCCGCAAACCGGGCGACTGGCAGACCTACGACATCCTGTTCACGCGACCGCGGTTCGCCGCCGACGGCACGCTCGACGCGCCGGGCCGCGTGAGCGTGGTCCACAACGGCATCGCGATCCACTCCGACACCGTGATCCTCGGCGACACGAACTGGCATAAGCCGCCGGCGTACGAGCCGCACGCCGACGCCCTGCCGCTCTCGATTCAGGACCACGGCAACCCGGTGCAGTTCCGCTCGATCTGGGTCCGCCCCTTCCGGCCGGTCGAGCCGACGATGCTTCCGTAGCAGGTCGCGGTACCTGCGGCCGTGTTTCTCCACACACGTGGGTGCAGGTTTTCAACCTGCACAGGCACCACGCCGGACCTGGACTCCCGCAGGTTGAA
>Ga0208376_1000731_pt1 | contig 9963 bp, 8 predicted proteins | sample CryBogmetaGMA25M_FD_184548 | JGI IMG/M metagenome (GOLD analysis project Ga0208376, IMG submission 184548) | Freshwater microbial communities from Crystal Bog, Wisconsin, USA - MA2.5M (SPAdes) | ecosystem: Environmental > Aquatic > Freshwater > Lake | place: Crystal Bog, Wisconsin, USA | collected...
ATTGGTTGTTACTAGCAAAGGAATCAGGCTAATGATTGCTAGTACTCTAAAGACCATCACTTTGCCATAGCGGTCTGCCATGTGTCCAATGAAACGAGAGCTCATCAAGGTTGCGACACCGCCGCACAAATAAATTAAAGAGATATAGGAGTCACTAATACCGACATTCGAAGTGAGATAAAGGGCGATATACGGAATCACTGAGAATCCTGTAAGCATGATGAGACCCATAAAGATAAAGGCCTTGATATGTTGGGGCGCAATCATGATCTCAAAAATTTGGCTCATACGACTACCCTCATGCACATGGTCCAAATGCCCCGCTATTTTGGGAATATGAAGGTATCCTATATAAAAGATCAACGTTGAAACTACGCCAATAAAAATAAATGGCGCACGCCATCCTAAGAAGGTAATGTGATGGGCTAGAAATAAACTCAATGGCACGCCGGCAACGGTTGATACTGAAAATGCAGCCATGACAGTACCTAATGCCTTACCACGACGCTCAAACGGAATTGAATCCGCAACAATGGTTTGCACTAAAGAGCCAAGGATGCCACCAAAAGCACCAGCAAATGCCCTGGCAATAAATAAGGTTTCATAATTTGGCGCTAAACCGCAGGCAACAGTAGCAATAATGAAACAAGCATAAAGTCTCAATAGAAGCTGTCTACGCTCAAAGCGATCGACATAATAGGTAGCAAAGATCCCTGCAGCAGCTGCAGCAAAAGTATAAGAAGAAAGTAAAAGACCAAACTGATGCGTATTGATATTCAGAACCCGAATAAATTCAGGGCCCAATGGCATCATGATCATGAAGTCTAAGATATGGGTAAACTGAATACCAGCCAAAGAGAATAAGAAAAAACGTTCTCGTTTTTGAGTTTCTGGACTAAGGGGGATATTCTTCAAAGCACTCTTTACTTGATTAAGACCATGTGACATTATCAGTGCTGATAGAAAATTTCACATTTATTGAAGAAAAATTACTATGCTAGAGCCGAATTTCCAATTTTCCTTATTTATCCTCTCTCGAGACATTATTTTGGGTGTTGGAGGTGTAATTCTGATACTACTTTTTCATGGAACAGCCATTAATCATGTATTAATGCGGTTCGAAAACATGACTGCTAACAACCTGGCAAAAAAAGAGTATCACCGAGTCTTTTTACACTTCTATATTTCCTTTTCTTTCATTGCCCTCATTCATATAGTAGAGGTAACGATTTGGGCGCAGCTTATATATCAACTTGGTCTACTTTCTAACTTGAACGATGCCATTATTTTTGCTGGCAGTTGCTATACCACTCTTGGCATAGTTCCCGATATCCTTCCCGTTGGATGGAAAAGCTTGGCCTTCATGATTGCCTTTAGTGGTCTTTTCTCCTTAGCTTGGACTACCTCCATCATGATTGGCATGACCAATACCTACCGAGAGGCCTGGAAGATCAAAAACCATATCAAGAGGGGATAAAAGATATATGCTGCCGCGCAACAATTCTGCGCAATTTGGAGTATCATTAGGGTATACCCTTAAAGGAGCTCTAAAATGGCACATTCCAACTCAGTATCGTTTAACCACTCATCAACCTTTAGCTTTAAGCCTTTATTCGCTATCAGGGACTTTTTTGCCCTGATTTCGGCAGCATGGGCAGAAGCTAAGGTAATGGAACAAAAAAGTCATAAAAACAGTGCAAATTGGTAATTTATTGCTGATTTATAGCTAAATTTGGCTATTTTCAGCTAAATATGGATAAAGCCCTTGAGTCCTGCTCTGGGGCTTTTTTCTTTGTCTTTTGCGGGACTATTTCTTGATGTAATAGCCATAGACACAGCGAGTTCCACCTCTGGATGGATTGTGTGTATCCTGAATTGCCCCATCAACTATTGCAGTTAAGTGCTTAGAAACCTTCACAATTAATGTTCCTGTTGGAAGCTCATCAGGACGAAGGTGAACTTGACAGCCAGCCCCTACCTTCATGGTGGGGACCCACTCAAAACCAAGTCCCAAGATGTAGTCATGAAAGACATTGCGATGGTTACCATTACGGGGTGTTGCGCCTTTATTGTTGAGACGTCTTGCTAAGCGATCATTCTTGAGGTCGGCATACTTCTGATTGGCGCACCTCAAGTCCTCATAGACTTGGAGATAAGGCAACTTAGCCGCAATCGCAATCGATCGAACCACACAGTCTCCTGCCCCACCCTTAAAGCCAGCCAGCTGTCTGCCACCATCATTTAATTGCAATGGGAACTTTTGTGCAGACTTGGAGAATAGATTTAGAAAGCGAAACATAGGGATGTATTAAATGACAAATGGATTTGCCTTTCGACAAATCCATTCTAGTCCGAGAAACACTTTCAATTACTTTGCTTGTGTTGCTTGCGCCTCTTTTAGCTTTAAGCGCCAAGCATGTAGTAATGGTTCGGTATACCCGTTTGGCTGCTCAAGACCCTTAAAGATCAGATCACTTGCCGCTTGAAAGGCATATGAATCCTTGTAATTTGGCATCATTGGCTTATATAAAGGATCGCTAGCATTTTGCATATCAACAATAGTAGCCATTCTTTGCAATGCTTCTTCTACTTCTTTTTTGGTTACATATTTGTGTAGCAACCAGTTGGCAATGTGCTGACTAGAAATACGTAATGTTGCGCGATCTTCCATCAAGCCTACGTTATAAATATCAGGAACCTTAGAGCAACCAACGCCTTGGTCAATCCAGCGAACCACGTAACCCAAGATACCTTGACAATTATTATTGAGAGACTCGCGAATCTCCTCTTTAGTCCAATCAGGATATAGCGCAATGGGCACAGTCAAGAGATCATCTGTCAGGGCCTCATACTCAGCTGCAGTGTCTTGTTTCTCGATATCCTCTTGGATCTTTGCAACATCGATCTGGTGATAATGCATTGCATGCAAAGTCGCAGCAGTAGGCGATGGCACCCAAGCAGTATTTGCTCCAGCTGATGGGTGTGCCCCTTTTTGATCTACCATCTCTTTCATGAGATCTGGTGCAGGCCACATACCCTTACCAATCTGTGCGCGTCCACGTAATCCACAATCCAAGCCAGCTAAAACATTACGGCGCTCATAAGCCCCGAACCATTTAGCAATCTTCATTCTTCCTTTACGAACCATGGCGCCGCCATACATTCCAGTATGCATTTCATCACCAGTACGGTCTAAGAAACCAGTATTAATAAATGCAACACGACCACCAGCTGCTGCAATAGCCGCTTTAATATTGACACTCATGCGACGCTCTTCGTCCATGATTCCTAATTTGACTGTGTTCTCAGGTAAACCAAGTAATTTCTCAACTCGCCCAAAGAGCTCGCTAGCAAATGCTACTTCTTCTGCACTGTGCATTTTTGGCTTAACAATATAGACAGAGCCTTTACGTGTATTGCCAATAGCCTGAGTCGCTGGACGATTGATGTCATATAGAGCAATCAATACTGTCACTACTGCATCTAAAATACCTTCGTAGATTTCCTTACCGTCACCGGTAATGATGGCAGGATTGGTCATCAAGTGGCCAACGTTACGAAGGAACAGGAGTGAGCGGCCATGCAAGGTGACAATGCCATCCTTAGCATTAACCGCACCAATACCTGCAGTGTATTTACGATCCGCATTAAGTCTGCGAGTAAAAGTCTTGCCGCCTTTGTTTACCTCTTCAACCAAGGTACCCTTCAGGATGCCCAACCAATTTTCATAGGCAAGCACTTTGTCATCGCCATCAACCACCGCTACTGAGTCTTCTAGGTCCAAAATGGTTGAGAGTGCAGACTCTAGTACCACATCATTTACCCCAGCCTGATCAGCAGCACCAATGGTTTTAGTTCTATCAATTTCGATATCGATATGAATGCCATGATTGCGTAACAAAATCGATGATGGTGAAGCAGCATCACCCTGATAACCGACGAACTGCTTCTCATTAATCAAACCGGTAGTACTGCCGTCTTTTAACTTCACTGAAAGTTTATGATCGACAACGCTATAGGCCACTACATCACTGTATAAAGCTTTCGCTAAGGGAGCAGATTCATCTAAAAACTGACGTGCATAGGCAACGACCTTAGCACCACGAATTGGGTTGTAAGCGCCATCCTTGGTAGCACCATCTGCATCAGAGATAACGTCCGTGCCATACAAAGCATCATACAAAGACCCCCATCTGGCGTTGGCGGCATTTAAGGCATAGCGTGCATTTAGCACTGGAACAACTAGCTGAGGACCTGCCTGGAGAGCTAATTCATCATCTACATTCTGAGTGGTGGCCATAATCTTTGTGGGTGCATCTTCGATATAACCAATGTCTTTTAAATACTTGCGATAGGCAGGCATATCTTTGATTGGGCCTGGATTGGCTTTGTGCCATTGATCTAAATCGAGTTGTAAGCGATCGCGTTTTGCAAGTAAAGCTTCATTTTTAGGAGTTAAGTCTTTAACAATTTCATCAAAACCCTTCCAGAAATCAGCACTCTTGATACCAGTTCCAGGAAGTACTTTGTCTTCGATAAAACGGTAAAGAGGGGTTGCTACTTGAAGGCTGTTACAGGTAGTGCGTGCAGTCATTTTGTAAACCTTGGTTTATATAAGTTAATAAATACAGTGAATCAATTAATTTCCATTAATCCTGGAAGGGATGTTGAAGCAAAATGGTCTCATCACGCTCTGGTCCTGTAGACACCATGGCGATGGGCTTACCAGCGACTTCCTCAATACGACGCAGGAAGTTCTGAGCTTCGATTGGCAGCTTGCCCCACTCCCGAATACCGAAGGTAGTACCCTGCCAGCCTGGGAAATCTTCATAAATTGGCTCACAACGTGCGACTGACTCGGCACCGCGCGGCAATACATCTAATTTTTTTCCATCCAAGTGATAACCAACACACAAGCGAATAGTTTCAAAGCCATCAAGGACATCTAACTTAGTGATACATAAGCCAGAAAGACCATTGATTTGGATAGAGCGCTTTAATGCAGCGGCATCAAGCCATCCCGTGCGACGTGGACGACCCGTTACCGAGCCAAACTCTTTCCCAACTTCAGCAAGACGGATACCAACAGGATCTTGCTTTGCTGGATTGTCATGGTCATAGAGTTCACTTGGGAACGGACCCGCACCAACACGGGTGCAATACGCTTTAGTAATACCCAAGATGTACTGCAAAGAATCCGGACCAACACCTGAACCGGCAGCAGCATTACCCGCTACGCAGTTACTAGAGGTGACATAGGGGTAGGTCCCGTGATCGATATCGAGCAATGTGCCCTGCGCACCTTCAAACAGGAGATTTTGACCAGCTTGTTCAGCTGCATAGAGTGCACTAGAAACATCCACCACCATTGGCTTGATACGCTCAGCATAGGACATTGCCTCAGCAAGCGTTTTTTCATAATTAACAGGCTCAGCCCCATAGTAATTAGTGAGCATAAAATTGTGATACTCCAAGTTCTCACGCAGTTGCTCAGCAAATTTTTCCGGAAAGAACAAATCCTGTACGCGCAGTGCACGACGCGCTACTTTATCCTCATACGCTGGTCCAATGCCCCGGCCAGTAGTACCAATTTTTGCTTCACCACGTTTTTTCTCACGCGCATGATCAATTGCTACGTGATATGGAAGAATCAAAGTGGTAGCTTCAGAAATCTTCAAGCGTGATTGCACATCTAAACCGGCGGCTTCGAGCTCACCAATCTCTTTAAAGAGCGCTTCGGGTGATAACACTACACCATTACCGATATAGCAAATGACTTCCTTATGCATAATCCCGGAAGGGATGAGGCGAAGAATCGTTTTCTTATTACCAATGATCAGAGTATGGCCCGCATTATGACCGCCTTGGAAACGAACCACTGCTTTTGCATGATCAGTTAACCAATCAACTACTTTTCCCTTGCCTTCATCACCCCACTGGGTGCCAATGACAACTACGTTACGACCTTTAGCTTGCTGCTTTGAAGACATATTGAAATCCAAAAAGATAATTACAAAATGGGTTAACTGTTTGTTTTATTGCTTTACTTTATTTTTTCTTCACTTCCCAAGAGCTGCCCTGCTTTACCAACTCACGATCACATTCATATTCGGCGGCCTCAAACTTTTCACCAGCCATCACTTGAATCACCACCTCGCCAGAATCCCTCAAAGCAGCAATCGCTTTACCTAATGCAGCATCCTCAAGCCATGGCGCGGCAATCGCCATCTTCCGAACCTTTAACGGTGAAAGATTAGCTAAGGTTAAAAGATCTAATGAGAATCCAGTAGCAGGACGTGAGCGACCAAAGGCCTGACCCACATGGTCATAGCGTCCGCCCCTGGCAATTGGTTGAGGCAACTGCTCGACATAAGCAGCAAACATCACACCGCTGTGATATTGATAACCGCGCAGATCTGCTAAATCAATACTGAGGTCTAGGCCACTTGATGAACTTACGGCAGCTACCAAGCGCTCGAGATCAGACAATGCTTGATCGATCGCTGCGTGCTGAGGTAATACCTTTTTAGCTTTTGCCAATACCTCAGCACAAGGACCATTGAGCTCTGTTAAAGCCATCAACGCTTCAGTCGTTTTAGCCGGGAGGCAAGTGGCCCACTGGCTAAGTCTAGGACGATCTTTAGTCTGTAATAGGCTATACAAAGTTTCAATCGTCTCTTTATCTAGCTTCTGGTCAACCAGAATGCCGGCCAGAATGCCAGCGTGAGATAAATCAAGATAAACCTTGCCCAAGCCTGCAATAGAAAGTGTTTTGAGTAACAAGGTAATTGCCTCAAAATCAGCCTCCCATGTAGCACAGCCATAAATTTCGGCGCCAAGCTGTAAATCTTCCCGAGCAGAACTGCCGACGGGTGTACGAGCATGTGCCACAGAACCTGCATAACAAAGACGGGTAACGCCAGCACGATTTAATAAGTGCGCGTCAATACGTGCTACCTGTGGAGTAATGTCTGCTCGCAAACCTAAAGTGCGGCCTGACATTTGATCAACCAATTTGAAGGTTTGAAGATTGAGATCTGAGCCAGTCCCAGTCAATAAGGAATCCAAAAATTCTAAAATTGGAGGGGCAACTAGTTCATATCCATAGGATTGATAGAGATCCAATATAGCGCGACGCAAAGTCTCCACCTTGCGAGCCTCAGCTGGCAAAACATCTGCAATATCTTCAGGAAGCAACCAACGATTCATGATTGGGACTATTCACTTTCTTATTTTTTGTGCAGAAACTTAAAGAACTCGCCGCTAGGCTCGACCACCATGATGTCTTTCTTATCCTTGAAAGAGCTACGGTAGGCTTCCAAACTTTGATAGAACTGCGCAAACTGAGGATCGCGTCCAAATGCCTCTGCATATAGAGCAGTAGCCTTAGCATCCCCCGCCCCTTTAATCTTTTGTGCATCACGATAGGCTTCTGCCAAGATCGTATCGCGCTGACGCTCAGCATTAGCCCGAATCTTGTCTGACTCAGCAGCACCCATTGAGCGCAATTCATTGGCTACACGCTTACGCTCTGCTTCCATACGACGATATACCGAATCACTAATCTCAGCCAAAAGGTCAACGCGCTTTAAGCGCACATCAACAATTTCTACGCCAATATCAGATGCATCATCAGCAACTTTCTTACGAATGCCTTGCATCACTTCTTCACGCTGATCAGAGATCAACTCACGAACAGTACGCTTAGTGAACTCTTCATTTAAGGCGGAGCGAACTAACTGGGTTAAGCGATCCTGCGCTAAGCGCTCATCACCCTTAAAGCTGATGAAAAACTTGCGAGGATCCACAATGCGCCACTTCACATAAGAATCTACCAAGAGATTCTTTTTTTCAGCAGTAATAAAGCGCTCTGCTTCTGGATTATCAATTGTCAGAATGCGGCGATCAAAGAAACGCACGCTTTCAAATGGGGCTGGTAGCTTCACACGCAAGCCAGGCTCTTCAATCACACGTACGATTTGCCCAAAAGAAAATACCACCGCGAATTTGCGTTGATCAACAATAAAGATACTGGACGACAAGATATAGATCACGGCAACGAACGCAATGCCCGCAGCAATCAAGCGATTTGCATTCATTATCTCGCCTCCCGATCACGACTGCGGAGACCATCCCGTTTATCAGTGGCGCTTCCTGATGAGGGTGTACTGCTATTGGTAGTGGTGCTGGTGGTAGGGCTTTGATTATTGACGCCTGTTGCACCGCCTACAGTGACACTACCAGTAGGGGTTGCTGTGCCAGACTGATTGACTTGGGTACTAGCAGCCTGCGCGCTCTCAGCGCTGACCTGAGCCACAATCTTATCAAGTGGCAAATACAGCAGGCTATTGCTCTTAGTAGTATCAACCAAGATCTTCGTGACGTTGTTATACATTTCACGCATGCTATCGATATACATACGATCACGCGTTACTTGTGGAGCCTTAGAGTACTCCACTAAAATTTGTTTGAAGCGTGTTGCATCACCCTCAGCGGTTGCTACTACCCTGGCCTTATAGCCCTCAGCCTCCTGAATCAAGCGAGCTGCCGTACCTTTAGCACGTGGAATGATGTCATTCGCGTAAGCCTGACCTTCACTCTTTAAGCGCTCTTGGTCTTGACCAGCCTTGACTGCATCGTCAAAGGCAGCCTGAACTTGCTCAGGTGGTTGGACGTTTTGCACAGTCACACTAGTAACATAAATACCACTCTTGTAACTGTCCAATATCTTCTGAATCGAATTAGCTAAGTCGATACCAATCTTTTCACGCCCCTCATAAAGTACGGTATCCATTTTGCTGCGCGCTACGATTTCACGAACGGCAGTTTCAGCAGCCTGAACAACTGTGGCATCTGGGTCACGGTTATTAAATAAATAATCGGTAGGATCTTTTAAGCGATATTGCACAGCAAAACGCACGTCGATGATGTTCTCATCTTCAGTGAGCATTGACGAATCTTTTTGGTTGGTAGCCTTGATCAACACTGGGCGCCCCACCTCAACAGAACGAACACCAGATAAATTCACTGTCTCATCAGACTGAATCGGCCACGGCATGCGCCAGTTAATACCTGGCTTGGCGGTGTAATCGTACTTACCGAATGTCAGAATGACGCCAGCTTGACCTTCTTGAATAATGAAAAAGCCACTGCAAACCCATATAAAGAAAACGGCACCTGCACTAATCAGAATGCTCGCCTTAGAACTAAATGGATTGGTGAAATTAAAGTTCGGTGCGCTCATGCCACCATTACCACCTCCACCGCGCTGTGATGGCGGAGGAATATCAGTGCTATTGGGTTTATTAGCGGGGTTATTACTTGAAGTCCCTGCACCTGGTTTTTTCTTACCGCCGAAAATACCAGCAATCCGGTCATTGAAATCACGCCATAGCTCATCCAAATCTGGTGGGCCATCTGGCTTTGTTGGTGAATTCGTTGGTTGAGTTTCGACAGGCTTATTACTATCAGGATCTACTTTTGGAGCTTGATCACTTCCCTGCCCATCTTTGGCATCCTTGGATCCGGTGTTGTGGCTATTGCCCCAACCTGGGTCATTGACCGAAAAAAGGCCGAGAAATTTACGCATCATTAGAAAAATAGCTTCGGTTTGGAATCGGATTAAATTCAGAAGTTTCTGGTCGTTCGGGTAAAGGTTCTAAAAACTCTTCCGGGGCCAATTGCTTCTTGGCACGGTTGTGCTCGATCCTTATTCTATCAGTCATTTGAGAGCATTCAGCTAGCGCCCCACGGAGTAAATCCAGGCCTAAGCCTGTCTTGGCGGAGAGGAAAACTTGGCTTGGAAAGCCCTGTCCATCCCGCTCTAAAACTGCCCCCCGAGTGAAGGTTTGGGGCATCTGATCAATCTTATTCATCACCTCTATCCGTGGGATGTTTTCAGCCCCAATTTCCTCTAAAACAGCTTCTACTTCAGCCTTTTGCTCCCTGGCTACGGGACTGCAG
>Ga0208376_1000732_pt1 | contig 9961 bp, 6 predicted proteins | sample CryBogmetaGMA25M_FD_184548 | JGI IMG/M metagenome (GOLD analysis project Ga0208376, IMG submission 184548) | Freshwater microbial communities from Crystal Bog, Wisconsin, USA - MA2.5M (SPAdes) | ecosystem: Environmental > Aquatic > Freshwater > Lake | place: Crystal Bog, Wisconsin, USA | collected...
GCCTCATCCGCCCGAGCCACCCGAGTTGCCTCATCTGTCCAGGCTATCCGCCGATCTAAGTTCCAGCAACACCGATTCTCTCCAACCGCCGCAGCCGACCCGACGGGCTCCCACACGGCGCGAGATCGAGGAAGAACCGGTGTTTATGAGTGAGGCCGAGGAGATGGCTTTGCTACGAATCCCTAGTACCAGTTCGTCTTCCATCACCGTCGTCGAGCCGCCAGCCCTGGATGAACATGCCAGCCTTGGCCCACGCCTACGCAACGAGCGATTACGTCGTCACCTCACTCTGGTGCAGGTTGAGAACGAGTTGAAGATCCGCATGTCTTATCTGCAGGCGATTGAGGACGAGAAGTATACCCTGATCCCGCGTGGCCCCGTCGCCCTCCAGATGATGCGCAGCTATGTGACCTTCCTCGGTATTGACCCTGAGCCTGTCATCGAGGCGTTCCGCACCCAGCACTATGTCGAACAGTACGAACCGCTGCCCGCCCTTGGCGGCCCTCGGATTCCGCGCAGCCTGCCGACGTGGGTAATCTGGGTCACTGCCGTGGCCTTGGCCTTCATCGTGACCGTGAGCAGTATCCTCCTCTTCGACCCCGGTTTCTTCGTGAACCTCTGGGTTCAGATTTTTGGGCTGCTTGCGGTGTAGAGACGCCCCGGCGGGGCGTCTCTACCGCAGACGCCCCGCCGGGGCGTCTCTACGCTGCACCCCGCAGCAGCGCACGCGCCGTATCGGCGTCGCTGCGGATCTGGGCGACGAGGGCGTCAATCCCAGAGAACTTCTGCTCGCCGCGTAGACGGTGCAAGAACTCCACGAGCAGGGATGTGCCGTACAGGTTGCCGCTCCAGTCGAGTATGTGCGCCTCCACGGTGCGGCGTAGACCATCGAAGGTAGGCCGCAGCCCCACGTTCGTCACTGCCGGTAGGCTAACTCCATTGAGGTAGACGCGGCAGGCGTAGACGCCATCGGCAGGTAACACGTGGTTCGGGCGGATCTGCACATTGGCGGTAGGGAAGCCAATCGTGCGCCCGCGCTTGTCGCCCTCCACCACCACGCCCCGCAGGCCAAAGGGCCGGTCGAGCAGGGTTGCCGCCCCGGTCACATCCCCCGCAATCAGCAGATCGCGCACTCGCGAGGCGCTCACCGGCTGGTTCTCCACCAGCACCTTAGACACGGCACCCACAGCGAATCCCCGATCACGGCCAATCACCATCAGGCTGGAGACATCGCCCGTGCGCCCGCGCCCCATCGCAAAATCTGCGCCAACCCAGAGTTCGCGCAGGGGCAGCGCGGCACCGATCTGCGCCATATAGGCGTCAGGTTCGGTAGCCTTTGTCTCCTCGGTGAACGGCGCAATGATCAGCAGATCGGGGCCAAGGGCGGCAATCAGATCGATCTTTTCTTCAAGGCTGGTGAGTAGCTGTAGCGGATGATCGGGGCGCAGCACCACATTCGGGTGCGGCTCCCATGTGAGTACGGCGCTCAAAAAGCCAAGTTCGTGGGCACGATCACGGGCCGTGCCGATCAACTGACGATGCCCGAGGTGAACCCCATCGAACTTACCCATGGTGAGTACGGCGGGCCGCTGCGCGATATCCGGCGCAAGGGAGCGGACTATTTCCACGGCACAACTTCTCCAATTCCAGGGACGGCAGTGTGTGGCAGTGTACCACAGGATGCCGGAGCGTTCTGTATGCTATAATCCACCCGCACCGATGCCTTCATTGTAAAGGGTATTCTTTATGCCAGATGTGGCGCTCATTGTGGCCCTTGAGGGTCTGCGCGATGGCTATAGCCAGCGGCAGAAGGCGGTAAATAGCCTGATCGCTGCACTTAAAGCGGCCACCAGTTCGATTGGTAAGGCTGGTCGGCTCATCCGTGAGTACGCTCCGTCGTCGGCCCCTAGCGGTTCTTTGACTCTGGCCCAGCAAACGTTTGCGTCCCTGCGCCTGAAGGACGATGCGGTTGATCCGTTGCTGCCCGAGTTGCGGCGTGAGGCGAAGGCGCTCACAACCACCGTCGTCGCCCTGAAAGACGCCCTCGTGGCCCTGCGCGGTGAGACGGTTGATGTAGTACGCCTGGGTAAAGCCTACAGCTCCCTTGACTCTCGCAAGATCCAGGACACCGCTCTCCGTGCCCTGCTGCCCAATCTGGCGCAGGAACTAGATCTGGCTCAGCGCGCGCTCGGCGACACCTTTGGCCTGGCCTTGCGCCACGCCCTGGCCGCGCAAGGCGTTGAACTGAGCGGTCGTCCGCCGCGCTTCGAGATCGGACGCTTCGATCTGGTGGCTAACTTTGTTGGCCGCACGGCGACCCTCAGCTATGGCAAGGAGCTACTAAGCAAGCGCGTGCCGCTGAGCGTTGATGCGGTGCTGGCAGTCTACCAGCGTGAGGCGAAGCTGATCGGCGGGCGCAATGAGTCTGGGGCGCGCTGGATTGAGCAGCTCTACGAGGCATGGGAAACCGTACGCCGCAAGCGCGGCATCACGGATAATCGCGTCAATATCGTTGAGTGCTACCTGGAACTGGTGCTGTTGCGCCAGTCGAAGACGTTCCGTAGCGCACCCAGCCGCCACGATTTCAGCGATTACAGCCGGGCGCAGTTCGCCTACGACTTCTACGAGTTTACGAGCCTGCATCCCGTTACCTACAAGGGTCTGCGCGCCTTCGGCTCGGTGTCTACCAAGTCGCAGACCGATAACGTCGAGCGCAGTATCTGGATCGTCAATGGCGATAGCCCCCACATCGGGAGCTATGTCTCCGATGTGAAGTTCGAGTAGGACGAGTAATTCCATTTTAGATTGTGGATTGTGGATTTTAGATTGGCTGCAATCCACAATCCACAATCTAAAATCCAAAATTGGACAGCATATGCTCCCAGAGCCGCGCCTCGCGCGCCAGATCATCGAGACCCTTGGGCAGTCGGGTACGCCACTGTCGAAGGGTGTGAGCTACTACAACGTCGGCAATGAGACGCTGCTGAATGCGATTGACCGCCATTATCTTGGCTCGTACCTCGCCGATGGCGGTGCGGTCTTTAAGCTGGTGGTAGGCGACTACGGTAGCGGCAAATCACACTTCCTCTACTGCGTGCGCGACCGGGCCTGGGAGCGCAATTTCGCGGTGAGTAAGGTGGATCTCAGCCCAAAAGAGAGTCCCTACGACGACCAGCGCCGGGTTTATGCCGCCGTGGCCTCGAACATTATCTGGCATGAACTGGGCAGCCTGGGCGAGGATGAGCATGGCCTAACGCGCTTTCTTGAAGGCACTCTGCGTCGTTTGGCTGCGCCCCACGGACTCGATCTGGAGGACGCGGAGGCGACCGAACTGCCTGAGATTCACGCTCTGCTCCAGACGATCACCACCACGCCTATTGATAGCCTGAGCTTCCAGAAGGCGGTAGTGGGCTACCTCAACGCCCTGCTGCGCGGCCAGGAACGGCGTCAGGAGTCGCTGGGTCGCTGGCTGCATGGCGAGGAAGTCAGCCCCGAGGATAGCCGCGACCTGCGCTCGATTGGGGTGACCGAGAAGATCAACAAGAACAACGCCTTCAAGATGCTGCGCTCCCTCTGTCAGGCGGTGCGCGCCCTTGGCTACACCGGGCTGGCTTTGCTCTTTGATGAGGGCGACCGTATGCTCAGCGTGGGCGGGCGATCCGAGAAGGTGGCCACCGATAATCTGCGCGAGGTGATTGATCGCTGCCGCGAAGATCTGCCCGGCGCGATGTTCCTCTACGCGGTACCGCCGGCTTTCGTCCACGATATTGTGCCGAAGTATCCGGCCCTCCAGCAGCGCATTCAGGCTCCGAACTATTTCTCGCGCTCGAACCCTTTCAGCCCGCAGATTAACCTGGAGCGCCTGGATGTGCCCGATGCCGAGTTGCTGACTGAGATCGGCTACCGTCTGCTGCCGATCTTCGAGACGGCCTATACTTTTCGGCTGAACCCGGAGATCCAGGCTGCGAATATCGCCACCTTCTCCGAGGCCGCCCGCAACTCCTACTTGGCGATCAGCCACCGCCGCTTGTTTATCAAGGCTCTGGTGACGGAGTGGTTCCGTCAGAAAGAAGAGGGTGAGCAGGCGATCAGTGCGGAGTACGCCTCCGCCGCTATCCGTGGACAGAGCGCCGCCCTCATGGCTCAGGCCGACGACGAGCAGCGACCTTATTAGGCGGAGATTTATGGCCGACGTAGACACCCAGACCTCCCGCCGCGTCGTCCATTCGCGGCTGGGGCCAGGCAACCTGCTCAGGACGTATATGAGCGGCTATGAGTTCGAGGTTCTCTTCGACTCGGGCCGCCGTTTTCGTTTGCCCGCCCGCGAGTTTGAAGCCGAATCGGCCAGCCCCTGGCAGATTGCGAGTACCCCCGTCCCTGCCGCCCGGGCGATCATCCTCGATGATGACCAGTTCCGCGCCCGCCAGACGCTGGAGGCTCTGCGGCTGGGGATTGTGCCGGTAAAAGATGTTGAGACTCTGACAATTGGCCTGGAGGCCGAGCAGGTCACGCTCGACCGCGCTCTGGCTCGCTCGCGTGAGCGCGGCGGCGATGCCCTGGCGGTGATCGGTGACTACGGCTTTGGCAAGAGTCACTTTGTGGAACTGGCAGCCCGCCGCGCCCTGCGCGAGAACTGCCTCGTAGCCAGCGCCAGCCTGGATGTGGTCGAAGTGCCACCGGGCAAGGCTAACGAGATCTACCGGGCGCTGCTGAGTGGCCTGCGCTACCCCGATAGCGACGAGCGTGGTCTGGCTCCGCTGCTGAAAAAGGCAGTTGCCTCCCCGTCGGTGATGGCTCAGTTCGCCGAGCGCAGCCCACGCGGGAAGGACGATCCGCTTGTCGCAGTGCTGCGCGCCCTGGCCGATTGTGGTAGCCAGATCGCCTATGACGAGATGGTGCTGTGGGTCAGCGGCCAGATCCGCACGCCTACCGTCGAGATGCGCAGTTACCTGAAGCGACCGCCCCGAATCTACCTGTCTGGCGAGATTGCCCGCCAGTACAGCTATCTGCTCACCGCCATCAGCGTGCTGTCCACCATGCTCGGCTACGGCGGCCTGGCCGTGCTGATTGATGAGTCGGAACATTACTCGCTGCTGCGGGCCACCCAGCGTGGTCGGGCCGACGCCTTCTTTAAGGCGCTGATCTACGCGGCCCTCGGCCAAACCAACAGCCGGGTTGACCCGAAGACTATCCCGTACCACAGCTCGGTGGAGTACGATATTACCTTTGCCTCCAGCCCGCAACTCTTCTTTCTCTTCGCCCTCACCGCAAGTGAAAGCCAGATGCCGGTGGATAGTTGGCTCGCGCCCTCGCAGATCTTGCGCTTGGACGACCGCTTTATCGAGCGCGATATTCTGGAGTTCTTCAAGACTCTGCTGCGCTACCACAGTATTGCCTACGACTATAGCTACCCGCCGCCGCGTGAACGTTACGAGGAGGCGGTCAAGATCGCCCCTGGGATGCTCTCGCGGGCACTCACCCAGCACCGCATCAACATGCGCGAGGTCATCCGCCTGGGGGTGACGGTCTGCGACCTGCTTTACCTGCACCCTGACTATGCGCCAACGACGCTGGTCGAGGAACTGGGCAAAGGGCTGAAGATGTAGGGGAATCCATATGCCAACGCTCACGCAGCGCGATACCCATGATCTGTACCTCGTCAATCGTGGTGGCGAGATCGCGATCAGCCTTGATGAGATCCAAGGTCTCTGGACAGAAGAGATCTACTTGAGGTTGACGGATCACTCCAACTGGCTGATTGAGTTTACCGATGGTTATATGGATATTCTGCCAATGCCTACCGACAAACACCAAGCGATACTTCGCTTTCTCTTCCGTATCCTCGACGCACTGATGATGCAAACGGGTGGCACCGTGTTCTTTGCGGCCCTGCGTCTCCAGATCCGACCCCGTATGTATCGTGAGCCGGACTTGATGTTGCTGCTTGTGAAGGACGACCTACGTAGGCAGAATCGTTACTGGCTCGGTGCCGATCTGGTTGTTGAGATCGTCAGTCCCGACGGCCCTGAGCGCGATCTGGTTGAGAAGGTGGCCGATTACGCCGAGGCGGGCATCCCCGAGTACTGGATCGTCAACCCGAATACGGCAGATATAAGTGTGCTACGACTGGAAGGTGATGCCTATGTTGCTCACGGGGTATTTGGTCGTGGCGAGATTGCGACGTCGGCCCTGCTACCTGGTTTCACGGTTGATGTGAGTGCCGCCCTCGATGCCGAGTGACCCCGCCCATGCCGCCGCTCTGGCCCTGAAGGCGCGATTGCCGCGCAGTTGGCCAGCCTTCTTTGAGCGCCACGGTAATTTTACCCCGGCCCAACTTGTTGCCATCCCGCCCCTACTCGATGGCGTAAACCTATTGCTCTGCGCCCCCACCGCCAGCGGCAAAACCGCCGCCGTCCTCGCGCCACTGATCGAACGTCACCTCCCGCCACGTCGTCCACCATCCCAGCTTGCCATTCTCTACCTCGTGCCCACCCGCGCCCTGGTCAGCGATCTCTATGCGCGTCTGGAGCAGCCGCTGGGAACGCTCGGGCTGCGCCTGGGCGTAAAGACTCGCGATAGCACCTTCCGCACCGCTGCACCGCCCGACCTGCTGATTACCACGCCCGAGTCCGCCGACGCATTGCTGGCCTCTGCTGCGCCAATCTTCGCTGGCCTGCGCGCCCTAGTGATTGACGAATTGCACCTCTTCGATGGCACGCCGCGTGGCGACCAGATGCGAGCGGTCATCACTCGCATCCGTGCGGTGCGGACGTATGCCGCTACACGTGGCGACGCCCCGGACTCCACGATCCAGTACGCGGCACTCTCGGCCACCCTGAGCGATCCGCAGGCGACGGCAGCGCGCTACTTTACCTCGGCCCAGGTAGTGCAGGCGGGCGGCGGGCGGCATCTGGAGGCTGAACTGGTGGCGATGGACGGTGATGGCGATGCGGCCCTGGCCACCTACCTGAGTGATTTCCGCCGACGGGGCTGGCGCAAGGCGCTGGTGTTCTGCAATAGCCGTGCCGAGGTTGAACACTACGCCGCCGTCACCCGGCCCAACTCGCCCTTTGGCAGTGCGGTATTTGTCCACTACTCGAACATCGAGGCCGCACGGCGGCGCGAGATCGAGCAGCAGTTCGCCGCCGCTGACAGCTTCATCGAGGACGAGCTGGGTCAGCATTTTCCGCAACTGCTGCCGCACTTCCAGGCGCTGCGGCAGGAGGCCGGACTGAGGCTGCCGCGACCGCTGGCCGAGGAAATGCATGCCGATCGCCACCACCGTGCCGCGACGCTGGTCGAGGCGGCGATGCGCATGGGATCGCCGGCCAGCCGGCAAGGCCGTCACGGCTGGCGCTACTGGCTTGACGAACTGTTCCTGCATCCGCAGTGGGGCCTGATCGGCAGCCTCGCCGTTTTCGCCGCCGTGCTGTTCGTGGTGTTCGAGATCAGCGGCTGGATCGACTCAATGACCACGGCACGCCTGACCGAAGCCTTTGCCGACTGGCAGCCGCATTCCATGGCGGGGGTTGTCGCCCGTGCCGTGCTTGACGGCCTCATCGGTCTGGTCGGCATCGTGGTGCCCTACATGGTCCCGCTGGTCATGCTGCTGGTGACGCTGGAAGAGGCGGGCCTGATGCAGCGCATCGCCTTCGTCGTTGATCGCGGCTTCCACCAGATCGGGCTGCACGGCGGGGTTGCCGTACCCTTCCTGCTCGGGCTCGGCTGCAACGTGCCGGCGATCTCGGGCGCGGCCAGGGCCACCAGAGGCCGCGAGCGCGTGATTGCCTCGGTGCTGATCACGTTCGTGCCCTGCTCGGCGCGTTCCGCCATCATCCTCGCCATCGCCGGCAAGTATCTGGGTGCGGGCGGCGTTTTCGGCATATTCGCCCTGACCCTGGTCGTCATTGCCGTCATGGGCCGCCTGCTGTCGCGCGGTGATCGCGAACCCGGCCCGGGGCAGGTGCAGGAAATCCCCGCCTATGCGCTGCCGACGTGGCGGGTACTGCTTGCCGAAACCTGGGCGCGCACCAGCGACATCCTTACCATCGTCACGCCTTTGCTGGTGGGTGGCAGCGTGGTGCTGGCGCTGCTGACCCACAACGGCGCCGACGTCATCATCAATACCCTGCTGATGCCGGTGACCGTCTGGTGGCTGGGTCTGCCGCTGGTGCTGGGCGTGCCGCTGCTGTTTGGCGTGCTGCGCAAGGAACTGTCGTTGCTGATGATCTACCAGGCGCTGGCGACGCAGGAAATCGGCAATTTGCTCGACCCGGCGCAAATCGTCACGCTGCTGTTGTTTCTCACCTTCTACATTCCCTGCGTTTCAACCTTCGCCGTGATGCTCAAGACCATAGGGCGACGGGATGCACTGTTTTCGGTTTTTCTGTCGGTTGCGGTAGCCTTGCTGGTCGCCGGTGTGGTGAGAATGGCTCTCGGTGTGGTGCAAATTGTCGTCGGCTGACAGCCGCCGCAGCCATCCGGCATGCGTTTTTGGCCGGCGCCGGCGAAGAGTGGTACCTTAATGTTTTTCGGGGAGCGTCAGGGCGAGGCTTGAAGCATGCAAGCATTGGATATTGATGGTGCCGTACCCGGGCGCTGCCGGAAACCGGAAAATAGCTTGTCTGGCCGTGCGAAACCGGTTCTCCGCAAGCGCTTTCCGGATCCGTCGATCAACAGAGTTTTATCGAATCCGCCAATCGAGAGACCATGAATAGAAATGCCATCTATAGCAGGACTGCCAAGGGTGAGCGGAGCGAGGCCGCAGAGTCCAGGGAACTTGCCTCCGACCTGCACGGAATTCTCCATGCGATTGACGGCAAGTCCTCATTTGACGGCTTGCGCAGCAGGCTCGAGCATCTGTCTGCAGCGAGATTGGAGGAGGGGTTGGCCGCGCTCGCCGCAGAGGGCTACATTCATGAGCCGGCGGCTTCGCCGCCGGGCGGCGGATTACCAGCGGAGAACGACGGCATCGATCAATCGCATCCGCAGAGCGATGAGAGCTTGCGCAAGGCGCAGGAACTGCGCGCCAAGATCAAGGGCCGGCGTGAGGGCGGCGCGGAGCGTCGTGCGGTGCCCGACGGCAGGCGCGACGCGTCGGAGCGCCGTTCGGCGGGGCAAGCCGGTGAGCAGCAGAGCCAACGTCCGGCGCGGTGGGACGCCGAGCAGCAATCCCTTGCCGACGCTGCCCTGCATGCCCGTCAGGAAGCCGAGGCGAAGGCGCGGCGTATCGCCGACGAGCAGGCGAGGCGGGGCGTTGCCGAGGAAGAGGCGCGGCTCAAGGCGCTGGAGCGTGCCCGTCACGAAGCCGAGGCCCAGGCGCGACGGATGGCCGAGGAACTTGCCCGGCGCGCGGCGGAGGAAGACATCAGGCTCAGGGTTGCGGAGCGCGCCCGGCAGGAGGCCGAAGATCAGTCGCGGCGGATAGCCGAGGAACTGGCGCGGCGGGATGCCGAGGAAGACGCCCGCCGCGAGGCCGGCGAGCGCGCCCGGCAGGAGGCCGAAGAACAGGCACGGCGGATGGCCGAGGAACTGGCGCGGCGGGATGCGGAGGAACAAACCCGGCGCGAGACCGAACAGCGTGTCCGGCAGGAGGCAGCGGAGCAGGCCCGGCGCGATGCCGAACAGGATTCCGCCGGCGAGGAGGCGGAGCGGATCCGGGCGAGGGCTGCAGCCCAGGAGCGCTTGCTGGCGGAAGAGCAGGCCTGGCTGGAGGCCGAAGAGAAGATGCGGCGCGAGGAGGAGGCGGCAGTCAGCAAACTGGCGAATGCCGCGGCGGCGGGGCCGGACGGCAGAGCCCGTTCGCAACCGCGTAATTGGGGCAAGGTGCTTGCGCTGGCAGTCCTTGCTCTGAGTGTGTTTGGCCTGGTGGCGATCCACCTGATTTCGTTCGACGCACAGATTCCGAAATTTGAAAAGTCGGCGGCTGCCCAGTTTCAGCAGCCGGTGAAGATAAAGGCGC
>Ga0208376_1000752_pt1 | contig 9821 bp, 7 predicted proteins | sample CryBogmetaGMA25M_FD_184548 | JGI IMG/M metagenome (GOLD analysis project Ga0208376, IMG submission 184548) | Freshwater microbial communities from Crystal Bog, Wisconsin, USA - MA2.5M (SPAdes) | ecosystem: Environmental > Aquatic > Freshwater > Lake | place: Crystal Bog, Wisconsin, USA | collected...
GCTTCTTCTTCTGGCGAGTGTCCACCTTCAGGCCCAATCATTAACACGACATCCTGAGGGTCGTTGGTTATTAAAACTGAGTACATACTTCTTTTAGCTTCGGGGCTTAGGAGAAGTTTCAATCCAGGCTTTGGGCTTGCTTTTAAATATGCCTCAAAAGTTTGAATGGGTTCTAAGCTTGCCAATACAGTTCGGTCACATTGCTCACAGGCCGCTTGAATTATTCCCTCCCAGTGCGCCAATCTTTTTTGGGCGCGCTCCTGATCGTTAGGGCGCGTCAGTTTTAGAATGGAGCGCTCACATTGCAATGGTGCAATGATTTGAGCACCAGTTTCAACGGCCTTTTCAACGATCCAGTCCATCTTGTCGCCACCGGCTAAGGCTTGGGCCAAAGTAATGGCATAAGGGGTCTCGCGGTGTATGTCAGTATGGATCTCGCTCAGTTGGACTTGACCCGTTTTCCCGCTTAAAGACAGGAGTTCACCCTTAGCCACCAGACCTTTCCCATCAAATACGGGAAAGGATTCCCCAATCTGGACGCGGCGCACGCGCAAGTGGTGGGCGACCTCAGGAGGGAGGATTGTTGGCTTTTGGGATTCCCATGGCCCGGGAAGATAAAATTGAGGCATTACTGCAATATAGCCAATTTATTTTCCTCGAGACCACTTTTACGATGTCAAACCTTCAAATTCGTATGGCCAATGCCATTCGCGCTTTATCCATGGACGCAGTTCAACAGGCAAATTCAGGCCACCCTGGAATGCCGATGGGTATGGCAGATATTGCTGTTGGACTTTGGAATGAACATTTAAAACACAATCCAACAGATCCCCATTGGATTGATCGCGATCGTTTTGTTTTATCTAATGGTCATGGTTCCATGTTGTTGTATTCACTCTTGCATCTTTCCGGTTATGACTTGCCGATTGAGGAGTTGAAGAATTTCCGCCAACTACATAGCAAGACCCCAGGACATCCTGAGTATGGAATTACACCGGGAGTGGAAACAACTACTGGCCCACTGGGTCAGGGAATTTCAAATGCAGTTGGAATGGCGCTGGCTGAAAAATTATTAGCAGAAGAATTTAATCGTCCTGGTCTAAATATCATCGACCATTACACCTATGTCTTTTTAGGGGATGGCTGTTTGATGGAAGGTATTAGCCATGAAGTCTGTTCTTTGGCTGGCACATTAAAATTAAACAAGTTGATTGCACTTTGGGATGACAACGGAATCTCAATTGATGGCAAGGTCGTTTCTTGGTTTAATGAAGATACTCCAAAACGTTTTGAAGCTTATGGTTGGAATGTCATTCGTGATGTGGATGGACACAATGCCGAAGCAGTCTCTGCTGCAATTGCTAAAGCCAAAAAGAGTGATAAACCCACCTTAATCTGTTGCAAGACCGCCATTGGTAAAGGTTCGCCTAATATGGCTGGTAGCGACAAAGTACATGGATCACCACTTGGCGCTGCTGAAATTGCAGAAACCCGTGTTGCTCTGAATTGGCCTTATGCACCCTTTGAGGTTCCCAAAGATATATATGCCGCCTGGGATTTTAAAAAGCGGGGTCAAGCTGCTGAGCATGAGTGGAACAAAGAATTCCAAAAGTACAAAAATAAATATCCAGAGCTTGCTTCTGAATTACAGCGTCGCATGCAAGGTGATTTATCAAAAGACTTTGCATCTACATTGAATGCCTATTTAAAGACCTGCCAATCCAAAGCAGAAACTGTTGCAACTCGTAAGGCAAGCCAAAATGCGATCGAGGCATTGGCTCCCGCATTACCAGAGTTCATGGGTGGTTCAGCTGACTTAACCGGATCTAACTTAACCAACTGGTCAACATGCAAACCAGTGCGTGGTAATCAGTCGGGCAATCATATTAATTACGGTGTGCGTGAATTTGGTATGAGCGCCATCATGAATGGTATTGCCTTACATGGTGGCTATATCCCATTTGGCGGCACCTTCTTAACCTTCTCAGACTACAGTCGTAATGCATTACGTATGGCTGCCTTGATGAAGTTACGCACTATCTTTGTATTCACCCATGACTCTATTGGATTGGGCGAGGATGGTCCAACCCATCAATCAGTCGAGCACGTAGCTAGCCTGCGTTTGATTCCAAACCTCATGGTTTGGCGTCCTTGTGACACTACCGAGAGCGCTGTGGCTTGGGGTTCGGCGATAGAGCGTAAGAATGGCCCGAGCGCCTTGATCTTCAGTCGTCAGAACTGTCCATTCGTTTCGCGCAGTAGCCAGCAAATCAAAGAGATTGCACGTGGTGGCTATGTATTGCATGACCCAAACTCTGGAAAGATTGATGCAGTCATCATCGCTACAGGTTCTGAGATCGCCCTAGCTTTGAAAACAGCAGAGCGCCTAGAAAAAGAGGGGCTTGGAATTCGGATAGTTTCGATGCCATCGACCACTGTTTTTGATCAGCAAGACACTGCGTACAAAGCAAAAGTATTGCCCGCTAATATTCCACGTATTGCAGTTGAAGCAGGGGTGAGCGATTTCTGGTGGAAGTATGGCTGTGCAGCAGTGCATGGTGTTGATACTTTTGGCGAGTCTGCGCCTGCAGGTCAGTTATATGAGTACTTTGGTTTAACAGTAGATCAAATTGCAAAGACTGTTAAACAATGTCTCGCGAATCAATAATCGTCAAGAATTCAAAATCAGTAAGGGGAAATAAATGACATTACGAGTTGCAATTAATGGTTATGGACGTATCGGACGTATGGTTTTGCGTGCTCTGTACGAAGATCAGGTGAATGGTAAGCCACGTCGTGATATTAAAATCGTTGCAATTAATGCCATGGGTGATATTGCTATTAATGCCCACCTGACCCAGTACGACTCTGCACACGGCCGTTTCCCAGCTGAGGTTTCAGTCGATGGTGATTGCATGGTGGTTAACGGTGATCGCATCAAAATGTTCTGTACTCGTAATCCTGCCGAAACTCCATGGGGTGAGCTAGGCGTTGATTTGGTTTTAGAGTGCACCGGCAAGTTCACTTCAAAAGAAAAAGCCATGATTCATATTCAACAGGGCGCAAAGAAAGTATTGATTTCTGCTCCTGGTGATAAAGATGTGGATGCAACTATTGTTTATGGCGTTAACCAAAATGTATTAAAGCCAAGCGATATTGTGGTGTCGAATGCAAGCTGCACAACCAATTGCTTAGCGCCACTTGTCAAACCATTGTTAGAAAAAATTGGTATTGAATCTGGTTTGATGACTACGATTCACGCATTTACCAATGACCAAGTCCTAACTGATGTGTATCACAAGGATATGCGTCGCGCACGTTCGGCAGTGACGAGCATGATTCCTACTAAGACTGGTGCAGCGAAAGCAGTTGGCTTGGTATTGCCAGCACTTGCTGGGCGCTTTGATGGTTTTGCAATGCGCGTGCCAGTCATTAACGTTTCTGTAGTTGATTTAACTTTTGCAGCGAGTCGCCCAACCAGCGTAGATGAGGTGAATTCCATCCTGAAGGCTGCTAGTGAAGGCGAACTCAAAGGAATTCTAGGATTTAATACCGTGCCCTTGGTATCGATTGACTTTAACCATGACCCACGCCCAAGTATTTATGACGCATCTCAGACTCGCGTTTCTGCTGACGGTAAGTTGGTCAAAGTATTGGCTTGGTATGACAACGAGTGGGGTTATTCAGTACAAATGCTGAACGCTGCAGAAGCCCTGATGGCTGTAAAGTGATTAAAAGTCATTAACTGTAGTTAAAAGTACTTAAAAAGTAAAAAAGACCTCAATTTGAGGTCTTTTCTCATATTTAGGGCCCTGAAAATCTATTCATTGGCCTAAAAGTACCTATTTTTGCTTATTCCGACAGTTTTTCTTCTGGCAATGACCATACATCGCCAAAGAATGTTCTTGTAGCTTAAACCCGAGGTTTTTGGCGATATCACGCTGTCTTTTCTCAATAGCTTCATCTACAAACTCTTCGACGTGGCCACAATCCAAGCAAACCAAGTGGTCGTGGTGCTGACCCTCATTCAGCTCATAGATTGCCCTGCTATCCCCTTTACTTGACTCAAAATGACTTCTCAACAGGAGTCCTGCCTGCTCAAATTGGGTTAGTACGCGATATACGGTGGCCAGCCCGATTTCTTGGTCATCCTTGGCCAGAGCCATGAAGACATCCTCGGCGCTAAAGTGAGTCCCACCATTTTGATGAAAAAAATCCAGAATTTTCATGCGAGGACCAGTGGCTTTTAGGCCAATATCACGCAAATCTGCGGGAGTAGGGTTTTGGGTCGTATTCATGGCATTGGGAGCTAAAATCAATGTCTTAATGATACGGCCAGCCATGCAAAATTGCTTTGAACTTTTTCGTCGTTTTTTGAGCCCAGCTTTTAAGGGCATCTATACCTATCCGAGAGTCGGAATTGTGGCCATTTCTCTCCTTGGATTGATGGGGTTAAACGGGTGTACCTCAGCTGTTGATGAAACTCAGCGTGCTTGGGTGAATAAGATTTTTAGACCTTATGTTCCAGACATCGTTCAGGGAAACTTTATTTCTAGCGAGCAATATTCTAAGTTGCAGCTGGGGATGACTCGCGAACAAGTACGCCAAATTATGGGCACCCCATTACTAGCAAGTTATTTCCATGCAAATCGTTGGGATTATATTTTCGAATTTAAGCGACAAGGTAACCCAAATAGCATTGAGCGCCGTGTCACTATTTTTTTTGACGGTGATAAGGTTGTTGAATTCAAGGGCGATGCTTTACCTACGGAAGTAGAGATGGTTGCTGAGATTGATAACTATGCCAAAACCAAGCGCTCGTTTTGGGATGTCATTACTGGTGCAAATAAACCTCCAGTCACACGACCATTGCAACAACCTGAACAATTCATTCAGAGTCGTACTGATAACTTGCCTGCTGGTGCGGCAATACCTGCCGTGCCTGCCAGTTCATTCTGGGACTTTTTTAGTTTCTCAAATAAACAGTCCGATGGAACAGTGAATCCAGCACCTGAAGCCTTAGGGCCCGGTGCGATGAACATTCCCCCGGCTACAGAAACAAAGCAGTAAATCCTTTTAATTAGAAACGAAGAAACACATGATGAAGATTGCGATTGCTGGAGCAACAGGCCGTATGGGCAAAATGTTGATTGAAGCTGTTCTCAACACATCAGATGCCAAGCTTGTAGGTGCGTTGGAGCACTCCTCTTGTCCTCAATTGGGGGAGGATGCCGGATCTTTCTTGGGTAAAAAAACAGGAGTAATGATTTCATCTGATATTGCACAGGTTTTGGCAAATGCAGAATTTTTAATTGATTTCACCAGGCCTGACGGCACGATGGCACATTTGGCTGTTGCTGAGAAAGCTGGCACCAAAATGATTATTGGTACTACTGGTTTGACTAATGAGCAGATTGCCAGCTTGGAAAAAGCCTCCACGAATTTGGCTATCGTTTTTGCTCCAAATATGAGCGTCGGTGTGAATGCCACATTCAAATTGCTTGAGATAGCTGCCAAGATGCTCAATCAAGGTTATGACATTGAAATCATTGAGGCCCATCATCGCCATAAGGTAGATGCCCCTTCAGGGACTGCCCTCAAGATGGGTGAGGTCATTGCTGATGCATTGGGTGAGAAGCTCGATGATGTTGCCGTGTATGCGCGTGAAGGCCACACTGGCGAACGCAAAGAGGGATCTATTGGGTTTGCAACTATTCGTGGCGGCGACATTGTTGGCGATCACACTGTGTTATTTGCGGGTGATGGTGAGCGTATAGAAATTAGCCACAAATCATCTAGTCGTCAATCCTATGCACAAGGCTCTTTGCGTGCAGCACGCTTTCTACAAAGTCAAAAATCGGGTTTATATGACATGCAAGATGTTTTAGGTTTGCGTAAATAAAGCCTCCTAGATTTGCCATCAATAAAAATAGAAGAAAAGAGTTGTCTTAAATGAGTAAGGATTACGACTACCGCAGTATTGAAGCGGCAGCACAGGCTGATTGGGACAGTGCGCAAGTCTATAAGGTATCTGAAAAAACCGTAGATGCGGCAGGTAAGCAAAAACCAAAGTACTACGCTTGTTCAATGTTGCCTTATCCGTCGGGCAAATTGCATATGGGGCACGTCCGGAACTACACCATCAATGATGTGATGGCTCGGCAACTTCGTATGCAAGGTTATAACGTCTTAATGCCAATGGGTTGGGATGCCTTTGGCATGCCTGCTGAAAATGCAGCGATTCAGAATAAAGTGCCACCAGCGAAATGGACCTACGACAACATCGCTTATATGAAAAAGCAAATGGCGGCGATGGGTCTGGCAATTGATTGGTCACGCGAAGTTGCTACCTGCAGTCCCGATTACTATCGCTGGAATCAATGGCTTTTTCTGAAGATGTTGGAAAAGGGCATTGCCTATCGCAAGACGCAAGTAGTGAATTGGGATCCGATTGATCAAACTGTTTTAGCAAACGAGCAAGTGATTGATGGGCGTGGCTGGCGCTCTGGCGCATTAGTAGAAAAGCGTGAAATTCCTGGTTATTACTTCAACATTACTGCGTATGCAGAGCAATTACTTTCTGGTTTAGATAGCTTAGGTTGGCCTGAGCGTGTCAAGACGATGCAACAAAATTGGATTGGCAAAAGCCGTGGCGTGCGCTTTGCTTTTAAACATGAAATTGCAGACGATCACGGTAACTTTATTCAAGATGGTCTGTTGTATGTCTTCACAACGCGTGCCGATACGATTATGGGCGTTACTTTCTGCGCAGTTGCTGCAGAACATCCCTTGGCAGCAAAGGCTGCTGAAAATAATCCTGTACTCGCCGCATTTATTGAGAAATGCAAAACCGGCAGTGTGATTGAAGCCGATTTAGCAACCCAAGAAAAAGAAGGAATGTTCACGGGCTTATACGTGACACATCCTCTAACAAATGAACCGGTACCAGTATGGGTGGGCAACTACGTATTAATGTCTTATGGTGATGGTGCTGTGATGGGTGTGCCAGCGCATGATGAGCGAGACTTTGCTTTTGCCCTCAAATATGAGCTCCCAATCAAACAAGTGATCGCCCTCAAGGGTGAGTCACCTATATTTAATGCGACTCGCTGGCAAGATTGGTATGCACAAAAGGATGATGTAGTTTGTTTCAATAGCGACCAATTTGATGGCTTATCTTACGAAGAAGCTGTTAGTGCTGTGGCTAAAGTGCTCGAAAAAATGGGTATTGGTGAGCTTAAAACCACCTATCGTTTGCGTGACTGGGGAATTTCTCGTCAACGTTATTGGGGAACTCCAATACCAATTATTCATTGCGGTGATGAAGCTAACCCAGGTTGTGGCGCTGTTCCAGTTCCTGAGGCGGATTTACCGGTGGTATTGCCAGAGGATTGTGTACCAGATGGAAGTGGCAATCCATTAAATAAGCGCGCTGACTTTTTGAATGTCAAATGTCCCCAGTGTGGCAAGCCTGCACGTCGTGAAACAGACACGATGGATACCTTTGTAGATTCTTCTTGGTATTTCATGCGCTATACCGGTCCAGACGCTAAAACGATGGTAGATGAGCGCAATGAATACTGGATGCCTATGGATCAATACATTGGCGGTATTGAGCATGCGATCTTGCATTTACTTTATGCACGTTTCTGGACTAAGGTCATGCGTGATCTTCATTTGATCACCTTTGATGAGCCGTTTCAGAACTTATTAACCCAGGGTATGGTTCTGAATGAAACCTATTATTCCGAAGACACCTCTGGTAAAAAAACTTGGCTCAATCCTTTGGATGTGGAATTGGATCTTGATGAAAAAGGTCGCCCTAGAGGCGCAAAGTTAAAAGGCGACCCATCTAATGCACCAGTCATCGTTGGCGGTGTTGAGAAAATGTCAAAGAGTAAAAATAATGGTGTAGATCCTCAAGCCCTAATTGATCAATACGGCGCAGATACTGCCCGGCTATTTGTAATGTTTGCAGCACCCCCGGAGCAACAGCTGGAATGGTCCGGTGCAGGCGTTGATGGCGCATCTCGTTTCTTACGTCGTGTTTGGCTCTACTCTATTAGTCAGGCTGAGGCGATTCGAAATACGCAAGATGTCATCCCTAGCAATTTGAATGATGCTGAAAAAGAATTGCGTCGTGAGGTCCATAGTATTTTGAAGCAAGCCAACTTTGACTATCAACGTCGTCAGTACAATACTGTTGTCTCGGCTGCAATGAAGATGCTCAATGTGCTTGAGCCGATTAAGTTGGGCTCAGACTCTAATATCAGTGCTTCAGTCTTACGTGAATGTATCGGCATTTTGTTGCGCGTACTTTATCCAGTCGTACCGCATTTAACGCATGTACTTTGGAAAGATATGGACTATACAAAGGCATTTGGACCACTATTAGATGCTCCTTGGCCGACCGTAGATGAATCTGCTTTAGTACAAACTGAGATTACCTTGATGTTGCAGATTAATGGTAAGTTGCGTGGCGATATCCGCGTACCTGCAGATGCTAGCAAAGAGCAGATAGAGGCATTAGCATTACAAAGCGAACCTGCAGTAAAGGCCCTAAATGGCGGGGCTCCAAAGAAATTGATCGTTGTGCCTGGACGCTTAGTTAATATTGTGGTGTAACTCTTATAAAAGCAAATCACATGAGCGTAAATCCTCTCCGACGTGTAGTTTTAGGTTTAATTGCTACTGCACCCTTAAACGGCTTGATCGCTTGTGGATATCGTTTGCGTGGAATGGTAGATTTGCCTTTTAAAGTGATTGCTATCACTGGCAACCCTTCGCCACCCTTGCGTGCAGATTTGCAAACTGCAATTTTGACTGGGACTGATGCCAAGGTTGCCATTAATCCTAAAGACGCTGATCTCATTTTAGAAATCACGAACGATATCAATGGCCGTGAAATTTTGGCCTATAACGCTAACGGTCAAATTTCTGCATACCGACTCAATATTCGAGTAGGCTTTAGGGCATTTGATTTGGCTGGTGCTGAAATTGTTCCTGAGTCAGAAATTTACATGACTAGGGATATAGACTTCTCGGTATCAACGGTTCTAGCAACAGACGTGCAAATTCAGCAATTCTTGACATTGATGCGTAAAGACTTGGCTATCCAAATTTTACGACGCGTTGCTGCTGCTGCAAAAATTCCACAAAATAAAGCTTTCTAAATTTGGGCCCAGACTCGCATGGTTAAAGTAGATGCCCTGCAAGCGCACCTCAAGGCACTAAGCTCTGGTACTGCGATGTTGCCGCTTTATATCTTTAGTGGAGACGAGCCTCTCTTAATGATGGAGGCAATGGATCAGTTACGGTTGGCTGCCAAGAAATTAGGTTTTTCTGAGCGAGAAGTGATGGTACAGGAACGTGGTTTTGACTGGAGTGCACTCATGAATGCTGGTCAAACCATGTCTCTCTTTGGTGATAAGCGCTGGGTAGAGTTGCGTATTCCGACTGGTAAGCCTGGGCGCGATGGTGCTGATGCTTTAAAACAATTCGCAGCTCAAATTGCCAATCAAGTAAATGGTTCCGACGGCCCTGATACCGTAGTGTGTATTGTTTTGCCAAGATTAGATGGAAAAACCAAAACTTCTGGGTGGTTTAGCGCCCTTGAGGATGCTGGTATGGCGATTCAGGTAGATACTATTGATCGCAGTCATTTATCCCATTGGATTTCTGGGCGACTTAAAAAGCAAAATCAAGAAGTAGAGCCTGGGCAAGAAGGCCAGCGAGCATTAGAGTTCATTGCCGATCAAGTAGAGGGCAATCTAATTGCAGCCCATCAAGAAATTTTGAAATTAGGCTTGTTATATCCAACT
>Ga0208376_1000755_pt1 | contig 9806 bp, 7 predicted proteins | sample CryBogmetaGMA25M_FD_184548 | JGI IMG/M metagenome (GOLD analysis project Ga0208376, IMG submission 184548) | Freshwater microbial communities from Crystal Bog, Wisconsin, USA - MA2.5M (SPAdes) | ecosystem: Environmental > Aquatic > Freshwater > Lake | place: Crystal Bog, Wisconsin, USA | collected...
CCCCCAGCCCCTCCCCCACGCGGGGGGAGGGGAGCCAGATCTCTTTCTGGTGCGAAATACCCCCTCTCCCCTTGTGGGAGAGGGGGCAGGGGGAGAGGGGATTCACTGACTTTGCATCAGCCCTGCGGTAGCGGCGCGAGGTTTTGACACGCCAGATATTACGCCGTATACTTCTTTACATATCATTGCGATATTTCTTTCGTTATGCTCACCGTTATCACTCAGATCGCCTATCCTCTCCAATGTGCCCTCACAGATGTCCATGCGATTCGCGCATAGCACCCGATGAAAATGGCTGCTGATGCCCGACTTTCGGCTATCGGCTATCGGCTATTTTCTCATTAGGCAGCAGGTTCGCTGCGCCGTACTGTACGGTCCCTCGCCTGCCCTATGCGAAGGGAGGTGGTTTCCCCGCGCATGATCTCCACGCGCCGATACTCCCCTACGTCGGCGAGGTACCCGCTGTGTCACCAACAGGTTCTGGTTTGTTTTTAGGAGGACTGAACGACAATGCGTACTTTCTCCAAACGCTCGGTCGCTGGGCTTATGGCGCTTGGCCTATTTATTCCCGTCCTTGGCGCATGTGGCGGTGCCCCCGCCGCCGCCCCGATCAAAGAGACCGTGGTGGTCATACAGACTGCCGCGCCCCAGGTTCAGACGGTTATTGTGCAGCAGACGGCTGCTCCTGCCGCAACATCTGCGGCGACTGCGCCAACAGCCCCGGCTGCGCAGGGTGAGTTCACCACGCCGCACCCCATCCTGAGCGACCTGAAGGTGCGACAGGCCATCGCCTATTGCACCAATCGCCCCGAGTTAATCTCGTCGGTCTACCCCTTCCTCAGCGCCGATCAGCAGACTGGCCTGCTGATGGACACAAACGTGCCGAAGGGCCATTGGGCAGAGGCCACCACGGGTATTACGACCTACCCCTTTGATGCGAAGAAGGGTGCCGCGCTGCTGGAAGAGGCTGGCTGGAAGCTGGACAAAGACCAGACGGTGCGCGCAAATGCGGCCAAAGACCCGCTCTCGCTGAGTTTCACCACGACCGACGCCCAATTCCGCCGAACCTGGTCAGCCGTCTTCATCCAGCAGATGGCTGCCTGCGGCATCCAGATTGTCCCGACCTACGCCCCATCCTCGTGGTGGTTCGGCACCAGTACCGGCCTGCGCCACCGTGATTTCGAACTGGGTGGCTACGCCTGGGTAGGTGAGCCTGATCCCAAGGGACAGACGCTCTACTCCTGCAACCAGATTCCGCTGCCCTCCAACGGCTGGGTGGGTCAGAACTATATGGGCTGGTGTAACGATACCGCCAACAAGGCGATTAACGCCGCCAACAACACCCTCGACCGCACCGAGCGGGCGAAGCAGTACGCGATCTTCGAGCAGGAGTTCACGAAGGATATGGTGAGCCTGCCGCTCTTCAACCGTACTGAGGTTGCCGCCGCCAGCAATCGCGTCCAGGGCTTTAAGCCCAACCCCACCGAGTACTACACCGCCAATATCGGTGAGTGGAAGCTGAAGGATGGGGACACGGTGGTGCTAGGCTTCACCCAGGAGCCATCAACCCTCTGGGCGACAATTGAGAGTTCGGCTTCGCAGCGCATCCCGGCGTACCTTATTGGCAGCGTCGGATATACCAAGTACAACTACGATTATCAGGCTGTTGATCTTAAGCAATTGCCGAAGCTCGACAATGGTGGCGCCACCAACACCGATGTTGAGGTCAAGGCCGGTGAGAAGGTCTGGAACACCGACGGCGAGCCGGTCGCCCTGGCCCCCGGCGTCAAGGTGATCAACGCCGCCGGCGAGACCGTCACCTACGAGAGCGGTACTGTGAAGATGAAACAGCTCGCAGTGACCTTCGAGTACAACGCGGGCATCAAGTGGCAAGACGGCAAGCCGCTGGTGAAGGCCGACTTCGAGCTTGCCCGGAAGATTGACTGCGACCCCGATTCGGGCGCGCAGGACTTCACGATCTGCAAGTCAACGGCCAAAGTTGATTTCCTGAGCGATACCAGCTACACCGTCACGTACCTACCGGGCGTGCAGTGGCCCGAGTATTTCATCTACTCGATCGGTGCGTACCCCGCGCATCAGGTGTTGAGCGATGGCCGCAAGCTGGCTGACGTACCGGCCAAGGAGTGGCAGACTCTGGCCGAGATCACCGAGCATCCGCTGAGCACTGGCCCCTACGTCATTGACAGTTGGGTCAAGGGTCAGAGCATGTCCTTCACGGCCAACCCGAACTACTACAAGGGCGCGCCAGCCATCAAGAAGGTGGTGATCAAGTTCATCGCCGATACCAACCAGGCTGTAGCCCAGTTGCTCACCGGCGATGTGGACGTCCTCGGCCCGGAGACTCTGGGAGCCGGTGCTGAGGTGGAAACCGTACTGAAGGCTGCCGCAAAGGGCCAGGTACAGGCAACGACCATCGCCAGCCCGACGTGGGAGCATATTGACTTCAACTTGTTCGTGAAGTAGGAGTCTGGCTCTCACCCCAATCCCTTTAATACAAGGGAGTCCGAGTAACGTAGGGGCGGCTCGCGAGCCGCCCCTACCTCAGCCGCCCCTGTAACGTAGGGGCGGCTCGCGAGCCGCCCCTACCTCAGCCGCCCCTACCTCCATGAAAAATAAAGCGAGCTGGCTATGGCTGCATTTCTTGTGCGTAGACTCCTCCAAATGCTGCTCGTCACCATTGTGGCCGCGATCTGCTCCTACACGTTGCTCTACATCTCTCCTGGCGGGCCGATTGATACACTGCTCGCCGAGCGTCAGAACAGCGGCGCGAACCGCGTGAGCCAGGATGATATTCAGCGGGTGATCGAGCGATTTGAACTCGATCTTTATATGCCCGTGCGATTCAGTCGCTGGCTGCTGGGTTGGCCAAAAGCTCCGATCTTTGGTAGTCTCGGTTCCGACTGGGTGGTTGGCTGTACAACCCCTGGCAAGGTGCGCCTGCGCTACCCCGATGGCCGCGTCGAGATTGTTGAGGAGGGCTGCGAGAATACCGTCACCTTGGCCGAGCTTGAAGGCCGTAAGGTCAGCAACGGCGTGATCTTCGGCGACTTCGGCGAGAGCCAGGTGATGCTGCGTGGTCGGCCTGTCACCGACCTGATTGGCTCGCGCCTGCCCTACACGCTCTACCTGATGGGCGCGTCAATCGTGCTGGCTTTGCTGATCGGCGTGCCAATTGGAGTCTACTCGGCGGTCAAACAATACTCGCGCTTCGACTACACCATGACTACGATCACGTTTATCGGATCGTCGTTGCCCAGCTTTGTCTTTGGCATCTTCGCTATTTTGATCTTTTCAGTTTTGGCTAAGCAGGCTGGTCTGCCCTACCTGCCCTCGGGCGACGCGGTGGGCGTGCGCAATTACGTCATCCCGCTGCTGGGCGAGATCCAGGCTGGCTCGTTCTTCGACCGCTTCTTGCGGGTGCTAATGCCGTGCGGCGTACTGACCTTCATTAACCTGGCTGGCTGGAGCCGCTTTGTGCGCAGCAGCATGCTGGAGGTACTCAGCCAGGACTATGTGCGTACTGCACGGGCTAAGGGTGTTAGCGAGCGTATGGTGATCCTCAAGCACGCCCTGCGCAACTCGCTCATCCCCTTTGTTACCCTGCTGGCCGGGGTGCTGGCCTCACTCTTCGGCGGCGCGCTGATTATCGAGACGGTCTTCAACTGGCCGGGCCTGGGACGGCTCTACATTGATGCCCTTGGCCGTAACGACTATAATGTCGCCAACGCGCTGCTACTGATCAATGTGGTGCTGCTGCTCGTCGGCATCCTGATCACCGATATTTTGTACACGGTTGTTGATCCACGCATCCGGCTTGGGTAGGGGGAACCTATGGCGATGACCACGGCCATTCCGACCGGCGAGCCAAAGACGACCGCGCCCGAGAGCCAGCTTTCAATTGTGCTACGGCGTTTTCGTAAGCACCGTCTGGCCATGTTTTGCATCGGCTTGCTGGGGGTGATGCTGCTACTCTCAGCTTTCGCGCCGCTGATCGCACCCTTCCCACGCGATCAACTTAACCTGAAGGCCAACTACCTCACTCCTTTCAGCACCGACGTCGCAGGCAAGCTACACGTCTTCGGCACCGATCATCTTGGCCGTGACTACGCAACTCGCCTGCTCTTCGCCTCACGGGTTTCGCTCGGTACCGCCGTCTTCTCCACACTGATCTCCTCGATCATCGGGATTGTGCTGGGCCTGCTGGCCGGTTTTTTTGGCGGCTGGATTGACACGATCATCAGCCGCACCCTGGAGATCGTCGCCACTTTTCCCACGCTCTCGCTGCTGCTGATCGTGGTGTCTATTTTTGTCGGGAATGAGAAGAACATCCCATTCCCGTCATTCGTTACCTCGACGATTTCATTTCTTTTTGCGGTGAGCGAGCGTGAGGCCAAGCTGGTGCTGATGGTGAACCTCATCCTGGCCTTCTTTGGCTGGACAACCACATGCCGACTGATGCGCGGGATGGTTCTCTCGGTGCGTGAAAATGTTTACATTGACTCGGCGCGGGCTTTAGGAGCCTCGAACCTGCGCCTGCTGGCCCGCCACGTCTTCCCCAACTCCTTGCCGCCGATGATTGTGGACTTCACCCTGGCGGTGAACGGCACCCTGGTAGCCGAGTCGGCCCTGAGCTTCCTCGGCTTTGGTATCACCGACCCGACACCGACCTGGGGCAATATGCTCGGCTACGCCCAGAGCTATATGTTTCAGTACCCCTGGATGCCGCTCATCCCGAGCCTGCCCATCCTACTGGCCTCGGTGGCGATTAACTACATCGGCGACGGTCTGCGCGACGCGCTCGATCCCAGACAGAAGATCTGATACGGAGTAATCAGTGACAACCACACCAGAACCTAAGCCTGTCGGCGCGAAATCGTCCGACCTGCTGCGCGTCACCGGGCTGAAGACTCACTTCTTCACTGAGGATGGGGTGGTACAGGCGGTGGATGGCGTGGATCTGCACGTGAGCCGTGGCGAGACGCTGGGTATTGTCGGCGAGAGCGGATCGGGAAAAAGCGTAACCTCGCTCTCAATCATGCGCCTGGTGAGCCAGCCCGGTAAGGTCGTGGCGGGCACGATGGTATTTGACGGCACGGATCTGCTGACGATCAGCGAAGAGCAGATGCGCAAGATTCGCGGCAACCGGATCTCGATGATCTTCCAGCAGCCTACCACTGCGCTCAATCCGGTGTTTCGTGTCGGTGACCAGATTAGCGAGACACTGGAGATTCACCAGGGTTTGAGGGGTTCCGACGCCGAGAAACGCTGCTTGGAACTGCTGACGATGGTGGGCCTGCCCGACGCGCCTCGGCGCATGCGCCAGTATCCGCACGAGCTTTCGGGTGGCCAGTGTCAGCGCGTGATGATCGCTATGGCTCTGGCCTGTAACCCCGAACTGCTGATCGCCGACGAGCCCACCACTGCCCTGGACGTAACCATCCAGGCCCAGATCCTCGACCTGATGCGCGCCCTGCGCGAGAAGATCGAAACCTCGATCATTCTGATTACCCACGATATGGGCGTGGTGGCCGAGATGGCCGATAGCGTGGCGGTGATGTACGCGGGCCAGATCGTCGAGTACGCCGAGGTGCGTGCGCTCTTTCATAGCCCGAAACACCCCTATACCCAGGGTCTGCTGAACTCCATGCCCGTACTTGGACAGGTGCGCGATGAGCTTGAGGTCATCCCCGGCACCGTGCCTAGCCTGATCAACCCGCCCACCGGCTGCCGTTTCGCCTCGCGCTGTGGCAAGCGTTTTGAGAAGTGCGATCAGCCCCCGCCCATGGTATCCGCTGAGGACGGGCGTACGGTGAGATGCTGGCTGTATACCTAAGGCGTATTTCAGATTGCAGATTTTAGATTGCAGATTTGCCGCACCAGGACGCGATGCATGTGCTCAAACTGTCAATCTGGTTTGAAACATGTCTAACCGAAGGTGAGAGTCTATGGCATCGCCAAAGATCGAGACGGCCCACGAGAACTTGGTTGAGGTGAGCAACCTCAAAAAGTACTTCCCCATCAAGGGGGGCATCATGCGTCGCACGGTGGCCACGGTGAAAGCGGTGGATGACGTGAGTTTCCACGTGCGCCGTGGCGAGACGCTGGGGCTGGTGGGAGAGAGCGGCTGCGGGAAGACGACCACCGGGCGCACGGTGTTGCGACTGGAGCAGGCCACCGCTGGCGAGGTACTCTTCGAGGGCAAGGACGTCCTCAAGGCCAACAGCCGCCAGATGAAGGCGCTGCGCCGTGATATGCAAATTGTCTTTCAGGATCCCTACGCCTCGCTTGACCCGCGTATCACCGTGGGCGAGAGTGTGGCCGAGGGATTGGTGATCCACGGTATTGGCACGCCCAAGGATCGCCAGGAGCGCGTGCGCGAAGTACTGGCCAAGGTGGGTCTGCACGCCAGCCAGGTCAACCGCTTCCCGCACGAGTTCTCGGGCGGCCAGCGCCAGCGTATCGGTATCGCCCGCGCCCTGATCATGGAGCCAAAGCTGATTGTCTGCGACGAGCCGGTGAGCGCCCTGGATGTTTCCATCCAGTCGCAGGTGCTGAACCTGCTCAAAAACCTGCAGCGCGAGTTCGGACTGACCTACCTCTTCATCGCGCATAACCTCAGCGTGGTCGAGCATATCTCCGACCGGGTGGGCGTGATGTATCTGGGCAAGATGGTCGAGCTAGCCAGCCGCGAGGATCTGTTCCGCGAGCCGCTGCACCCGTATACTAAAGCCTTGATCTCGGCCATCCCCAACCCTGACCCATCGGCGCGGCGCGAGCGAATTGTGCTCCAGGGCGATGTGCCTAGCCCGATCAACCCGCCCACCGGCTGCCGCTTCCACCCGCGCTGCTGGATCGCCCGTGCGGTGTGCAAGGAGCAAGATCCCGCCTTCGAGGAGAAACGCAAGGGCCACTGGGCGGCTTGCCATTTTGCGGGAGAATTTTCGTAAGGGCGAAGCAGAGTGGGGGTGTCGCTTACACGACACCCCCACTCTTCGCCCCTACATGACGGCGGCAACCACGGTCTTCCACGCAGCCTCAACCTGGGCACGGGTGCTGTCCTGACTATCGCTGTTGTCAATCACCACCGTGGCGTGGGCCAGGCGGCTGCTCTGAGGTGCCTGGGCGGACACTCGCTGCCGCGCTTCGGACTCGCGCATACCGCGTGTCGCCATGAGCCGCTCGATCTGCTGCGACTCATCGCATGTGATCACCCAGATCTGCTGGCACTCCTTCACCCAACTTGTCTCGATCAGCTTAATCGCATCAATCACCACCACCGGACGAGCGAGGGGCTGCGTGCGTGTGCCGTAGCCACCCATGGTCTCGGTCTCGGCGATGAAGGAGCGGATCTCGGTACGCACCGCCGGGTGAACAATCTGCTCTAGCTTACGCAGAGCTATCGGGTCGGTGAAGACGATGTCGCCAAGCTTGCGGCGATCAATCGGGCCGTTAGGCGTGGCAAGGATACGCGGGCCGAAGGCAGCGACAATCTGCTGGTAGACGGGCGTGCCGGGCCGTTGGACGCGGTGAGTCACACGGTCGGCATCAACAGTGCGGGCACCGAGGGCCGCAAGCATGGCCACCACGGTGCTTTTGCCGCAGGCGATCCCGCCGGTGAGGCCAATAAGATAGGGCTTTGCCATAGCACATCCCTGTAGAGACGCCCCGGCGGGGCGTCTGGAGTAGAGACGCCCCGCCGGGGCGTCTCTACTCCAGATCAACATACTCCTGCTTCACCAGATCGTTTTCGGACAGGCCACAGATGGCGATCAGCTCCCCGATCAGTGCGGCACGCTGATCGGCATCGCGGAGACTCCAGGTGCGGCTCTTAATCTCCATGTAGGATTCGGCGCGTGGATTGTGTCCGATACTATCAAAGTTCACCGCGAAATCGTGATCCTTGTAGATGATCCGCCAGCGCCGTCGGCGTTTCTCGCGCTCAACCACGCGGTCGGGCTGGAAATACTCACGGTAGAAGCGCACGGTATGATCGGCGGGAGCAGTGTAGCGCGCCCGCGAGAGAACGATTGCCGAGGAGTAGTCACCACGACCGCCCGCAGCAATCAGGGTAATGGTGTACTTGGGCTCGATGCGGGCGCCTGGGTCGGTGCGATGATCTTCGCGGATGCGGATGCGCTCGCTGTTCGTGAATAGGAAATAGGTGTCGTACTGGGTACGCTCGCTGGCCTTGGTAATCTGCACATCGGGGTTGCTGAGCAGCCGAGCAATGGCAGATTCGGCGCTGGCGTCGAGGTGAGCCTTAACCTGGATCTCAAAAATCTCATCTTGCTGAACGCCACCAATGGCCAGGATCTTGGCCAGCAGGTTCCGCTCACGGTTGACCAGAAATGCGTTGATCCGCTCGGCAATAGCCTGCGAGCGACGCAGGATGTCGGCCTCATCGAGACTGATCAAGCGGTGGTCGCGCACCAGGAGTCGCCCATCAACCAGCACGTCGCGCACATCAGCGGCGCGGGCGCTATAAACGAGGTGCGAGTAAATCGCGTCGGGGCTGTAGGTGTAACGCGGCGCGCTGTGCAATCGTCCCAGCCCCACCACAGCCAGATCGGCGTGCTTACCAACCTCCAGCGAACCGACGAGGTGGTCGAGATGCACGGCACGGGCACCCCAGCAGGTCGCCAGGGCAAATGCCTCACGAGCCGGGACGGCGGTGGGGTCGCCAGACATCCCTTTGGGCAGCAGGGCGGCCAGTTGGATCTCGGTGAACATGTCTTGGTCATCGTTTGAGGCTGGACCATCGGTACCCAGGCCCACCTTCAGTCCAGAGTCGATCATGCGTTTGTAGGGAGCCACCCCGCTCGCCAGCTTGAGGTTGCTGGTGGGGCAGGGCACCACGCCGGTGCCGGTCTCGCGCAGCAGGCGCATATCGTCTTCTGTGGCGTGGACACAATGGGCGGCGATGCACGGCCCATCGAAGGCACCCACGCGCTTCGCGTAGCGGATGGGCGTTACCTCACGCTGGGCGATGCTCTCATCAACCTCACGGGCCGTCTCGGAGAGGTGTGTCACCAGGGGCACGCCATACTCGGCACAAAGGGCGGCAGCCTCGCGGTAGATCTGATCGGTACAGGTGTAAGGGGCGTGAGGGGCGACCGTGGGCACAATCCGCTCGTGGCCGTGCCACTGTTCCAGGAAGCGCCGCGAGCGCTCCAGACCCTCATCGAACGAGGGGGCGTCGGGCGTCGGCAGGCGCATCACCGTCTGCCCGCAGATCGCACGCATGCCGGCCTCATCAGCCCCACGGGCCACCTGCTCCTCAAAATAATACATATCAACAAAAGTGGTCGTCCCGCCGCGCAGCATCTCGGCGCAGGAGAGCAAGGTGCCCGTATAGACAAACTCGGCGTCAACGAACTGGCTCTCGACGGGAAACATGTAGCCGAAAAGCCAGACATCGAGCTGTTGGTCGGCGACCATGCCGCGCAGCAGGCTCATCGGCACGTGGGCGTGGCCGTTGATCAGGCCGGGGATGATCGCGCACCCGGTGCAGTCAATCACCTCGGCGGCGACATAACGCCCGGCAAGGGCGGCGCTTGGGCCGAGGGCGACGATCTCACGACCGCGCACGGCCACCGCGCCATCCGGAATAATCGTCCAGGCGGGATCCATCGTCACCACGCTGCCGCCGACGAGCAGCAGATCGATCTCTTCGGGCATGGCATCCTCCATCTGTAGGAGCTTTATTGTACCAGACAGAAAGTGGGGGATAGGGAACCGAGGCGGGGGGATTGCAAAGTCCTCATGGTGCCGCCCGCCCCCTCACC
>Ga0208376_1000756_pt1 | contig 9804 bp, 8 predicted proteins | sample CryBogmetaGMA25M_FD_184548 | JGI IMG/M metagenome (GOLD analysis project Ga0208376, IMG submission 184548) | Freshwater microbial communities from Crystal Bog, Wisconsin, USA - MA2.5M (SPAdes) | ecosystem: Environmental > Aquatic > Freshwater > Lake | place: Crystal Bog, Wisconsin, USA | collected...
GTGGAAAGAATGTCAACCGGTACGCCCACCAATTCTTCGATGCGCTTGATATAAGCCTTGGCATTGGCGGGTAGTTTGTCGTATTCGGTAATGCCTAGGGTGTTTTCTGTCCAACCGGGCAGGTCTTCTATGATGGGATGGCACAAGGCGTATTTTTCAGCACCGGCCGGAACCGTGTTTACCCGCTTGCCATCCACCATATAACCTGTGCATATTCCGAGTTGCTCCAATCCGTCCAAAACATCCAGCTTGGTCAGGCAAATACCCGACAGACTGTTCAAGCGGGCGGACTTTTTCATCAACACGGCGTCAAACCAGCCGCAACGCCTCGCCCTTCCAGTCGTGGCACCAAATTCCACCCCCCGGCTGGACAAATGCCCACCGATTTCGTCGGCCAGTTCGGTGGGAAAAGGCCCATTGCCAACGCGCGTGGAATAGGCTTTGGTGATGCCCAACACATAATCGAAATCCAAAAGCCCCAGACCGGTCCCGCAAGCCGCACCGCCGGCGGTGGTATTGGAAGAAGTCACATAGGGATAGGTACCGTGATCAATATCGAGCATCGCCCCTTGGGCACCTTCGAACAAGACGTTCTTGCCCGCATCGCGGTAGTTGTAGAGTAACTCAGACACATCACCGAGCATGGGAATTATCTGTTCGCCAAGCGCTAGAGTTTCGGCCAAGGTTTTGTGGTAATCGAGTGCCTGCGCCTTGTAATAATGAGTCAGTATGTAATTATGGTAGTCCAGCAACTCTTTGAGCCTTTCGGCGAAGCTGACCGGGTTTGACAAATCGCCGGTCCGCAATCCCCTGCGTGAGACTTTATCTTCATAGGCTGGTCCTATGCCGCGTCCGGTCGTGCCGATTGCTTTGCTGCCACGGAATTTCTCTCGGGCCAAGTCCAAGGAGATATGCACCGGCAAAATCAGCGCACAAGCCTCGCTAACCAGTAGACGTTCACGCACAGGAACCCCGGCGCTCTCCAACACTTCAATTTCTTCCAACAGGGCTTGCGGAGAAAGCACTACACCATTACCAATCGCACAAAGTTTCCCTTTGTGAAGGATTCCCGAGGGTATTAAATGCAAGACCGTTTTCTTGCCATCAATCACTAAGGTGTGGCCTGCATTGTGCCCACCCTGGAAACGTATCACTGCATCGGCTTGTTCGGTGAGCAAATCGACCAATTTCCCCTTGCCCTCGTCTCCCCATTGAGTGCCGATGACGACTATATTTTTACCCATTTTGATAATTCCAAATCAGCAGTTAATTTTTTTTTCACGACAGAATAAAGGGGAAAGCCCGTCATTAACCCCTAAACCCAAGGCAATCACACTATGAATTTGTTTCAGTCCGGCGCGGGGTAAAGCTCCCACCCACCCGGTTGCTTCAACAATTCAAACTGGCAACCCATGTCGGCAGAATTTGCGGTTTGCCCGGCAAGTTCGGATATCACTCGCCAGCCTTCCGCACGCATAGATGCGACTTTGACACGCAAAGCCTCATCCTCATCGCTGGGCGCGAAAACTGTCCGTCGACTAGAAACATCTCGATACGCCAGTTTGGCGAGGACTTTCAAATCGGCGCTGAAGCCAGTCGCGGACCTGTCTTGACCGAAAGGTTTGCCAATTCCGTCATAACGCCCCCCACGGGCGATTTCGCGTCCGTAGCCTTGCGCTAGCGCGGCGAAAACAATGCCACGGTGATAGTGGTATCCACGCAATTCGGCTAGATCGAAATGGATAGGCAAGGAGGGGAATCTGACGGACAAGGACTTGGCAATTGTTTCCAAATCGGCCAACGCCTCCAGCACCTGCCCGTTTCCCCCGGCCAGTAAGGCGTAGGCATCACCGATTACGCTGGCATCGCCATGCAGTTCAACCAAACCTGACAACATCTGAGTTGACAAGGGTGCAGACGGGTTGGAGTCAAAGAAATCATGCAAATCGGGGGCGGACTTCCTTTGCAATATATCGAAAAGTTCTGCCTCTTGGGCGGCATTCAAACCCGCTTGGGCAACAAGACCACGATAAATACCAACATGACCAAGATCAAGGTGGATGTTTTCCAATCCGAGTACAGAGAACATCTCTAGCATCAAGCAAATCACTTCTAGGTCGCTGGCACAACCGGCATGACCATATAACTCGGCCCCTACCTGTAAGGGGCTTCGGGTCTTTTCCAAGTGGTCGGCTTGGGTGTGCAACACCGTACCAAGATAACATAACCTAACAGGATTTCCAGGGCGGCTGTTGCGCGCATCAATTCGAGCAACCTGTGGTGTCATATCTGCGCGCACACCCATCATCCTACCGGATATTTGATCTATCAGTTTGAACGTTTGCAGGTCAAGGTCATGACCAGTGCCGACCAACAATGACTCGATATATTCGATCATCGGAGTCATGACTAGAAGGTAACCCCATGAATCGAAGAGGTCCAACACGTGCCTACGAAGAAATTCCAAACGTCTTGCCTCTGTTGGCAAGACTTCCTCTATCCCCTCGGGTAGCAACCAACGATCATCCGAAAACATAAAATATTACTTCGACTTCTTGAAATACTGGAAGAACTCTGAGTCCGGTTCGAGCACGAGGGTGTCGCCTTCGTTCTTGAATGCTTGCTTATAGGCGGTTAGGCTTCGATAAAACGAGAAAAAACCCTTGTCTTTGCCATAGGCTTGGGCATAAATTTCGGCGGCGGTTGCGTCGCCCTCGCCGCGTTTCAATTCGGCATCGCGATAGGCATCTCCAAGAATAACTTCTCGCTGCCTGTCGGCATCAGCACGAATACGCTCAGCCATTTCCGCGCCTCGCGAACGGAAGTCACGGGCTACACGGGAACGTTCGGATTCCATTCGGCGAAAAACCGAACTGCTGACTTCGCTAGGTAATTCCACGCGCATTATGCGGATATCGGCGATGTCTATTCCTAACTTGCCTGCTGATGGATTTGCAGCCGCTATCAAAAAATCGCGTATTTGGTCCCGTTCCGAGGAAACCACCTCGCGTATGGTTCGCTTGCTGAATTCATCTTTTATTGCTGACTGGATGATTTGTTCAAGCCTTATGTTAGCCTGGATTACATCACCCTGCACGGAGGTGTAAAACTTTGCTACATCATTGATTTTCCATTTGGCAAAATAATCAACGATAACATTCTTTTTCTCGGAGGTTAGGAAACGTTCAGGCTTGGATTCCAGCGTCAACAATTTGGCATTGAAAATCTTGACATCGTTGATCAATGGAATCTTAAAGTGTAGGCCGGGGGTTGAGTTGGTATTGAGGATTTCCCCCAGTTGGAATTTGATGGCCTTTTCGGCTTCACCGACGGTGTAAACCGATGAAATACCGAGAACGAGCACCAAGAGCAAGGCCGAAACTATAATAACCGAATTTCTACCCATCATTGTGTCCTCCCTTCGCGACCACGCACAGTGGAACCCCGGATGTTTTTAACTACACTATCGGGCGAATCCTGAAAGGTTTGTGTGCTATCGTTATCTTTGGCTGGTTCAGCCGAAACTCCAAGCCGTTGCAATTTATCAACGGGCAAATAGATCATATTATTTCCACCCTTCACATCCAGCAGGAGTGTGTTGGTTTTGCTTAGGATTTCTTCAATCGCGTCGATATAAAGCCGTGTACGTGTGATTTCCGGTGCCTTCTGATATTCCGTCAGTAGTTGCTCGAAACGTCCCGCCTCGCCTTTGGCTTTGGCAATCACTCTGAGCTTATACCCTTCGGATTCTTCCAACAGGCGGGCCGCAGCACCCCTGGCTTTGGGTATGACATCGTTGGCATACGCTTCAGCCTCGTTTTTCAGGCGTTGCTCGTCCTCACGAGCCTTGATTGCATCCTCGAAAGCACTTTGCACTTCTTCGGGAGGTTGGGCATCTTTTATATTCACTGCCATGACTTGAATGCCCGCGCCGTACTGGTCCAAAATTTTCTGAATATCGCCTTTTACCTCGTCGGCAAAACCGCTCCTGCCATCGGTGAGAACAAAATCCATCGTGTTTTTGCCTATGACACCGCGCACGGCACTTTCAGTGACTTGCCTCAGGGTTAGGTCCGGGTCATTCAGATTAAATAAATAGGCTTTAGCGTCCTTTATTCGATACTGGACAGACAAACTCAGATTGATGATGTTTTCGTCTTGGGTCAGCATCAAAGCCTCCTTGGCAAAGGATTGCTGGGTTTGTTGGCGGATATTGGTACGATAACCCACTTCAATGAAGCGTTGCTGCTCCACATTGACGATAGCGTGTTTTTCAAAAGGGGCAGGCAAACGCCAATGTGGCCCCGGTTGGGTCGTTTCGATATATTTGCCAAAACGTGTCACCACACCCCGGTTGCCTTCATCAACGATATAGATACCCGTCAAGGCCCATATGACCAAAGGAATTGCCACCAAAAAAATCAGGAGGGTGTTCTTTGGATTTTCACCTTTTCCAATGCCTATGCCGCCGCCTAACCAGCCGCCCATCTTTTCTTGCAAGGTACGCATGACTTCTTCCAGATCAGGAGGGGTTTCCTGCTGATCCCGCCCGCTCCAAGGGTCTTTTTTATTACCGCCCGGTTCATTCCAGGACATTGGATGACTCCTGTTGTAGTTCAAACACGATGATGTATTCTGAGGTACATAGCTTTTAAAGACAGCTATTAAGGCAAAATTATCCGATAAATTTTACTGCATTACCGGCTGCATCCTATTCCTCATTTTTTTTCCGGCATCCAATCCTTGCCAAACTCCTTCAACCGCCGTTCATCCTTCATAGCCACTTCCACCTCCATCGTCCAACCACCGGTTTCATCTGCCTCGTCTTTCAACACTTTGGCGATTTCAAAAAGACGGGCTCGCAGAGCGGCGTCTGTTGGTGCCAGATGAAGCACATGCCGTCTGATCTCACCACCCAAACGGTTTATAATGGCTTGGTCAAGCAGTTCGATACCCTGTCCAGTCCGTGCCGATAGCCAGATTTTGTCCACTTTCCCCTGTTCGTCACATTCCAGCCTTGGGGACGCGCTTTCAATCAAATCCACTTTATTGTAAATTTCAATCTTAGGGATACTGCCTGCCCCAATCTCTGTCAACACCTCACCAACTTGAGCGATAGTATCGTCGATCCGTTCATCACTGGCATCAATTATATGCAAAAGCAAATCGGCTTCGCTGGCCTCTTTCAATGTGGATCGGAACGCGGCAACCAACTCATGGGGCAAATGGCGGATAAACCCAACGGTATCGGCTATGACCACAGGCGTTTGCCCACCGGCCTGATAGCGTCTAAGCGTAGGGTCTAGCGTTGCAAACAACTGGTCGGCCACATACACATCCGAGTGGGTCAGGCGATTGAACAGCGTCGATTTGCCAGCGTTAGTGTAGCCAACCAAACCGACCATCGGCACATCCGCTCGCTTCCTAGCGTTGCGGCCCTGCCCCCTTTGCTGCTCGACTTTTTCCAGCCGTTTTTGAATCATGCGAATGCGGTTTTCCAATAAACGCCGGTCGGTTTCAAGTTGGGTCTCACCCGGCCCACCACGCAGGCCTATACCGCCTTTCTGCCGCTCCAAGTGGGTCCAACCCCGAATCAACCGGGTTGACATGTGGCGAAGTTGAGCCAATTCCACTTGCAGCTTGCCTTCAAAGGTGCGAGCACGTTGGGCGAAAATATCGAGAATCAAGCCTGTCCTGTCAACCACGCGCACGGATAGTGCCCTTTCCAAGTTTCTCTCTTGGCTGGGAGTCAAGCGATTATTGAACAGGACTAGCTCGGCTTGGTGTTCGGCTATGGCTAAAGAAAGTTCTTCTAGCTTGCCAGTGCCAATATAATAGCGAGGATCCGGGTTTTGCCGCTTGCCTGTCACCACAGCCAAAGGCAATGCACCCGCCGAAATTGCAAGTTCCTGTAGTTCGGATAAATCTTCCGGGTCATATTGGGTTTGGACATGAACGAGAACGGTACGCTCGCCAGAACCCGGACGGTCAAACAATGCCGTATCTCATCAAGGGAAAAGATGTTTATGAAAACAAACGCTTGGAAAAACACGAATATCCAGACTATTCCTCGTCTTCATCAGGCAATTCAGACATGTTAGGCACACGAACCTGTCTTGACGGTACGATAGTTGATATGGCGTGTTTGTAAACCATTTGGCTGACCGTATTTTTCAGCATGATTACATATTGATCGAAGGAATCGATCTTGCCTTGTAATTTGATGCCATTAACCAGATAAATGGACACCGCCACATGTTCTTTTCTTAATGCGTTTAAAAAAGGATCTTGCAGGTTTTGCCCTTTCGACATCATCATGCTCCATATTCTTATTGTTTACCCGGCACACCGGATTGACCAGACTCTAAGGTTATTAAAACAGATAATTCCCGCTTCCGCCAGATTAGGAAACGCAGTCAATCAATTTCACGGCAAAAAACTCTACATGACTAATCAATCAAACTTCCCAGAGGATGCGCCCTTCGCCGATTTTCGTCACTGCCCACGCTGCGGAACGGCCTCCCTGTACAAATACGATGGGCGGGCCATCCGCTGCGGCGATTGCGCGTTCGTTTTATATTTCAACTGCGCAACGGCGGTCGCCGCTTTAGTTATTTACCAAGGAAAGCTGTTATTGGGTGTGCGCGGCAAGGAACCGCAAAAAGGAATGCTAGACTTTCCCGGCGGTTTCGTGGAATTCGACGAGACTGCGGAAAATGCCCTAGCGAGGGAAGTTTACGAAGAATTCAACATCCGACTGTCTTCCCTGGTTTACCTAGCCTCGTTTCCGAACGATTATCTTTACGAGGGCTTGCTTTATAAGACCACGGACCTCTACTTTATCTGTCATGTCAATGACATCTCCGGTCTCAAGGTCATGGACGAGGTGACCGATTTTCTATTGGTGGCTCCAGAGGAAGTCGATCTAGGCAACCTAGCCTTCGCATCCGGGAGAAATGCCTTCCGGCGATTCTTGGCCTACCTAGATCGACCCGTCACTAGCATTAACGATCGCGACCTAATCTAACCGTCAACACGTCGCAACCGGCATGGTTGACCACACTGGCCGCTGTCGATCCCAGCAGCACCCCAAGACCATGGCGGCCATGTGTGCCGATTACAATCAGATCAATGCCCTGTTCGGCGGCGACACGGACAATTTCTGCCTTCGGACTGCCAATCTCCACCCACTGCCTTTCTTTAGGTATGTTTAATTTCTCTGCCAATTTTTCCAAGCGAACTTTCGCTGCGTTCAGCATTTGCTCGGTCAACTCCAAATCAAAGGGTAAAATGTCCGCATAGCCAGTATCCAACAAGGCCATAGGTTCCTGCACGTGGAGCGCGCACATTTCTGCCCCAAAGGCGTTGGCGAGTGCAATCGCCCGTTGCGCCGTTTCATTGCTGAATTCTGAAAAGTCTGTCGCCAAAAGAATTTTTCTATAGTTTGCCATTGTTCGATTCCTTAAAGAAGATTGTAGTTCTTAACCGATATTACAGCTTTGTATGTTGTAGGAGCAGGCCATGCCCACTATAAACTGACCACGATAGCAGGGGCTTAATCATTTGCGGGCATGGCCCACTCCTACGCAATGAGAATGACTGAATAAAAAATGCCCGCTTGAGGGCGGGCAGTTATTTTTATTATTTTTAAACAATTGGATCGAGCTGTGAAACAGCCGATGCAATACGCGCAGATTTATTGTTAGTGTTATTTTGAGCCTACGCGAGCTTTCCTCCTCTTTGACGATTCTACAATCGAGTTCCTTCCCTAAAACTAAGGCAAAGTCTAATGTAAAAAAATTTGCTGTCCAGCTTTTTCTATGAAAATAATGTCGGCAATGAATCTTTACATTATTTTATTTTTAAAGACAATGGCTTGTAAATAACGCAAGCCATATCCTCAGTTATTTACTTGGTTATTCTGGATTAACAAAGCATTTCCCAATCCAGCAATACAATGTGCAATCAGGTATCCTTAAAATCAATAAAAATCACCGATGAATCCTGACTGAAACGCCATGAAACCCATCCGCAAAAAAATTCTTATCGGATTGTTGAGCCTGGTATTTGTCGCCAGCACCCATGCAAACCCAAAAAAGGCGGCCCAACTGGCAAAGCCGGTTAAGTTGCCGGAAACACCTAAAACACTGCAAACCCTAGCTGCGAATCTGTCGATTGCCTATCTATCCCAAGACCAAGCAGCGCTGCCTGGCCTGCCATTTTTCCTCTCCCAAGCCATTGATGCCGGACTTCAAGGAGTACGCCTCGGTATCGCCGACAATAACACCACGGGGCGATTCACTGGTCAGAGTTACCAACTCAAAGCTATCCAATTGCCCATGGAGAGTGACACGGCAACCGCATTCAAGCAGTTGGTGGCTGAAGGCTATCGGCACATCATCATCAATCTGCCGACTGAAGCCTTGGCCCCCTTGGCAAAATTGCCCGAGGCTGCAAATGTCTTGATTTATGACGTGGGCAGCAGCGACGATGGGCTACGGGGGGCAGATTGCTCCGCCAACCTCCTGCACTTATTGCCAAGTCGGGCAATGCGTGCGGATGCATTGATGCAATACCTGAGCAAAAAACGCTGGCAGAAAATCTTTCTCGTCACCGGCCCCGAGATGACCGACCAGCATTATGCTGCGGCCATCAAACGCGCAGCCCAACGCTTCGGCGTAAAAATCATCGCGGAAAAGCCCTGGCAGCACAGTTTCGAGGAACGCCGCACACCGGAGGCGGAGATTCCCGTATTCACCCAAGGTGTGGATTATGATGTGTTGGTCATCGCCGATGAAGCGGGTGCATTTGGCGATTTATTCGCTTACCGCACTTGGCAGCCCCGGCTGGTCGCTGGCACTCAGGGCTTGGTGCCATCAGCTTGGCATTTCACCCATGAGCAATGGGGCGCGTTGCAATTGCAAAACCGTTTCCGCGAACAGGCCAAGCGTTGGATGGCGGAGCAAGACTATGCCGGCTGGCTGGCTGTGCGGGCAATTGGGGAATCGGCATCGCGGGTCAAATCCACCGAATTTGCCAAAATCAAGGGGTTCATGCTAGGTGGCGAGTTTGCGCTAGCCGGTTTCAAGGGTGTCCCGCTTTCCTTCCGTCCTTGGGACGGTCAATTGCGCCAGCCGGTATTATTGGCAACCGAACGGTCCTTGGTCGCAGTGGCTCCGATTGAGGGTTTTTTGCATCAAAAAAATGCATTGGATACGTTGGGGGTTGACCAGCAGGACAGTCCATGTCATATGAGCAAGTGAGGGGGAAAGATAGTGATTCAGACTCGGAGGCAGAGAGGAAGCAAAAAGAAAGTCTCACGCAACGGCGCAACGACGCAACGTAAAAAAGATGTAGGCAACATTCCGAAAGGTTAGATTTTCTGTACGTTCCCAAGTTGTAGCTCTCATCGTTAGTGCGATTACACAATTGTTGAAGGCCCGTCATTTCGGCAGGGATGCCGAAATCCAGGCCAGATACGGTAATCAGCAGATTGTGCAAGTGCTTGTATCAGAGGACTTGTCAGCCCGTATGAGAATTGCTGCCCACTGTATGAGGCTAGTACCCTACAACCTCAACCTGAGCAATCTCTCTGTTTCGCCAGCGCTAATTAAATCAGGTAGCACCCCCGCCTCCTCGAACCCATGCCGCCGATAAAAAGCCAGTGCGGCGTGATTGAATTCCGAACTGATGGTCCAGAGGTTGGCCTTGCCTTGTCGTCGGGTTTCCCCGGCAAGCCAAGCAATCATTTCCTTGCCTAGCCCCTTGCCTTGATGCTGAGGCAGCACCGCTAGCAATTCCAAC
>Ga0208376_1000767_pt1 | contig 9715 bp, 7 predicted proteins | sample CryBogmetaGMA25M_FD_184548 | JGI IMG/M metagenome (GOLD analysis project Ga0208376, IMG submission 184548) | Freshwater microbial communities from Crystal Bog, Wisconsin, USA - MA2.5M (SPAdes) | ecosystem: Environmental > Aquatic > Freshwater > Lake | place: Crystal Bog, Wisconsin, USA | collected...
GCCCTATGACGCGACTTCAGGCGCATCACGAGTCGGCGTACAATACTGTATACGTCGGATCAGCTTGCCCGCGAAGATGTTGCGTTCGTGCGCGCACAGACGGCTACAGTGAGGATATGGTGTAATGATAAGCCGCTCACCGCTTTTTCTCGGCATTGACCTTGGTACGTCACTGCTCAAGCTCCAAGCTATTGACCAGACCGGGCGCTCGGTGGCCGAGGCCAGTGTTTCGCTCGACTTGTCAATTCCGCAGCCTGGATGGGCTGAGCAATCGCCTGCCCACTGGTGGGACGCCTGCATCTGGGCCTGCCAGTCGCTCTTTGCGAGCGGTGCGCTTAAGCCAGAGCAGGTGGCGGCGATTGGGTTCTCCGGCCAGATGCACGGTGCTGTCTTCCTAGACGCCGAGGGCGAGGTGCTGCGCCCATGCCTGATCTGGGCCGATGGACGCACCGTCGAGCAGGTTGCTCAGATTGAGGCTCGTATTCCCAGGACAGAGCTGATCGGCATCACCGGAAACGCCGCAAATACCAGCTTTACGGCGGCCAAGGTGCTGTGGGTGCGCCAACACGAGCCAGAGATCTACGCTCGCACCCGCCAGATCCTCCTGCCCAAAGACTATCTGCGCTTTCGGCTGACCGGGCATCTGGCAAGCGATGTCTCGGATGCCTCGGCGACCCTGCTCTTTGATCTGGCAACACGGGACTGGTCGCCGACGCTGCTGCACGCGCTGGGGATTGACGCCGGACTGCTGCCGCCCGTGTATGAATCGACGGCGATAGCTGGAAAAATCAGCGTGGAGGCAGCCAGGGCCACCGGCTTGGTCGCGGGGACGCCTGTAGTTGCCGGGGGCGGGGACGCCGAATGTTCGGCCTTTGGGCTTGGCCTGGCGAGTGGACAGGATCGGACGTTGCTCTGCTCAATTGGTACCTCCGCCCAGGTTTTTGCAGTCACGGATCGTCCGGTGATTGACCTATCGGGCCGCATCCACAGTCTTTGCCACGTCGTGCCGGGCCGCTGGCACGTGATGGGGGCGATCTTGGCGGGTGGGGTTTCGCTGCGCTGGCTGCGCGATCTGCTCACTCCCCCTGATGCCGACAGACTGCCCACCTACACGACCCTAACGGCGGAAGCTGCGCAGGCGGGCGTGGGAGCCTCTGGCCTGACCTTCCTGCCCTACCTGCTCGGCGAGCGCACGCCGTATATGGATCCCCACGCACGCGGGGTATTCTTCGGACTGCGCCTCGATCATGGCCGGGCGCACATGATCTGCGCCGTGATGGAGGGGGTTGTGCTGGCCCTGCGCGACGGACTGGAGGTATTTCGCGAGCTAGGGGTTGTATCGGCAGAGGTGCGGGCGGTGGGTGGCGGCGCGCAGAGCGAACTGTGGCTCCAGATCCAGCGCGACATCTTCAACCTGCCGATCCGGCGCAGCCTCACCGATCACGGCGCGGCCTACGGGGCGGCCCTGCTGGCCGGTTTGGGCGCGGGGGCGTTTGCAACGCCTGAAGATGCGGTGGCGGGAATGCCCCTGGCGGAACCTTCCCCGCCCGATCCCGCTGTTGTTGCGCAGTACCAGCGCATATACGAGCGTTACCGCGCACTCTACCCGGCGCTCCGCGAACAGTTTGCCCGTGCCGATGTGAACATAGCCGATAGCCGATAGTACGACAGTTGTAACTATCTTCGCAGAAAGGCTCCCGCCGATCACCCCCCCTAACCCCCCCGCACGCGGGGGGGAACCAATGCATTATTCCCCCCCGCGTGCGGGGGGGCTAGGGGGGGTGATCCACACGACAACTGTCGTAATAGCCGATAGCTGGGCATTTTCATCGGGTGGTGTGCGCAAGAGGGCACCATCACCGCTCCGCCAAGAACGTGTCTACCTCGGTACGGGTCGGCGGGTTGGCACCCGCACGGGTGCAGTTGATCGCGGCCACCGCCGCACCAAAGCGCAGGGCCGACTGAATTTCGGCGGCGGGCAAAGACTCGATGGCGTCCCGGCTCAATGCCCCGCGCTCGGCGAGGGCCACCAGGAACCCCGCACTAAACGAGTCCCCCGCGCCTACCGTGTCGGAGACCTGCACCCGAAAGCTGGATGCCTCGATCTGCTCTACACCGCCGGGGCCGCGCCGCAGGGCCAGCACCCCGGCACCGCCACGGGTCACGGTGATCATCGCCGGGCCGTGACTCAGCAGATCGGCTGCGTAAGTGAGGATGTCAACGCCGGGGGCCAGCCACTCGATGTCGGCGGCGCTCAGCTTGAGCAGGTCGCACAGGGAGATGGCGCGCTCCAGGGTGGCCCGGTAGGCTGGCGCATTGACGATCACCGCCGGACGCACGTTGGGGTCAAGCGAGATCAGCGCCCGCCCGCGCAGACCTTCGGCGGCAGCGAGGGCGGCACCCGGCGTGCTCCCGCGCAGCAGGCTGATTCCGCCAAAATGCAGCAGGGATGTCTCGGCATAGAATGTTGCTGGCAGATCCTCGGGCGTCAGCAACGTATCGGCTGCGCCGTCGCCGTAGAAGGTGAAGACCGGTTCACCATCCTCGGTCGCCACAAAAGCTAGGGTTGTTGGTGGGCCGTGGGCCGTCGCCAGAAAATCGTCCGCAATCCCCTCGGCGCGCACCGCACGGCGCAGCCTCCGCCCAAAGAAGTCATCGCCCACCTTGCTCACAAAGGCAGTTGGCTGACCGAGGCGGGCCATTCCCACGGCCACATTGTATGGGCCACCGCCGGGGTGCATGGTGAATCCCGTCACCTCGCCGCCCGCCTCAACCGGCAGAAAGTCGAACAAGATCTCGCCCAGGCTGGTCAGTCTTCGCTGCATATGTACCCTCTATCGTCATCTCAATGGGCAGCAATCTCGGAACCCACGGCGTAGCTCATCACAACCTCTTCACTGGCCTCGGCGCGTGACAGTTCCTTGACGATGGTGCCCTCGCGCATCACCATGATTCGGTCGCTCATGCCCAGGACTTCGGGCAGTTCGGACGAGATCATGATGATCCCCACGCCTTTTTTGGTGAGTTCATCCATAATTTGGTAGATCTCGGATTTGCTGCCCACATCAATGCCACGGGTCGGCTCATCCAGGATGAAGATGCGGGTGCCGATGCTGAGCCAGCGGGCCAGGATGACCTTCTGCTGATTGCCGCCGCTCATGTTGGCCACAATGAAGTTGGGGCCAGGAGTTTTGATACTCAGGTCTTGGATGAACTTTTTTACTAGGGCAAGCTCTCGGGAGAGTTGGATGATGCCGTACCGGCACAAGTGCTTCAAACCTGAGATGGTGGTGTTGATGGTGACGTTGAGCTTGAGCAAGAGCCCCTGCGCCTTGCGATCTTCGGTTACGAGAGCGACCCCACGCGCAATCGCATCTGAAGGAGAGCGTGGTTTGTACGGCTGCCCGTCTATGCGCAACTCTCCGGTGTAGGGGTCGGCCCCGAAAATGGCGCGCATGAGTTCGGTCCGCCCGGAGCCGGTGATACCCGCGAAGCCGATGATCTCGCCGGCACGCAGCGTGAAGGAGATGTCGTGTACCAGCTTGGGTCGAGCGATATTGCTGGCCTCTAACAAGACATTGCCGGGGGCCGCCACCCGCTTGGGGTAGACATCCTTCAGCTCGCGCCCGATCATGAGTCTCACCAGATCGTCCATCGTCACATTGGAGATCAGCCGGGTATCAACATAGCGCCCATCTTTAAAGACCGTAACCTCGTCGGCCAGTTCAAAGATCTCCTTCATGCGGTGGGAAATGTAGATGATGCCGATGCCCTTCGCCTGGAGCGAGCGCACCACCTCAAAAAGCTTTTCGAGATCCTTTTCGCCCAATACCGCCGATGGTTCGTCCATGATCAGGATGCGGGTCTGGCGGTTCAGGGATTTGGCGATCTCGACAAGCTGCTGCTCGGCCACCGAGAGTGTTGCCGTAAGGGTATCTACTGAAAAAGTAACGCCCAGGATGTCCAGAATCTCACGCGCACGCTGCTTGACCTGGGCCCAATCAACGGCGATGCCCTTTTTGGGCAAATGCCCGAGGAAAATATTCTCCGCGACGGTGAGGTTGCGGGCGAGGTTAAATTCTTGGTAGATGGTCGAAATACCCAGCGCCTGTGCGTCTTGCGGGCTGCGGATCTCAACCGGCTTGCCCTCAAAGAAGATCTCGCCTTCGTCTTTGGTATACGCGCCCGAGAGAATCTTGATCAGGGTGGATTTACCGGCCCCGTTTTCGCCCAACAAGGCGTGTACCTGCCCTTCCCGCACGGTCAGATTGACACCTTGCAACGCCTTCACGCCGGGGAAAGACTTGCCGATACCCTTCATTTCGAGCAACACTTTGCCTGGAGCTGAACTCATGGTGTTCTCCTGTGTGGCTACTTGCCTCGGTGGGAGAGGTAGTCAATCGAGACAGCCACAATCACCAGGATACCGGTGATCAGCACTTGGTAGATCGTCCCGACACCCATGAGCTGTAGACCATTACGGAAGACACCGACGATCAGCGCACCAATCAGCGTGCCCATAATCTGGCCGCGCCCGCCCAGAAGACTGGTGCCGCCCAGCACCACGGCGGTAATACTGTCGAGGTTGCCGGTCTGGCCGGCCTGCGGGTCGCCGACGCCGGTGCGCGACACCAGCAGCAGCCCGGCGATGCCGTAGCTGATTGCGGCCACAATGTAGACTCCGGTCAGCACGACTTTGGTATTGATACCGGCGAGACGGGCTGCCTCCGGGTTATCGCCCACCGCATACACAGCGCGGCCTGCAGGAGTTGAGCGCAGGACGTACCACGTAATCGCGTAGAGGATGACCATGAGAACCGAGCCGTAGGTGAACTCGGTGCCGCCGATGTTAAAGGTGTTGCCGAGGTAGAGCAGCGAAGGGGGCAACTTGGTAATCGTCGAGGTGGTGTAAATTCGCACTAGGGCATAGGCAATATTGTAGGTGCCGAGGGTCACGATGAAGGCAGGCAAGCCAATGCCGGTGATGAGTGAGCCATTCAGCAGGCCAAAGGCGATGGAGACAAGCAGGCCCACCAGGATCGCTAGGGCCGGATGCATCCCGGATTGCACGGCGAGTCCGGTTGTGAGTACCGATGCCAGGGCCATGATCATGCCGTTGGAAAGATCAATTCCGCCGGTCAAGATCACCAACGTTTGCCCAATCGCCAGGGTACCGACCACCATCACCTGTTGGATGATCAAGGAAAGATTCGCACCGGTAAGGAACTTATTGCTTTGCGTGGCAAAGAAAATACTGGCCAGCACGAGAGCGGCAAGCGGCCCCATGATCGGCGAAGCCAGCAGCATTTCCAGGATGCTAGAACGCCGCTTGGTGGCATTACTCACAACTGCGCCCATGAGCGATACTCCTCAATGAGAAGAGCGGCAGTGGGCACATTCCCACTGCCGCCCATTCAGCCTAGACTACTTCGTTCCCCAGCAATTCGCCAAACCGTACTTGGAGTCCTTGCTGTCCACGCCGGTCTGGGCCTTGTCGGTGATCAGGGTGACGCCGGTGTCGGTGTAACCGGAGACCTTCTCACCGGTCTTGGCGTACTTGACCAGGGCTTCCACGCCGAGCGAGGCCATGCGCAGCGGGTACTGCTGCGAGGTAGCGGCGATCTGGCCGTCCACCACGCCCTGCACGCCCTGGCAGCCACCGTCCACGGAGACGATCAGGATGCTCTTCTCCTTACCCGCAGCCTTGATCGCCTGGTAGGCACCGAAGGCAGCCGGCTCGTTGATGGTGTAAACCAGGTTGATGTCGGGGTTTTTGCTCAGGCAGTTCTCCATCGCGGTCTGGCCTTCAGCCTGGTCGCCGTGGGTGTCCTGAGTACACACCACTTCGGGGGACGTGACGAGGTCGGAGGAGGTTGGCTCAGCCTTGGCCAGACCGAAGCCCTGGAGGAATCCGTTGTGGCGCTGCGCACCGACGGTGATGCCGGGGGCAAGGTCGAGGGTGGCGATGATCGGCTTCTTGGTGCCCATAGCCTTCACGGCCCACTCGCCAATCAGGAGACCCGCGTTGAAGTTGTTGGTTGCGAACAGCGCGTCTACGGCGCTCTCTGGCTCGGTCGCAGTGTCGAGGGCGATCACCAGCACGCCCTTGGCGCGGGCTTTCTCGATGCTCGGCACAATCGCCTTGGTGTCGCTGGGGGTGATCAGAATGCCCTTGGCCCCGGCGTTGACCATGTTCTCAAGCGCCGTAACCTGACCCTCATTGTCGCCGTCCTTCGCGCCAGCGCCGGTGAGCAGCTTGACGCCCAGCTCGTCGGCCTTCGCCTGCGCGCCTTCGCGCATCTTCACAAAGAAGGGGTTCGTGTCGGTCTTGGTGATCAGGCCGATGATAATCTGCTCGCCCGTGGTGGCAGGAGCGGTCGTGGCAGCGGCAGCGGGAGCTGTGGCAGCGGCGGCGGGAGCCGTGGCAGCGGCGGCGGGAGCTGTGGCTGCGGGCGCGGTCGTGGCGGCGGCGGCGGGAGCCGTCGTGGCGGCTGCCGGTGCGGTTGTAGCCGCCGCCGGTGCCTTTGTGGGTGTGGCAGCAGCACCGCCACAGGCGGACAAGATGCCGAGCGAGGCCGCCGCTACCCAGGTGAGCCCAATCCGTTGGAAATACTTCTGTCGCAGAACCATGTGGTACCTCCATTGTACCTTATTCGCGCCGGCATACAATCCGGCTGACAACGTTGTCAATGACAATAGCACAGAGATCGTCACTAGTCAAGAAGCAATATATAGGCTATACTTCGTAAAGTTCTATGACACACTTAGCAAGGCGTTGACAACGTTGACAGAACAAACAGCAAACAGCGAACAAGCGATGGAGCGTGTCTCAACCATGCGCGATGTCGCCGCAATAGCGGGCGTGAGCATCAAAACCGTCTCACGCATTATCAACCAAGAGCCCGGCGTCTCCACCGAGTTGGCGGCGCGTGTTCAGGATGCCATTCGTCTTTTGGGGTATCAGCAGAATACGACAGCCAGCAGCCTGCGGCGCAGTAATCAGCGCACCTTGACCATTGGCCTGCTGCTCGACGATGTCGCCAACCCGTTCTCGTCAACGCTCCACCGGGCCATTGAAAAGGTCGCGCATGACCATGACACGCTCGTCTTTGCGGTCAGCAGCGATCAGGAGGTTTCGCGTGAGGATCAGTTGATTCGCGCCATGGCCGCCCGCCGCGTTGATGGTCTGATCATTGTGCCGAATAGCACGGGTGCCGCTGGTCTCCAGCAGTTTCAGCGCCTGCACCGGCCCGCTGTCTGTATTGACCGACCCGCTGTTATTCCCAACATAGACAGCGTGCTGGCCGATAACCGCACGGGTACCCGTACCGCGATTCAGCATCTGGCCGCCCACGGCCATCGGCGAATCGCCTTTCTGGGCGACCGCGAGACAATCTGGACCGCCGCCGAGCGTTATCTCGGCTATATCGAGGCTCTTGCGCTAGAAGGACTGACCCTCGACCGGCAGCTTGTGCGCCAGAATCTAAGCAGCAGCGCCATGGCGGAGCAGGCCACCCTCGATCTGCTCGATAGTGAGGCACCACCCACCGCGCTCTTCACCGGGCAGAACCTGATCACGTTCGGTGCCGTGTGCGCCCTCCAACAGCGAGGACTCCAGCAGCGGGTGGCTCTCGTCGGCTTCGACGATTTCTTGCTCGCCGACCTCCTATCACCGCCCATTTCGGTGATCGCACAGAATCCGACGCTGCTTGGACAGACCGCCGCCGAGCTGCTGTTTGCCCGGCTTAACGATAATACGCTGCCGCCACGCCAAATCGTGATCCCAACGCACCTGCTCGCACGTGGATCGGGCGAGATTCCTCACGTGAACATAGCCGATAGCCGATAACCGAGATAGTCGGGCATCCGTGAAGGGGAGTCCAGGCTTTAGCCGGATGAAACCTGGACTCCTCCTTCACAACCAGGATTTGGATGTTCGGTGCTGCTTCTCAGAAAACCATAATGCGAGATCAGCGTTTCGTGGCCCTGCATCGCGGCGGTTTGCTCGATCCGGCCAGTCATCGGCTCCTGGCGTTGTGGGCCGCAGACTGTGCCGAACACGTTCTGCCGCTGTTCATCCGTATACATCCTGATGATGAACGACCGCGTCTCGCAATTGAGGCCACACGCGCATGGGCATGTGGTAACATCACCGTGGGGCAGGCGCGTACGGCGGCGTTCCAGGCGCACGGGGCAGCGCGAGAGGTATCTGATGCGGCGGCACGGGCGGCGGCACGAGCCACAGGCCAGGCCGTCTCTACCGCGCACATGGCGGATCACGCCCTTGGACCAGTCTATTACGGGGTTCGGGCGGTGAAGCTCGCCGCCACAGCACAGGATAGACAATCCGCAGGCGAGGGTGAGTACCAATGGCAGATGGAACACCTGCCTGATGCGGTTCGCCAACTTGTCATCTCAGCGCTTGATGAAGGGACGATCCTCGGCAATTGGCGGCCCTGACCATCTGAAAATAGCCGATAGCCGATAGCCAATAGTCGGACACCAGCGGCTCTTTTCATCATGGGGCATGGTTTAAACCAGCTTTACAGTCCGCGATATTCGTAGTGCCGCCTTCCAGCCCGCCAGATTGCGCATCAGCAGGCTGAAAGCTCGCACTACGAACTGTCACGCTGAAACCTAGCACCTGAAACCTAGCACCTGAAACCTAGCACCTGAAACCTAGCACCTGAAACCTGGCACCTGAAACCTGGCACCTGAAACCTAGCACCTGAAACCTGGCACCTGAAACCTGGCACCTGAAACCTGGCACCTGAAACCTGGCACCTGAAACCTGGCACCTGAAACCTGGCACCTGAAACCTGGCACCTGAAACCTTTTCTTGGTACACATTATGCCCAACACTCTTGGCGCACGACGCTGGCCCGTCATGCGCGACTACATTCTGATGACGGTGGGTGCCCTGCTAGTGGCGGTGGCCGTGCGCGTCTTCCTGGTGCCAAACCAGGTGCTGACCGGCGGGATAACCGGGATCTCCCAACTGATGAACCGCTTCTTTGGCACGCCGGTGGGCGTCGTAACGCTCGTGCTGAATGTGCCGCTGCTGATCATCGGCGTTCGCCGCCTGGGCGGCTTTGTCTTCGGCGTCCGCACGATCTACACGATCACGGTGATGTCACTGGCGATTGACCTGCTGGCACCCTACGCCCGCCCGGTGACGACCGACCCACTGCTCTACAGCCTCTACGGCGGCATGATCGAGGGTGTGGGACTGGGGCTGATCCTGCGCGCCCGTGGCACCGCTGGTGGCACCGACATCATCGCCCGGCTGGCCGAGACCCGCTTCGGGCTGCCGCCCGGCCAGACCCTGATCAGCCTGGATGCGTTGCTGTTCGGCTCGGCCTTCCTGATCTTCGGCCCTGAGAAGAGCCTCTATGCGCTGCTGGTGGCCTTCGTGAGCAGCCGGGCTGTGGATACGGTGTTGGCCGCCGGGCTGCACGCCCGTCAGGCTCTGATCATTACCGCGCAGCCAGAGGCGATCACCACGGCTCTGCTTCACGATCTGGGCCGTGGTGTTACAGTCCTGGAGGCGGTGGGTGGCTACACCGGCGCGGCTCGGGCCGTACTGCTCTGCGTGGTGGCCCGCTCTGAACTCGGCGCGGTCAAGGTGGTGGTGGCGGCAGTTGACCCGCAGGCATTTATGGTCATCAGCGAGGTTGATGAGGTGATCGGAGAGGGCTTCCGCCCACTGCCCGCT
>Ga0208376_1000769_pt1 | contig 9701 bp, 11 predicted proteins | sample CryBogmetaGMA25M_FD_184548 | JGI IMG/M metagenome (GOLD analysis project Ga0208376, IMG submission 184548) | Freshwater microbial communities from Crystal Bog, Wisconsin, USA - MA2.5M (SPAdes) | ecosystem: Environmental > Aquatic > Freshwater > Lake | place: Crystal Bog, Wisconsin, USA...
CCGCTAAAGCATTAGCTGATCACGGCGCAGATGGTGTGAAGGTAGGTATTGGCCCAGGCTCAATTTGTACCACTCGCATTGTTGCGGGTGTCGGTGTTCCTCAAATTACTGCCATTGTTAATGTAGCTGCTGCACTGAAGGGTACCGGTATTCCTTTGATTGCTGATGGAGGTGTTCGTTATTCTGGTGACGTTGCAAAAGCTTTAGCAGCTGGTGCCAGCTCTGTCATGATGGGCGGTATGTTTGCTGGTACTGAAGAAGCTCCTGGCGAAGTGTTCTTGTATCAAGGACGCTCATATAAAAGTTATCGGGGTATGGGCTCTTTAGGTGCGATGGCCGACGGCTCTGCGGATCGTTATTTCCAGAGCGATATCGTAGCCAATGCAGAAAAACTTGTGCCAGAAGGTATTGAAGGACAAGTGCCATACAAGGGGAGTGTTTTAGCAATTCTGCACCAACTTACTGGCGGCATTCGCTCCTCCATGGGTTATCTAGGCTGCAAAACAATCGCCGAGTTACATGAAAAAGCCAATTTTGTGGAAATTACTTCAGCGGGCGTACGCGAGTCACACGTTCATGATGTGAAGATCACTAAGGAAGCGCCGAATTACCACATTGATTAAGGCTGCTTCTTTCGTGCACGACAAAATACTGATTCTCGACTTTGGTTCACAAGTAACTCAATTAATTGCTAGACGTGTGCGTGATGCACAAGTGTATTCAGAGATTCATTCCTACGATTGTGATCCTGAATTCATTCGCACATTTATTCAAGAGCAGGGTGGCAAGGGAATTATTCTCTCGGGCGGTCCAAGCTCAGTAACAGAAGCTGGCAGCCCTCGCGCGCCACAAATCGTTTTTGAACTAGGGGTTCCTGTTTTAGGTATTTGCTACGGCATGCAAACTATGGCAACTCAGTTGGGTGGTGCAGTTGCTTCAGCCGAGTCATTGGGCAAAGCGCGTGAGTTTGGTTATTCAGAGGTGCGCGCTCATGGCCATACCAACTTACTCAAAGGAATTCAGGATTTTTCTACCAGTGAAGGACATGGCATTCTTAAGGTTTGGATGAGTCATGGCGATTCTGTAACGACCCTACCACCATCGTTTAAGTTGATGGCCTCTACCGATTCTTGTCCTATCGCTGGTATGGCAGATGAAGAGCGCCGTTTCTATGCATTTCAGTTTCATCCAGAGGTAACCCACACTATCCAAGGCACTGCGATCATTGAGCGCTTTGTGCATGAGATCTGTAAGTGCAAGCCTGATTGGATTATGGGCGATTACATTGCTGAAGCAGTCGAGAATATTCGCAAACAGGTTGGGGGCGACGAAGTCATTCTGGGCTTATCTGGTGGAGTTGACTCTAGTGTTGCTGCTGCTTTGATCCATCGCGCGATTGGTGATCAACTAACTTGTGTATTCGTAGATCATGGCCTGCTTCGTCTGAATGAAGGCGATATGGTGATGGAAATGTTTGCACGCAATCTCGGTGTAAAGGTGATTCGTGTAGATGCCAAAGAAACATTTATGGGTCAATTGGCCGGTGTTTCCGATCCAGAAGCAAAGCGTAAGATCATTGGCAAAGAGTTTGTAGAAATTTTCCAGAGCGAATCTGGCAAGATCAAGAATGCAAAATGGCTTGCTCAAGGCACTATTTATCCAGACGTGATTGAATCTGCTGGTAAGGGTAAGAAAGGTGCGCATACTATTAAGAGCCACCACAATGTCGGAGGCTTGCCTGAAGACATGCATCTTAAATTGCTTGAGCCACTGCGTGAGCTCTTTAAAGATGAAGTGCGCGAGCTCGGCGTGGCCTTAGGTTTACCTCGTGAGATGGTATATCGCCATCCATTCCCAGGACCCGGTCTCGGCGTCCGTATTTTGGGTGAAGTCAAAGCTGAATTTGCACACCTGCTGCAACGTGCAGATGCTATTTTTATTGAAGAGCTACGAAATACTATTGATGAAGCTAGTCAAAAGTCTTGGTATGACCTGACCAGCCAGGCATTTGCTGTATTTCTGCCGGTGAAATCAGTTGGCGTCATGGGTGATGGCAGAACTTATGAGTACGTTGTTGCCTTACGAGCAGTACAAACGCAAGACTTTATGACTGCGCATTGGGCCCACTTGCCACACGAGTTGTTAGGCAAGGTCTCAAACCGAATCATTAATGAAGTACGCGGCATCAATCGGGTGGTTTATGACATCAGTGGAAAACCGCCGGCAACGATTGAGTGGGAATAATTCTTTTTAGACCCCTGTCGTAAATGAAAGAGTTACGTCAATCCGCCCTAGACATATTGGCGCTAACTAATCCTCGGATGAAAGTCGCAGGCGTCTATCAATTATTTGATCAATATCATCATCAAGAAATCAGTCTTAATACTGCTGCTTGCTTAAATTCAGAAGGCTTGAATCTCCCAGGCAGACCAGAAAAACCAGAATTAGTGCCGCCATTAACTGTTCCTAAAAGAAGAATGGATACCCTTGAGGGGCGATTATCCTTATTACATTCACTTGCGCACATTGAATTTAATGCCATGAATCTTGCGCTTGATGCTATCTGGCGATTTTCTAATATGCCTATGCAATATTATGCAGATTGGTTAAAGGTAGCCAAAGAAGAGGCCTATCATTTCAGCTTAATACAGGAGCACTTGCAGTCTGTTGGGGTGGCATATGGGGATTTTCCTGCCCATAACAGTTTGTGGGAAATGGTTGAAAGAACGACAGATGCAGTCATCGCGAGAATGGCATTAGTCCCTAGAACAATGGAAGCAAGGGGTTTGGATGCGGTACCTGCAATACGAGATCGATTTAAGCAAATTAAAGATCTCAAGGTCACTGAAATTCTCGAGACTATTTTGAGGGATGAGGTAGGCCATGTCTATATTGGCAATCATTGGTTTAACTTTTTATGTGCCAAGGATGGCCTGTCCCCAATTCAGACGTACAGAGAGCTTGCAAGAAAATATTGCGCTCCAGTGCTAAGAGGACCATTTAATTTAGAGGCCCGTAAACAAGCTGGGTTTACTGAAGAAGAATTAAATCTACTTGCTAGTTAAGTAGAATCTTTTAAAAGGAAGTCTATGAATTTCACCCGTCGTTCCTTTATTGCAAGTGCTGCTTTATTACCAGTTGCTTGCGGTGCCCCACTTTCTTATGAAAATGGAACCCCAGTTGGTGCACCAAATCCATTGCCTGCCATTCGGCCCCCTCAAGTTGGTCAAGAATGGACTTATATCAAGCGCAATACTTTTAATGGCAAAGCATTAGGTTCTGTTACCGAGCGAGTGACTAGTGTGGGCTCAGTCATCACAATAGAAAGTACTTCTGATAATGGAATTCGAATGCCTAGTGAGATACAAGGTCCCTGGGGTATGGCGAGCACAGACCCTAATTGGGGAAAAATTCTCAACTTCAGCCCAGCTATTCCTTTGTGGCCTCAAGAGCTCTCTGCAAAATGGAGCAAGGAAATCCAGTCTAAGTACTCCATAGCTGGCTATCCCGACTCAAAATTAAATTGGCAGGAATATATGACTGTTCAGGGGTGGGAGAAGATTACCGTTCCTGCTGGTGAGTTCATTGCTTTACGTTATCAAAGCCTCATTAGTTATGAGAGCGAAGATCCCAATAAGGTTGATTGCGTTCACAAAGAGACTGCTTGGTTTGTACCGCAAATTGGCCGCTGGGTAGCACGTGAGATTTCAGGGTCATTTCGTATCCAGGGGCAAGTCAATGTTTCTAATATGGAAGATAGTTTTCAATGGCAATTAACTGCATACAAGTAAATTTCTTGCGTAGAGTTGTTTTTCTCCTTCTTGCACTCTCGTTGCTAGGTTGTATTGCATCACAGCCTTACCCATCTTCCGAGCTGATTACGCAGCCTAACCCCATTCCAAAAATTCGCCAACCCAAGGTTGGGCAAGAGTGGGTTTATATCGTTCGTAACGTCTTTAATCAGTCGATAGTTGATACCGTTACTGAAAGAGTGGTATCCGTTGGCAAAGAGGTGCGCATTGAGCGCACTGGCGCAAAATTAGGTCCTTTACCTGATGAAGTACAAAGTCCATGGGGCTATGTATTGCAGGACCCGCATTGGAATCCGCCACAAAAATTTTTCACCCCTTTGCCGCTGTGGCCGGAGAAACTCTCAGCAGACTGGAAGGGTTCTTACAAAACCCGATACATTGTTGTTGGATACCCTGATTTTGATTTTTATTGGGGTTTAAACATTGAGGCATTAGGCTGGGAAAAAGTGATGGCTCCAGCTGGACAGTTTGTGACTCTTAAGTATCGCAATGACATCCCCTTTTTTCAGAGTAATGATATTTTTAGAGTTGCCAGTATCAGAGAAGAAGACGCCTGGTTTTCTCCTGAAATAGGCCGCTGGGTCATTCGCAGAGGCTATGGAAGATACCTTCTTCCAGGTATGTATTGGAATAACGCGCTTTGGGAAGATTACTTGGAGTGGGAGCTTATCTCCTGGAAGTAGGCAAAGCGCTTAAAATGAGTGTATTGCTATGTATACCGTTAAAGAACTTTTTCCTACGCTTCAAGGTGAGGGCGCCCATGCTGGGCGTGCTGCGGTATTTTGCCGTTTTGCGGGCTGTAATTTGTGGAGTGGACGTGAAGAAGATCGAGCTGCCGCTATCTGTCAATTTTGCGATACTGATTTTGTAGGTAGCGATGGCATTGGTGGTGGCAAATTTGAAAATGCCACAGATTTAGCTGATGCTATCGAATTGTCATGGAAGAGCACTTCCGCAGGACCTCAACAGCGCTATGTTGTTTTTACTGGTGGTGAGCCACTTTTGCAGTTAGACGAAAAGCTTATTGCAGAGTTGCATCACAAAGGTTTTGAGATTGCGATTGAGACTAATGGGACCATCAAAGTACCTAAAGGTGTTGATTGGGTTTGTGTTAGCCCCAAAGCAGGGTCTGATTTGATCGTATTGCAGGCAAATGAGCTCAAGTTAGTTATTCCGCAGCTTGGACATGATCCCTTGGAAAAATTATTGGCTCGTTTTGAGGGAATGGATTATCGCAATCGTTTTTTGCAGCCAATGGATGGCCCAAATCTGAAAAGGAATACCGAACTAGCAGTAAGTCTCTGCCAAAAACGCCCACTTTGGAGGCTCAGCCTTCAATCTCATAAACTAATAGGAATTCGATAAGCTCGCTAAGGCGAGCAATGCTATTGATTAGATCTGAATGACAAGTAAACAACCGACTATCTCCATTACCCGCCGCCTTGAATTTGATTCAGGACACCGCATTCCCAATCATGATGGCCAATGTCGGCATTTGCACGGCCATCGCTATGCCATCGAGGTTACCTTGATAGGTGAAGTTGCTGATCATCCTGGGAAAGCCGATGATGGCATGGTGCTCGATTTTGGGGATATCAAACGCTTAACAAACCAATACATCGTAGACCTCTGGGATCATGCATTTTTGGTAGCCAAAGAAGATGAGGGTCTAGTAGCCTTCTTGGCTAGCTTGCCAAACCATAAAACAGTAGTCATGGAACATGTGCCTACTGTTGAGAATTTAGCAAATACTGCATTTGCAATTTTGCAACCGGTATTTAGTAAAGCTTTTGGCGGACGTCTAGAACTTTCCGCATTGCGTCTTTATGAGACTCCAAATTGTTGGGCTGATGTGCACCATTCTTAAATGAATCAGATAGAGCTTGATCACCAGTTTATGCAGCAGGCTATAGAGCAAGCGCAATTGGCTGCCCTTGTTGGTGAGGTTCCAGTAGGAGCTGTCCTAGTGCAAGATGGACGGGTAATCTCCAAAGCATTTAATCAACCAATCACCCATCATGATCCTAGTGCGCATGCTGAAATGTTGGTGTTAAGACAAGCGGCATTATCTGCAGAAAATTATCGCTTGCCGGGCTCTACCCTATATGTCACCCTGGAGCCTTGCACTATGTGTTCCGGAGCCATATTGCATGCCAGGGTAGGTCGCATTGTTTATGGAGCGGTAGACCCTAAAACAGGTGCCGCCGGTAGCGTTTTAGATGTATTCTCATCAAAACAGATTAATCACCAGACTACAGTTGAGGGTGGTGTGATGAGTGAAGAGTGCGGTCAATTGTTACGTGATTTCTTTAAGGAGCGACGTTGAAATCCATTCACCTGATTGCTCCATCTGGAGCGAGCTTGGATGACAAAAGTCCTTTAGCCGGTATCGACTGGTTAAAGAGTCAAGGCATTTCTATTCAGAATCCTGAATGTGTCCAACGGGTACATGAGCGTTTTGCTGGAACTGACGAGCAACGTTTAAGTGAGCTCAATCATTTAGCAAAATTAGGCCCTCAGGATGTAGTAATGGCAATGCGCGGCGGATATGGTATTCATCGCTTGCTTCCTGGTATTGAGTGGCAGGCAATCGCTCAAGCAATTAAAGGTGGGCTACAAATCTGCGGCCACAGTGATTTCACAGTATTTCAATTGGGCCTATTGGCTAAGACTGGCGCAGTGACATTATCGGGTCCGATGCTTAATTACGATTTTGGTAGAGCAGATGAGGGTGGAAACATCATGCCTCCAGATGAGTTTATGTGGAAGCATTTCCAGGCCGCGATTCAGAATCGAAAGCTTGATTGCAATGTGGTCGTGCCTCAATCCTATTTAGCCAAGGCAAACGCTGCTCAAGTAAAAGGAATTTTGTGGGGCGGCAACTTAACCGTCTTAGCTGGTTTAGTGGGCACTCCATATTTACCCTCACAAGAGCAAACACGGAATGGCATCCTGTTCTTGGAAGATGTGAATGAGCATCCTTATCGCTTAGAGCGCATGCTCATGCAGTTGCTTGATGCTGGAGTTCTTCAAAATCAATCCGCCATCCTCATGGGAGGCTTTTCTGCCTATCGTCTATACGATAATGATAGGGGTTACTCAATAGAGAAAGCCTTAGAGGCAGCCCGTAAACGTTTACCTAACAATATCCCTATTCTCATAGGCTTACCGTTTGGTCATCAAGCAAATAAATTAACTTTGCCCGTTGGTGCACAAGCAGTTCTCGATTACAGTGCCAATGGTTTTAGCCTTAAAGCGGATTGGTAAATCTCATTGATGAAGTGCTTACTACAAAGTATTCTGCTTATCATTTCGCTTACATTTACTGGAGCAACCATGGCAATTGAAGAGCCCAAATATACTGTTCTAGAAAAGACGCCACCTTTTGAGTTGCGGGCTTATGCTCCAATGATTTTGGCTGAAGTTCAAGTAGAGGGTGATTTAGATGAGGCCTCAAGTCAGGGTTTTCGACTGATTGCTGGCTACATCTTTGGACAGAATCAGGTGAGCGAAAAGATTGCTATGACCGTGCCGGTAGCGGTTGAAGAGCAAGCACCCAAGAGTGCAAAGATTGCCATGACTGCTCCAGTGAATATTGAATCCAATGCTGGTAAATGGACGGTTTCATTTGTAATGCCATCCGAATACACCATGGAAAGCTTGCCAAAGCCACTGAACCCCAGGGTTCAGCTACGCCAGATCCCAGCTGTAAAGCGTGCAGTCATTATTTTTACTGGTTTTAATAGTGAGAATAAAGTCGCTGAAAAAACACTAGAGCTAGAGGAGTGGATGAGGAGTAAAAATCTTCAGGCTGTTGGTGTGCCGAAGTTTGCTCGCTATAACCCGCCTTGGTCGATACCCTTTTTGCGTCGCAATGAAATCATGATTGATGTTCGCGACTAGAACTTCTTAAGCCTAATTGCTTAAGCCTCAAAACTCTTCAATAAAAATTCGGCACCACTCCCAATACCTAATGCTTTAGTAAGAATAGGTAATGCTTGGGCTAAATGTTTTTCTAGAGTCCAGGGTGGATTAATGATGAACATACCGCTAGCTTGCAGACGTCGTTCACCAGGAGCATTTTCAATACGAAGTTCTGTGTGTAGCCAGGACCGTTTATGAGCCGCAGCCATTTTTTTCATACGATCGGGTAGCGCTGCAGATTCCCTTCTGGAAATAATCGGATACCAAATAGCATAACAACCAGTTGCAAAACGTTGTAATGCTTCCTCCATTGCTAGCTCAAGATATCGATAATCTTGTTTATCTTCATAAGAGGGGTCGATTAGCACTAAACCACGTCTGCTTGGAGGTGGAAGAAGACCTTTTAGCCTAGAAAAACTATCTTCAGCATAGATATCAATTTGCTTAGCTTGCTTTAGTTGGCTAATATTGTGTCGAAGGATATCAATCTCTTTAGGATGGAGCTCAAATAATTTGAGGCGATCTTGCGGTCTGAGTAAGCGAGCTAGGATAAAAGGTGAACCAGGGTAGGTAGAAAGTTCATCGTCAATATTTTCTGTCTGAATACATTCTAAATATTGTTGGATTGAGTCTGAAATAGGTTTACTTTGTTTAATAAAGTCTAAGAGACGGACTATTCCACCCTCAGCTTCTTTGCTAACAGTAGCAAAGCCATCCTTGAGGTTGTATATGCCAGCACCAGCGTGGGTATCAATGATTGTCAGGGCACCAGGCTTCTCTTGTAGGTAATCGACTAGGTGAATGAGTGTTAGATGTTTCAGAATGTCGGCATGACTGCCAGCATGAAACGCGTGTCGATAGCTAAACATAGAGAGTCACGACTGGGTAGGTGGTGAATTAAATTGGGCTTTAATAAACGCAATCAAGGTAATTGCAAGTATGGTAATAGATGCATACTGCAGCGGTAAATTTAATTCATGATCCATGATTTGCGTAAGATGAGCATAAATAGCCGCTACCCCACCAATGGCTATCAGTCTGAGCCAGATACTTTTGGGAGAAAGAAATTTTTCTGGAACATGACTAGCAAAACTAGCGCCCAACATTCCGCACCATATGCCAAATCCTGCACCACCCAATACATCAGTCAGCCAATGAGCGCCAACAGCATTGCGAGAAAGGCCCACGAGAGCAGCCACAATGAATATCAGCGACATCAGACTGCGCTTGCTTTTGTCACAAGCAAAATACAGGGCTGTCGCTATAGCAAATGCTGTTAACGTGTGGCCAGAGGGAAAGGCTTTGTGGAGAAGAGGCTCACCAAGGCGATAAAAGCTGCCATCCTCTAAAACCCCAGCAGGTCTTGGTAAGTCAAAAAAGCTTTTCAAGCTAGGGCTTACTATTGCAGAAATCGTACCTGCAAAAATACCTGCAGTAATCAGACGAGGCGCCAGCAGGAGCAATGGAAATGTAATTGCAAAAATACCCCAGCCATTGCCTAAGAAAGTCAGCCATGACCATAGAGTAGGTGGTAGCACTTGGGTGAGTTGATTGATGAATAGAAAGCTACTACTTTGAAATTGACCAAGGTAGATCACTAATGCAAGGCCTAAGGGAGCCAAAGGAACTAGCCATGCAAATACAGGAATAGCTTTATTGCTCATCCCAATTAGCGAGCCTTTTCCTTATCGGCATCATTTAATTGAACGCAAACCTTTTCTAAAACTTGATTCACGGTAATCGCTTGCATACACACATTGTCATGACATGGAGTTTTGCGATGGTTAGCTGCGCTTACACACGGGGAGCAAGCTAAGTTTGCAGTAATAGCAATTGAGATACCCACTGATCCATAGAGAGCAGGTGTTTCTGGGCCAAAGAGAACAACTGTTCTGAGGGGGGTAACCGCTGAAAAGTGGCCTGGACCAGAATCATTGGTCACCATTACGTCGGATAAGGTGTAAA
>Ga0208376_1000772_pt1 | contig 9690 bp, 5 predicted proteins | sample CryBogmetaGMA25M_FD_184548 | JGI IMG/M metagenome (GOLD analysis project Ga0208376, IMG submission 184548) | Freshwater microbial communities from Crystal Bog, Wisconsin, USA - MA2.5M (SPAdes) | ecosystem: Environmental > Aquatic > Freshwater > Lake | place: Crystal Bog, Wisconsin, USA | collected...
CTCCTATGGTACAATCCTGGCGATGAATGTTCGTCTGATAGCGCACGATCTTGCTGCCAGCTACGGCGCACGCACCGTTTTCTCCGGGGTGAGTCTGGAGATCAGCCACGGTGAGGTGCTGGTGGTGAGCGGTGCCAACGGCAGCGGAAAGAGTACCTTTCTGCGCCTGCTCGCCGGACTCCAGCAGGCCACGGCGGGTTCGGTTGTGTACCACTACGCGGACAGAGACTGGCTGCCCCGCGATGCGTGCCCGCTGATCGGCTGGGTCGCACCGGATCTAGCGCTCTATCGTGAGCTGACGGCCCGTGAGAACCTGCGCTTTTTTGCTGAGGTGCGCCGTCTGCACCTTAGCGATGCCGATATTGATGATCTGCTAGAGCAGCTTGGCCTCGGAGGGCGCGGCGATGATCGCCTTTCCTCCTACTCTTCGGGGATGGCCCAGCGCATGCGCTACGCCTACGCACTCATCCACCGTCCCCCGGTGCTTCTGCTCGACGAGCCGACGGTGACGCTCGATGTACGTGGGGCCGAAGTGGTTGATCAGGTGATTGCCCGTCAGCGCCGGGACGGCATTGTGGTGGTGGCCACAAATGATCCGCGTGAGCTGCGCTACGCAGATCTGCTGCTAGAGCTTGGGCGTTAGGCGCACTTATGCACGAACCGCACGAGATCGAACGTCGCCTCGCCGCCATACACCCGGTCGGACTACGTGATCTGCTGGCTGCAGCGTGGGCTATCTTCATCAAAGATCTGCGCAGCGAGCTGCGCACCCGCTATGCCCTCAACGCCCTGGTTCTCTTCGCCGCGAGCGCGGCAGTGGCCGTGAGTCTGGGGGTGGGCTTCATCGGCCTGCGGCGGAGTGATGAGTACCTGCTCATCCAGTCGGCATTGCTCTGGATCGCACTGCTCTTCGCCGCGTTGAATGGCCTTTCACGCGGGTTTGTATATGAGGAAGAGACGCGCACCATGGCGGCCCTGCGCCTGGCCGCCCCACCGATTGCCGTTTACCTTGGCAAGTTGCTCTTTAATCTCGCCCTCCTTGTCCTCTTAGGCACCGTCACCAGCCTACTCTTCATCGTTCTGGTGCGGATTGAAGTCGGTAGTCCGCTAGCCTTTACCCTGGTGCTGTCGGCGGGCGGATTCTGCCTAGCTACGGCAACCACCATTTTGGCTGCAATCATCGCCAGAGCCAGTTTTAAGAGCGCACTCTTTGCCGTCCTCGCCTTTCCGCTGCTCGTCCCCCCGCTCATCGTCGCCATCCAGGCCACCGCGCTCACCCTCGACACTGCGGGGATGGATCTGGCCTTGCCAGCCATCCGCACCTTGATAGCCTACGCGGTGGCTATGTTAGTTGCCTCGCTCATGCTCTTTCGCTTTGTTTGGGAGGCATAGCTCTCAGAGATTGTGTCCGCCTTGGTCTGCTATAATTTGGCGGAACCCCTGCGATAACCTGCCTGCCCCAAGGAGTCTCCGCCGTGACGACAAAGCCAGGCCGTCGGCGTGTCACCCTCTTTGTTACGTGTATTGTGGATCAGGTCTACCCCGGCATTGGACAAGCGACCGTCGCCCTGCTCGAAGCACAGGGAGTTGAGGTTCACGTGCCGCGTGGCCTCACCTGCTGCGGCCAGATGGCCTTCAACGCCGGGTTTCGCGACGAGGCGTATGCGGTGGCTGGGCGCAGCATTGAGGTGCTGCGCGGTGGGGATGATGTTGTGCTGCCCTCCGGCTCGTGCGCCACAATGATCCGTCACCTCTACCCCGAGCTTTTTCAGCGTAGCCCGTACGCCACTCCCGCCGCCGACCTCGCCGCCCGTACCTACGAGATCAGCGAGTACCTCGTGGATGTGCTTGGCGTCACCGATGTTGGAGCCAGCTACCATGGCAGTCTGGCCTACCACGATGCCTGCCACGGCCTGCGATTTCTCGGACTCGGGCGTCAGGCTCGCTCGCTGTTGTCCCATGTTGCCAACGCCGAGATCAAACCTCTGCCCGGTCACGATCAGTGCTGCGGATTCGGCGGGCTCTTCGCCGTCAAGCAGCACGCGATCTCCGAGGCCATGCTCGACCGCAAGCTCGCCGGGATCGCCGAGGCCCAGGCCGACATCATCGTCACCGGGGATGCCTCGTGCATGACCCAGATCAGCGGCGGGCTGAGCCGCCTGGGCCGTACCACGAAGTCCCGTCACCTTGTGGAGGTACTGGCGAATAGAGTTGACCGCCGCCCGTAGGGGCGCGTTGCGCTACCGAGAAGGCTGAGAGACAAAGGCGGTATCGTCCCACTCTTGCATCGGCATTGATTCCGCGACCTCGGTGAATGATTCCGCGACCTCGGTGAATGATTCCGCGACCTCGGTGAATGATTCCGCGACCTCGGTGAATGATTCCGCGACCTCGGTGAATGATTCCGTTCTGGGAGCGCGGGCTTCTAGCCCGCATGAGATCCAGGGCGGGCGTCTCGCCCATGCTACCCCCTTTATCGCATCCGTCACCCTGTGACACATGACACGCAGAGCGAAGCGCAGCGTCCCGGCGATGATATGGACGCTGCACTTCGCTCTGCGTGTCATGGTTATTTCTGCTCTACTACTTCCAAGCCTCCCATGCGTAAAGGTGGTTTGCTCTTGTACACAGGAGGCGGGGAGTTCATTGGTGATGAACTCCCCGCCATTATCCGTGTCGATTCCTAGGAGCGAAAAGGGGATGAGTTAGCGGGCGTGGCGCAGCCCGTGGAGAACTTGATCCTGACTGCGATAGAGGAACACCTGATTCGTACGATCCCGAACCGTGAAGGATAACATTACTCGTAGGCACGCGATCACCTAAAATAAGATCTTTCGTGATGCCATGCGATCGGAAGATTTAGTTGACATTTAATAAATTTACACTGATAATGGGCAACCTATCTTCAGGTAATAAATAAAGTGAAATAAAAAAGCTTTTTAATGATTCCATCGTGACATGTAAGGTATGATCCGTCATCGATCAGGGCATGGATTCCTGATGCGATGCTCTTTGAGATTGGCGCAAAGGACTTCACGACCGGCGTACGTCTGCTCTACACAGGTATGGTCAGGAGTTTTCTTATAATGCCGAACACTATCCGCAGGTTTGTGGTCTTCACGTTTCTCTGTACATTACTGGCCGCTGGACTACCTCCCACGCAACCGTTGGCAGCATCACCGGTATTCCTGACATCATCGAATGTACCCGTTACCGCCCCTGTGCTGGCCGATACCGTGCAAGGCATCACAAGCCTTACGTCCACCACGCTACCGTATGTCAGCACGGGAATGGGACACACCTGCGTGGTCACCAGCGCCAATGCCCTCATCTGCTGGGGGAATAACACCGATGGTCAGGCGACGGTGCCGAGCGACCTGGGGGCGGTCAGCCAGGTCAGCACGGGATCTTGGCATACCTGTGCGATCACGAGCACCAATGTCCTCCGCTGCTGGGGGTCTGACTACTATGGTCAAACAGATGTACCAAGCGACCTGGGCGCGGTCATTCAGGTCAGCGCGGGAGGGAGATACACCTGTGCGGTCACGAGCGCCAATGCCCTCCGCTGCTGGGGGTGGGGGGATAACACCTCTGGTAAGGCGACGGTGCCGAGCGATCTAGGGGCGGTCAGCCAAGTCAGCACGGGATTTTACCATACCTGCGCGGTTACCAGTGCCAATGCCCTCCGCTGCTGGGGGTCTAACACCTACGGTCAGGCGACAGTGCCAACCGACCTGGGCGCGGTCATCCAGGTCAGCGCGGGAGGGTTCCACACCTGCGCGGTCACCAGCGCTAATGCCCTCCGCTGCTGGGGGGGTAACTCCTCTGGTCAGGCGACGGTGCCGAGCGACCTAGGGGCGGTCAGCCAAGTCAGCACGGGAGCGGGAGCGCAACACACCTGCGCGGTCACCAGCGCCAATGCCCTCCGCTGTTGGGGGCTGAACTCTGATTACTATGGAAATATTACTGGTCAGGCAACGGTGCCGAGCGACCTGGGGGCGGTCAGCCAGGTCAGCGTAGGAACGACCCATACCTGCGCGATCACGAGCGCTAATGCCCTCCGCTGCTGGGGGGATAACACCTATGGTCAGGCGACGGTGCCGAGCCTGGGGGCGGTCAGCCAGATCAGCGCGGGTCGGGAATATACGTGTGTCATCAACAGCGCAGGCAGGTTGACATGCTGGGGACTGAACGACTATGGTCAAACAGATGTGCCGACCGACCTGGGGGCGGTCAGTCAAGTCAGCATGGGATATTCGCACACCTGCGCGATCACGAGTGCGAATGCCCTCCGCTGCTGGGGGAGTAACTTTAGCTCTGTTTATGTGGGACCTACCACTGGTCAGGCGACGGTGCCGAGCGACCTGGGGACGGTCATCCAGGTCAGCGCGGGATGGTATCACACCTGTGCGATCACCAGCGCCAATGTCCTCCGCTGCTGGGGAGATAACACCTCTGGTCAGATAGATGTGCCGAGCGACCTGGGGACGGTCAGCCAGGTCAGCGCGGGAGCGTCCCACACCTGCGCGGTCACGAGCGCCAATGTCCTCCGCTGCTGGGGGGATAACACCGCTGGTCAGATAGATGTGCCGAGTGACCTAGGGACGGTCAGCCAGGTCAGCGCGGGAGCGTCCCACACCTGCGCGGTCACGAGCGCCAATGCCCTCCGCTGCTGGGGGGATAACACCGCTGGTCAGGCGACGGTGCCGAGCGACCTGGGGACGGTCAGCCAGGTCAGCGCGGGAGCGTCCCACACCTGCGCGGTCACGAGCGCCAATGCCCTCCGCTGCTGGGGGGATAACAGGGATGGTCAGGCGACGGTGCCGAGCGATCTGGGGGCAGTTAGCCAGGTCAGCGCGGGAGGGTTCCATACCTGCGCGGTCACCAGCGCTAATGCCCTCCGCTGCTGGGGGGATAACACTAAGACTAACACCTCCTTTGGTCAGACGTGGGTTGGTCAGGCAACGGTGCCGAGCGACCTGGGGGCGGTCAGCCAGGTCAGCGCGGGACAGTCGCACACCTGCGCGGTCACGAGCGCTAATGCCCTCCGCTGCTGGGGGGATAACGGGGATGGTCAAGCGACGGTGCCGAGCGACCTGGGGGCGGTCATCCAGGTCAGCGCGGGAGCGTACCACACCTGCGCGATCACGAGCGCCAATACCCTCCGCTGCTGGGGGTATAACGGCTCTGGTGAAGCGACGGTGCCGAGCGACCTGGGGACGGTCAGCCAGGTCAGCACTGGATACTTCCACACTTGTGCGATCACCAGCGCCAATGTCCTCCGCTGCTGGGGGTCTAACTACTATTCTGGTGAAGCGACGGTGCCGAGCGACCTGGGGGCGGTCAGCCAGGTCAGCCTGGGAAATTACCACACTTGTGCGATCACCAGCGCCAATGCCCTCCGCTGCTGGGGGGATAACATCTTTGGTCAGGCGACGGTGCCGAGCGATCTGGGGGCGGTCAGCCAGATCAGCGCGGGAGCGTCCCACACTTGTGCGATCACCAGCGCCAATGTCCTCCGCTGCTGGGGGGATAACATCTTTGGTCAGGCGACGGTGCCGAGCGATCTGGGGGCAGTCAGCCAGGTCAGCGTGGGAGACTCCCACACCTGCGTGGTCACCAGCGCCAATGCCCTCCGCTGCTGGGGGCGGAACGACTACGGTCAGGCGACGGTGCCGAGCGACCCGCTTGGGTCACCGACGGCATACGTCATCTCCGGCAGTGTACGTACACCCGTCGGGGTAGGGATTGCGGACGTTACCGTCGCCACCACCACGAGTCTGAGGACAACCACCACCGCCGATGGCTCGTTCACGCTCGCGGGCGTCGCGCCGGGAACATACACGCTGACGGCACGCAAGGATGGGTATACCTTCGCGGATTTGCTCAATGTCGCGGTCACCAACGCGAATCTCAGCGGGCAGGATTTCATAGCGACTGCCACCGTAACACCAACTGGCACAGTGCCGATGCCAACCGGCACCCTGCCGACGGCGACCGCGACCAGTACCGTACCAACGCCAATCAGCAGGGTCGATCCCACCAACCGCGCTGCGTCCATACAGTTCTACCTTGATCACTATCAGAATGCGCCTACGCCCAGCGATAACTGGAGTGGTTCGGTGGCTGGCTGTGTGCCGGGTACCACAAGTGCGGCCTTCCAGGCGGCGGTTGCCGAGCGGATTAACTACTTCCGGGCGATGGCTGGAGTTCCGGCGGAGATCACGATTGACGCGAGTTTCTCCACGCTGGCCCAGGCTGCGGCCCTCATGATGAGTGCGAATAACAGCCTCAACCATACTCCGCCAACGACGTGGACGTGCTATACCGCCGGAGGGGCACAGGGCGCGGGCAAATCGAACCTGCATCAGGGCGGTTTTGGCTGGGACGCTATTGACGGCTACATACAAGACTCGCAAGATAACAACGTGCCTGTCGGCCATCGCCGCTGGGTGCTCCACCCACAAACACAGATGATGGGTACCGGTGATATTCCGCCCAACACAAGCACAGGTACACAAGCATCCAACGCCCTCTATGTCATTGATGGTCATGGCTCCGACCCACTTCCTGCGCTGCGCGAGCCAGACGGCTTTGTTGTATGGCCACCACGCGGCTATGTTCCCTACACGGTCGTCTATCCCCGGTGGTCATTCGCTTACTCGGACGCCGATTTTTCGGGGGCCAGCGTGACGATGAAGGCGGCAAATGGATCTGCGCTCTCGCTCATCCAGCAGCCTGTGACCAATGGGTATGGCCTGAATACGCTTGTATGGGAGCCAGATATGGCCAGCGGCGGATTTAGCGGATCCCGCCCTACCCAGGATATACCCTTTGATGTGACGGTGAGCAATGTGCTGATCGGTGGTCTGGCGCGTAGCTTCTCTTACCGTGTTACGGTCATCGATCCATCAACCAGTATGACGGTGACGCCGACCAGTATGACGGTGACGCCGACCAGTATGACGGTGACGCCGACCAGTATGACGGTGACGCCGACCAGTATGACGGTGACGCCGACCAGCACGCCGATACTACCAACCGTGACGCCAACCACCGTCCCGGCAAACGTTGATGCCTCTATCGGTCAGTACTACCAGTTAACGGGCAAGGAATTGTCGTTGACGATCACAATGGGCAACAACGGCCCTGACGACCTCGTGGGAGTGATTGTGAATGATCCCCTGCCCGAACCCGCGCCCGGCACCACGTGGACGTGGACATGCACGGCAACCGGCGGCGCGGACTGTGGTATCTCCCTGGCGAGTACGGCGAGTCAGGTTCAGCGTGGGGCATCCCTGACTCAAATCACCACCGGGACGGGGAACATCAAGCAGCGGTTAGGCCACCTTCCGATGAGAGGATCGGTGATCTTCACGGTGAAGGGTACCCTGAACAACGTCCTGCGATGGAGCAATACGCCGATGCTGGTTGTCCCGTCGGGAACCGTCAATAAGAATGGCTCACTGCCATCCGCCCTGCCGGTTGGGCGATTCCAAGTCATGATCCCGCTCGTTCGACGGTAGCGCAGATTCACCAAGGAGTCGCACCACACTATCGCATCGGTAGATCTGACATACGTACTTGCTACCACGAGGGCATCCCTATGCCTCGGCGGCGGTGAGTACGTATGTTGGATCTGTCGCCGTGTGACAAATGGTGCGAGACCCTGACTCTAAGGCGAGATCAAAGCTCCTCAGCTTCGGGAAAACATACGCCGCAGCCCTGAACGGGTGGGCATCTGTGGTACACTCACGTCTGTTTTAACAGCGGATGCACAACCCCTGATACCTTAAGTCTGGAAGCGGAAACCATGACCAGCACGACGATATCTTTCTCCGACCGGGTTGATCACGCCCTGCACGATGATTCGCTAAAAACGGCTCTTGCGCGGGCGACGGGACGCTTTATCGGCAACCGGGCCGGGGCCATCGGTGCGCTAAGTGATGCCGACGCCCTGCGCGATACCGCCCGCGCTATTCGTGCCGATGCCCTGGCGCACCTTGACGAACTGCTTGTTCAGCTTGCCGCAAATGTCGAGCGGCGCGGCGGCACGGTCTGCTGGGCCAGTGATGGCGAGGAAGCCCGTCGCTATATCGTCGATCTGGCCAAGTCCCGCAATGTGCGCAGCATCGTCAAGTCGAAGTCTATGGCATCTGAGGAGATCCAGCTCAACCACGCCCTTGAGGAAGCCGGCCTGGAGGTGGTCGAAACCGACCTGGGCGAGTATATCATCCAGCTTGCCAATGAGACACCTTCCCACATTATTGCGCCTTCCATTCATAAAACCCGCGAACAGGTGAGCGATCTATTTAACAAACACCTGGGGATGCCGCCCACCGACGACATCCCGACCATGACTCGGACGGCGCGGGCGGCGCTGCGCCAGCGATTTTTGAAGGCCGACATGGGCATCAGCGGGGTGAATTTTGGCGTGGCTGATGAGGGTGCGGTAGTGATTGTGGAGAACGAGGGCAACGCTCGGCTTTCCACCAGCGTGCCGCATATCCATGTGGCGATCATGGGCATCGAGCGGATCGTCGCCCGCATGGAGGATCTGGGCGTGATGCTCCAGGTGCTGGCCCGCTCGGCTACCGGCCAGAAACTTAGTGTCTACACCAGCATCATCAGCGGCCCGGCCCGCGCCGGTGAAGAGGACGGGCCTGAGGAGTTTCACCTCGTGCTGCTGGACAACGGGCGCTCGCAGATTCTCGGCGGCCAGTACGCCGAAGCCCTGATGTGCATCCGCTGCGGAGCCTGCCTGAACGCCTGCCCTGTCTACCAAGCCATTGGTGGCCACGCCTACGGCGGGGTCTACTCCGGCCCCATCGGGGCCATCCTCACCCCGCTGCTCCAGCCGGATCTTCCCGAGGCATACATACTACCCCAGGCCAGTTCGCTCTGCGGAGCCTGCCAGGAGGTCTGCCCAGTGCGGATCGCCATCCCCGACCTGCTGCTGCGCCTGCGCGCCGATGGCGTGAAGGCCGGGAAGGCCCACCCGGTCGAGAAGGCCGCAATGACCAGCTATGCCGTCACGATGAACCACCCGGCGCTCTACCGCGCTGGCGGGCGACTGGCCCGCCTCGGCTCGCGCCTGATTGGGCGCAAAGGGCGCATTAGAAGGCTACCGCCACCGCTGAGCGGGTGGACGCATGGACGGGATTTTCCCGCTCTTTCGGGGACGAGCTTCGGGGAATGGTGGGAGGAGCGGGAGAAGGAACAACATAAACGCAGTAGAGCATAAGTAACGCTGTCACGCAGAGCGAAGCGAAGCGTCCCGGCGATGATGAGGCATACCGGGACGCTTCGCTTCGCTCTGCGTGACGGGGCTACTTTCCCTACAACAATCCCTTCAGTTCTTCCGCCGCCTTCTTGGTCATACCCGGCACCGCAGCCAGTTCCTCGACGCTGGCCTTGCGAATACCATCCAGCGAGCCAAATGCCTTGAGCAGAGCCTTCTTACGCTTCGGCCCGATACCGGCAATATCCTCAAGCGGCGAGGCGAACGTGGCTTTACTGCGCAGTTTGCGGTGGTAGGAGATCGCAAAGCGGTGGGCCTCCTCATCCACACGCTGCACCAGACCCAGGGCCTTGCTATCACGGGCCAGGATGATCAGCTCCTCGTGGTTGGGACGCACGAGATCGAAGCGCTTGCGCTCAACACCTTTGGCTACGCCCACCACCGGAATG
>Ga0208376_1000773_pt1 | contig 9679 bp, 17 predicted proteins | sample CryBogmetaGMA25M_FD_184548 | JGI IMG/M metagenome (GOLD analysis project Ga0208376, IMG submission 184548) | Freshwater microbial communities from Crystal Bog, Wisconsin, USA - MA2.5M (SPAdes) | ecosystem: Environmental > Aquatic > Freshwater > Lake | place: Crystal Bog, Wisconsin, USA...
GGTGTGCCGCCAGGCATTGCACCAGGGGCGGGGGCAGGGACGGGGGCTGATGCGCCAGCAGAACGACTGCCTCGCATTAACTCCATCAATTTATCTGCCGGTACACTCATAACTGACTCCTTTTAGCGTTTGTAACACATACAAACGGTTTGTCAATGGGTGGCAGTTAGTTTTCATCCAACTGCCAATGATGTGCTGCTCTAGGCAACCAAGGTTTTACCCTTGATTACTTGCGAGACTTACGTCCTTTACGACCTTTACGCATAATGCGCTCCTTCATCAAGGCGGCCACTTACTTTACAGGGGAAGCAGCCATACCCTTTTCCTTGCGGAAACTTACCGGCGAGTCTTACGACCGCGCTTGTGTGCTTTGTACATGGAGAACTCCTGTTAGTTAACTACGAGCGTAGTCACGTTGACTGCGCCCACCGCTGGTTTTATACCCTGTCTGGCGATATGTCAAGCCAGGACTTCCTTCTCGCTTTTGCAAGTTGGGAGTACCAACTCTGGGCTGGTCAGCGCGGGGTTGAACTACTCCGCTTTTGGGTGTGCCACTTGTTGCCATCATTGCTCCTTGGGGGGTGCTTTTTCTTTTGGTGGGGGCTGCTGGGCGGCTTTTTCCGCTTGCTTTTGCTCCATCACCTTCAACCTGTCTTTCAACAATTGTTTCATGGGCGGTTCTAGCAAGTCAAGCAAAGATTCTTTGTCAATAACTTGTGCTTTGAACAGATTGAAAGCCAGTTGGCGCAAATCTTCCATGAAGATGGGCGAGTTACTGTGTGCATCCACTTTCACCACAAAATCTTTGGTGAACTGCTCTGCAATGAACGGCACACCGTTGACATCCTTGAAATGGGTGTTGTCATAGGTCTGCATACACTTGAGATACAGCGTAGCCAGCTTTTCTAGGCTGTCTTCAATCACCAATGCCCGTTTCTTGGCGCGGCTGCTGCCCAGACGAGCAAGTTGGCTGGCGTGACCAGTAGAGCGCACCCCAGATTCACCCTTGCCTTGCAGGATGGAAGAGATACCAGAGGCCTCTTCAAACATTGCGTCAATCTCGCCAATCTCTTTGAACAGGTCAGGCGGGATAGTCGGGGCAAGTTTCTCCACCTTGGCGTTGGGCATGTCGGTTGCCAGCAAACCACCTGCGCGGTTAAGGGCAAAGTTCTTCTCGTCAAGAATGCCGGTAAAGCCAATCAGGGCGGTAGGCGGAGATACCTGTTTACTCAGCAAGTCCAGAATCTCAGACATACGCTTGGTGCGTAGCTGCTGCAAGTAAATCAGGCGAGCAACTTCTGATGTTCCCCAATAGTAGTCGTACTGCGGGTTGGGACAAACTTGGATGAAGGGCAGTTCGCCTTTCAAGAACACAGACTCGCCAGCGCGGTCATAGATGATGATGTCAGGCTCGGCTCTGGTGACAACCTGGTAGTCGTTGGTGTCATCGTTCCACACCCACAACTCTGTCATCTCCACAGTCTCTTCTGCAACCGTGGCCTTGTACCTGTTCATGCCGGACAAGTCCAAGTTGACATTACCGTACATGGTTGGGTTGCTAGCAGACAGAATGATTTTCTCTACACCGTTGGCAACTTCTGTGCGTTCATGCTGGGTAGCACTGACACGCTTAACAATCTTGTCGCGGTTGGGGTGCGAGTACAGGCGAGCGTACAACTCTGACTTGGTGATGTAGTACGTCTGGACAACTGCCTCTTGTCGGTCAGTGTACGGACTGTCCTCACGCAACACGCCGATACAACCAGGCTCCACCATGTAGGGGTGAATACCGTTGTTGATGATGAGTTTGACAAAGGTGGATGCGTAAGCCAGTGACCACGACACTGCTTGCGAGAACACTTGGTCAGCATTGCTGTTGAGCCACTCGTCATTGAGTGCGCGAGTCAGCGTTGGAATCTTGGTGTGTTCCGCTTCATTGACCGCAGCACCAATGTTGATGCTGAACCTTGTTGTTTCCGCTGAATACAGAAACGAGGTCAGTTGGTCAATGTGCGGATAGATTTTGTTGTACAGGGCTGGCGTTTCACTTGGCCCGTTACCAAACAAATACCAACTCCGCAGCCCCGCATAGTCCGATTTACGTTCCTCCCTAGACACCAGACACTTTTGTATCAGGTCAAGATAGAAGAATTCTCTTTCTAGTGGGGCTGATGGAATTTTCATGGCTTCGGTATTGAAAGGTTTTCGTGGTCAGGAATATACGATGCCGGTTTTGGCCCTGACAAGTTGCCCGCCTCTTTAGGATTGATGCCGACAGATTCTCCCATGACGGATTTGAATTGTCCACCAAGGACGGATTTCATAGAGATATTGCCGCCGTTGCCCCACAACGCCCCGTCACCAGCCCGTCCTTCTTTGGCTCGCTGGCTCTCAACATGTTCCTGCGCCGCTGTAGCCTCTGCATATTCCTTGTCAGACAGCTTGTTGTTGCGCTTGAGATAGCCTTTTTGGTGTTCACCGGCTTTTGTGGACTGAATATCGGTCATCTGGAAGTCTTTTGCCAATCCTTCCAAGGTTTTATCCGTTTTTGCCGTTTTTGCGGACTTCATCCCCACTGGTTTGAGGTGGATGATAGAAATGGTGGCTTTGCAGTGCTTCATGGGGCATTCAGCCTCCCATGCTTCAAAAACACCGTGTGATTCGCAGTAGTAGTCTCTCAAAATAGCCATAGTTACCCTCTAAGTGCTTCGTTAAGGTCAGTTTCACTGTAATCATGGCGGTTGACCATTCCCACCCTGATTTTTATCCCGTCTGAAGTAACTTTCAACCCCATACCCGCCATCATCGGGGGTTCTGGTGTCTTCCTGTACTCCACATATCGGGTTAAATCTTTGCGCCGCATTACCCGCACGTTCCCTGCTTTCCACTGCGTGTAGGCCTTGTTGACCCGCATCTGCATGTATTCGGTCAGCGGTTCGCACTGCCGGATGAACACATCTCGGAAATGCTCCTTGTTGACCCCTGCAAGTTCGCAAAACAGGGGGATAGAGATGCCACGCTCCTTGTCAGCATGGAACTTCTGTATCTGCCGGAGCAGTTCTTTCTTTGTCAAGACAATCACGAGCCGTACATCCCTATACGTTTGAGGTAGTCACTTACGTTTCTGCCCACAGAGAGTTGCTCTGCGGTGTAGTCTTCCTGCGATTTACTCACTTCACGGGTTATCTTGGCGGCTATCAAGCGGGGTTGAACCTGCTCTGCGTAGGCTACACAGGCCAGTCCAGATGCAATCACACGGTCATCCTTGGCTCGCCCAGGTGCGCCAATAAATCCGTCCTCACGCACAATGGTCTTCATCTCTTCCAGCAAGTCCATGCTGCGTACCGTCATCATAGTACGCTCAAAATAGTCTTTCATGTAGGACAACATCCGTTCTTTGGTAGAACTGGTGGTCAAGAATCCTATGCTCATACTTGGCCCACCCAGCGAGTCGTTACGCCGCCAGAGGTAGTTGGACATGTTGCCAAGAACGTCCATCAGGTCATTGCCCATCTTGTTGCCCATGCTGACCGCCATGCGCTTGAGAGTCCGCATCTCGTTGATGACCGCCTGACCTGGCCCGTTGATTTCCAAGTTCAGCGTAGAGTTCTTGTACGCTCCCGCCAAGTGAGCAATCACCCACGCAAACTGGTAGGTGTTCATCTCGCTGGTGGCAAACTCCGCCACTTGGTCTAGCCCGTTGGCATAGCAGCGGTAGACCTGTATACAGAACCTGTCTGCCCAATCAGAGGAGCCGTAGGCAGGGTCAGCACCAATAACGTAGTACGCCGTGTCTACCGGCTCTTCCCAGACCTTCAGAGTCCCCAGACGCTCTGTTGACTTCAACACCTCGGTGTCTTGGAACGATTGACCAAAGACATAGCGGTAGTGGTCAGGCAATAGCTTCTTGGCTTCCTTGGCTGAGTCTGTGCAGCGGCTGTGGGAGAAGAAGCTAGTACCCGTCATCACAAAGGCATAGTCCTCTGTGGGTGGGAACTCCTGGTACATCAGGGTTTCATCCTTGATACCTTCTGCCATCTTCCAGCGCCACCACGCCATCTGGCGGGAGTTTATCTCTACGCCGTATAACTTCTTTATATCTTTGACCCACTCTTTCTCTTCACCAGTGAGTTTGCCATCCCAATAGACCTTGTAGATGCTGCTGTCTGCATCCACGGTGTAATACTCGTTACGCCACCAGCCGCAGAAGATTGCTCGCTGTGTCTTGGCAAACTTGGCAGTCTTGTACATGTCGTGGAACATGTTGAAGCCCTGCGCTGTACTCTCAAACATGTACAGACGCTCAGGGTTCTTTTCTGCCAAGGATGCAATCAGGGACGCTAGACCTTCTTCATTTCCCCAAGATGCTGTTTCAGTACCGTGCAAGTAAGTAATCGCCTTACCTTGCCCCAGACGAGACTTATTGCCAGCAATCTGGTAGAAAATTCGGCTTCTGTTTTTGAGCACCATTTGGTTTCGATTATGGGCAACCAGCGGAATTTTGTATTCCTTGGGGAGACCCTCCATGTACATGCCAAGTGTAGACCGGAACATGTCCCTGTTCTCTTCTGTATCCGCAACCAATGTACCTTGCCATCCAGGGTGGGTGAATTGCCAATAAAGGTCAAGCGCCAGCGAGATAGTTGTAATTCCAAGTTGACGTCCTTTCAGAATGACAAAGAAGTGGATGTCATCGTCCAGCCCTTGTGCTATTTCGTTCATCACATACTTCTGCGTCCCCAGAAGATTGCCCATTTTCTTGAGGCCTTCTTCCTTTGTCTCAATCTTGAGTTCGCTACAGAACTTGTAGAAGTGCTGGAGGTTGAAGTTCACTTCACAATCTTTCCAGCGTAAGGTTTGCGAACGTCATTGAGTTCACTGGTGCTGAAGCAGTTGTCTATGATGGCTTTGCAAGTGTTGACAAACAGTTGTACGTTCCTCTCCAACCGACCTTGGTACAGGTGGTACACGCCGCCCTCAAAGTGAGTGCCTATGCCGTACAACCCGTAGGTATGCAGATGCCACAGTCCTTCCTCCGGCTCTGTCGTCCAGTGGGTAGGGTACAGAGTCTTGTAGCGTATCTCCGACATCTCGGCTGCGTACGACACGTTCTCTGCCACATCCCCGTTAGGAGTCTCGGAGAAAGTAGGACGCTGCATCTCCAGCCATGTCTCACGCCAGATGAAGAAGAAAGCAGGAGCAGCAAAGATATGGGACTTGGGCAAGATGTGATTGCTTGCTTGGGCAATGCCAACAAAAGACTTGTTCTCTGCCGCCCACTGGATAGCCTTGTCAACCACATCTTTGTTGGTAGGCACACAGTCAATGTCTAGGAAGCCTACAACGTCAGCAGTGCTGTTAGCCAAGATGGAGTCCATCCACTGCCCGTGAGGAACCTTCTCCAGGGTGTAGGCCACCGGCACTCCCAGATGAAGACACACATCACTGTGCGACTGCAACATCCTCACATCTGTATTGGGCCATGCAAGGGTGTGTATCTCTACTTTCATACTTTCGTTCTTCCTGTTAGTTTGACAAACTCTGGGTAACTGACCATCTTCAACTCTTCGCCCTGCTGGACTATGACCTTCGCCCCGTCCGGCACAGGCTCATCTCTCTCTGTGTAGTGAAAGGCAAAGCTGGTGGGGTAGTTGACAGTAGCCTTCTTACTGCGAGCCATAGACACACCATGATGATGCACCGTAGCCCAGAACACCCTGTCATCCACAATAGCCAGCTTCTTGTCTTTCAGTCCCCAAGCGCGGAAGAGGTGAAACGCATCCCGTCTGACAAGGTAGCAGTTAGTGTCGTTGAACCGTTCACCATCTGACTCTTTGTCCACACCCATATACGTCCCATCCATCCTCCACAGCTTACGAGGACAGGTAACGACAGATACGTCTTTTGCAAGCATGGTGTCCACCATACGCTCTACATGGTCAGGGTCTAGCCAGCAATCAGCATCCAGTAGCAGGATAGCGTCTGCACCCTGCGCATCTGCCACGGCACAGCCCACCAGCCTGGGCGTATCCCCGTAGTCATCACAGCGGGGTAAAGCTATGTGGTTGGGCAAGCAAGCAAAATTAGGCTGTTGTGGATGCCCGTCTGACACCATGTAATGCTGGACATCAGAGTAGGTCTGCTTCATCACACTAGCCCTGCAATTGTTCAGCACCTGCACAGACTCCTTGTAGTAAGGAGTAACCACCGCAACTTTCATACGTCCACCAATAGTTCTGTGTCTGCCACTACCCGCATGTACTGTTTCAGTCTCTCGTCCGACTTCTTACCGTACGACTTCTCCAACTTCTTCAACTGTTTTTCGAGGAACTTGTTAGCAGCCACAACCCCGTGACTACGCTTGGCTGCAAAGTAACTCGCAACCAACATCCGTGCTTCTGCCATTTCCAGTTGAACTCTGTCAGACATTAAGCCGTTCTCCAAATACGAATTTGGTCTCCCTCTGTTCTGGCTATGAACACCCTCTGTAGGCGTTTACCGGCCCTGTAGTTGGCGTTCAGCACCCTAGCCCTGGACGCTACCGGAACCGTGAAGCTATCGCCCACATCCATCTCATCGTAGGGATAGGCGTACACCACCCGCGCAGGGGGAATTGCATAACCGCTCTCTCTCTTTATCTCTAGCATATCATCTTCTCCAATCTACCAATAACCAAATGGTAGCACAGAAGCCAGAAACATATTTTTTTTTGGGGGGGACGAGGTGTGGAGGTCACACCACACAGCATCTGAAACCCATCTCACTTGGCCACGGGGAGCCGGTGCGGTAGGTGCGCTAGGTCAATCCAGCCCAGCCCATAGGCAATAGCTATCGACTAGGAGGGAGCGATAGTCTGGGGTGAACGGGATGTGGAAGTCACTCCAATGCCCCATACAAAAAAGGAACAGACTACCTACAGACTAAACACATAGATAATTTATAGTCTTTACAGACTAAGTATACCTAGGTAGCTATGTAAACACAACGGGTGTTTTCAGCGTCACGCTACTGGCTAGGGCAATGCCAGGGCATCTAGCATCATGCAAAAAAAGCATAACTATTTACGCTCAGGCTATTGCAGACTATCAGAATAGTCGTATAATCTAGTCACTGTCTAACATCAGGCAGGGACTTAGAAAGGTAGTACCGAAATGCTTACTCTTAACGTCAACGTGATGAAAGCCCGCACAATATTGGGCATGGTGTCAGGTCACACCTTTGTAGATGACTACATCCTTTTAGAGGATGATGAGTTTGGACGTTTACTGACTGAATACGCCAACACTCAGCCGATAGCAAAGGCAGTGGTTGACCTTGTTAACTATGTCAACGCTAACTACTAAGGGGTGCACCATGCTGACAATCCATGAATCCGCACACTACGCCGCCTATTTGCTGAATAGCTCCGGCCTTGTCATCGAGTCAAAGCGTAAGGCGGGAGGCGTACAGTTACGCCCTACGCACCCCCAGTACGCCGAGTACGTTGACGCTATCCGCACCGCTATCGACACCGCAGAGGGTGACGCTCTATGCCGTGCTTTGCTTAACTAAGGGGCACACCATGAAAATGACTCAAGAACATTTTTTGCACATGGCGCAAGCATTGGAAAAGTTCAACACGGATTATTATCGTTCACGCTATGCGGCCTCCGGACTGACTACGCGCCGTTTTCAATGGGATGCAGTGAGGGCAGCGGGGCTAACGCCGTGGCTATGCGATACGCTTTACAAATACCTTGACGACAATCACATTCAGACAGCCCTAAACCGAATCATTTCGCCCATTTAGTGCACTCTCATAGCCTTACATGTAGGGCTATGGGGTTTGCACTCTCGCAGCCATTAACCGAGAAGGAAGTTTCCATGTCAAATTCAAACCTCTACAACCTGATTCACGATGCCAAGTTTGCAGAAGGCACACACGCGCTCACAGAGGCGCAGAAGGCCGATATTGTGGCAATGGTAGGCAAGGGCTGCCGCAGTGCCACCAAAGACAAGCTGGCGCGTATGCTGAACCTTCCACTGTCTATTTGGCAAAAGCATGGCATTTACTCGCGTGTTACCCTTGACGATGAAGGGGCAAGCTACATCTGCGGGCAGTCATGGCCTGATGAAATGCGCACCCTGCGCGACTGCATGTTGAACAAATAAGGGGCACACCATGCGACAACACTACACCCCCACGCGCAGACGTTCACCCCTTTTCGACTACGCGCTCGCCATCGCCATTGGCTTGGCACTCGCATCCCTTTTGTTCAACTACTTGTAAGGCAAACCATGATGAACCCCGAAATCTGGCGGCTGGTCAAGCACGACACCTGGAAGACCAACCCCATTAGCATCACCGTAAAGCGCCCAGGCGTTCACAGCACCACTATTGCCAACTTCCCAGCGCGGGAGACCATAACCCCAGAGGACTCCTACGCCTACGCGCGCATGATGGTTTGCGCCCCTGAGATGATAGAGCTGCTGCGCCGGTTTGTGGGCTGGTATAGCAACCGGTACGAAGGTTCTGATATGGTGATGCCCATTAAGAACCAACCCCCAGAGATACAAGACGCCATGCGCCTACTTGAAAAAGTGACAGACGAAACCGGAGTGATAGAGGGACTGATGAGGAAACCCAGATGAACTGCTGCGACTATGACTGTGACCAAGGACACAACTGCCCCGTCAGGAATCACACCACGCGCACCTACCCGCGCACACTGCAAGAGGCATTCCCCCACGCGCCTGACCCTGTGTGGGAGGCAGAGATGCGAGGTTATGGACTGTTGTTTTTTACCCATGTCCTAGCCTTTTTTGGGGGATTTGTTGCAGCCCTGATTCTCATGTGATACATTCGCCCCTGTTGGCGTGGAAACCGACAGACAGAAGGCCGTTTACTCATGCACTACCCTTTAGAGGGTTTCCACTAGTGCAGCAGTAAGCGGCTTTTTTTTGTCCTTTTCACGGTAACCGTACTCCGCACGTTAGCAAGGGCGTCATGTGTCGCTGCGCGGAAGGAAAGCACTCAGCTTGACCCAAGGGGAACGGCTGCGCGAGGGTTCTGCCCCAAGCGATAAACAGGGAATTAGGCTTGATGAAGGTTGACACTGTACGCGACAGACTCGCGCCCTGATAAATGAAGCAGCAGAACAACATAAGGGTTAAACCCCATGTTGGACACCCCCAGGGTGAGTTAGACCGTGATGGCTATTACCTATCATCATCGTCTAATGTTGCCCTTGTATGCCCGTAATTTTTATGTAGAGAGGTAGCTATGACAGGATTTGACAGTAAGAGGACAGCAGCCCTAGACAAGCTGACGGAGGTCACAGAAGAGCTGGGGCTGTACGCACAGCCAACGCAGGAGCCTGTAGGTAAATTCGCTAAATTTACTGATGGGGTTTGGCGTGAAGTAACAAATGGCTCGGCGGGTATTCCACTCTACATCACCCCACCCGCACCACAGCGCAAGCCGCTGAGAAGCTATGAGATTGCACAAATTCTTGACCGTGAGCGCATGAAATGGAACAAGTCACCGCCCACCCATGAGTTTGATTTGGCATTCGCCAGAGCCATCGAAGCCGCCCACGGCATTAAGGAGTAAGACATGGCGTTTTCAAGATTACCGTATAACTTTGAAGAAGCGTTAGCAGAGGTCAAAAGTTGGAGGGCTTCTTACAAGCCACCGCAA
>Ga0208376_1000777_pt1 | contig 9660 bp, 6 predicted proteins | sample CryBogmetaGMA25M_FD_184548 | JGI IMG/M metagenome (GOLD analysis project Ga0208376, IMG submission 184548) | Freshwater microbial communities from Crystal Bog, Wisconsin, USA - MA2.5M (SPAdes) | ecosystem: Environmental > Aquatic > Freshwater > Lake | place: Crystal Bog, Wisconsin, USA | collected...
TTCCCCCTCATTTACGTACGGAAGACGACACACCGATGGTCGTACCTTCACGGAGCAGCATCAGCCGACGGGTGTCGCCCCCGTACGCAGGTGAGGACGAGTTATTCTGACATCACATCGGGTGACCATCACTCTCTGAGGGATCGCATTATGGCCCTCAAACCCTGGTACACCGTCATCGTCCCACGCGAGGATCTGCATAGCGGTAAGCCCTGGACGCGGCTGAATTCGCTGTCCCCATCGATAAGGTGCGCGACCACAGTGCTGCGGAGGCGTACAACAGTTCTTCGCCCGCACCTACCGGACCAAGACCCTGTTGGGCATCTCCAGCGAGGCGGTACGTCGGCTCTCCGGTGAGTACACCGAGACCTCGGCGGACTTCAATCTGGTCACCCAGTTCGGTGGCAGCAAAACTCATGCCCTCACCTTGCTCTACTACCTGGCAAAACACGACCGCGCTGCCGAGGGCTGGGCCGGTGCCCCGTATCCTAGCCCAAGCGGGGATACCACAGATGCCCGACAATGCCGCCGTGGCTGTCTTTGTCGGCACTGAGTTCGACTCGCTGACCGGGCGCGGCGGCAATGATGGTACGCCTCGTCGGCGCACGCCCTGGGGCGAGATCGTCTACCATCTCGGCGGCCAGCCCGCCCTCGACCTGCTCGCGGAGCACGAGGCCCAGTTTATCGAGCCGAAGGATGATGTGATCCGCGCCTTTTTGCCCAAGGATCGGCCCTGCCTCATCCTGATGGACGAGGTGATCAACTACGTCAGTACCTACCGTTGGCTGGGCTATGGTTCTATGCTCTACAACTTTCTTCAGTCGCTCTCCGAGACCGCCCGTGGCGAGCCGAACGTCGTCCTGGTGGTCTCGATCCCGGCCAGCGAACTGGGAACTTGGAGTACACCGCCGAAGACGCCGACGACGAGCAGTACTTCAAGAAAATGCTCGACCGGCTCGGCAAAGCCTACATGATGTCAGCCGAGACCGAGACATCTGAGATTATTCGGCGGCGACTCTTCGAGTGGGATCTGCGCGCCGTCGGCGAGAACGGTCGCGTCTCCTTAAACCGTGACGCACTCGACATCAGGGCACCGACGCGGCAATGCGAAGGCACATAGGGGTGTGACCTCGGCGTAGCCATAGGCAACCTCGACCCCATTGGGCGTGCGGAAGAGCTGCGGCGGCGGCGCCGTCACGCTTACCCGCGCCTACTACATATCTCCAGATCCTGAGATGCCAGCCTCGCTGTCCTGCCGCAACAGATCGCCCAGATGCCGCGCTATCGGCTTAATAGCGACCCAGTCCTCTGCCGTGAGCAGTGCAGGATCGAGAAGTGCCCGCGCCAACTTGTCGGCCACCGTCACGAGTGCGCCACGCTCACGTAGGCTGAGCAGGCCCGTCCCTCTCTCACCCGCCGACTGGTCGTATTTCTGGAAATACGGTTTGGCTTCCCCTACACCTGACCCATCGTCAGAGGGGGCACCGAGCGGAGCATCGTATTTCTGGAAATACGATTTGGACTCATCAGGAGGCAGGGAAGGGTTGAGCAGGGTCTCCACGCGGGCGCGAGTCTCGGCGCGCGAGATACGGTCGTCGCGCACGGCGGCGATCAGGGCAGTACGCTCGGATCCATCGCCTAGCCTGCCTATCTCGTAGACGTGACCCAGCGTATCGGGGCGCTCGGCGACCAGTCGCTGCAGGTCCTCGTCAAGCTGGAGGAGGCGCATGCGGTTCTGCACGTACCCCTTGCTTTTGCCCAGGCGCTCCGCGATCCGGGAAAAGCTGTAGCCGAGATCCTGGTGCATTCGACCGAGGGCCAGTGCCTCGTCAATCGGGTGCAGATCCTCGCGTTGAAGATTCTCCGTGATCGCCAGCTCCAGCATAGCCCGGTCGTCCGGTTCATCCTCAACGAGTAGCGCCGGAATCGCCGTGCGACCCGCGAGGCGACTCGCCCGCCAGCGCCGTTCGCCCGCCACCAACTCGTAGCGGCAGCCCACGCCATCGTAGAGGGTCAGCGGGATCGTGCGGACGAGGATCGGTGAAATCACGCCGTGTTCACGGATCGAGGCCGCCAACTCATCAAGGCCCTCGGCGCTTGGCCGGGTGCGTGGCTGGAGGCGATTGGGCATGACTTCCCGGAGGTCGAGATCACGTACCTCTTGGCGCCGCCGCTCAGTACCAAGGACGATATCATCTGTGGCACGTGGCGTAGGCACCACAGAAACCGTGCGGTCGCTCAGCGATGCTCGCTTAGGAGGCACGCATCACCTCCACGGCAAGATCGCGGTAGGACTGCGCTCCCGCGTGCGCGGGATCGTACTCAAGCATGGGCTTCCCCGCCAGGGCCGTCTCCGCGAAGCGGATGCTGCGCCGGATGGGTGCGTAGACCTTGCCGGGAAAGAGTCGCTTGATCTCATCCAGCACCTCGTGTTCATGCACCGTGCGCGAATCGTACATCGTCGGCAGTACGCCGAGAACCTGAAGCCGTGCGTTAGCCCGCCGCTGGATTTTCTCGATGGACTGTATCAACTGGGTGAGGCCGCGCAGTGCCATATAGTGGCATTCGACCGGGATAATCACCGCGTCGGCGGCGGTTAGTGCGTTGACGGTGAGCAGGCCAAGCGAGGGAGGGCAGTCGATCAGGATCTCGTCAAACACCGACGCCACTGGGGCAAGGGCGTCGGAGAGCAGGCGCTCGCGACCGACCTCACTGATCAACTGCATATCCGCTGCTGCGAGATCGATGGTCGCGGGGGCGACAGTGAGTGCCCCGACGCGCTGCAGGATGTCACTGATCACAACATTGCCCAAAAGGACATCATAGATCGAGCGGGCAAGTTGGCTGGCGTCGATTCCGAGCGCGTCAGTAAGCGACGCCTGCGGGTCAACGTCAACGAGCAGCACTCGCCGGCCCGCAGCTGCTAGGGCAGCACCTAGGTTAATGGCGCTTGTCGTCTTACCGACGCCACCCTTCTGATTAGCGAGGGCCAGGATGCGGGCCATAAGGTTCCCTCTGACTACATAACCTCCTCGCGCAGAACGAGGAGGAGATCCTGGACAATAGCATTTCTAGGTATCAGGGCAAACTGTTGAGGAGTATACCTGATGCAGGTGATGCCCGCCAGCACCCTAAATTATCACAAGAATCACTTACATCTGGCTACATGTCTCTCGCCTCTGCTCCAGACTCGCGAATCGCGTGGTCGGCCCATCAAACTGCACCATCACCACCCCCGTCGGTCCGTGCCTATTTTTTGCGATGTGCAGCTCTGCGACGCCCTGCTGCGCAGTCTGTGGGTTGTATGCCTCCTCACGGTGGATGAACAACACCACGTCTGCATCCTGCTCCAGCGCCCCCGAGTCGCGCAGATCGCTCAGCTGCGGTACTTTGTTCGCCCGCTGCATCAGCGCCCGCGATAGCTGCGATAACGCGAGGATGGGGCAGTGCAACTCTTTGGCCAACAGCTTCAACTGTCGGCTCACTCGGCTTACCTCGTCTACTCGGCTCTGTCCCGGCGCATCGCTGAGCAACAATTGGAGATAATCCACGATCAGCAGATCCAGCCTGCTACCTGCCGCCAACCGTCGTGCCTTGGCCCGCACATCCAGTACCGTCTGTCCCGCCACATCATCAAGCGTGATCGGTGCCGCGTGGATCACGCTCATCGCATCAATAATGCGCGTGTCACCACGGCGGATCTGCCCGCGTACCAGCCGTGTATCTACCCCGGTATGGATGGCCAACAGCCGGTAGCCCAACTCACGCTGGCTCATCTCTAGACTGACTACGCCTACCCCCAAGCCGCGCCGTACCCCCAGATAGTGGGCAATGCTCAGAGCCAGCCCCGTCTTGCCCAGGCCCGGTCGGCCCGCCAGTAGTACAAGGTTGCCAGGGTGTAGTCCACCGTCTAGCCGGATGTCGAGTTCGTGCAGTCCGGTCGGCACCACGCCGGTGTCATCAGTCTCAGCATCGGAGAATAGAAGGCCCATCACCTGCCCCACCGACACGAATCCCACACCACTGGAGTGCTGTGTCACATGGAACAGTTTTTGTTCAGCTGCATCGAGGGTGGTAGCGAGATCCACGCGCTCGTCATAACCCAAAGCGGTAATCTGACCTCCAACCTCGATCAGGCGGCGCAGGGTGGCGGTACGGGTGATGATCTCGGCATAGTATTCAATATGGACGGCGGTGGGCATCTCGGCGAGCAGTTCGCCGAGGGCGGATAGGCCACCAATACCATCTAGCTGCCCCTGGCGTCGCAGAGCATCGGCGATGGTGGTCAGGTCGGGCGGCACCTGAACAGTTACACATGCCAGCATGGCCGTGTAGATCTGAGCGTGCCGCTCTAGGTAGAAATCGATTGCCAACAACGTGTCGCGCACGACAAGGATGGCCTCGCGGTCAAGCAGGATAGAACCCAGCACCGCGCGCTCGGCGCTGAGATCGTAGGGAACGCTCCGACCATCCATTAGGAGTACTCCTCGCGAAACTTGGCCATAATCATAATCCGATCATCTGGCCCGGCATGGCTGAAGCGATATAGCCAACGCTGGCGTTCCGCATCATCAATATCGGGGTAGTGGTAGATCTCTAAGATGTTCGGCACGGATGCACTAGCCGGTGCGCCCGGTACTGCCCCAGCCTGAGTACGGTAACGGTCGAGCATCTTGGGCACGCTGTCGGCACGCCAGTTGTGGGCCTGCCAGTCGGTCATCACGCGTTCCCAAATGGACAAATTACTCACAGTCTCGGCAATCTGTTGAGCCTGTACTAGGTTGGGCTGATGCCCAAAGGTGGTCTCATAGCGCACCACTGCTGGGTGGGACAATGTATCTGGCTGTGTGCTTTTATCTGTTGGCAATAATGGAGTAGAGGGTTCGACTTTCTCAATCGTAGGTCGGCTCAGCAGAGCTATGGACACCTCACGCTCGATCTCCAAATCGCTACCCCAGCTATCCTCACGCTGCCAGCGACGGAGCATCGCGCGTAGATAGTTCAGGTTTAGCTGCTGTCCGCGCTCGCTCAAGCAGCGGTCGGCGATCAGGATGGCTCGACCGACCCAGTACGCGCCGTGGCCGCTGGTGGGGGCGTCTAACTCGTTCACTAGCATGATCAACTGATGGCGCTCGCGAGCGGTTAGCGTAGTTCGGTCACCCTGCCAGAGGGTAAGCAGATCCGCTGGGATTGCAGGCTGACCTACGGGTGCAGGTGGTGCATCAGGTATCAGTGGGGTGGTTGCTAGCATAGGGATTGAACCCTGCTGGCGTAGCAACTGGATGACAGCTTGGGCAGCTTGTGCGGCGATCTGCTGAAAATCACCGTGGGTGGGCGCAATCTCACTCACTCCTTCTTTATTTCCCTCTTTCTCTCCCTCCATGTCCCGGTTTCGTGCAATGTCTGTCCCTGAATCGTGCATGTCAGTCCCTTTACCGGGCTGCTCTGTCCTGGTTTCGTGCGCTGCTGGCACGATCTGGGGCTGCTCTGTCCCGGTTTCGTGCGCTGCGCTACCTTGCTGGATCGTTGCTGTCCCGTTTTTATGCAGCGGGGCGATGTCTGTCACTATCTGGGGCGATGTCTGCACTGGAACGGGCGGGGCGACTGTCCCGGATGCGAGAGGTACGTCGCATGCGTCGAAGAAAGAGATTTGGCGCGGATCCGGGGCAGGCATTGGAGGGGCATGTACGCCCTGGGCGCGCAGCACCTCGGGGATGAGCGCGAGGCTTTGCTGCTCCAGATCCCAGAGGTCAAGGTGGTAGACCAGGCGCGGCTCGGCGAGGCCAGGGATGCGTTGGTGGCCGACGATGCGCAGAAGGCCGAGGTCAACGAGGCGCTGGATATAGCCGCGTCGGCCGGCCAGTTCGTTGCGACCGACGCGGGCGCGGGAGGCGATCTCGCGCATGCCGAAGGCACGGCGACCGCTGGCCGCGTGAAGCACGATCAACCAGTGTATGGCCATCCATGTGGCGAGCAGTCCCTTGTGGCCGTCACAGCGTTCGTAGACCACCAGGGGCAGGCTGGTGCGCCACAGCTCCGGGTTCGTCGTCCGGGGGTGGAAGTGGAATATATCTTCGCGGGCAGCGGCACCAATGCCAGGGTATGGCGGGCGTGTGCCGAGGGATGTACTTGATTGAAGACTCATAGGACACTCCTACAGTCGCACTATCAACGGCTTGACAGCGGAATCGGCGACTGCTATAGTGGAATCAGGTAACGATGGCGTAACAAAACCATACCCCTGTCACGGTTCGCGTAGCTGCGGGCTGTGGATTAGGCTCTCGACGGTGCTTGGCAGCGGTTAGTCGGGAGCCGTTTCTTTTGCCTTGCGACGCGCCTTGATAGGCGCTCTTTTTTTACGTGGATTTTGGTACTGCGCTACGGGTATATGTTAGTGAAAACGAACTCCTTGCAGGTTGCGCTACAGTATCCTGATGCGATAGATCGCATGATGCGATTCTAGCAAAAACTTGTGCAAGTCTCAAGATCTAACTTGTGCAAGATCGGCAAAAACTTGTGCAAGTTTTTCCTCTCAACTTGTGCAACTTGTGCAACTTGTGCAATCGCTCCCTCGTTGCATGAGTTGACTGCTTATCCCCCTCTTCCGTTACGCGCCCTCGCGGCGCTGGTAGCGCCGGTTGTTCGTCGCCCCTGTGACCACCAGCACCCCGCTATCGACCAACTTGCGCAGGTCGTACTGGAGTGTGCGTCGCGAGACTTGGAGCGTATCCCCGAGGTCGCTGATGCTCATGGGTCCGCGCTGGTCGATGAGCATCAGGATGGTCGTGGCTCGATCTGTGAGCACCGCACGCTGGGGTACCTCGCGTGGGGTGGCCAGGATGCGCCCGTACACGGAGAACAGCACGCGCCGTCCGTTGTCGTTGACGGACAGCGGTCGGCTCCCCCACGCGCGGAGCGTGTCCTCGACGGTGTCGATACCCATGCCAAAGGACTCGACCTTGCCGGACTGGTAGAGGATCTGGGCCAGCGCTGGGTTGCGGTTGACCTGCTCCTCGCGCAGGGTCTCGACCGTCACGCCGGGTGGCAGGCTGCCAGGGCTGAGCCACTCGATCCGGTCGGGGAACATCTGGATGCGCACGCGCGATCCGATCTGCGACCAGTCGCGGTGGGCGATGGCGTTGACGGTAAGCTCGCGGAGCACCACCAGCGGGTACGCATGATCCTCGATACGCTCAGTGCCCTCTAGGCGGTAGCGGTGCTCCGAGCGCGCCCAGAGCAATTCGACGGTACGCTCGATTATGGTGTCCAGGTTGCCGCGCATCTGCTTGGAGAAGATCAGGTCGTTGGAGTTGGGCTGGCTGCCGCTGAATTGAGCCACATCGATGCCGCTCGCGGTGATCCAGCGATCCGGCTCGCGGGTGAACGCCAGGATGCCCACAAGTGTGGGGAGCAGTGCGCCCTCCGGCCCTTCGACGACTGCTGCGTGTTGGATTAGATACTCGATGGGATCTGTTGGGCCGCTATACTCGCGGCGTTCGCTTGTGACCTGGAGGTGCTCGCGCACAAGGTTCAGACTCAGGTCATCGATGGTCGCCCCTACCAGGGGCTGCCGCTCCGGCGCTGCTGTAGGGTCTGTCATGCCCTGCGCTCTCCTCACTACGGGCGGACGAAATGTCTGGACGATACGGTGAATCAGTGTGGTGCGCGATTTGATCGTCGGTCGTCTAGCGCTGGCGCTACTATAGCCACCTGACGTGCTGCGGTCAATCGCACTGGCCATGTGCTGCGATTGTATAGATTTCCGTCTCGGGGTCTGAGTATAGTCAGTCAGATAAAGAATCTGGAAGGTCGCGAAATTTACCGCTTCCAGATGCGCTATGACGAATTCAACGACTTATCGCAAACGTAGGGGCAGTTGGAACCCGGCCACGCATGCGATAAGGAAAGCTATCGCAAAGGTGGGCTGTATATCGACAAGGCCATACCTACACGGTTTTAGTTATTATAGTTTTCGTTCCATTGCTACTCAGACCCCAACTGGTACTTTACGCGAAGGTTCGAACACTTTTTACCTCAATCCTTGAACATTTACCTCAGTCTTCGAATAACGAGCCTCCAGTTGGTCGCCGCTTTTCACTCGTTGGCTTCCCAAAGCGGTGGAGGGCGGGTGATGGCGGTCAGTCGATTATCGGCCCCAGCAAAGCCAGAATCACTTCCTAATGCCGAATCCACTCAGAGGTTCCACTTCCTGTTCAAACCTTGAGGTAAATTTCTTTACCATAAGGTTTGAACAGATGCCCGTTTTACCGCATAAAACCGTTCGAACCTTCGCGTAAAGTACCACCAACACGGGATGCGACACGGCGATCCTTTAGGATGCCCAAGGGGCCGAGGTTACGCGCTATAGCTATATCTAATTAGGGTCTCGCGCTCAGCAACGGGGATGTAGAACTGAATTACGTGTCGTTGAGACGACCACGGACACTACAATACGTAGATTGGCTGGCACATCTATACCCGAGCAGGTCGACCCCCGCGAAGCCACCATGACGAAGCGCTCCGACGGCGGAGCGCTTCCTACTGGCTCTGATTAGTCCCTACGGTGTATCGCGGTCTCGATGTATCGGGGGCGTCGCAGTGTGTTAGGCGGCAGTTGTGAAGTGTTCTTCTCGTTCTTCCCGTTCTTCCTGATCATTCGCAGAGAGATCCGGCACGTCGAAGAGACGCACGCCGCCTTCGATCTCCCACTCCTTGATGGTCGTGCCGATCCGCACCGCAGCGACACCTCCGTTGGAGCCGAGGCCGAGGCGACGTGCCAGCGCCCGGTTTGAGGTCTGGGTCAACTCCTGCGCCTTGGGCAGAGAGAGTCCCTCGTCTGTCATCAGGCGGATGATCTCGGGCAGGGCGGCTTGCACGAGTTCCTGTACCTGAAGGTGGAGTTCGCTGGGTTCCCAGACCGGCGGTACCGGCAGTCCGGGTTTTGCCGTGACGGGCTTTTCGACGGCCAGTTCCTCGCGGTAGGGCTGGGCCGCGTCGAGGATGGACGGTCGGTTTCGAGGGCGCGTTGTGGCGATGCGGGCGATGTCCTGTGCGCTCGGTCGGTGGACGGTGACGGGGAAGACGTTGCCGCGCTTATCGGGCTGATGCCAGAGACCCTGGCCGTCGGGCACACCGCGCAGCTTGATACCCGGCCCCACCATCGCCGTCCATGTGGCTTGGTCTACATTGCCGAGCAGCCGGGTCTTGAAGAGCGCCTTGAGGGCGAGGTCAAGGCCGGTGGACTCTTTAAGCGTGTTGTGTGCGACAAGGAACAGGAACACGTCCACCTTGCGGCCCTGCTCCGCGATGGTGCGCATCGCTCGCACCAGAACATCGCCGAAATCGCGGTAGAGTCCACCGAGCTCGTCTACATAGATGGTCACGGGGTCGCCGTGGGGCATATCGGCCTTGTACATGGGCATGCGTCGGTCAATCTCGGCGGCGGCCCACTGGAGAACGGCCATAATCTCCTGCCGCTCGCTGGTGTACTCAAACAGGTGAGCGAGAGGGCGTAGGTCGGTTTGCTGGTCGCGGCTGTGGAAGAGGGCGAGGTTGGTGGATGCCCAGACGACCTGCTCGCCCCGGCGGATGTCGCCGACAAGGAAGGCGATCTGGGTCTGGGTCTTGCCGTCGCCCTCGCTGCCGACGACAAGGGTATGC
>Ga0208376_1000784_pt1 | contig 9625 bp, 9 predicted proteins | sample CryBogmetaGMA25M_FD_184548 | JGI IMG/M metagenome (GOLD analysis project Ga0208376, IMG submission 184548) | Freshwater microbial communities from Crystal Bog, Wisconsin, USA - MA2.5M (SPAdes) | ecosystem: Environmental > Aquatic > Freshwater > Lake | place: Crystal Bog, Wisconsin, USA | collected...
GGGTAGTTGGCCAAACGCATGTTCGACGCTGGCCCAGAACAACGCGATGCAATGAACTCGCGGTCATCGTCATGCGTGATGGCGAACTCGTGGGCCGCGAGTCATTGATCGCAGCCGTTCTGCCGTCGGTTCAATCTCAATCTGGAGACTCGATCATGAAGACCGCTACACGTATTCTCGTGTGCCTGCTCGTCGTGCTCTTCTTGCAATTGTCGCTGGCGTATGCCGCTGCCCCTTTTGCCGGTAAATGGGTCAATATCGATGCGAACACGAACTCGATCACGCGGCTGGAGGTAACGGAGGGAGCCGACGGGTGGGTCATTCACGCGTGGGGAAAGTGCGGGCCACCCGACTGCGACTGGGGCACAACGCCGCTGCATATGGCTGTCGATAGCGATGGGCCCGATCAGCCGGTCGATGCCCAGAGACTCACGCATGGTGTCGCGTATTGGGACCACAAAGAGAACGACGCGAAAGCCGACATTCGCACCTTCATGACGTTGCAGGTTCGGAACGGCGAGCTGGTTGTCGAAAGTTTTGACGTGTTTGGGAAAGCGTCTGGGCGGCCCAAAGAAATGCACCACACCCGAGCGAAGGACTCATTCAAGAAGGCAGAGTGAGCACCCGCAGAACCAGTCGCTGGATCAGACGGCGGATAGAATCCAGCGGAGTGGCGAGCCGATTATCCGCCGCTGATCAGCTCAACCGTTCTCAGCCTAGTCGTTCCAAAAGCCCGATCAGCATTGCGGCGCGTCTCCTTGCCTTTTCCGCATAGTGCGGATGGCACCGCTCATCGTTGAACTCTGCGATGTCTTGGTAATCACTGATCATTCCCTCAATCTCATCCCGCTCCTCGTCGGTGAGCGTGGGCGCGCGGTAGAGCGGGACGATGTCTCCCCCATCGCACAGTTCTCGCATCTTCTCGGCTAGGGCACGGCTGGCGAACACCGAATATGAATCCGGCTGCATCACCGCCCACGCAACGGGCAACCCGTGAGAACCAGCGGATGCAGGAGGCATCGCCTTGCCGTCATTAGTGTTTTCAGTGTCCATGCTGCGATGCTCCTGATCCTGCGTGTTCGCCCATCGGGAGACTGCGTGATCGAAACCAACGTCGTGTGCGCTCTTGTGGAGAGCGAGCTGTGCGACCGCCGTGTGGCCCGTGCTTGGCTCGGCTACGGAGATCCACTGTTCCTCGAGTTCTCGCGGGAGATGGACGGCCATGGCGACGGCGCTGTCACGAAGCTCCACACGAATTTTGCAGTCTGGGCAGTGCGCGGTGCCGTGTGTGCAGGTCAGGAGTGCGATGAGCAGCCCCTCCTGGAGGCAGCATGCCAGTCACTTGTCGGTGCGGTGGTACAAGGTGTGGCCGTTTCGCCCGAGGGAACGTTGACCATCGACCTTGATGGATCCCGAGCCCTGAAAGTTACTCCGTGGCCCCGAGAGGATGGACATTCGGATGCGTGGTGCTTGGGCTTGTCCAACGACCGTATCCTTGCGGTGTCCAACGCGGGGGAATTCGTGGTCGTGGACAGGGATTGTCCGACAAACGAGTGGTTCAAGCCGAAGCTGGGGCGGGGCGAACCAAGCGATGGAGCAGTATCGCGATAGGGCCGTGCGGTATCGACTATTTCTTGGCGTTGGGCCGCTGATCGAGTTCGTTTCATAGCTTAATTCGCTCAGCTTGACGACGTGCGTCGTCCGTCCTAGACTTCCTTGTGACGACGTGCGTCGTCTCATGGCGTCTAGTCGGAACCGTGGATTGGCAGGGGGCGAATCATGGCCAAAAGGAAGGCGATCAACCCTGAAGGCGATCTGACGCCGGCCCAGCACGAACTGCTCGCCGTGGCCTGGGACGGGCCAGGGGCGGGAATGACGGTGGCCGAAATCTGGCAGGCGGTCGCCGACCGGCGGGGAGTCACGCGGACGACGGTGCTGAACCTCGTCGATCGACTGGAGAAGCGGGGATGGCTGGCTCGGGCACTCGTCGAGGGTGTGTACCGATACCGGCCCACACTCGACAGGACGGCGGCCGAGGCCCGGCTCGCGGTGGGGTTCATGGAAGGCTACTTCGGCGGCTCCCCGACACAGCTCGTCCAGAGCCTGCTGGGCTCCGACGATGTTTCTTCCGCCGACATCGAACGGCTTGAGCAACTGGTGGCGGAAGCGAAGCGACGCAAGTCACGCGGCGGGCGACTGCCCAAGGGAGGTCGGACATGACACCGGCGTTCAAAGGGATGCTATTCGACCGCTCATGGATCTGTGCGAGTTGCGGGGCTGCGATGGCGGCCGTGCTCGTGGCGGCCCTCGGGCTGCTTATGGCACGGATCGTTCGGGGCAAGCCCGCACCGCTGCGGTATGGCCTGCTCCTCGCGGCGCTCGTCGTGCTCGGCGTCGTCCCGGCCGTGGCGGCGGCGAGTCGTCTCGCAGGCTGGGGTGCCGTTCGCCTCTCGCCCGTGACCGTCGATCGTCTGCTCGCGCCGCAGCCGTTCCTCGTCATGCCCGCCGTACCGCGGCCCGCCCCCGTGCCGGCCAGCGCAGCCAGCGAGGAATCGCTGCGGCCGAAACGCGCCACGGAGCCGGCCGTGGTGCCGATGGACGTGCCCACGTTCCGCGAAGCGGCGTCGGGCCTGCTCTGGGTGTGGCTCGGGGGCGTCGTGTTCTCCGTTGGGCTTGTCATTCGCGATCTCCTCCGCTTGCGACGGCTCCGGCAGTCCCTCGTGCCCTGCCCGAGCCCGGCCGCCTTGGGCCTGCTGGGCGAGGCAGCGCGGTCGGTCGGCCTGGTGAACCCGCCGCGGCTCTATGAGTCGGCAGCGGTACCGGTGCCAGTCGTGATCGGGCCGGCCAAGCCGGCCGTGGTGCTGCCCGCAGGCATGGCGACCTCGCTCGAACCCGAGAAGCTCTCCGCGGTCTTGCTGCACGAGGCGGCACACGTCGTCCACGGCGATCTCTGGGTTGGCCTCCTTCAGCACGCCGTTGCGGCGGTCTTCTGGTGGTGCCCGCCGGTGCATCGGCTCAACCGCCGGCTGGCGGACATCCGCGAGGAGATCTGCGACGACTACGTGGTCTCCGCCCAGGGCGACGGCTTTCAGCTGGCGGAGGTACTTGTGGAGATGGCCGCCGGCCTGCGGGATAAGCGGCGGCTGGCGATCGGCACGCTCGGCGCGATCGACGAGAAGCCCGCGCTCGAGGGCCGCGTGGAGCGGCTCGTTGATCTCGCCGGCAAGGCCATCCCGATGACCCGCATGAATCGGATGGCGGTGGCGGCGACCGGGGCGTTTGGAGCGGTGGCGCTGGCGATCGTCGTGGCAACGACGATCCATGCGGCCGACGAACCCCCTGTAGAAGCGCAGCACAAGGCACCAGCAATGGCGGCCGCGAAAGTCACGGTTTCGGATGCGCACGAACTGGCAGGCACCGTCGTCGACGAGGCGGGGCGGCCGCTGAGCAATGCCACGATTGACGCTTGGCACTGGTATCCCGGCAACGAAACCAAGACCGACGAACAGGGTAGGTTCCGGCTCACGGGCCTGAACAACGACGGCTCGTCCAGAAAGATTGAACTACTCATCACCAAGCCTGGCTACACGCCGGTGCACATCGCCCAGCAGCCCATCGGTGTGAGGGACTGGGTGGTCACCCTTGGCAATCAGACCTACCTCGAAGGGACTGTCACCCGTGAGGGGAAGCCGGTGCCCGGCGTGACGCTCCGCGCGACGTTCGGCCCCGTTCGAGGCGATGGCTTCACGATGTCAGAAGTTGCGTTCGTGGGAAAGTCAGGCGATGACGGGAGTTATCGCCTTTATGTTCCACAAGGCACGTACAGCCTGCAGGCCTCCGGCGGCCCCGCAGGAACGTTCAGGCGAGCAGGCATCGTCGTGGAGCCGCACGAGGCTCAGCAGGTTGACGTCGCACTCGATAAAGGGCTGCGGCTAGAGTTCCACGTGGTCGACAGCGTCACGGGCGAGCCCGTCGAGGACTTCATTCTGTGGCAATGGCGCGGTGACAAACTTTTCGGGCGGTCAGATGCCAACGGCAGGATTGTCTTCGAGGATCTCGTTCCCGGTGAAATCGAATTCCAGTGCGGCGGCGGCACGCCAATCGACAACCCAATCGACAACGGGGAAAGAACGTACTATGCGCATGGCCCCTTCGGCCGCTGGTGGTCGGCGGCCGCCAAGCACGAGCAGCACCGATTCCGGCTGGACAATCGCAGTACGTCCTGGCAGCGCAACTTTGACAGCCTTGTATTCGACCTGCAGCCGTCGGCCAACCCGATCGTCATCGTGACCGAACAGGGAACGCGGGTGAGCGGCCGGGTGACCGATCCGGAGGGCAAACCTGTCGAGGGAGCGACGGTGGCACCAGCCCGTACTGGCTCGGGCAATTCGCTCACGGGCGACACACGGTACAGCGTGCGGACCGACAAGGAGGGAAGGTACGAGGTGGTTCTGCCCGCCAGCAACGGCGCGACATACAACCTGATGGTGCATGATGGCGACTATGGCAAGTGGCGTACTTGGGCGAATGGCGTGGCCGCGCCGATGCAGACGAAGCCGGGACAGGTGATCGACGATCTCGACCTCCAACTGACCAAACCGGCAATAATCCGCGGCACGGTCACCCTCGGCGGCCGTCCCCTCGTAGGCCGCGAAGTCCGCACGCACGCCTTCGACAAGCGGGAGAACCGCTACTACGATCCGACGACCCGCACAGCCGAGGACGGTTCGTTCGAACTGAAGTTTGTCCGCCCGGGGAAGCACTACCTACAGGTCGAGCCGTTTTTTCTCCAAGCCGAAGATGCTTCCCTTGGCAGCAGGATCGTCGACGTGGAAGCCGGCGAGACGCTCCACGTTGACCTGATCGGCCAACCGACGGAGGAGGAATGGGAGAGGATTGCCGCCCTGCCTTTCTTTGCCCGCGTCGTCGATGCCGACGGCCAGCCAGTCGCAGGTGTCGCGGTGGGCCTTGGACTCCTCGGTGGTTTGGCTTCACCGGACGGCACGTTGGCGGGCCTCGGGGAGAACGGTCAGGTCGTCCGAACCAATGCCGAGGGCACGGCTCCGCTGCCAACACGCACCTTGGCGGAGGGCTACCAGAAGAAGACGCTGGTCTATGCCGTCGATGCATCGGGCAAACGAGCCGGCGTGGGGATGCTCGACCTGCTGGAACATGCCGATACATCGGTGGGCAATCCTCCTGAACCAGTGACCGTGGTACTTGTTAGCGCGGCGGCGACCAGATTCGTGTTCGACACATCGGCGTTCGACGAGTTGCCCGATCGGCCTTTGGACCTCCGAATGGGAGTCGTCAAGGATGGACTGCCACTGCAGTACGATCTCCTCGACATACAGGCAGCGCGAGCACTCCTGCTGCCGCCCGGGGCCTACCGCGTCTCTGCTGGTGGCGATCTGGCCGAAATGGTCACAGCGGAGTTCACGCTGAACGAGGGCGACACCGACAAGGAAATCACCCTGAAGATCTCTCCGACGCACACTGCGAAACTGACCGGCCGGCCCGCGCCTGCTTTCGATCAGGTTCGGTCACTAGGAGATGCGCCGCCCGAGCCGCTAGCCGGCTATCGCGGAAAAGTCGTCGTGCTCGATTTCTGGGGCACGTGGTGCGGGCCGTGCGTCGCGGCGATGCCTAATCTGATGAGGCTGCACGACGAGTTCGCGACCAAGGGCGTCGAGTTCATCGCCCTCCACGACGACAGCGTCGATTCAACCGCTGCGTTGCGTAAGCAACTCGACACGTTGGCCCGTGACACGTGGGCCGGACGCTCGATTCCGTTCACCGTACTCCTCGACGGCGGCGGCCCCACCACCATCCCGGGTTCCACGCTGTCCGCTCGCGGCGCAACTACCGCCGCCTACGGCGTCACGGCATTTCCCACGACGGTATTGATCGACCGCGATGGAATAATGGCCGGTACTATCCCGGCCCACGATCTCGAAGCGTCTCGCACCAAAATCCAGGCACTAGTCGATTGAATCACCCAACCGCAGCACGCTCGGCGAACCACGGACGGAAGCAGAGCAGTGTGCCGCGGATGAGGATCTACCCTAGGCGTCCTTCGAATGGAACAGATTCATTCAATCACTCCGGTATTTTCCTCAGAGGAGAGTTCGTCATGAGTCAGTGGATGGCGTTCAGTGCTGCGATCCTGTTCTGCGGCCTGGCGTTCGCCGCGGATGAGCCCGGCGACCGGACCCGGCTGGCGACGGAGCTTCTCGATGCCATGAACATGGAGGCCCAGGTCAGCCAGTCATTCGAGGTCGCCAAGGCCGCCATCCCGGCCCAGATGAAGCAGATGGAATCGTTCCTGCCCGCCGGGCCGAACGGCGCGAAACGTGGGATGCCGGTGGAGCGGACCACGAACATGATGGATCGGATGATGGAATTGATCGCCACGGAAATGAGCTGGGAGAAGCTCGAGGCCGACTACGTCGCCCTCTACGCCGACACCTTCTCGGCGGCAGATCTTGAGTCGCTGCTCGCGTTCTATCGATCGCCCGCGGGCAAGTCGTTCGTGGCGAAGCAGCCACAGCTGACACGGAAGACGGTCGAAATGTCCCAGAAGTCGATGCTGCGGCTGATGCCGAAGATCATCGCCATGAACGCCGAGTCGGCCGCCGGAGCCGCTCAGCCGACTCGCATCGAGTCCGTGGCGGAACGCGTCGCGGAGGCCGCTCCGGTCGCCGCCGTTTCTGACCAGGCCGTCGAGGCCACGTCCACCACGGAAAGCGGCGTGTCGAGCATCTTCCAGATGAAGAAGCCCGAGATGCTGATGCTGCTCTCGCACGACGGCAAGCACGTCAGGCCGCTCGCCGACGTGCCGTCGCACCCGACGATTGGTTCCCCCGCCCTCTCGCCCGCCGGCGACATGATCGCGTGCGATGGCAACCGGCCGGGGACGAGCTACGAGGGCACCGAACTGCTCCTGATGAAGGCGGACGGCACCGACGTGCAGTGCTTGGGCAACGGCGCCATGCCGAGTTGGTCGGCCGATGGCACGCGGCTCGCGTTTTCGTGCAATGCGCCGCGGGGCGTCTGGGTGCTCGACCTGGCAACGAGGAAGCGGGAACTGGTCGACAGCGAGGGCTGGGGCATCCAGTGGTCACCGGATGGGAAGTATTGGGCCTACTCGCGCCGGGGAGCGCTCGTCGTAAAGAACGTGGCGACGGGCGAGGCACAGGAGCAGAAGTCACACTTTGGGGAAAACCAGCTCTTCTGGGGCTGGAACATGGCGTGGAGCCCTGATTGCCGCGAGGTGTGCGGGGTCGTCCAGTTGCAGAACCAGAATGCGGTAGCTGTGCAGTCGCTGGTGCTTCCGCAAGCAGAGTTGTCGCCCCTCGACCCCAATAACGGTGTTCATCGGCTCGTTGGGGGTTCATTCGACTATTCAGCGTTGGACAGGAGATCAACAGAGACGTTGCATGGCATCCATCGGGCCATCGCATCGTGTTCACGGCCTTCTTGGAGCCAGCTGACCGTTTCCAGATGTTCGCATTCGATCCGTCGAGGGATGCGCTCCCCCACCCCGTGGCCGGCCAAACCGCCACGAACAACTTGGACCAGTGCTGGTCGGCCGACGGGAAAACGCTGGTGTATGTGGCCCACTTCAATGTTGACGAGGCCGAACCGAGCGATGCAGCAGAATCGCGATAACGTCCTGCGGTATGGATAATCTTTCGGCTGCGATCTGCTGATCGCGGCTGTTCGGCAGGAGAAGCACAGCTTGGCCCCTCACGCAAAACGCTCGGGCTGCTTGTTCTTTGGCCTTGGTGCGGTGGCGGGCCTTGTCGCGATGATCAACGGCATGTCAAACGACATCACCGCACGAATAGCGGGCCAGTTCTTCATGGCCATTGCGCTCGTCTTGATTCTTTTCGGGTGGCAGTGGAGTGGAAAAGACGTCATTGCCGAGACCAGGCAATACTTTGAACTAGCGCGCTCCCGTAACTTCTTTGTGGCCTGGTGGATGGTAACAATGGGCTACATCGGCTTAGCCCTTCTGGCCTGTTTTGTCATCTATCCGTTTGCCGCAGCGATCATGCGAGCTTACGGCAGGCAGCCGTTGGCCTTAGACGTTCCAGGTGAGCTCGTTTTTCTCGGCTTTGCTGCCCTGGGGCTGGTTTCGGTTCTGACTCGGAAACCGAAGGTGCATGATGAAGTGAAGCGCAATCCTTAGAATCGTGATGACAGAGCCCCATGACCCCGAGTCTTGGGGTGCAAGCCTTGCTGAACCAAGCGATGCAGCAGCCTCGCCCTAACGTCCTGCGGTAGGCATAATCCAAGAGCGGCGAGCTGCTGATCGCCGGTCATTCTCCGTGTGGTACGCTGTCGTCTACGTCGAACCATCCCTTCTCATCATCATCCTGCAGGCCTCAAATGAGCGCTACTCCTTACACGGCCGTCATCCGGCGCGATGGCAAATGGTGGATTGGTTGGGTAGAGGAGGTGCCAGGCGTGAACTCGCAGGGCGAGACGCGCGAGGAGCTTCTCTCCAACCTGCGTGAAGCCCTTAATGAAGCAATCGAAATGAATCGCGAAGATGCCCGCAAGGCTGCTGGCGAACAGTTTGAGGAAGTGGCGCTACAGCCGTGAAGCGTCGCGATCTTGTTCGCCATATGGTCGATCACGGATGCGAACTGGTCCGTGAAGGCGGAAACCACTCGTGGTGGGGAAATGTGATCCTCAAGCAGCGGTCCGCTGTGCCACGCCATCGGGAGATCCCCGACTTCCTCGCCAAGAAGATCTGCCGCGACCTTGGCATCCCAGCGCCAGGCGAGTCCAGCGAAGAGGGAGAACCAGACGCTGGATCAGCCGGCGGATCGCGTCCTGCGGAGTAGCTGAGCCAATGTTCCGCCGCTGATCAGCCTTGCCGTTCTCCCATTGCCCGGCACCATCAACTGGTCGGTTACGCAGAGGCCCTCATGCTCGATATCACCATCAGGGCTTCGCGTCCACGGGTCGACTCTCTGTTATCTCCGTTCAAGGCTGCGATCGGCAACGACTTTGAAGGCTATCGCAACCATGTGTATCGGTGCATCACATACGCGATGCATTTTCTTAACAATGCCCCCGAGCATGAGCAGATTGTGGAAACGGCGTTTGTGTACCACGATATCGGTCTCTGGACAGACAAGGCGTTGGCGTACCTCGAGCCGTCAGAAGCGTTAGCTCTGCGCGACAACGAGGCATGTGGCTGGGGATTGGATCCCGACGCCCTGCGCGGTGTGATTCACTGGCATCACAAAGTGTTTCGGTACAAGGGAGAGCATACTGAAGTCATTGAGGCATGTCGAAAGGCCGACTGGATTGACGCAACACAAGGCTGGTGCCGCAAGGGCATCACTCGATTGGCAATCTCCCAAGTCGAGTCCGCGTTTCCGAACTGCGGCTTTCACAAGTCGCTCATGCGATTGGCGAAGGACTATGGGGGCTCGACACTTATCGGCGGGCTAATGGTAGTGCGCGGGATCGTAAAGTGGTGACCGCATCGAGAGGATCGTAATGACCTGCCCCCATGAATGGAACCAGTGTCTATCACCAGGGTAGACCTGCCAAGGGATCGCCCCTGTCCGCTTGGTGAGGCGTAGCCGAACCGAGCGGACAGGGG